>ERZ777306.589-NODE-589-length-71585-cov-14.631903_pt1 | contig 71585 bp, 72 predicted proteins | sample MGYA00374966_ERZ777306 | MGnify/ENA primary metagenome ERZ777306 (study PRJEB29329, sample SAMN06343882) | mouse gut metagenome | isolation source: Mouse cecum | place: Austria: Vienna | collected 2014-11-15 ...
GTATTGATTTTTCAAGGTTCAGCACACCAATCGGTGTGGGAAGTTTGAGTAAATTATGTAATTGCCATCCTGTACGCCGTCTAATGCTTCATCAAACGTGCTGCCATCTTCTAAGAACGCTTTTATTGCCTGTTGTTGGTCAATGTCCAGATTGTCCAACTCTTCTGCGAACTCGTTTAATTCGTCCAGATCGTCATACTCGTTAACTTCTACCCCTTGAATGTCTGATTCATAGTCAGTAATAAACCATTCTTCATAATAATTCCCGTTTTCGTCTGGTTCGTCACTGATCCCGATTCTTTCCTTGACTGCTTCCAGTTCTTCATCTGTACATGGAAGTTCTACCCATTCACCGATTAACTGACCTTCATTGTACTTACCTAAGTTTGTTAAATAGATTCTTAACATAATGTTTACCACCTTTCTTTTTGTTGGCGGTTCTGCTATAATATAGAAGCAACCGCCTTTTGTGTGTTGTTGTTGGGTATCGGTGTTAGTTGTCCAGACTGTGAACCGATACCCTTTTTAGTTGTCTAGCAGATGCTTTCTTCGTATCTGTTAAGAATATATTAGCATATACTAATATATAAGTCAACATCTTTTTTGCTCTTTCTTAGTAAATGCTAATATTTTTTTGTTGACTTCTAATATATAATTAGTATATACTGTTAATAGCACAACAAATAAACCAAAGAAATTGTATTTCTTCTATTAGAAAGGCGGTGTATATTATGATGAAATACAATAAACTGTTTGCACTTTTGGCGTTGCGTGGTATGAAAAAATCTGATCTTGTTTCCTTAAAGATTATCAGTTCCCCCACACTTGCAAAATTGAGCAAAGGCGAAAGTATCACAACAACTGTATTATGTCAGTTATGCGAATTTCTAAAGTGTCAGCCTGGGGATTTAATGGAATATATACCAGATGGAACACAAACAGATCACGAACCATCACCGCAATAACAAAGAAGGTCTTGCAGAAATGCAAGGCTTTTCTTTTGCTCTGAGTTCCAATAGTATTAAAAATATTGTAGATTAAATAATACTAAAATCATTGACTTTTCACTCCTGATTTGATAGTATTATAGTATCAATTCTATTTATAAATATTTTTGCTACTATTTAGAAAGGCGGTGTATAGTCTTATGTGCAAATATGGCTATGTACGTGTTAGCACCAAACAACAAAAGACACAAAGGCAAGTTGATAATATCAAATCTTTTGATTCAGATGCTATTATTTATGAAGAAAAGCAATCCGGCAAAGATATAGAAAATCGTGCTATATTTAGAAAGCTACTGGATAAAGTAAAGTCAGGCGATACTATTATATTTGATGAAGTGTCCAGAATGTCAAGGAATGCAGATGAAGGATATAATTTATATATGGAACTTATGCAACGTGATATAACGCTTGTATTCCTGAAAGAACGTCATATAGATACAGATGAATATAAGCGTAGAACGCAAAATCATATAGCAAGGGTATCATCCAGTAATGAAAAAATGGACAAACTGATAAATGGTATTCTTGATCTAGTGGCAGATTTTGAACGTGAGAACCTAAAGGACAATATAAGACTTGCATTTGCACAAGCGGAACACGAAAGACAATTCCTTATAAATCGTGTGACAGAAGGAAAAGCCAAAAGCGAAAAGCCACAAGGCAGACCAGAAGGAAGTTGTAATATAAAGACCGATAAAGCGGATCATATAAAAAAGATTATCCGCGAACAATCTAAAGATTTTGATGGTAAATTTTCAGATGCTAAAATCATGAGAGAATATCTCCCCTCTACCGCAAGAAATACCTACTACAAATACAAACGTGAACTAAAAGAAGCATAGACCATATTACCATAAACAGATTAAGGCACTCATAGAAATATGGGTGTCTTTTTTTGTATGCTCTGCAAAGGGGATAATTTACGAACACTTTCCGGCTATCATAGGTTCAAAATGAACCCAGCACCGATATGGGGTTGAGTTTTGGTAAATCAGCGGAATATTTTTTAGAAGTGCCATTTTGACATGTCTTCTTTTTTACCCACTTTTTCACTCAATTTCCATCTGTCAGAAATGGGGATAAATTTCATTTAATCCCTACCAATCAACTATGAATTGTTTACACCCTTCTCCACCCTCCAACAATCCCAAATCCCACCTACTCCCAATGGGGCGAATCGCCGACAAAATCAATCATTCCCATATCATCACACAATCTCCACACATCACGTTCGTCTCTCAAACACCCCATTCCAAAATCAGCAGTCATTCCTATTTTTGATATACGAAAATACGAAAATGGGGATAATTATATAGCAATATCCGACACAATATGATAAAATATCCTTAGTCAGTATAGACAGTATGGGGATAGCTCCTCGGTTGCCCTTTTCGGAAACGGAAAGGGGGTTCTATGGACGCGTTAGAAGTTTTGACACTGCTATTAGTGGTATTCGCCGCTTTAGCTTACATAGATAATCACAACAGCCGAAAATAGACAGAAAAAAGCTATCCTCTACCGCTAATAGGGGATAGCTTGCATTGTGTTACATATTGTTTCGCAACAAGTTTCCGTCTGGGGTAATGGGGACGTTCCAAAATCTCCGTTACCTTCTATACTGATTATAAACTATCCACTTTTACTTTTCAAGTGGCAGTTTAGGAAATGGGGATGTTTCGGCATCCCTGTTTTTTATAATCCAATCTTACACCGATGGGGTTTTTACGTTAACATTTTCTTTTGATTCCACACCATCACCAGAGGGGTTATCATCTCCGCTACCATTCTGTAGATCAGCCGCATTTTTTACCCGTTCCGCTCTCTCATCTTCTTCAGCCTTAATCCGCTCCAATTCCAATGCGGTATTAGGGGTATGCTTACTATTTTCAATAATTGTCTGTTTGGAAATAGCACCCATCTCATGTTGCATTTTCATTTCCTTCATAGCGGATTCGGTATCTACTGGTCTATTCACATTAAAACTGCAATCCAGAGTATCAAACAATTCATCCTTTATAGGGGTTCCCTGTAACTCCAATAACTTCCTCATATATTCCCATCTGATAGCAAAACCTTCTTTCAGTGCAAACATATTTTGTCTGGCTACATTGTCAGTAGAATTAAACAACATAGAAAGACTAACTTCTGATACGTTCGCAACGTTGCTCTGACCTAATACACTAGCCGGAACACAAGCAATACCGTAGAACTGCATAAGGAGCGAATCAAGTTCCTGTTTGATATTAGCATGATCCATAGTAACCGTGGCATACTTGAATTCACCGCCCTCACCAAGTGTAATACAAGCACCAACCATATTACTGTCAAGCTGTTCATCGGGTACTCTTTCTGCTGCAAGAACACCAAGGGGATTCAAAGACAATGTCGTTACTGCATCGTCAAGTTTTGATAACAGATTCTCCACCTGATCTATGATGGGGATTAAATCATTGATAAAGGGTTCTCCAAACTGTGTATATGCGGAGGGGATCATAGATTTGTAATGAATCGGTAAACCTGTAAGATTCTTATGAGTATCGATCAATTCATTATCAACATACGTTTCTACTCTGTCAGGGTAATAAATCGTATGGTATTCTGCCCCACTATCCTTATCCCTCCAATATTCAATGAACGCATAATAATTTCCCTTATCATCGTAACAGGGGTAACATTCATCATTGATGAATACTTTGGATTTAACCTTGTTATCCTGTAAATATATGTATTCCCACGCATTACCATACTTCATTAGCTGAGTCATAATCTCATAATCCTGCTTTGTGAACTGCCCTTTCCGGTATACACGCTCTATAAGTTCCACTAATTCCTTATCGCCTGTAAATGAAATGGGATTCCCGACTGTATAACTGACATGAAAATTTATGATTGTTTTTACCGTCTGTAAGATGATTTTCGCAGTCTCAAACTCTTTATCCTTAAACTTAAAATTTGGTCTTCTCAATACTTTATGCTCTCTCAAAAGATAACTGTCAATATCCGATACCATGTTGATTCTCTGCATATGTTCTGTTTTGCGTATCTCATCCTGATACCAGGTTAAATCTGATCTATTCTGCATTATCTTATATTCCTTTCGTCTGTCTCTATGAAATAATCTTGAAAAGGGGTTCTTCATTGCTCTCTCCTTCCATGCCAAACGCACCGTACAAGCTTTATTCCGTCTGGAAGGGGTTTCTTTTTATAAATCGCCTGTACAGCTTTATTTGTCAGAAATTCTTTATCGTCATGGGGTAAAAGTTCATTGTCATATTCAAAGAAGTATTCTTTTACCGCATTACCGATATGAAAAGTGGAGCCGCCATTGTTGACGTACTCCACCATTCCAGACATGATTATGTTCCTATATTCCTCATACTGCATCTTCGTCTAATTCCTTTTCCACATAGTTATCTAATCTTGCCTTTTTATTGACGCAAGTAAAGCATCTGATAGGCAGTTCTACCGGATTAACGGCGGCTTTATATTTCTCCTGCCATTCATCACCCGGAATATAAAAATGTGTTGAACCATGCGAATAATTACATACTGCCCTGACTTCCGGGAATCCACCGTCACCCTCTCCAACTACAAGATAATATCCGTCCTGCATAAGATTGTCCTGTAAGAATTTCCGAATAGTGCCCTCACAATCTTTATCGAACTCAAAAGATTCCATTCGACATAATTTCTGTATTGCCGGAGCCTTAAACTCACTGTCTGTCTCAATATTTACCATTCTGATTAATTCAACTTCATACCACATATTTTATTTATCCTTTCTTTAATGGTCTTCCATAATGTACACGGTTGATCATAGCCACTATCGCAAGTGCCATAGCCATAACACAATCATCATGCCCTGATATGGCACACATCTTCCCGTCTACCGACTGGAATAATTTCATCTCTTTTAACAGTTCCTTTGAATTGACGCACATGCCGCCTGTCTCAAATAATTCAACAAAACTGTTTATCATTTTGGGTTTACTGCTCTGTGAGGTTTCCCATCCCCATTTATAAGTCTTTTTACCTTTTGCATCAAAAGATTTATAGCGCATCATGTTCACGTATTTGTAAGTATCTCTTACTTTCTCTATGATGGTAATTCCTGCACTTGCACGCTCTATACATAGGAGCGCACCGTTATAGTACAATGCCATTTCATACAGGATTTCAGCGAAAATGTACGGCTTTATGCGGTTCGTCCTAAATTCTGCACACTGGAATCCATCAGCATCTAATACTTCAATCACAGAGTAATCATGATCACCGCCTAATCCTTCCGCGCCATCACAACCAATATAATAACGCTCTCCGCTGACAGGATATTTCCAAATTTTTAAATATTGCTTATTCTGTTTTAATATAGGGGATATGTTTTTAGGAATCTGTAAGACTTTTGCATACTTATCAATATTGATAAGCCTTTCATGGATGCATTTGATATCAAAGATATTAGCACCATCAGAATTGAGAAATGCTTCTGTAGGGGTAGATGGGAATTCCTGCATGAAACCATCTTCACCCGAATTTTTAATCTTTACCCTACGCCACATAAGCATCTGTAAAGATGTTCCTTTTTCATATAACCACTGCTCTTTTTCGTCCAGTTCTTCCACTGTCAGATATTTACCGTTCCTGGCTTTATACATTTCCGAAAATTCTTTATACTCGCTTGAAAACATCCGGCGATCCCGATACCAAGGGAAAAAGAATGGGGTATAGTTGTTCTCTTTCGACACTGCACCTTGGAATAAGTCATGAAATTTATTCAGCCCTTTCGCCGTAGATTCCAGAATCATAGAACTTCCCGGCGCTAAAGCCTGTTCTATTGCTATAAGCTGTGTTTCAAGATTTTCATTCATAAGACCGACTTCTGACAAATGTGCAAACGCCAATGTAGAACCTCTTACCTTATCCTTAGTCCCACAAGTAGCGACAATAATTTTAGAATTATTATCAAAAGCCAACGCTGATCTATTGTTGGCGGTTTCTGTCAATTTAACATAATCAGGCAGATAGTCATAAATTGTTCTTAATTTATCGAAAATCTCCAATGCGCTGTCTCTTGAATATGACATCATAAAACACGTTGTATTTGATCTTGTCAGTGTCAAATATAAGGAATAACACATAGCAACCGTTGATATCCCAAGCTGTCTGCTTTTCAGTACGATATTATATTTCTGTTTATGCTTCATCAGCCATTTTTGCTCTGGTGTTAATTTGAATTTTACCACCCTACTTGTTTTATCTGGCACAGAAACAAATGTTTCCATCCACAAGATAGGGTCTTTTGCGATTATTTCCAGTTTTTCTTTGTCTGTCATACTTCACCTTCCTTCTAACTGAAAATAAAAAGGTGCCAATCTGGCACGTTTATTCCTCAAAAGAGAAATCATCTTCCTCTTCATCATCACTATTCAGATTTACATTGTGGAGAACTTTCAACAATTCTGCTTCTTTTGTATCGGATAAATATTTATCTCCAAACTCTAACACGGCTTTAAATGCCTGTACGTCACCCGTAGCCGCCTTTTTACAAAACTCATCGTATAAATCAAACATCTTTTGCGCGTGTTGTCGGCTTCTTAGCCACTTGACCGCCTTTTGTACATTCTCTTCCATGAGATAATTCTCACAGATACGCTGATCCGGCTTGATACACTCATATGCCGCTGTCAAATCCTCAAATGTTTTAATCGGGTTCTCCAATGTGTTCTTTGGCAACAGGTCAGGCGCATACTTCCACAATATGTAATAAACTTTCCCATCTGTCTTTACCATATCTTTTAATGACATAAGAACACTTTTTTCCTGTGAAGTACCGCGCCTGCCATAATCATTTAATTCACTATTTGATTTATCTGCTTTCGGTTTTCTTCCCATTGATTCCACCTCTTCCTACATCCTTACTGAAAAACCTTTGCTTTTTAAATATTCTAATGCTAATCTTAAAAGTTCCCCGTTTTCTATCGTCTCACGCATTGTATCATCCCACACATGAGGGGTATTACTGTTCGTATCTAATCCACCATGCAATCCCTGATTAGCCCACTGTGCCACTTGTACACCATGCCCTTCATTACCGGCTGTAATGCCTTGTTAAGTTCTTTCATGTTTTTTACATGCATTGCCATTATGTCTTATCCTTTCTGATGCTTCGATTACAATAATATCATTAGCATTATTTTTTCCTTTGTAATTCTGATATGGATGGAAAGATACTAAATATCCATCATTGAGATATTCTCCATTCAATCTTGACTGGTGGATAAAATATGTCTGTTTATCCTCACCCAAGATAAATCCATAATCTTTGTCATGGTGATATTTTGTTACTCTACCGTACATTTACTGAAATTTCCTTTCTGATTATATTTGAACATAAAAATAGACGCACATCTTTATATTTCTATAAGGATGTACGCCTATGCAAACATTCAAATATTCTTTTAATACTTCATTCCTTCCGAAACAAATGAATAAGCAAGCAAACTTTTCGTGAATGACTTTGGTAAAATCCTATACCAAAATCCGTACCAAATCTTTACCAAAATCGTTGTGATATTTTGCGATAATTTACGATAGTTTATAATACCCTCTTTATATTCAAAAAACACTCTGTAATGCTTGATTTTCCTATGTTTTCAAGGAATTTTGATTGGAAACTTTTCTTACTAGTTTCCTCCCATCTGCTTCGCCACTTCCTCAGCAAAGTTCTCTTCTTTCTTCTCCAGGCCTTCCCCTGTCTCAAAGCGTACGAACTTCTTAACGGAAAGTTCTGCGTTATTTTCCTTCCCAACCTGGGCGATATACTGCGCTACTGTCTGTTTTCCATCCTCTGCTTTTACATAAGTCTGCTCTAACAGGCATACTTCCTTCAGTTCTTTGTTCAGACGGCCAACTACAGCGCCTTCGATAACCTTCTCCGGCTTTCCAGCCATCTTAGGATCCTGGGCAATCTGTGCCATAAGGATTTCCTTTTCATGTGCCTTATATTCCTCGGAAACATCTGCCGTAGAAACATATTTAGGGGAAAGTGCTGCTACCTGCATTGCAATATTGGTCATCGCTTCTTTCACCGCATCGTTCACCACATTGGTGGCTGCCTCTACGATAACGCCGATTCTGCCGCCGCCATGTACATAAGATACCACACAGCCTTCATTTGCAACTACTTTTTCGAACCTTCTGATATTTAAGTTCTCACCAATCACTGCAACTTTCTCTACCAAAGCTTCTTTTACTGTCTTAGAGGAATCCTCTTTCCAGTTCTCTGCCATAAAAGCGTCCAAATCCGCAGCATCAGAATTTACAGCCTGTGCTGCCACTGCTTCTACGAAGTTCTGGAAATCCGCATTCTTCGCCACAAAGTCAGTTTCGGAATTCACTTCCACAACCGCTGCAACCTTGTCTCCATCCATTGCTACACGGCAAAGGCCTTCTGCTGCAATCCTGCCAGCCTTTTTCTCCGCTTTCGCCTGTCCGTTCTTCCTTAAAAATTCAACCGCTGCATCCATATCGCCATTTGTCTCGGTGAGCGCTTTTTTACAGTCCATCATACCTGCACCGGTCAATTCCCTCAATTCTTTTACCATTCCTGCTGTAATAGCCATTTATATCAATCCTCCATTCAAACTATACTAATATCGCTTTGCAAAAACATCCCCCGTCGTATTCCATCGTCCATGGCGGCAGAATGTTCCTGCCATTACTGCCTTATTATTCTGCTGCAGCCACCTCTTCAATGTCAGTTGCTTCCGCAGCAGCAGCCTCTGCCATCTGTACAGCCGCTTCATCTACCATCGCTTCTTCACCCTGATTTGCTTCGATTACAGCATCAGCCATCTTGGAAACAATCAATTTTACCGCCCTGATTGCATCGTCATTCCCCGGAATAATATAATCCAGTTCTTCCGGATCGCTATTGGTATCGCCGATACCGATTAATGTGATGCCAAGTACATGGGCTTCCTGTACACAGATTCTTTCCTTCTTAGGGTCTACAACGAAAATAGCATCGGGGATTCTTGTCATTTCTTTAATACCGCCAAGGTTTCTCTCCAGCTTATCCCATTCTTTTCTTAAGGCAATTACTTCCTTCTTAGGAAGCACATCGAAGGTTCCGTCCTGGGACATAATCTCAATCTGTTTGAGCCTCTCTACCCTGCTACGGATTGTTTTGAAGTTAGTAAGCATACCGCCCAGCCATCTTTCGTTCACGTAGAACATGCCGCAGCGTTCTGCTTCTACCCTTACCGCATCCTGTGCCTGTTTCTTCGTTCCTACAAAGAGAATGGTTCCTCCCTGGGATGCGATGTCGAATACTGCCTTGTAAGCCTCGTCTACTTTTCCCACAGATTTCTGCAGGTCAATGATGTGAATGCCATTCCTCTCCGTAAAAATATAAGGAGCCATTTTAGGATTCCATCTTCTTGTCTGATGCCCGAAGTGGACACCTGCTTCCAACAGCTGTTTCATAGAAATTACACTCATGTTTTTACCTCCATTTGGTTCATTTTCTTCCGTATGCCGTATACTCCACTGCCTACCTCCCACATCAATATTAAGAAAGCACCGACAATGAATGAACATACGTGTTTTTTGCCACAACAAACGTATTGTAACATAATACCCCCTTGATGGCAAGGGGTATCATCAATTAAATCAATTTGTCTGTTTTGTAATTATTCTCGCAATCGTATCCATATCCGCATCCGCAGGGATTTCGTATTCCGCGGCCACTACTTTTGTATCATACCCATGATCCACCAGATATCTGTCAAACCCTGCATCTTTAGGAAGCAGGCCTTCCTCTTCCATCCGTTTTCCGATGCTATAAGGGCTCTCTCCCTTTTTCACAATGAAAACCGTCTTTTCTCCTTCCGACATGCCTCTTTCCGTCATTCCGTCCGATTCGGATTCTGCATCCGCCCCTTGTTCCCGGCTGTTGTTTCCTTCTTCCTGTGCGGCTTGTCCGTTACTGCCGGTATTCTGTGTGCCCTCTTCCCCGGCATCTATTCCAGGGGCATCACCAGTTTCGCCCTTGTCATTGGCCGTTTTGCTCTCCCCTTCTCCAACGGCTGTCTCTTGTCCGGTCTCGTCTTCCCGTTGTTCCCCTTGTTCTTTAGGGGTCTCCATTTCCTGCCCTTCTTCACCGTTCCCGCTTATCCCGTCAGCCTCCGTATCCCCGGTTTCATCGGTCATTCCCTGCATGCCATCATCAGCTTCCGGAGCCGCATTCGCCAAGGCCCCTTCTTCTTTCATGCGCTGTTCCGTTTCAGCCCTGGCAGCCTCTATCTGTTCCTCTAATTCCTCTTCTTCTACCATTCCAAGGTCCTTTGCCTTAGCTATAATTTCTTCCTCCGTAAGCGCCTGCTTTTTTCCCGATGCCGTTATCCCCAGGGCAATGGCGGACATAACAATGCCAAGCCCCAATCCTCTCAAATAATATTTTAAATTCATAGCAGCTCCTATTAAGACTGTTCAAACAAATCGATTACCAATTTCACTTCCCCTACGCCCAGCCCCAGTTCTTTGGCAATCGCCTTCTTAGACATTCCCAGTTTATGCATACGCAATATTTTCTCATTATTGTTATAGCCTTGATGGGGCTCTTCCCGCTGCGGCATCTCTTCGACCTTTGGTATTTCTTTTGCTTCCTGAAGCACCCTGTCCAGAGTTTCTGCTCTCTTAGGTGCAATCGGAACAAATTCCTGCTCTTCATTTATGGCAGAGGTCTGCTTCATTTCATTTTCCCAAGCTTCTTCCGTCTTCCCCTTTTCTATTTCACCTGCGCTATCTCCAGGAGACACAGCGGAGGCTTCTTTCACCGCTATCCGGATATCCTCTACCTCCTGCTTGATTTCTTTCATCTTCTTTGTAGCATCGCTTACCGTACCGACAAAGTTATCATGCTTGTCATTCAGCATATCATATAAAAAAATAACTTCCTGATGGGCTTTATGGATACTTTCCAGTACCTGATCGGAATATTCATTAATCGCCATGATTTTTTCGTTGGTCAGGCGCTCCATTGCCCTTTCCGTCTTTTCCATAGAATAGGTAAGGGTTTCTTCCACCATATCATTGATATGTTTCTTTTCTTCCCTTACCTCTTTTTCCACCAGGCCCTTTATCAGACCTTCATCGATTTTAATTCCGTCCTCCTCCTTGTTCCCGCTTTTTGCCGGCAGCAAATAACTGAGAACCAGAAGAAGGATGCCCAATATAATAAGAACAACTTCTGTCAAACTCATAACCTGTCTTCTCCTAGATTTTCATGTCAAATCTTCCGATACCCTTCAATATTACTTTCCCGTCTATATCATCACTATCCTGGTCTTTTTTTCTGTGTTTTCCTCCATCGCCAGAATACTGTCCTTTTCCCTTTTCCTTTGCATCATACTTTGTATTTCCTTTTTCTGTGTCATCCCCCTTATGTACCTGAGTAGCCTTATTTTCCACCGCTTTATGAAATTGTGTCTGAAAGTTAGACTGGTCAACTATCCCCTTGTTATCTTCATTATGCTTAATCGCAGTATAATCCTGCGCCCTCGTAATGGTTCCCTGCAACTCAATACGGCTTATCGACATAATTACGGCCTCCTCTCCCTTGCAATGCTTCCCGGAATCCCCGCCCCTTCATCTGTGCATCGGGCACATGCCGACTTGCACTCACAGGCAGATACTCCCCCGGATATCTAATTTCTAAATTGCAGTTAACTTCACATCCCCGTCTTCTTTTATGAACCTGCAATATTTCGCTTCCCTTTGTATTACCATGGATACATCCCCAATACATATCTTGGTTCCGGGGAAAACCACTCCTGTCACTATAATTTGGGCATTGCAGTAAGTACCGATAGACTCCTGCAGTTTCTCCATCTCTTCTGCCTTGTCCTCGATTTCTTTTTCCTTTACCTTATGTAAAGCAATCAGTGATTTTGTATACTGCAGCTGCTCCGGCGTCAGTTTTATCCCCTTGGCTTTTTTTTGTCTCGCTGCATCTATTAAAGGCTTTACTGACTTAATTACCCTGGATGCATTGGCTATATCCCACTGCAGATTCTGGATACGCACCTTAATCGTCGGGTCAGCACCTACTTCTACCAAAGTATCCGCCCCCATAGATGACCCAAGTGTTTTCACGTTAATGGCGTTGGTTGCACATACCCGCCCCCCAGTGATGAATCCCCGCCTTCCGGTTACCATAATTTCATCGCCTGCATAAACGGTACTGTGAAGTATGGACTCTGCCGACACATACCCCAAAGCTGTTGCCGTTGTATTTTCCAGGAATTTAGATATGATATTTCCATTGGCATTTAAGACGCCCTTTCCCATACCGTTCATCCCTTTGGCGATAATAATATCTCCCCCGGCTTCCATCTGGGCACCCTCTACCACACCGTTTACTTCTATGTTCCCGCGTGCTTTCACAGAAAAATTAGCACAAACAGTTCCGTTTACCTGCACGTTGCCGTCATATTCAATATTTCCGGTGGAACTATCCACATTTTCTACCGTCAATACATCCGATACGAATACTTTCCCTTCTACCAGACTGACATGCCCATCCACATCTGAAATCAAAGAAAGCTTGTCATCGGAAAGCGTAATATTCCTGCCGAATTTTAGCTTACATTTTTTTACATCCCTCGGCTTTACCTTCTCCCCTTCCACATTATATCCCACATCCCCTAAATCCTCCGGGAACAGCTTTGCCAACACATCCCCCTGGCGGCAATGGCTTATCGTATTCAGGTTAAAGAAATCTACGCTTCCGTCCTCCTTTAAGGTAGGCTTTGCACTCAAATCAGTGTTAAAATAATATTCAATATAGGCATCCGCCCCATGCCTGGGCTGTGTTCCTTCTGCAACGATATAATCCTGGCAATATATTCTCTCGTTAAAAAAACGTTCAATTTCCTCTTCATTAATCCCATAGTTCACTCTTTTGAACTTTAGGTCATCCACAAATTCATGGGCACTCATCTTCTCCCCGTTTATAGAAGGGGGATAAAACCTTGCAATTACCTGCATTTTATCTGGGCTTATAACTAGTTTATAGCCTTCCCGCACTTGGCTGCACGTAATTTTATTAATTTCTATTTCCTGTCTCCCATTCCCTACAATTTCTACAAGCGCTGAACGGTCATAGGAAATCCCCCTATTGCTCAAGTATTCCCCAATTTCAACAACAGATACTGCCTTCCCCTCCCCGGTTGCCGGAAAAATGCGTATACTGGTCCTATTCTTATCACATACTAACTGAAAATATCCATTCATATAAATTCCCATGCCCTTTCCAGCCTTAACAAAACTTCAATTCCTTCTATTGGGTGAATATTCCTATATAACCTCCCATTTTCGATTTCATTTTTTGTAAAGCCCTAGTGTGCAGCTGGGATATCCTGGATTCGGATACCTCCAATATGCTGCTGATTTCTTTTAATGTCAGTTCCTCATAATAATATAACTCTATAACCCTTCGTTCCTTCTCCGTCAATAACTCCAACGCTTCCGATAAAATCTTTCTCAGTTCTTCTTTTTCTATAACCTCTTCCGGGCTGTCAAAATGGGCATTTTTATTATTTTCAGCCGGTATCTCGCTCCCCTGTTCCATAAATTCGTTTAAAGATACCACATTGGTGATTTTCATCTGAGACTGCCACTCCCCGAATTCCTCCTCAGAAATCCCCAATGACTCTGCAATTTCTATATCTGTTGCATTTCTTCCTTTTGCCGATTCAATCTCCTTGATGGCCAGATCTATCTTCTTCTGCCTTTGCCTGATTGTCCTCGGAATCCAGTCCATCTTACGTATCTGGTCTAAAATAGCACCTCTTATACGCAGACTCGCATATGTTTCAAATTTAACCGCTTTCATGCTGTCAAATTTATCAATTGCATCAATCAGCCCGAAAATACCATAACCAACCAAATCATCATACTCCACATTGTAGCCAAGATACATGCTGAGCCTCCCTGCCACCAGCTTTACAAGCGGAGCATATTCCAGAATTAGTTTTTCCCGTATTTCCGGCGTTTTTGCCTTTCCATACTCCTCCCACAACCTCTTTCTGCCTGTTTCGTCCATACCAGCCTCCAGCCACCTTTATATTTGCTATATTATCCTTCCGCTTTCACCTGTCCTTCTTCCATGTCGGCCTGTGCCTCTTCTTCCCCGATTACTGCCTCTTCCTCTTCCTCTTCCTCTGCCGGTTCCGGCTGATTCTGTTTGTCAAACAGATTGAGCATCACCTCAAAAAGGCTGCCTACAACATAATATACAATCAGCAGACCAAGGAGCACTGAAAGCATCTCATTTGTTTCATAATGGTTGATACGCATGACAATACTGCATATCAGCCCTACGGATAGCATCAGAAAAGCCGGTATTAATCTTCTTTTCATAATTTTCTTTCTGGTTTTTCCCTTATTCATATCGTTTTCTGCGCCTTCCCGACTGCTTTTATAACAAAATCCCCTGTTTCCGGATAAAAAATAACAGTTCTCCCATAATTGTTCCCGGTATCCTGTGCCAAAATCGGTATCCTAAGTTCTGCCAGCTTTTTCTTCGTTGCCGCCACGTTACGTTCCCCAACACGGCTTAGTTCCGATTTATTCTGAAAAGAAAACATCTGGGCTCCCCCTGCAATTTTAGCTACCATGCGGCTTTGCTTCGCCCCTTTTGCAACCATCTGCCTTACCAATTCCGTAATACCGGTGTCTGCGAACTTCGGTATATTGCTGTTATTACTGATTTGCGTGCTGTCCGGCAGCATAATATGTGCCAGCCCTCCAATTTTGGTAACCGGATCCCTGATGGCAATCCCCACACAAGAACCCAACCCCAAAGTTGTCACAGCATTAGGACTAATACATACTCGTAAATCTGCCATTCCAACTTTAATTGTCTCACTCATATCCTTTCCAAGTCTCCCTTTTTCCTTTGAAATATCCCTTATATTATATTTTATTGCTAAATAGAAATCCCCAGCGATCGTATCATCTTTCCAAATGACTCCAAGTCAGGAATCAGGATAAAAAAGCCATCTAATTGAACTTCATCAAAAAACTGCGTCTGAATCAGCAAAATACTATCCCCCATCGTTCCGAATTCGATGGCTGGGACGCTTAAAATAGCACCGGCCATATCCACTGCCAGTGCAGGGATTGTAGGATAAATTTTCAGATTTGTCATAGCTGACAGGGAATTCAAATAAGAACCTGTAATAATATTGCCTACCTCCTGCAAAGCAGACTGCTCAATTTCCGAGAACTCATCCCCTTCCATTGCCATCCCCATCATTTTTCCTACCAGGTGTCTGGCGGAATCCTTCTGCAGCAGGAACATGATGCTTCCCGTAATGTCGCCTTCCACCCCAAGGTAGATGCCGGCCATCAGCTGCTCTTCCCCGCCCATAATGGTTGCCACATCTTTGAATTCCAACAGCCTTACTTGCGGAACAGACATATCCACCTTGCACTGCAGCATCTGCGCTAAGGCTGTGGTTGCATTCCCGGCCCCGATATTTCCTAATTCTTTCAGTATATCATAGTATTCCTGAGACATTGTCTCCAAACTCAACTCAGCCACTGTCTACCTCCTATATGCTCTATTTCTTTCATTATACCACAGAGCAGCCTTCCTATGAGCAAAAATTATGAATTAATTTTAATTTATTTTTCTTCTGATTTTCCGTTCCGTTTCAAAGATGAAGCGTATAATCTCTTCCCTCGCTTCGTCATAAATATTTACAAACTGTACCCTATGCTCAAAGATATCTTCCCTGTTTTGAGAGGGCTTGGAGCCTAATATCTTTCCCAACACCTCATACTCCTTCGCCGCATCCCCCGGTTCCAATTTATACCGGCACAAAATAGTACTGCCTTCCTTTATCGTATGATCCGCCGCAAAACGCAGTCCCCCTCCGCTAATATCCACGATAATCCCTCTTTTCATCGGCTTATCTTCAATAACCGGGTCATCCAGGAAATCGCTGTCCTCAAAGGTTTTCACTTCCTCCTCGCTAAGCACCCTGAATTTCATTTCCAAGGCACAGTTAAACCGGTAAAATTCCCTTCTCTGATCTTTATGTAAATCAGTAGTGAGTTCCATTTGAAGCAAAAACTTATTATCCCTTTTGCCCCTTCCGACTACTTTTGCCCTGCAGTGGTATACACCGTTATAAGAATAAAAACTCAGGTCATACTCCACGCCGGTCAATAGCATAACGATTTTATTCTGCTCCATTGGCATTGTTATCTCTATTTTGTCCTCCGACAAAATACTGTGCAGCTGGCTATGGTAAATCTTAATCTGAGTCTTTCTTATGCTGCCATTCCTTTTAATATCTACTTTGCTTCCTTCTGTTATATATTTCGCTAACTTCTCTTCCATAATCAAACTCTACCTTTTCCCACAAAAATATTTGAAAAAAATGCTGCCAATCCTCTCCTGTTCACCTTCTCCACAACGTCCTTGTTGACCAGCTTTGCCGCAATCTGTTTATATGCCGTTGCCGACTTCGCATAAGGATCCGCCATAGATACCGGCTTCTGTTGCATAACCGCTTTCACCAGATACGTATCTTCCGGTACTTCACCCAGATATTCCATGGGTGTTTTCAAATACTTCTCCACCACCACCTTCAGTTTTTTATATAGTTCCTTTCCTTCCCCGCTTTCATGTACCTTATTTGCAATCATTTTAATCTTTGTCTCTTCCCTGGCATACTTTGGATGCATGCTAAGCGCTTTCAACAAAGAATAAGAATCCGTAATTGATGTAGGTTCCGGCGTGGTCACAAGAAGGATTTCCCCGCTGGCTACCAAAAATTCCATCACCGCATCGGATATGCCTGCCCCCGTATCCACAATAATCGTATCCGCTAAGGAATCCAGCACCGACAGCCCCTGCACTATACTGTGTATATGGTCCTGCGTCAGGTTAGAGAGGCTGCTGATTCCCGAACCCCCAGAAATAAAATTCACCCCCATAGGGCCTTTTGTAATAATTTCATCAATGCTTTTCCCCTCGTAAATAAAATCGGATAAATTGTACTTTGGCACCGCACCGAACATGATTTCTATATTGGCAAGCCCGAAATCCGCATCCAGAATCACAACCCTTTGCCCCATTTTCCGAAACTGTATCGCCAGATTAATAGAGGTATTTGACTTTCCTACCCCTCCCTTTCCGCTGGTCACTGTGAGGACCCTAGCCAAAGGCTTTGGCGGATTATTGCTGGCTTTTATAATATTCCGTAACTGTTCAGCCTGATCCATCTCTCGTAACTTCCTCCTAGATTTTTCCCCTTTGGTTTCCCCTAATTCATTCCTCCAAGCAATTGTTTTACCGCATCCTGTGGGCTGAATTCCCTCAAATCATCCGGCACATTCTGCCCGCAGGTGATATAGGACAGCGTTTTGCCTGTATGAAGCTTCACGTTCAAAAGGTTTCCTATCGCATCTGTCTCATCCAATTTCGTAAATATTAATTTATAATCCGTAATTTCCGAATAAGCATCCGTAATCTTCAGCAGATCCCTGTATTTTGTTGTAGCGCTCAGCACCAGATATACTTCCTTTTCCGCCTCCCCGTCCACAGAATGTACAATCTGTGCCATATTCTGTTTCTGTTCTTCATTCTGGTAAGAATGCCCCGATGTATCCACGAAAATATAATCGCAATCTGCAAAAATCCTCAAACACTGCTGTATTTCCTCCGGCGAATATACCACCCTGAATGGTGCCTCCAAGATACCGGCATAAGTCCGCAGCTGTTCCGCAGCTGCAATACGGTAGGTGTCCGACGTTATCATGGCTACTTTTTTCTTTTCATCTACAATATAATAAGAAGCCAGCTTTGCGATCGTAGTAGTTTTCCCTACGCCGGTAGGTCCGATGAAAAAAATCACTTTCGTTCCTTCCCCTGCCGGTAAAATTCCCTCCGGCTTACCGAATTTCAGCACCATCTTCTGATACACATTGGTAAGCGCATATTCAAAAGGTACATTGGGCTTTGTGCTTTTCTCCATCTCATCCACAATTTGATTGGCATATTTTTCATTCAGTTCATTATCCAGCATCCTGTTATACAGCAGTTTCATAAGCCGGTCCATCTCGCTTAAAGGCTCTTCTGCAGTTTCCTCTTCTTCTTTCTCCTCCTCCGGCTTCTGCAGCTGCTGTTCCAGCAACGTATGCAGGCTGTCCAGCTTCTCTTCCAGTACCGCATTCCCTCTTCTTTCTTCCTGTAGGTTCAAAGCCGGCCTGCTTATAGGGGATGGCTGAATATTTTCTTTTTTCTCCTCTTTTTTTACCGGTGAATATTTTTCATTTTCTTCTTCCAGCGCCACCGTGACTTCTACCAAATCTTTCAGAAAAAAACGTAAAAAACCTTTTCTCTTTACGCTTCTCACATTCATTGTTACAATATTGCTGCCAAGTTCCTTTTTCGCTGCCTCTGTGGCTTCCAATTCCGTCTTTCCCTGAAATTTTTTTATTATCATGCTATTGTCACCATCCCTACAGATTGCAATTCAACATTCGATTCGATTTCATTATATGAAACAACAATCAAGTCCTTATAATAATCTTCCGTCAGCCGTTTAAAATACATGCGCACGATAGGCGATGTTATAATAATCGGGTTCTTCCCCAAATTTTCCAGTTTCTGTACTTCTTCCCCTACGGAAGCAATGACCGCTTTTGTCTTCTCCGGATCCAAAGTCAAATATGCCCCCTGTTCCGTTTGCTTTACACTGTTCATAATTTCCTGTTCCATCTTTGGATCTAATGTTACCACACTCGTAGTCTCATTTGCAGGGAAATATTTTCCGGAAATAGCCCTCTTCAAGCTTTGACGCACATATTCCGTCAAAATATCAATATCCCGGGTAGTAGGGGCATAATCTGCCAGCGTCTCAAAAATCGTAAGCAAATCCCGGATGGAAATGCCTTCCTTTAATAAGTTCTGCAAAACTTTCTGTATCTCGCCGATGCCCAACAGCTTGGGTACCAGTTCTTCCACAAGCGTGGGGTTGGTTTCCTTCATATTGTCGATAAGTCCGGCCACATCCTGTCTGGTAAGCAATTCCGCAATATACTGCCTGATGATCTCTGTCAAATGGGTTGCAATAATGGAAGGTGGGTCTACTACCGTATAGCCCAGGCTCTCCGCACGCTCCCTCTGCCCTTCCGTAATCCAAATCGCCGGAAGGTGGAACGAAGGCTCAAAGGTAGGGATACCTGTAATTTCCTCTTCCACATATCCCGGATTCATCGCCATATAATGGTCAAAAAGGATTTCCCCTTCGCTTACCTGTACTCCCTTTATCTTAATAATATATTGGTTTGGATTCAGCTGGATATTATCCCTCAAACGGATAATCGGCACAACAGTACCAAGTTCCAATGCAATCTGCCTACGTATCATAACTACACGGTCCAAAAGGTCACCGCCCTGGTTCACGTCGGCAAGGGGAATAATCCCATAACCAAATTCCAGTTCGATGGGGTCTACCTGCAAAAGGCTGGTGACATTTTCCGGCTGGCGTATTTCTTCCGCCGCTGCTTCATCCGTATCCACTTCCGACTCAATCAGGGAAGTCTCAATCGTGCCTGCCATCATCCTTCCGCATACGATGAAAATAAGGCCTAATGTTATAAAAATCAAAGTATCCAAAGGCGTAATAATACCTAAGCCAATCAGAATCGCACCGACAAAATACATCGCCTTTGGAACACCGAACAGCTGGCTCACCAATACCGTACCAAAATCCGCATCCTTGGAGCCCTTGGTTACCAAAATACCTGTGGACAAAGAAATAAGCAGCGAAGGGATCTGGCTCACCAGACCATCACCGATAGTAAGGATTACGTACTTATTGGCAGCTGCCCCAAAATCCATATTCTGGCGCAGTACACCCATAGCAATACCGCCCACTACATTGACCACCGTAATAATCAAGCCGGCAATTGCATCCCCTTTTACGTACTTAACCGCACCGTCCATAGAACCAAAGAAGCTGGATTCCTCTTGTATCTTTTCACGTCTCCTCTTCGCTTCCGCGTCCGTTATCGCGCCGGTATTCAAATCCGCATCAATAGCCATCTGCTTACCGGGCATCGCATCCAAGGTAAAACGGGCCGTCACTTCCGCTACCCTTTCAGAACCTTTATTAATTACCAGAAACTGGATAAGAATCAAAATAATAAATATGATAATACCAATAATGATATCCCCGCCGCCTACATAATTACCGAAAGTGGCTACTACATTACCTGGGTCTCCTGTTGTCAGTATCAGCCTGGTCGAAGAAACATTCAGTGCTATCCTGAAAATCGTTGTAAACAGCAAAATAGTCGGGAAAAAAGATAAGTCCAATACTTCCTTTGCAAACATACAGCCAAACATAACCGTAAAAGCCACTGCGATATTGCAGGCAAGCAAAATATCCAGCATCCATTTATGCACGGGAATAATCAACATAATAAATGCAGCCAATATATATATAGCAACCCCTATATCCGCCTTTTTCACGCTTTATTTCTCCTCTCTTTCCACACCGCGTCCAGCCCTTGGCTTTACGCGAAGTACTTTTGGCGTACACTATCCGTTTTCGTGCCCGGCAAAGTACCTATACCTTTCCCTGCAAGTGGTATACAAATGCAAGTACTTCCGCCACTGCCTGATACAGTTCCGGCGGCACCAGTTCCCCCACCTCCACATTGGCATAAAGCATACGGGCAAGGGGCTTGTTCTCTACAATTTCTATATGATGTTCTTTTGCAGCATCTTTGATTTTCTGCGCAAGATAATTTTCTCCTTTTGCCAATACTACCGGCGCTTCATATTCTTCCGGGTCATATTTAATCGCCACCGCATAATGTGTCGGGTTGGTAATTACCACATCGGCTTCCGGCAGCTTTTGCATCATACGCCGCTGTGACGCTTCCCTCATTCGCTGTTTCTGCTTTGATTTTACCTGCGGATCCCCTTCCTGGTCCTTATACTCATCCTTCACTTCCTGCTTTGTCATCTTCATATCTTCTTTGAACTTTATCTTCTGATAAGCATAATCCGCAAATCCAATCAGCAGATAAATTACGGAAATACGTATTCCCAAATCCGTAACCAGCTGCCCGATCATCCCGATTGCCTGATTCAGGGAAATATCATACAGCAAAAAAATTATAAAATTTTTATCCTTTAAATATGAATAAACTACATATACAATCAGCCCTATCTTTAGAATGGACTTAAGCAGTTCTACCACCGCATCCTTGGAAATAATCTTTTTAAAGCCCTTTAAAGGATTCAGTTTGCTAAATTTCGGCATCAAAGGCTTTCCCGTAGGACGCCATTTCACCTGTACCAGATCACATACAAAAGCGACCAGCACACCCACTAACAGGATAGGCCCCATAATCAATAACATATCCAGAACCATATCCCGAAATACAATATGGATGCTGGTTACCGGAATCTGCCCGTCATACATCTTGACATACTCCGGTATCTGGGAATATATATTGTAAAACCCCCCCATAAAGCGGGTTCCCATATATCCTACATAAAACTTCAGAACCAAGAACAAGGCAAGAAGACCAAATGCATTCCCTATTTCTTTACTTTTGGCCACCTGTCCTTCTTTTCTTGCATCGTTTAATTTTTTGCTGGTTGCAGGCTCTGTTTTTTCTCCGCCCGGCCCCTCTTTTGCAAAAAACTGAAGATTATATACTAACATTACATCATTCCTTCCACAAATGATACCACAATTTTCTTCATTTGTGTAAAAATAAAATCACTTGCCCCCGGCAGCATGCCCACCGTAAAAAACAAAATGGTCAGCCCGGTAAGCACTTTGAGCTGAATACCTACCGCAAACATATTCATTTGGGGGGCAACCTTCGCCAGAATCCCCAAAACCGCATTCAGCAAAATCATTGTGGCAAATATCGGGAGACAAATACGGAAGCCGATAATAATATATTCACTAAGGAAGCGCACCATGGAATTCATCAAAGAATCCATCTGAAAAACCGCCCCGTTTACTGGTATCAAAGTGAAAGTTTCTGCCAAAGCTTTTAATAAATATTCATGCATACCGCTGACGATCAACATCAGCATTACCATATATTGATAAAATACACCGGAAATCGTTGACGATTCCCTCGTGGTAGGGTCCATTAAGGTAACCATGGACAACCCCACTTCCATATCAATAATGTGACCGGCAAAGTTTACAATAGAACTGCATAAAGTAGCGCCAAAGCCAATAATAAAACCTGTTACAGCTTCTTTCATGACAATGATCGTATATTCCAGCACCGACTCATATTCTATCGCCCCATAAGGCCTTGCTATGTTATAGAGAATAAAAGATATAAAAATCCCCAGCCCTACCTTAAGCCTCTTAGGCGTATTGTTCATCCCAAAAAAGGGGGCAATAAAAATAAAGCAGGTGACCCTGGTAAATATTAACAGAAAATATTCAAGATCCGCATACGTAAAAGTAGTGTCTATCATTGGCTGCCTGCCCTACCTTATATATAAACTGAAATCAGACCAGAGCCTTGTCATAAACTCCGTCATCCCATTCATCATCCAATGCCCCAAAACAATTAAGGATAAAAAAACACAGATTATCTTAGGTACAAAAGTAAGCGTTTGCTCCTGAATCGAGGTAACCGTCTGGAAAATACTGATAATCAAACCGATTACAAGCGATACCAACAGTACCGGGGCCGATGTCTTAATAATTAAATAAAGGGCCTCCCCTGCGACCGCAGTCACATCATCAATTGTCATATCCTGCTCTGCTCCTTACTAATAAAATGTTTTTACAAGGCTGCCGATAATCAAATTCCATCCATCCGCCAGGACAAACAGCAATATCTTAAAAGGCAGGGAAATTGTTGTAGGCGGAAGCATCATCATACCCATGCTCATCAACGTGGAGGCAACCACCATATCAATTACAATAAACGGAATATAAATATAAAAACCGATAATAAAGGCTTTTCTTAGTTCACTGACAATAAAACTTGGAATCAACACACGGGTAGGTATGCTGTCCAAATCCCCAGCCCACTCCGTATCGCTGATTTCAAGAAACAGGCGTACATCCCTCTCTTGTGTCTGCCCATACATGAATTGCCGGAAAGGCTTTAACCCTTCCTCCAAAGCCTCCTGCTGGTTCATTTCCCCCGCTTCGAAAGGAATCACTGCATTATCATATACCGCCTGGAAAGTAGGCTGCATAATGAAAAACGTTAAAAACAAAGCTAACCCAATCAATACCTGATTAGGAGGTGCTGTTTGGGTATTTAATGCTGCCCTGGTAAAATGCAGAACAATGATTATTCTGGTAAACGAAGTAAGCATAATGATTAATATTGGCGCCAGAGCAATCAGCGTCAACGTAATCAATATCCGCAGCGAACCGTTTAACTGCCCATTCCCATCATTATACATTATTGTAAAGGTGTTCCCTATATTCAGTTCCTGTAATTCATCCTGCGATTCCGATTCCCCTGGTTCCCGTCTGTTCGTTCTTTCATCCGTTGCTCCTGTCAGATGATTCTCGTTTTCCGCAGCCAGAGCAGATACAGGACAGTACATATACAACAATATGCCTACCGAAAACAGCAGGCATATCATCCTCATCACTTTTTTTCCGGAAAAATACTTTTTCATATCTCTTGCCTATTCTTCATGTTCTTGGTTTTTGTCCATCCTTTTAGCTTTTTCAAAGATTTTCTTAAAGTCGGGCATAGACTCCACCGGTCTGTCCGGCAAATGAATCTGTTCAGCGGGAACTTCCGTAAGCATTGTCACTGTATCCTTACATATCGCTACCGCCAGATATTTCTCTCCGGTCCTTATTATTTGTACATACTTATTCGCAGTTAACCGATAGGTCTCCACCACTTCTATATTTGCCCCGTCTGCCCTTCCCTGCTGGAAATTTGCAATCCATCTGGTTGCTGCCCATGTAATGAACAGCACAAATAAGAATATAAGAAGAACCGTAAAAAACTGCAAAAACGAATTCATACGATTGGATACAGCAAGCAGCATCTTACCCGACTACCTTCTTCACTGCTTCCAATACGCGGTCGGCCTGGAATGGCTTAACAATAAAGTCTTTTGCACCCGACTGAATCGCTTCTATAACCATCGCCTGCTGGCCCATGGCCGAACACATAATAACCATTGCCGAAGGGTCACCTTCTTTAATCTTCTTCAAAGCCTGTATTCCATCCATCTCAGGCATCGTGATATCCATAAGTACAAGATCCGGATGCAGTTCGTTATATTTTTCTACTGCTTTTGCCCCGTTCTCCGCCTCGCCGGCAACATTATACCCATTTTTCGTAAGGATATCCTTAATCATCATTCGCATAAATGCTGCATCATCGCAAACCAAAATATTTTTTGCCATTTTTCTTTCTCCTATTTCTTTTCTTATTTGATAATTTCAGTTACACGGATACCGAAACTCTCTTCAATAACAACAACTTCACCCTTAGCCACAAACTTACCGTTTACAAGAACATCTATCGGTTCGCCGGCTATTTTATCCAGCTCTATAATCGTACCCGGAGCAAAATCCAGAATCTCCGAAATGGATTTGGTCGTCCTGCCCAGTTCAACGGTTACCTCCAGCGGAACATCCATAATAAGCCCTATATTCTCGTTGCTTTGTATCGCACTGTAGTCCGCCGAAAAATTCTGGAACTGCGCAGGCTGAATATTCATATTCTGCATATTCATCTGGGGCATTCCCATCTGCGGCATCATGCCCATCTGGGGCATTCCCATTTGCTGCATACCTCCCATCTGAGGCATTCCCATCTGCGGCATAGCACCCATCTGAGGCATTCCCGTCTGCGGCATAGCGCCCATCTGAGACATTCCTGTCTGCTGCATGCCTCCCATTTGGCTCATATCCATCTGTGGTGCCGCTGCCTGCTGCATCGGCTGTGGCTGTACAGGAGGTACACTCTGCGCCGGGGCAGACTCCGATGCCTTGGCAGGCTCCGTTTCCATAGTGCCAATCCCTAACTGGTTATTCATAAAAGCATCATACAGCCCTTTTGCAAAATCAAGAGGATAAATCTGCATAATAGAACTGTCTACCAAATCCCCAATTTGCATGCGGAAAGATATTTTTACAAAAGTTCCTTTTAGGAATGCAGCAATATCCTCGCCTGATTCAAAATCATTTAAGTCGATCAGGCTGGCATCTGGGGGGCTGATATCTATCATTTTGCCAAGCATTGTGGAAAGGGATGTGGCTGCTGAACCCATCATCTGGTTCATTGCCTCTGAAATAGCACTCAAATGAAGCTCTGTAACTTCACCATCCGTATTGGTGCCATCCCCCCCCATCATGAGGTCAGTAATTATCTTTACATCATGTTCTTTTAAAACGAGTATATTGGAACCTTCCAAACCGGCTGTATATTTAATCTGAATAAATACACAGGGCCTTTCGTAGGAACTCATTATATCTTTCCAGTTCGCCAGGATGACCGTCGGTGTGGTAATATTAACTTTCAAGTTGACAAGAGAAAACAGCGTAGTTGCTGAGGAACCCATGCTGATATTGGCAACCTCACCAATGGCATCCTTCTCCACATCAGAAAGTAAGCTTTCGTCAATCTCCTCTGTTTCGACATCTGAGGATAATTCTATATCATCGCCACCCTCATCGGATAAGTCCATCCCGTTCAATAGCGCATTTATTTCATCTTGTGATAACATTCCGTCCATTATCCTACTCCCCCTCTCTGATTACCGAAGTGACCCTCACAGCATATTTATCTTTGCTAGAACCCGGTAACGCGGTGAATTTCTTTAAATTTCCGACATAAATGTTCAATTCGCTGTCTACGTTTTTATCCAGCCGTATAATATCGCCCGGCTGCAAATTGACAAAATCGTTAACTAAAATATTGCTCTTCCCCAAAACTGCTTTTACAGGAATATTCACTCTGCGGATCATCGATTCAATATAAATCTCATAATCCTCCGTGTTCTTCTCCTGCATCGTCGAATACCAGAATTTTGTATTCAACTTATCTATAATATCTTCCAAAGTAAAGAAGGGAAGACATATATTCATTAGACCTTCCACGTCACCTACTTTAATATTTAAGGTAACAATCGCCACCATATCGCTGGGAGCAATCATCTGTGCAAACTGGGAATTTGTTTCTATCCTCTCCATCACCGGGGAAATATCCACCACGGTTTTCCATGGTTCCCTCATCATTTGCATACAGATGACCATAAGTTTCTCTATAATGGACATTTCTATTTCCGAAAATTCCCTGTTCTTATCCAATGGGATACCCTGACCTCCCAACATCCTGTCTATCATTGCGAAACCAAGGTTACAGGAAAGGTCAATAAGAATATTCCCAGGTAACGGGTTAAAATTTATAATCCCAAGAATTACCGGATTGGACAACGCATTGGAAAATTCCGAAAATGTAAACGTTTCAGAACTCGCTACGGTAATCTGTATATTTTTCCTCAGATAAACCGCCAGATTAGTGGAAACCAGCCTGCCATAATGTTCATATATAATTTCAAGCGTACGCAAATGTTCTTTTGAAAACTTTGCAGGACGTTTAAAATCATAATTTTTCACTTGCTTTTCTTTGCTGTCTGGTGTCTCATCCACTTCCAGTTCACCTGCACTTAGCTGCGCAAGCAGACTGTCTATTTCGCTTTGTGACAGTACCTCACCCACTAAAGTCACCTCCTGCCTTATTGTTTATTAAGGAGATTATTGGTATTTAATGTCACTAAAGGAAACCTTGTATATAAACTGCGAATCATACATAGACTGAACACGCCTCAATATCTCAGCCTTCGCTTCTTCTTCACCATTTCCACCCTTTAAATCTTCCATCTTATAGCTTCCAATAACATCGAAAATTGCTTCTGTTATCAATGACTTCCTTGCTTCCATATTCTCCGCAGAGCCATAAGACTTATAGCCCTTATCTTTCGTATTCATGGAAAGAGCCACTGAAAGCAGACACCAATGTTCCGTTCCGTCATCACTCTTTTGCAGGCTGATTGTCATCTCCGGAATATCGTATACTTCCGTCTGTTCCATAGGCACCTGCTGAATCACGGCCCCATCTCCACCTCTCAGTTCCAGTTTAAGTACCGATGCAATATCTGTTACAAGCTGCGTAGTCTTCTTCGATGCACCGACTACGCTGAACATCATAATGGATGTCAATACGATATTTACAATCAATAATGCAAGTATCAATATGGACAATAGGTTTTTCTTCATTTGAAATATCCTCCCGCTCTTTTAATAGGAACTCAACGAATTAAAAATACGAATCTCTACCCTTCTGTTCATCGCCCTGCCTTCCGGTGTGGAATTGTCTGCAATCGGCATATATTCCCCTCGTCCGGAATGCTTTACCATGGCCGGGTCCAAATTAGTATTTCCCATTAAATAATTAAATACTGAAAGGGATCTTCCTCCGCTAAGTTCATCGTTATTAGAATACTTGGCCCCCGACATGGGAACATTATCTGTGTGTCCTTCTATTTCAATTGTACTTTCTGAATATCGTTCCAACATTACTCCAATTTTATCCAACACCGGCAAAGATTCATCCTTCAATATAACGCTTCCGGAATCGAACAATAAAGAACCCTGCAGCGTCAGCTGCACATACTGGGATGTAATATCAATATCAATAATCCCTTCCAGCTGTTCTTCCTGAATCGACTCTTCCAGCTTTTCCGCCAATTCCTCCGATGCCTCTATCTTCGCCTGCTCAATCTGCTCTTCCGCTTTCTTCAAATCCTCAGGTACATCATCTTCCCCTTCTTCGGATTTACCCATACTATTGATATAATCATCCAGTTCATTTAACTGGCTCACTCCGTTGCTAATCAGGATTCCATCGCCGATTGCCGAAGCCCCTGCCTTAAATATACTGAAACTCTGGGCAAAGGATGCTGCCACCTGCTCGAATTTCTGGGCATCTACTGTGGACATGGAAAACAGTAGAACGAAAAAGCATAACAGAAGGTTCATCAAGTCAGCGAAGGTATTCATCCACGCCGCCGCCGGCTTCGGAGGATCTTCCTTCCTCTTTTTAGCCATCCGCTTCACCTCCGTCATCGCCGCCGGCCAGGTTTCTTTCACTCGGCGCTAAGAACGATTTCAATTTTTCTTCTATTACACGGGGATTCTCCCCCGCCTGTATGGAAAGGAGTCCTTCAATCATGATTTCTTTTACCATAATTTCCGCCCCGTTATTTTCTTTTAATTTACTCGCCACCGGTGCACATATCCAGTTAGCCAGCATGGAACCGTACAATGTAGTCAACAACGCCGTTGCCATAGCAGGACCGATAGCCGAAGGGTCGCTCATGTTCTGCAGCATGTTTACCAGACCTACCAATGTACCAATCATACCCCAGGCAGGCCCCATGGCCCCCAGTGTATCCCAAAATCCAACTTTTGCCTTATGCCTTCCTTCTATACTGATTAATTCTGTCTCCATAATGGCCCGTACCAATTCCGGATCCGTTCCGTCTACAATCAGCAGTATACCTTTCTTTAAAAAGTCATCATCCAAATCCGCTGCCGCCTCTTCCAGAGAAAGAAGCCCTTCCTTACGTGCCACATTGGATAACTCAATAACTTTCGTAATCATCTGCGGCGTATCTATTTCCGGCACCTTAAAAATCAATCCAAAGCTTTTAAAGCCTGCCAGCAAATCCTGCATAGAGTAGGATGCCATAACACAGAAAAAAGAACCGCCCAATGTAATAAAAATGGAAGCCGGGTCCACAAAGTTTCCAATGGCTGAAATACCATTACCGGAAACGATACCGAACATAACTATGATAAAACACAATACCAAACCTAAAACTGATGCTATATCCACGAATCTTCACCCACATTTCTGCGTCAATCCGCAAAAATATCCTTTCTATACGATTTTACTAGATTTTTCACTTCTTGTCTACTTTCTTTTACAATTATTTTGCGCCCAGTAGTGAATGAGATGACCGTGTCCGGAGTTTCCTCCACTAATTCCATTAAGTCCGGGTTAATCAATACCTTTATCCCGTTAATCTTTGTTACCTCAATCATTTTACTCCTCCATGCTGCCACCAACCCTCGGATTTGGGCTTTAGCACCAACTAGTTTCTCCCTCATACAATTGGAATGGGAAACCTTTTTATCAGTTCCCCATTCAGTTGTGCCCTTTCTTGCTGCCTATGCATATGGCCTGCAGTCAATATGCAGATCCATCCCAGGCTGTATCCTTTATATTATATTACTAACGTTTCAGGTTTGTCAATTCCTCCAACATCGTGTCGGAAACTGTAATAATACGGCTGTTTGCCTGGAAACCTCTCTGTGTGGTAATCATTTCCGTAAATTCCTGAGACAAATCCACATTACTCATCTCCAGTACGCCGGACTGCATCTTGCCGCCGCCATCGGTAATATCCGTTCCTATTCCATCGAAGTCGCCGGAGTTTCTGGTCGCCTGATAGAGGTTATCCCCTACTTTTTCCAAACCGGAAGGGTTCGCAAAGGCCGCTGTGGCAATCTGCCCAAGGCATCTGCTCATACCGTTGTCATAGGCCGCTGTAATGATACCGTCCTGGGCTACGGAAAGGGAAATCATCTCGCCCATTGCACGCCCGGAGCCAAGCCCGTCACTATCGCCCTTTGCACTGGAAATCGTACTGGAACCGTTGTTGTTTACGTTGGAGCAGGTAGAGAAGTTCAGGTTAATGTCTTTAAAACTGGTGCCGTTTGCTCCGGACAGCCCCAAAGTAATCAAACCTTCCCCGCTGCCGCCCACGCTGACGAACTTGCCGGTACCCGGGTCAAATTCCAGGTAAGCAGCCTTATCCACATCCTTCTTGGTGACTGTGATGCTGCCGTTATCGTTTACCATAATTTCTTTTACTTTTTCATCTGTTACATTCAAGCCATAATACTTTGCCAAAGCAGCTATTGATGGGGCTGATGCTCCGGCATCCGGTACATACGGGCCGCCTGGCGTTAATTGTACCGAAGTTCCGTCCGCATGTTTAACCGTCAACACTTTATTAGTAACTTCTGAATCGACACCTGCTATCGGGGCATAAAACGTAGTCTTTGCGTCTGCAGGCTCTAAAACAGATAAACCGCCCTCCGCATCAATTTTAATCTTTCCAATTGGGGGAGTAGCTGTGAAATTACCTTTGATGCCATATACTTTTTCCAAAAACTCATCCATAGTAGCATCTACTGTAATCTCTGTGTTAATAGCCTGTGTTCCCAGCGCCGTTCCTGTAGCATCTTGAAATTTAATATCCCCGGACAACTCAGCAGCCCCTGAGCCGTTCAACGGATTGTAATTAATGGATGTCTCCACTTCCATCGTACTGCCGAAATTAGTCCTTCCCAAAACATCCGCGCCAACGGATGCCCCTGTAGAATCCCTGATATCATCCAATGCAATATAGTACCTGCCGTTCGTGCTCGTAGCATGGATACTGAACCTGGCCGTATACAGATACCCTGCATTATCATAAAATTCAAAGTTCATAATCCTGCCCGACGTGGTATGGACATTCTTATCATTCCTGTCCACAATACCTGTCACACGGCCTTCGCTGGTGCCGTCCGGCGGATAGGTCATAATGGAATCCTCCATAACCTTTAATGCGGAAACCGTATCCTTCTTCGGCGCCCCTGTAGCGGGGTCTACCTGCCAGCCCATTACCCTATAACCGGTACTGGTCATGGCCAGATTTCCTGCACCGTCCACATAGAAAGAACCATCCCTGGTAAACAGGTTCTCGCTGCCGTTGCTGACTACGAAGAAGTTATCCCCCGAAATCATAATGTCAAACGGGTTATTCGTTGTCTGTGCGGAACCCTGCTGTGCGATAGCCGTATTAATGGCCGCTGTGGTAACGCCCAGACCTATCTGCCTTGCGTTGATACCGCCCAGCCCGGTTTCTGCATTGGCGCCGGAAGCCGCCTGTGTGGTCTGATACATCAAATCCCGGAATGTAACAGACTGTGATTTATATCCTGTTGTGTTAACGTTAGCGATATTATTACCGATAACGTCCATCTTTGTCTGATGTGTTCTAAGACCTGCCACACCAGAGAAGAGTGATCTCATCATAATTCATTGACCTCCTAAATCAATCCCATACCGCTATGCGGCCCAGATGCTGCCTTAATACCCCTTCTGTCATTCGGGGGCATCAGCCTCCTGTAAGGTCCGGCTAAACAATAACAGCACCATCAATATTGGTAAATATGTTTTCATCTGCCTCTATTTGGTTCATTGCTGTAATTACCGTATTATTTGGAATACTTACGATAAAAGCCAGCTGATCTACAAGTACTAATGATTCGTTAATCCCTTTCGCGCCCGCCTTCATGGTTCCCTCCAGCAAGCGTTCCATCTGATTATCCGTAAGCTCTATATTCCGCTCTGCCAGACGGTTTGCCGCATGTTTGGAGAATTTCACCCCAGCGGTTTTTTCTGCATTTTCCGCAGTCTTGTTCAATATATCCTGAAAGCGTAAGCCTTCTCCCGCATCCATGCTTTTTTTGCTTTGCTTCGACTGCGTAAAATATTTCGCCTGCAGCTGCTCTATGGAAAGGAACTGATTATTCTGAACCTTCATAATCTTCTCCTCCTTGAGAATTCCTTCTCCACTATCTCATTTAGGCATCGGCTTCCAATTCTTCCATATACTTGACAGCCTCTTCCAGTTTCTCCAGATGTTCCTTGGATACCAGCCCTTTTTCGAAGTCCGACATGCCCTGATACATCTCATTTACCTTGTCTACTTTTTCCTTGTCCTCCAGCTTCAGCTGTTCTTTCGCCGGAAGTTCATCCATCGCCTTCATGAAATCGCCGATTAAGTCTTTCACTAATTCTTCTATTCTCTTTACATAGCGATCCAGCTTGTCGGTAAAGTCTTTTGCCACAAAAGTTTTTTCATAGTTGGACATTCCGTCGTAAATTTCTTTCAGCTTATCAACATCTTCCTTATCATCCAGAGTAAGGTTCTCATAAGACGGCAGTTTGTTCATCGCTATGCCGAAAGCAAGGGCTTTGTCATAAGCATCCAGATATTGCTGGTTTGCCACCCCATATACATCGTCCAGAGAATATAATTCTCCTCCGATTGAAACATAAGCTTTGTTGTTTTCAAAAACAACATAATCCACTACGCCTTGAATGGTTGTCGATTTCCCGGTGCTGTCGGTAGTATTTACGCTGACAGTCTGGCCTACCAGTGTAGATGCCCTGGACAATTCCAAAGTAGCGCTCATGTTCTGCATCTGTTCCAAAGACGAGAACTGGGCATACTGGGAAACGAATTCCGTATTGGAAGTAGGCTCCAAGGGATCCTGGTATTTCATCTGCGCTACCAAAAGTTTCAAAAAAGCTTCTTTATCCATGGTAGAACCGCTCTTTTTCGTCTCTTTTGCCAAAGACGATGCGGTTGTGCTCTCTACGATTTTGCCGTCTTTTATATGTGCTATCGCTGCCATAATTTCTCCTTTCTATACATATTCTAATCTACGCTGTAAAGTTTACAGTGCTGCCATCCGCCAATACCGGCTGTTCGTTTTCCGGCTCCGGCTCTTCATCCAGCGTCTGGCCATTTAGATTCACTCTTCTTGTGCCCTTCCGCCTTCCGTCCTGTGACTGCTGTTGCCTGCTTCCTTCTCCGTTTAAGTTTCTTTCAAACGAATGGTTTGCCACCGCCACTTCCACCGATTCCACCTTGATTCCCTGCTCTTCAAAACTGTTTTTCAGCTGGACAATCTGGCTTTCGATGGCAGCCTTTACCGTCTCGTTCTGGGTTAAGAACTGTGCGGTAATCACCCCTGCCTTTGAGGTAATGTTAATATTCACCGTGCCCAGGCTGGCGGGATTTAACTGCAGTTCCATCTGTGTCATATCGGACCTTACCTGAATCCTCATGTAATCCATAATCTGATTCATGATATTCTGGGTTTGCTCCGTATTCTGCTGTGTCATCACATTTTCGAAGGCCATATCGGTCTTCACTGCATTGCTTCGGTTTAAAAGGTTTTCTAAAAGCAAATTGCCCTGCGTGCTTTCCTGGGTATGTTCCCTATGGGAAGCCCCGTCTTTTTTCGAACCTTCTTCCTTGCCCGATGTCTGCTGCTCTTCTGCCGGCTGTGTTTTGAGCGATGTCACTTCTTCGCTTTTTGACTCACTGTTCCCGTCCACTTCCACACTGACCTTCACAGTTTCGCCATTGCGCTCCACCGTAACGGTATAATCTTCCTCACCTTCCGGTATCTGCTCCTTCACTCCGTCCTGTGCTGGCAGTTCCTGCTTATCCTTGGGTAATTCTTCCTTCGCAGTTGCCTCTTCCAGCATAGCAGCCAGTTCTTCCGGCGTAATCCCCAGTTCTTCCTGCAGCTGATTGGTTGCCTGGGATACCATTGATAAAATATTCTGCAGCGAATTGTATAACCCTTCGTCTGTCATCAATGAAAGCATATCCTCGCCTTCAATGGCCAGCACAAGCTGTGTCATGTTATCCGCATTCAGCAAATCTGTCATAGTAAGCCCCAGCGCTTCCATTGCGGCTATTACTTCCTCTTCTGTGACTCCCAGTTCTTCTGCAACCTTTTCCACCAGTTCCTCACCGGTCTCCTGCAGCTTTTTATCTGCCGAGATATCCTGTGACTTTACTTCTTTGGTATTTACCTTTGCTCCATTGTCATTATCCAGCCCTTTTTTGTCCGTATTCTGTACCTGTACTTTAGTACTTCCCTGTACTGCATTGGCACTTTGAAACGCCACATTCTGCTGGCCGGAAGCTTTGCTGAAAGCATCGGTAAAATTTCCTCCCAAATCATCCTGAAGATTCCCTTTGGATTTGGTCTGCACAAAATTCATCAGCGGATTTAACTCTTTGACTGCCGAACTCGTCATCCTTTTCCCTCCTTTCCATATATTTTATTTTGTTCCGGCCAATATGCCTGCAGCCGGAAATCTATATATAAATGCGGTCAAGCCGCATATATATATCATACATCAGGACTCCGGATCCATAATCTTCGTAATCCGGGCTGCTACCTGAGGATCCATGGCTTCCAGGATTTTCCCCCTGTCCTCCGGACTCATCACGGAGAGGATTCTTGATGCCAATCCTAAATTATCCGTCATCGCCTCAATAATTGCGGCAGCCGCTTTCGGCTTCATTTCCGAATATGCCCTGGCATATTCCTCCACTTCCGCGCTTTCCTCCACCTGCTGAACTACCTGCTTATATAAATATTCCGCAGTTGCCGGGTCGATACTCTCGAAATACTTCTTATAGGCTTCCGCCCCCGGCCCGTTCTCCGCATAAATTACTTCTTCATAAAATTCTGTCTTAATCCTCTGGAACTCTACCTGGTTATCTTCAAAAGTTTTCAGCCTGGCCACTTCTGCCTTTAAGCTTTCAAGTTCTTCCGAGTTAGCAGCTCCTGTAGACTGAGCCCTTTGCAGTTCCAATTCCAATTCCTTAATATAATTCACTGCTTCTTTCAAATCCGTATAACCGCCATAAGCTTCCTCCTCCGGATTTTCGGCCACAGCCTCCCCTTCGGTATCCGCACTGATAGGCTCTTCTTCGGAAGCAGGTAATATCTTACTGATTACCGGTACATCTTTTAAGATTGGTGCCAGTACACCGGAGCCAAAACCGCCTACATCCAATTTTACTAACAGGCACAAAATAGCTATCCATACTACAACAATCAGCCCTGTTACGAGAAAAACAGGGATACCGCCCCCCACCTCGTCGTCATCCAGTTCGGCCTCCTGCAAGGCTAATTCCTTTGCACGGCGTTTGGCTTCCTTCTTCTGCTCTTTCTTTTCCGCTTTCAGCCGCTTTTTTTCTTCTGCCACTGATTTTTTATCGCTTTTTGCATCTGTATCTGTAATTACTTCTGTTCCTGCCATTTCCTTCACCTTCTTTTCTGTCCGTAGGTATAGCTGACTAATTCATCCACCTCTTTGCCTTCTCTGGCATTTTCTTCTTTCATAAATGCTTCAAAGGCATTTTCCCTCAGCTTTTCCTGGATTTTCCTCTCCTGCATTGCCTCTTTCAGCTTCTGCCTCTCTTTTTCCAGTTCCGCTTCCGCCTTGGATACCTGCACCTTCTGATAAGCTATGTATTCATCCATCTGCAGGATTGCATTCCGGTTATCCCGGATATCCTGGACATTTAAACTATCTTCCCTCAGCCTCCGTCCTTCTTCCTCATATCCTGCCTTTCTGTTGAAAAGCAGTTTCAGTTTCTCCTCTTCTTCATCCAAACGTTTTCTGGCTGCGGCAAACTCCATTTTCTGCTGTTCTTCCAGTTTCAGTTTCAGGTTCAGGATATTCTGCATCCTATATATGAACTTCGCCATAAATCCCTCTAATCGTTAAACAGCTCTTCCATCATGTTTACGGCTTCCTCAAAACTATACTTATCTTCAACGGCCTGCATAAGGAATTCGTTGACAGCATCTATCTTCGCTATCGCATAATCAATATTGGGATTGCTCCCGCCTTTATATGCTCCAATGTTAATCAAGTCTTCCGCTTCATTATAAGTAGCCAGCACGTTTTTCAGCTTCCCTGCCGCCTGCTTATGCTCCCTGTCTGCAATCTGGCTCATGCACCGGGAAATACTCTGCAAAATGTCAATGGCCGGATAATGGTTTCTATGGGCCAGCTTCCTGCTGAGCATCACATGGCCATCCAGAATACTTCTGGCCGTATCCGTAATCGGCTCGTTAAAGTCGTCCCCATCCACCAGCACCGTATATAATCCTGTAATAGAACCTGTTTTCGACCTGCCTGCCCGTTCAAGCAATTTGGGCATCTCCGAATATACACTGGGCGGATATCCTCTGGACACCGGCGGTTCGCCGCTGGCAAGTCCGATTTCCCTCTGAGCCATGGAGAAACGGGTGAGGGAATCCATCATCAACAGTACATCCTTACCCTGATCCCTGAAATATTCCGCAATCGCTGTTGCTGTCTTTGCGGCCTTATTTCTCTCCAAGGCGGGCTTATCGGAAGTGGCTACCACCACCACTGATCGCTTCATACCCTCCGGACCCAAATCCCTTTCAATAAATTCACGGACTTCCCTGCCTCGTTCCCCAATAAGGGCAATCACATTTACGTCCGCTTTTGTATTTCTGGCAAACATACCAAGCAGTGTGGATTTCCCCACTCCAGAACCGGCAAAAATACCGATTCTTTGCCCTTTTCCTATGGTAATCAAGCCGTCTACCGCCTTTACACCTAACGGAAGTACGTCTTCAATAATATCCCTGCTAAGGGGATCCGGCGGAGGCGCTTCTACCGAATAAACCTTGCCGTTTACTGTAACACTGTCCCCCGTTGGCCTTCCAAGGCCATCCAGCGTCTGTCCGAGCAAATTATCACTCACCTGTATGGTAAGGGGAAGCCCTGTATTTTCCACAATGCTGCCAAAGCCAATGCCTTCTATCGGCTCATAAGGCATCAGTAATGTTTTCCTATCCTTAAAGCCTACCACCTCAGCCATAGCCGGCTTGCCTGATTCCTTGGAATCAGGATAAATCAGGCAGATATCGCCCATTTTTGCCTCCGGCCCCAAGGATTCAATGGTTAAACCTACAATATTAACTACTTTCCCTTTCATCCTGTAAAAAGTGCCTTCTGACACTTTTTCATATTTTACGAAATTAACCGATGTTCTCAATAGTTAGTCCACCCTATAGGATAATAATCTTAATTTCTGTGACAGTTCCTCCAGCTGCGTACCCAATCCACAGTCAAAGATTCCCCCGTCAGTCTCAATAATACAATCATTCGGCCCTAAAGTAACGTCCTCTACCAATTCTATAGAAGCATTGGCCGACACCGATGCTGCCAATAGTTCCTCTTTCTTTGAATTCACATAGGAATAATCCTCTTTGGAAACATGGATCAGATAATTACTGCTCCCTTCCATCTTATGCATTGTGGACGCAATCAGATGCATTAAAATATCATGCTCCTTCTGCAAATCCACCTGAAAAACCTTTTCATAAATATCCGTTAAAGCCTCCACGAATTTAGGTTCCAGATTATCCGCCAATTCCTGATATTCAGCCTCCAGCTGCTTACGTTCCTCCAAAAGCTGCATCTTCTGCTGCTCTACCTGCTTAACAGCCTCATTATAACCGGCCTCATACCCTTCGCCTTTCCCTTCCTCATAGGCGCTTTGGCGCAGCGCTTCTATCTCTGCCTGTGCATCCATCAAAGCAGCTTCCTTGATTTTCTCCGCTTCTTCTTTAGCTTCTGCTATAATTTCCTGACTCTGTGCTGACACTAACGCCAGCGCCTCCCCGGCGTTTTGTGACGTACCCTGGGATTGCCCCATGAAATCATTTTCCACAGGAACATCCATGCCTGCCTGAATATCCTCTTCCTGTGTTCCTGCAAGCAAAGCATCTACCTGTTCCGCATCCAGGCCGCTGAAGAAATCATCTGTAGGTTCTTCATTCCAATCCCCTCCCACCTCTTTCAGTATCTGAGGTTCCAGGGATTCTATTTTCTTTGCTATCCTCTCATTATTGTCAATCAGTAATGTATCATCGTTTATGTTTACCTGATGGAATTTGTATATGTTACTGCTATACAACAATCTCGTCACCTCCGCCTCTGGAGATAACAATTTCTGCTGAATCTTCCAGTTTTCTGATAATATTTACAATCTTCTGCTGTGCTTCTTCCACATCCTTCATACGCACCGGCCCCATGAACTCCATGTCTTCTTTAATCATGACGGCAAGACGTTTGGACATATTATTAAAGATTGCAGTTTGTACCTGCTCATTGGAACCTTTCATGGCAATGGCAAGGTCATTATTATCCACATCCCGAAGAACTCTCTGGATTGCCCTGTCATCAAGCAGCAGAATATCTTCGAATACGAACATCTTCTTCCTGATTTCGTCCGCCAATTCCGGCTCTTCGATTTCCAAAGTTTCCATAATATGCTTTTCTGTTCCACGGTCCACAGTATTTAAAATTTCTACTACTGCATCTACGCCGCCGATAACTGCAAAATCCTGATTTACCAATGTTGACAGCTTGGATTCCAGCACTTTCTCCACCTCTTTGATAATATCCGGGCTAGTTCTATCCATAACGGCAATACGTTTTGCTACATCCGCCTGCCTTTCCGGCGGAAGGGAAGATATAATCAGCGAAGACTGTGCCGGTGATAAATATGACATAATTAATGCAATCGTCTGCGGATGTTCATCCTGAATAAAGTTTAATAACTGAGAAGGGTCCGTTTTCCTCACAAATTCGAACGGTTTTACCTGCAGCGATGCTGTCAGCTTACTGATAACATCCATAGCCCGATCTGAACCAAGGGCTTTTTCCAACAGTTCCTTGGCATATCCGATACCGCCTTCCGCAATATACTGCTGCGCCAGGCATACCTGGTAAAATTCTTCTATCACTTCTTCTTTTAATTGTGGGGTAACGCTCCTTGTATTCGCGATCTCCAATGTCAATTCTTCAATTTCTTCTTCCTTCAAATGTTTAAATATTAAAGCTGATCGCTCTGGCCCTAAAGCAATCAGAAGAATTGCTGCCTTCTGCAGACCCATTATCTTTTCATCTTTGGCCATTATCCATTACCCCCAGTCCTCATTGAGCCAGTTTCTCAGCAGACTGGCAGCCGCTTCCGGATTCTCATCCACAAACTTATCAATCAATTTTCTGGTCTCAGATTGATCTTCAAATATAATGTCCTCTTTATTTTCGTCAGGAACTACTGACTGCAGGAGAGATTCCACCGACAACTCCTCCTCTGCGGGAGCCTCTTCCTTCTCCCCACGCATGCTTCTGAAAACCACAAAGCCCAAAAGCGCCAAAATAACAATAATTAATATAACCTGTACCGCATCGGTAGGGGATATGTTAAAGCCTTCCCTGTCAAAAAATACATTTTCGCTATATGCAACAATCGTTATGCGGTCAGTGTCGATTCCTGTGGCGTTAGCAACTACGCTGTATAAATCCTGGTCTACTTCGATTTTGGTCCTGCCCTGGTTGTTTGCTTTATACTCATCCCAGGAAATCCCATCCAAAAGCCCTTGCCCTTTCGCCTCTTCTTCCCTGATTACATTATAGTCAATGGCCGTTACGGAAACTGAAGATTCTCCGTAATTAATCATACCGGCCGGAATGTTCTTGTTGGTAATCACTTCATCCGGGAGATAGTCCCGCACCTGTTCGGAGGAAGAAGAACTGCTGTCCGCCGAATTCTGGAACTGGTATGTAGTGCTGTTTTCCGTATTGGAATCCGTTCCCGGAGGTCCTCCGCTTGTATTCGTTCCCTCCGAACTGTAAATGGATTCCCGGCTTAACATTCCTTCATCGCGGCCATCCGGTGCAGAATACCTGTGCTCCGTGGATTCTGTTGTGGAAAAATCCAATGACAAATTGCTTGCAACCTCCACGTTATCAAACTCATTGGTTCCAAGCAAAACCCTTTTTACTTCATTCTTTACAAGATTTTCTGCCTGTGATTTTAAATTCAGCTGGGAGGTAGCTCTCCCTGACATAGAATAATTTTCATCCCCTGAAAAAAGCATATTCCCTGCTGCATCAATAATCACGATATTATTCGTTGTCTTATTCCCGATAGCCGTTGCTATTGCCCTGGCCAAAAAGGCTGCATTATCCGTTGTGAATTCCTCATCCGGATCCAGTTCCAGCGCAACAGAGGCAAAAGACTCTTCCTCTGAAGATATGAGAGTTCCGTCATCCTCTGTTATGGAAAGTTCTACCTTTGCTGTCTTTATCGCAGGAAACATAGCAAGGAACTGATTTTCCAGTCTGTTTTCCATATAAAACTGATATTTCTTCTTTTTATCGGATTCTGTGGAGCCAAAGCCCCCTTCTGTTACTTTATCAATCGAATATGCATCGGAACGGATATCATTGGCACCCAGAAGAAGCTGTGCCTGGGCTTCCTGCCGTTCCAGTACTTTAATCTGCAGCCCGTCATCGGATATTGAATATGTAATCCCTTCACCTTCCAGCAGTTCCACCACCTGTGATGCCTGCTTCGTCGATTCACAGGTCATCAACTGTGTATACTTCGGCCTGGTAAGTAAAACTACTATAATTGCAACAGTCAGTACAATACCCGCTCCGGCCGAAATGATAATCGTCTTCTGTTTTGCCGTAAACTTATTCCACCATGCAAGAACTTTTTCTAAAAGCCCCCTCATTCTATCTGCCATCGTTCAGTCTCCTTATCTGATTTCACTTTTATCAGATTTATTAGATTTGTATCTGCATAAGTTCTTTATATGCATCTAACAGCTTATCGCGAACCGCAACGGTATATTGCAACGCCGCAGAGGCCTTGCTCATCGCTATAGATAGTTCATGGGTATTCTCTGTTTCACCGAGCATCCATCTTATCTCTTCATTTTCCATATCGGACAAATAGTTATTTGTGGTGTTAATATTCTCAACTACTTTTTGAAAAATGCTGTCAAAAGTATCCGTCTTTTCCGATGTCTGTTTATTAATCTGGCTATTCTCCGCCGTCTGCCTCACAGCCGCCGAACTAATATTATAAAGCGATGAAATATCCATAGTTCCTTCCATTTTTAGAACCCTAAATTACGTTATAGCTTAATTATTATTTACCTGCCGAAGTTATTTATAGCCGTTTACTGTGACTGGCCGATTTCCAGCCCTTTCATGGCAATCGCCTTGCTGGCATTAAAGGCCGTTGAGTTAGCTTCATATGCCCTGCTGGCATCAATCATATTGGTCATTTCCGTAATAATATTCACATTAGGGTACGTCACATACCCATTTTCATCGGCATCAGGATGAGACGGGTCATAAACCATAGTCATATCCGTCTCCTCATCTTCATATACCCTGTCAACCTTTACCCCATCCCCTGAATACCTGTCTCTTGCCGTATTAAGGACCCGGCTAAAGGGCGTATGTGTATTCTTTTCGGCAAAAGTAACAACTTTCCGGCGATAAGGCGTTCCATCCGCCGTACGCGTTGTATTTGCATTTGCGATATTTTGCGATATAATGTCCATCCGGTATCTTTGTGCCGTAAGCCCGGAAGAATTAATATTAAATGATGAAAAAATACTGCCCATCTGTTTCCCTCCTCATGATTATTTCATAACCATCCTCAAATTTTTAAACTCCTGGTCCAGGCAATCAATCAGCCCATTATATTTTAACTGATTCGCCGCCAAAGTAACATTCTCTGTCTCAATATCTACATTATTGCCGTCCACACGATACGAAAAGTTAGCGGAATCCGTATAAGTCCGGGGACGAAGCCTGTTTATTTTCAAATCTGCCACCTTATCATCCATGGATTTATATCTGGAACGCCCTAACGCATTGGCCAATTCATCCTCGAATGCAACATCCTGCCTCTTATAGCCTGGCGTTGTCGCATTCGCAATATTATTGCTGATAACATCATTGCGTATCCATGCAGCATCTGCAGTTTTCTGCAGCACATTAATATAATCAAAAGCGTTTGTATTAATCATTTATACCTTACTCCTTTCAAAATCCGAAAACTTTCCCACTCTTCTATTATAAATAAAATCTGAAAAAACACAAGCCGAATATTCAAAGAACAATAAAATAAAAAGGATTTACGCAAAAACAAATCTAAATCCTTTTATTTCCTGACGGCATCCATGCCTAATGTCTATTTTCTGTTTTCCGCCTTTATTTTTTCTATTTCATCAAACACTACATCGTTTAATACTTTAATATATGTTCCCTTCATTCCTGAAGAACGGGATTCAATAACCCCTGCGCTTTCAAATTTTCTCAGCGCATTCACTATTACAGAACGTGTAATGCCTACCCGGTCTGCGATTTTGCTTGCCACCAGTATCCCTTCCATTCCTCCGAGTTCATCAAAAATATGTGTAACGGCTTCCATTTCTGAAAAAGACAGCGTGCTGATTGCCGAACGAACCACCGCAAGCTTCCTGCTTTCCTCTGCGCTTTCTTCATTGACTGCACGCAGCATTTCCAGACCAACTACCGTTGTTCCATATTCACACAAAATAATATCATCAATATCATACTGATGATCGCACTTATAAATAAACAAGGTGCCCAGCCGCTCCCCAGCTATCTCAATCGGAGTAATAATCGCCTGGAATTTATTCACATCAATATTTTCAAACCCCAGCGTTTCCAGATTAACGTTCTCTTTTGTAGACAGCACGGCAAGCATTCTTTCATTCAACATGGCATCGATAAAACCGCCCACACGTTCAGCAATCAGTTCATTAATGGAATCCACATCCGCCGCTGCGCCTATCCCAAGCACCTTTCCCTTCTTGCTGATAACTAATACATTGGACGATAAGATTTCACATAATACATGACAAATATCATTGAAAACCACTTTGCTTGAATTGTTATTGTGTAGCAACTTTCCAATTTTTCTCGTCTTATCCAACAGCTGTACGCTACTCATTCCATGACCTCCGTCTTTTCTTCCGCAAAATGCCACATAAAATACTCAGTCCAGGGATATGTTCCACCCCATGCCATTGTTTACCGTGCTCATTGTAACATATTAACATCTGTATATCAATAATTTTAAGATGATTTTTTTTTTAAATTATTCCGATTTTTGAAACAATTTTTATATTTGCTATAGTTTTTTCCAAATTTGTAAATTAATGTTACTTTTTTACTAAAATTATCTGGTAATTTTTTCCTATGCCATGTTCCATAGTCAGTAATTCCTGTTCTAAACTGCATTTGCGGACCGGTATTGCTGGGGATTGCGCATGACAAGTCAGCCGATGCAGCATATACACAGGCTTGGGATTAAATATTTTTACTTCTCACACTTATTCACCACATGTCCGCACTTCTCATTGGAGCACACCAGCTTATTTCCTTTTTCCAGCATAATGGCGCCGCACTGTTCACATTTTTCATCGGAAGGCTTCTGCCACACCATGAAGCCGCACTCCGGATTATCGATGCAGCCATAATATCTCCTTCCCTTTTTAGTTTTCTTAAGCACAATATCCTTTCCGCATTCGGGGCAGGCTATGCCTATTTTTTCATAATAAGGCTTCGTATTGCGGCATTCGGGAAAGCCGGGACAGGCCAGAAACCTTCCATGGGGGCCATATTTAATCACCATCTGCCTGCCGCAGATATCGCAAACCTCGTCTGAGAGTTCATCGGAAATTTTTACATGTTCCAATTCCTTTTCCGCATTTTGGACCGCTTCTTCCAAATCCGGGTAAAAGTTGGAGATTATCGTTTTCCATTTTACCGTTCCCTCTTCCACTCCATCCAACAAGGCCTCCATATTTGCCGTGAAATTAACGTCCACAATGCTGGGGAAAGCCTCCTTCATCATATGGTTTACCACTTCTCCCAGTTCCGTCACGTACAGATTCTTGTTTTCCTTTACCACATATCGCCTGGCCAATATGGTTGTAATCGTAGGTGCATAGGTACTCGGACGGCCAATTCCCAGTTCTTCCAAAGCCCTGACCAAAGAAGCCTCCGTATAATGAGGGGCTGGCTGGGTAAAGTGCTGTTTGCCGTCAAGGTCTTCCAGCCGGAGTTCCGTATCCTTATCTATCCCCTTCACCAATGTATTGCTTTCTTCCTTATCATCCTCCTGCACATAAACACTCATAAATCCATCGAATATTTCCTTGGAAGCCGATACGGTAAACCTATGCCCGTTTCCGTCTATTTTCACAGAAGTTGTCTCATATTTTGCCGGGTTCATACGGCTTGCTGTAAATCGTTTCCAAATCAATTGATACAGCCTGAACTGATCCCTGGAAAGGGAATCCTTCATTTGTACCGGCGTACGCGATATATCGGTAGGGCGGATTGCTTCATGGGCATCCTGTATTTTTTTATCCGTTTTCTTTTCTTTCACAGCAGTTGCAGCATACTCAGGGCCATATTCCTTTTCAATATATTCTTTGGCCAAAGCCTCTGCTTCTTCCGATACTCTGGTAGAGTCGGTACGCAGATATGTGATGATACCTACCGTACCATTCCCTTTAATGTCAATCCCTTCATATAATTGCTGTGCCAGCCGCATCGTTTTCTGCGTGGAAAAATTCAACACCTTGCTGGCTTCCTGCTGCAGCGTAGACGTAGTAAAGGGCAGCGGCGGTTTCTTCATCCGCTCCCCTTTCTTCACTTCCGCCACTTTATATTCCGCCCCTTTTAATTCTTTTATGACCTTATCCAATTCTTCCTTGGACGCAATGCTTACTTTGCTGTCCTTCTTCCCGTAATATTTAGCCATCACAGGTTTTCTTTCACCGGGAATGCGGAACACGCCATCCAATGTCCAATATTCTTCCGGGATAAATTCGTTGATTTCCTCTTCCCTGTCACAAATAATACGCAGCGCTACCGACTGCACCCGCCCGGCGCTTAACCCTCTCTTTACTTTCGCCCAAAGCAATGGGGAAATCCGGTAACCTACCATACGGTCAAGTACGCGCCTTGCCTGCTGGGCATCCACCAGGTCCATATTAATCTCCCTGGCATTTTTCAACGACTCTTTCACCGCATTTTTCGTAATTTCATTAAACGTAATCCTATATACCTTTTTATCTTCCAATTTCAATGCCTTAAGCAGATGCCAGGAAATCGCCTCGCCTTCCCGGTCAGGGTCAGTAGCCAGGTAAATCTTTTCCGCCTTCTTTACCTCTTTGCGCAGATTGGCAAGGATATCCCCCTTCCCCCTGATTGTTATATATTTCGGCTCATAATCATGCTCCACATCCACTCCCAGCTGGCTTTTAGGCAAATCCCTTACATGCCCGTTGCTGGCTGCCACCTCGTAATTGGCGCCAAGAAATTTTTTAATTGTCTTCACCTTTGCCGGCGATTCCACTACTACCAGATATTTTGCCATAACAATAACCATGCCCTTCCCACAGCCCGTCAACTAAAGCTGCCACTGATTTTCCACTCCGCCTATATATATTGTATTTACATTCCTGTAAATTATGTTGCCATCAATCTGAACCACTATACAATAAATTTTTCTTACATGCAAGCATATTATAAAAAATTTATAATCTCCTATTATTTTTAACCTAAAAATTCCCCCTTCTTAAATTGCCCCGCCCCCACACGCACTGCCTTTTCTTCCAAGCAAAGCCTGGAAAGGGCGCATACCAAATCTCTATACCCTATCCCCGTCTCCTGCATCATTTTATCCACATCCTTTGGATAAAAATCCAGTATCCCCAATATTTTCTTATCTATTTGTGTCTGTCCAATTTCCTTTTCCTCACCGGTCATACTCCCTCCGCCGTTCCCCTTTTTCAAATTCCTTGCAGGACCGATGCCTTCCTCCCCGCTTGCCCCTTCTATGCCGCACATACCATTTTCTGCCTCAGCCTTATCCTCCAACACCCTCTCAGGCTCAGATTCTCTATGCAAAAGCATATCGCCCAGCCCGGTTTCTTCCAGCAATTCATCCAGGGTTGTAAAAATACCCGCCCCCTGCTTAATCATTTGGTTACAGCCCTGGCTTAAACTATCCGTAACGCGGCCCGGTATCACATAGACTTCCTTTCCCTGTTCCAGGGCCATATCCGCAGTAATAAGCGTACCGCTTTTCTCCCTCGCTTCTATAATTAGTACCACATCCGCAAGGCCGCTGATAATACGGTTGCGCCTGGGGAAAAGCCTGGCAGCCGGTGCCGTTCCAGGCGGGTATTCCGAAATAACCCCACCGTTCTCTTTGGCTTTTCTATAAATATTCCAATTTTCGGACGGGTAGCAAATATCCGTTCCGCAACCCAATACCGCATAGGTTTTTCCTCCTGCCTTAAGTGCTGACCATTGGCTGATTCCATCGATTCCTTTTGCCATCCCGCTGATTACATTAATTCCTGCCAGTGCCAGTTCCCTCCCGCAGCGCTGTGCCACGAAACGTCCATAGTCGGAGCATTGCCTGGCACCGATGACTGCTATGGAAGGGCTGCTTTCCTCAGGCAGCTTTCCTTCCACATAAATCCCATAAGGTGCATCCGGTATATTTTTTAACCGTTGGGGATAGCATGGATGATATATGGAAATAAAGCGAATGCCTTTTTGCTTCAGGATATGATACTTTTCAAAAATATCCCCCTCCTTTTTCGCCCTTATCAGCGCTTCTGCCCTTGACTTCGGAATAACTTCCAGCATGTCCGGCAGTTTCAAATCATACGCTTTCCTAGGGGAGCCGGCATATCCAATTAATTTTTCTATCGTCCTGCTCCCAATACCTTCCACACACGTCATCCAATAAAGATAAGGCTCCTCCTCCTGCCAATTTTCTATTTTCTTCTTTTCTACATTTCCCAATACCTTTCTCCCCCCATCCGGCATTCCAGAGCCTCTTCAATATGGATTCCCTGCACTTTTTCACTGTTATCCAAATCGGCTATCGTGCGCGATACCTTTAAGATGCGGTAATATGCCCTGGCGCTCAATTTCATCTTTTTTAAAATTTTTTCCATCAGCTTTTCCTCCTTCTTTTCCAGCCTGCAAAAATAATTTACATCCTGTTGGGGAAGCAATGCATTCCATTGATAATCCTTTCCTTCATATCTATCTTCCTGCAGCTTTCTGGCACGGATTACCCTATTCCTGATACAATTGCTGTCCTCTTCCATGCCTTTTTGGGAGAGCTGATCCGCCGTCACCTGGGAGACACCGGCACATAAGTCGATTCTGTCCAACACCGGACCCGAAATGCGCCCCTGATACCTTTTGATTTGATTTGGTGTACATCTGCATCTTCCCATATCCGGATAATACCCACATGGACAAGGGTTCATCGCCCCTACAAACATACAGTCTGCCGGAAATGTGTAATTCCCGCCCAGGCGTGCAATAACAATTTTCTTTTCTTCCAATGGCTGGCGAAGCATGTCAATATAATCTGCCTTAAATTCCGGCAGTTCATCCAAAAACAGAATTCCTTTATGGGAAAGGCTCACCATACCCGGCTTTATCTGCCTTCCTCCCCCCACCAGCGCCTGAGCCGTTATTGTATGATGCGGCGCCATAAAAGGACGTTTCTTTATGAGCAAATTCTCATTGGTCAAAAGCCCGGCCAGGCTATAAACCGCAGAGACCTCCAGGCTTTCTTCTTCTGTCAGCGGCGGCAGGATATGCGGGATTCTTTTGGCTATCATTGTTTTTCCTGACCCCGGCGGACCGATGAGGAGCAGATTGTGGAAACCAGCGGCCGCTATTTCCGCTGCCCGTTTTGCCTCAGCCTGTCCCTTTATTTGACTAAAATCAAGTTCACCTATTCCTTTCACGGCATTCCCGCAAATTTCCTTCTCCGTTTCTGCTTCTTCCGCTTCCTGGTCCGGCTTTTTCCCTTCTTTCAAATATTCCATCACCTCTTTTAAGTCACGCACTCCAATAATCTCTATCCCTCCGATTAATTTGCCTTCCCTATAGTTCCCCATGGGCAGCAGACACCTTTTAATCCCTTCCCCCTTTGCCCTCTGGACAAAAGGCAGCACCCCCCGGACGGGATTCACGCTTCCATCAAGCCCCAGTTCCCCCGCTGCCATAAGCCCTTGCGTGTTTTCCTTCGGAATATCCCCAAGAGCCTCTAAAATCCCCACTGCTATCGGCAAATCAAAAGCCGTGCCATCTTTCCTCACATTGGCCGGTGCCAGATTCACGGTAATCCTCATGGCCGGCAATGCAATCCCCGCATTTTTCAGCGCTACCCGTACCCGTTCCCCCGCTTCCTTTACCTCACTGCTCAAATAGCCCACCAAAGTAAATCCCGGCAGTCCCTGGGCAATATCCACCTCCACATGAATCAAGGCAACTTCCATCCCTAAAATTGCCGCCGATATAATCGTACTGAACATAGCTTCCTCCTTTTTTCTTAATCATAATGCCGAAATCTCCCCTGCCCCTGCCTTTATGACCGGTTTTATGCCGGATGCACATGAACTTAATTAACATATATTCGGCATATGCATATAAAAGTAAAATGAATTCGTGAGAGAACCCTCACATTGGATTGGCATAACCTTCTATGCCAAATGAAAATACTCTAAGAACTTCCTTATTAAAAACATGTTAGAATATCCCGGCCATATGCTTTGTAAAATACTCTAATGTATCCGCACACCCTTGCATATTCGGATTTTACAAAGCATATATCGCCAGGATACCCCCTATCTCACAGCCATCCTTGGGCTTTTCAAAGTACGTTTTATTCTTCCGTTCCCGCCTCTTCCGACTCTTCCTGGGCAATCCCTATCTGCATCTCTGCCTCCTGTTTTACCGGAACAGAAAAACCATTATCAATCAACGTCTGGGTATCTATCACATAACGGTTATCCATCGTCTTCATAATATCCGTCACTTCCACACCCTGATAACTTTTGCTGCTTAAGTCTATGATATTATTATCCTTAAATGCCAATACCATAGGCCTTAATACATTTTCTTCGTTATTACGGATAACGATTGCTTTTTCCCTTGTGCTCAGTTCCACGCTCACTCCAGGGGCTAAAATATCAATGGACTGTATCAGCGCATCCACAATCGCCGGTTCATAGATATCCGGATGGTTCACCAAGTGCTTAATGGCTACAACCTCCGATTCCGGCGGCTGGTCTAAACGCATCGCCGTCATGGCATCATAGGTGTCTGCCACCGCCAGCACCTTTGCCCCCAGAGATACTTTTCCTTTTTGATCATTATTTCCCGTCTGCGCACTGCTAAGAATATTGTTCATTTGAGCGCACAGCCTTTTCATGCCGGGCTGGGAGGGGAATACAGTGCCGATCAGTTCATATCCTGCCTTTTCATAGGTCGCGATGACCTCCAGTTCATCTTCATTCGGATTGTCCTTTTTCGCAATCGCCTTTGGGATGGACATTTTACCGATATCGTGGACAAGCGCCGCCGCAACTAATTCCATCTGTTCTTCCCATTTCATGTTCAGGACATGGGACATCAAGGCACACAAAATAGCAACATTCAAAGAATGCTTATATATGTAATCTTCCCTGCTCCGTAAATTCTGGATAAAGTTAATTCTTTTATTCAAATTGCCATACCTTTGCATGATATTATTTACTATACCCTGGAATTTATTCCCTTTTGCCTTATCCTGCTTTATCTTATCCAGTTCATCCTTTATCAGAAATACTGTAATCGTCTGGAAACGCTCAAAGATAATGTCTTCCTGCGTCATAGGAGGCACCGGCTCCGCAGGCTCCAATATGAACAGCCCGATTAAACCAAATGTCCTGATACTTTGAATACCCTGCACGGTCAGTTTGGAATTGCGCTCATAAAGCAATACACCGTCCTTATTATAAATAGGCCTTGCCAGCCGCATTCCCCGTTTTAATTTATCCGTCTTCACAAAAAGCATATTCAGCCCCCCTTATCTTTCGATTTTATTCTTTTTCGAACCCTTTTCTCAATTTGCCCAGCGCCCTTTTTTCTATCCGGGATACGTAGCTGCGGGAAATCCCCAACATTTCCCCGATTTCTCTTTGCGTTATTTCTTTTCCTGTTACAAGCCCATACCGCAAAAAAATAATCTCCTTTTCCCGTTCCTCCAGATTCTGCATTATTCGGCCAAGCCTTTTCAAATTCCCGGCCAGTTCCATCCGATCTATCACATCAATCTGCTCGGACTCTATAATATCCAGCAGATTAATCTCATTCCCCTCCTTATCAGTACCTATCGGTTCATATAAAGAAACCTCCTTGGAAGTCTTTTTCTTTGAACGCAACAGCATCAGTAATTCATTGTCAATGCATCTGGACGCGTATGTACTGAGTTTACCTTTGCCGGAATCAAAGGAGGAGACAGCCTTAATCAGCCCTATAGTTCCTATTGATATCAAATCCTCCATCTCTTCATCCACGTTCTGATATTTCTTGGCAATGTGGGCAACCAGACGTAAGTTGCGTTCAATCAGGATTTCCCTGGCTTCCTTGGCTTTTTCACTGCTTCCTTTTTGCAGCATCTGAATATAACGGGCTTCTTCTTCTGCAGTTAAAGGTTTTTGAAAAGTTTTCAAAAGGCGCCCCCAAAGTCAATTTATTATATTCTATGACCCTACAGCCTTTCTAGTGCCTTTCCCAATTTATATCAATTATATAAATTTTTACTCAAAATAGCAACACTCAAAATAGCCTTGCGCCGTTTCCCTCGTGCCCGGCGTGTTACTGTTTGCCCCGTGACCGGCAGCACACTTAGCGGTGCACGTGTCAGCCTGCTGCATATTTTGCATATTTCCCCATATCCGCCTTATGGCAGTCCACCTTCATCCAAATGCCGTTTTCAAGGTATTCCTGCTCCAGCACATGGGCATGCTCCATGAAATAGGATGCCTTCTGTCCTTCGCTGTAAGGAAATAAGAACTCAGCCTGTACATATTCCGCATATACCCTTTCCACAATCATCCCTGAAAGTTCTGCCAGCCCTTGCCTTCCCTTTGCAGACATATATATTTTGTCATCCCCTACCCTTTCAGGCAGCTTCGGCAAACCGCATAAGTCCGCCTTATTATATACATAGATGACCGGGATATCCGCCGCACCTATTTCTATCAGCGTCTCTTTTGTCACCTCTATCTGCTGTCTATATTCTTCATCGGAATAATCCACAACATAAAGCAGCAAATCCGCATTTTTCACTTCTTCCAAGGTAGACTGGAACGCTTTAATCAATGTATGGGGCAGCTTGTGAATGAATCCCACCGTATCGGACAACAGAATTTTTTTATTGCCTCCCAAGTCAATATTTCTCACCGTCGTATCCAGCGTAGCAAAAAGCATATCCTTTTCCAATACTTTCTTCTCTTCCTCATGCAGATATTCGTCCACCATGGCATTCATAAGTGTAGATTTCCCCGCATTGGTATAGCCTACCAGGGCGACCTTAGGTATTCTGGACTCTTCCCTCCGTTTGCTCTGGTTCTTCCTCTCTTTCGCCACTTCTTCCAGTTCCCTGCGCAGCCCGGCCAGCCTCTTTTCAATCTTCCTTCTGTCCAGTTCCAGTTTCTTCTCGCCGGCTCCTTTGCTGCTCATGCTCCCGCTGGCACCGCCCTGTCTCGTCAAGGCATCATGCATGCCTACCAGACGCGACATCAGATACTGCAGCCTGGCCGACTCCACCTGCAGCCTGGCTTCCCTTGTTTTCGCCCTTCTGGAAAAGATATCCAAAATCAGCGCCGTTCTGTCCATCACCGGCTTTCCGATTTCCTTCTGCAGGTTTCGCAGCTGGGAAGGAGTCAGGGAATTATTGAATATAATGATATCCGCCTCCAGTGCATCTGCGTATTCTTTCACCTCCTGCACTTTCCCGGTGCCTATATAAAATGCTTTATGGATGGCATCCATCTTCTGTACCACCATCCCTTCCACCTGCATCCCGCAGGCCTTTGCCAATTCCCCCAGTTCTTCCATAGAGCGGTCAAAGTTCGATTCCTCCCCTATATCCGCACCCACCAGCACTGCCTTTTCCCCTTCCCCCTGTATCTCCAGCGCTTCTTTCCCTTCTATTTCATTTTTCCACACTTTTTCATCCTGTCTTCCTTCCACGCCCGCTCTTTTCCCGTCCTTTCTCTATTTTTCACTCCAGGCAACTGCGATGCCTATAGCCTTATCATAATATGTCTCTTCTTAAATTTTCGCACTTTCATATATTTCTATACAATTTCGTTAATAAATACACGCCCTAATTTCCTTATCTCATTTAATTTTTCCAATACATCCTCCTTCTCCCTTTCCCCCAAAAAGGTAAAACATTCCTCCGCTTTCCGGTATCCAAAAATCCAGGCGGTAAGCCGGCCAATCTCCGCCAGACAGTCTATCCCCATCCCGCCGCCTCTGGCCTCTTCTGCCTGCATGTTTTTGCATACAAAGGCTCTGTCCGGGGTAATCCTGCACTGCCAAATTCCATTATTATGGGGTAAAATCGCATCTTCTATCTTTACCGTCCACGAAATATCCTTCGTCCTTGTCCGCAGCAATGAAAACATAGCCTCCACATCCACAACGCGGGCCATGATTGCCGGTTGTTTCCTTCCCGATGTGCAAACCGGACAGCATTTCCTTCTGGCCGGAAATAAAGCCTCCTGGATTTCCCCCCTCCCTTCCTCTTCGGTATAAAGGAAATACCCTTCCAGCCCCCCGTCTTTTCCAAACAGCCGGAAAATACTGCCATTTTGCGTTTTCAGTTCTTTTTCCATAACCCGATAATAGGACATATCCCTTTTCATAAACAAGTCATAATTCTTCGATAAATATGCAGTTGCAAATTCCGCCAAATCCTGCAATTCCTTCTCCGTCAAAAGAGTATGGCCTGCCAGTTCTTTCGGGAACTGCCTTTCAGGAATATATTCTTCCGGCGCCGTCTCCTTAGGAAGATAAATTTTCCTGTCATAAATATAAACAAAAGAATATGGGCGGTATATTTTCGGATTAGCGGGCATCAAAAATGTAAACGGCTGCCTCTTTTCTTTCATAAAAGATAAGGCGGAGCGCAATATTCTGTCCATATACCCCCTGTGCCTGTATTTCTCCTTCGTGGCCACTCCCACAATATAATTGATATCCTGTTCCGCAAATCCGCACCCGCACCGCAGCATCATCCGATAGGGGGATAAATGCAGCATGGAAACACAGTCTTTCCCAATCCGAAGCGCATAAGCACGATTGCGCGCCGCCTTTTCTTCAAAATAATAATCCGTAAATTCTTTCGAATCTTCCCAGAATACCTCTTCCCATAAAGGGCGCAGCGATATACATTCTTCCCCTTCCATTGTCACTTCTTCTACGCGCGGAATTTCAAGCATATTTCCCTCATTTCTGCACGGCGGTTTGTACCAGAAACCAATTATTGATTTTGGCCCGTCCGGTTTATGCACGCCGCACAAGCACAAACCGGGGATTCCGTTTTCCGTATCTAACACCTTTTGCCCTGAAGTTTTAAAACGGGCAAGCTGCCTTTGCCTTCCCCTTTCCAGCCGGATTCATTCCCGTTCCCTGGGGCATCCGGTACAGCCGCCGCAGCCGCCCTGGCTGGATACCTCTTTTTCATAATATTGTATAGGGCTTGTTAGCAGGCATATAGCCTGGGCGGAAATACCTTCTTCCGTTCCTGTAAATCCGAGCCCTTCTTCCGTTGTTGCTTTGACATTTACCTGGGAAATGTCAATCCCCAGCGTATCGGCAATATTCTTCCTCATCAAGTCAATATGAGGGCGCATTTTGGGTTTCTGCGCAACAATCGTGGCATCTATATTTTCAATAAAAAAGCAGTGCTCTTCCAAAAGTTTTCCCACATGTTCCAGCAGTTTGACGGAAGAAATCCCCTTATAGGAATCATCCGTGTCGGGAAAATGCTTTCCGATATCGCCAAGGGAAGCTGCCCCAAGCAGTGCATCCATAATGGCATGCAGCAGAACATCCGCATCGGAATGGCCTAAGAGCCCTTTTTCGTGAGGAATATTCACTCCCCCAATAATCAAATCCCTTCCTTGTACAAGCCGATGCACATCATAACCCATTCCTATTCTCATACGCACAGATGCTCCTTTCTTCTTTGCCTTTCTTTACATAAATATCCATGTAACTCTTAATTAAAGAAATATTATAACACTATTTTCCCCAAATGCATAATCTATATTAAACGAAAACGAGGAACCTTTATGAGACCTACTACTTATTATACCGGAATTACCGGAATTATTGAACGCATCGCCCCCATTCGGAGCGAATGCTGCAACCAGATTGTATCCATCCGGACTTTGGATGGAATGATTAATTTTATCCTTTCCCCCGGCACTTATGTTGTGGACAATGCCCCTTTGCGCACGGGCATGCGCGTCACTGCATTCTATGACACCAGCCAGCCTGTTCCCCTGATTTATCCGCCCCAATATCAGGCTGCCTTTATTGCCCGCACAGAGCCAGGCGAAAACGTAATGGTTGCTTATTTTGATACAAATCTTCTCTCTTCTGAAAACCAGCTGCAGCTGAACATAGACTCCGATACCCGTGTGACTACGGCCAACGGGCAACGCTTTGCCTGCAGCATCAGCAATCATCTTCTGATGGTATATTATGGAGCGACAACAAGAAGTATCCCTCCCCAAACAAGCCCGGAAAGGATTATCGTTTTCTGTTAACAGGATAGGGGAAAGTAAAACAGAATTGCAAAAGAAATGGAGATAACGGGACTCGAACCCGCGGCCTATGCGTTGCGAACGCATCGCTATCCCAGCTTAGCTATATCCCCATGCAAATTTATTGTAACACAATAATAATAAAAATCAAGCATTTTTTTCTCATTTCTGCACGGCTTTTGTAACAGTTCAGCCCAGGACTTTGCACTTGCTGCAAAGTCCGTACGAGCACGTCAATTTAGCCAAGAAAGAATCTGCCCCTCGCCGAAGGCGATTTGGAATGGGCAGATTCCGTAACAGGGAAGCCGAAGGCTGAACTGTTACCGGCTTTTGCGGCCCGGCATTGCCGGGGCTATATGCATAGCGAATTTGAGGATGCCGCACAGGCATAAATTTGGAATAGAGGGGCCTGCCAGAATCGCCGCCCCTCTGCCATGTCTTTCTAACCTTTTATGCTTTTCCAAGCCGATTAATAGTTCTCTGCATGTACTTCGAAATAGCTTTGCGGATGATTGCAGACAGGGCAAATTTCGGGTGCCTTTGTTCCCACAACAATGTGTCCGCAGTTGCGGCATTCCCACACCTTTACTTCGCTCTTTTCAAATACGGAAGCTGTCTCTATATTCTTAAGCAAAGCACGGTATCTTTCCTCATGATGTTTCTCAATTTCCCCTACCATCCTAAACTTGGCAGCCAATTCCGGGAAGCCCTCCTCTTCTGCTGTTTTGGCAAAATTTTCGTACATATCTGTCCATTCATAGTTTTCGCCATCGGCAGCAGCAGCAAGGTTTTCTTTGGTATCGCCAATTCCCTTCAGTTCCTTAAACCACATTTTCGCATGTTCTTTTTCGTTGTCTGCCGTTTTCAAGAAAAGAGAGGCAATTTGCTCATAGCCTTCTTTTTTTGCTGCAGACGCAAAATAAGTGTACTTGTTCCTGGCTTGTGATTCCCCTGCAAATGCTGCCTCCAGGTTCTTTTCTGTTTGTGTTCCTGTGTACTTTGTTGTTCCCATATTTATCCTCATTTCTGCACGGCCTTTGTGACCCGGCATTGCCGGGGCTTTATGCATAGCAAGTTTGTGGGCCGTACGGCACAAACTTAGGATTGAAGATTTATAATTTTCAATCTTATTCTCATTTCTGCACGTTTTTTTGTGTATAGCAGATTTTGCAGATGCCGTGCGGACATCAGCCCCAAATTGAAAATTTTCAGGCATGTGCAATATTAGTATGTTCCGATATTTCCCCGCTTATTGTACAAAGGTCATCCACCGACAGGCCATGAATATCCACATTCCCCGTAATTCTTGCAAAAGTCCTCAATTCATCCGCAGAGCATTTCAGGTAATTCTCCACCCTCTTTGCGGCAGCATCCATATGTAATCTTGCCCGCAGTTTTTCATCCTGCGTGGCCACTCCCACCGGACACATCCCGGTACCGCAAATGCGGTACTGCTGGCAAGCCGCCGCCACCATGGCAGCAGAAGCAATTGCCACCACATCCGCCCCCATCGCAATGGCTTTGGCAAAATCGGAGGATACCCTAAGGCCTCCTGTAATAACCAAATCTATATCCGATTCAATAGCATCCAGATATTTTCTCGCTCGATAGAGCGCATAAATCGTAGGAACGCTGGTGGAATCCCTTATTATGGCAGGGGATGCCCCTGTGGCGCCTCCCCGTCCGTCTATGGTAATGAAATCCGGCTCGGCATAAACACAAAATTCCAAATCCTTCTCAATCCGCCCTGCCGCAATCTTAATGCCAATGGGTCTGCCTTCACTCCGCATACGCAGTTCGCTTACCAGATTTTTCAAGTCGTCCTTACCGTTAATCCCAGGAAATCTGGAAGGGCTGATAACATCCTGCCCCAGCGGTTTATTCCGGACTTTCGCAATCTCAGGCGTTACCTTGCTGCCGGGCAGATGCCCGCCCATCCCCGGTTTTGTACCCTGTCCGATTTTGATCTCAATAGCATCCGAAGTTTTCAGGTTTTCATCGGTGACGCTATATAAATTTGGCACATACTCAAAAATATACTTATAAGCCGCGCTCTTTTCTTCCGGTAAAATACCGCCTTCTCCGCTGCACATCGCCGTACCGGCCGCAGCGCTCCCTTTTGCCAATGCGATTTTTGTCTCTCTGGAAAGCGCGCCGAAAGACATATGGGAAATATAGACCGGCATATCTAACACCATCGGTTTTTTTGCATGTTTTCCGATGACCGTTTCTAAAGACACATCGGCATGTTCATCTAAGGGCATGGGATTTAGTTGTGCCCCAAGGATGAGCACGTCATCCCAGTCGGGCATTTTCATCCGCGTACCCATTGCCTCAATTGCCGATTTCCCGGTGACCGCCATCTCATGTATCTCCCTCATATAACGGTAGTCGCTGTCCATTTTCCGCGTTTCTGACGGATAATCCAATTCCAGGCCATCTTCATTTACCGGTGCGGGCTTCTTTCCCGGTTCCACGGAAACAACTGGATTCTTTGGTGTTTCTGCCGCTTCAAATCTCTCCGGCGGCTGTTGGCAGATAGGGCATTTTATCAATTCGGAAAATGGCTTTCCCTCTTTTTCCTCATCATACACATATCCGCAAACACTGCATTTGTAAATCATTCTGAATACCTCCGCTTATTCTCCCCTGCACTTTGGGCAGAGATAAAATACTTTTAAATCATAAGACAATATTCCTTCTCCAAGCTGTTTTTCCAGATTTGCCGTCAAATCCTCAAAATTGATATCGGATAATGTACCGCATTTCCTGCATACCAAATGGTCATGCTTACTAATTATATCATAGCGGTCGGGCGTGTTTTCCATGGACAGTTTCCGTATCAGCCCCTTCTGGCACAAAGCATTCAAATTGTTGTACACGGTCGCCTGCACTACTTTAGGCTCTGTTTTTTTCAGTTTCAAAAAGAGCTGTTCTGCTGTCATATGCCCTTCCGATTGATTCACTAATTCCAATATCAGTTCTGCGTATTTGCGCATCTTTTCACCATCTCAATTTTAGAATTATTCTAATTGTAACATTTTCCCATCCTTTTGTCGAGCAAAATTTTCTCCAACATATTTCATACAATTCAAGCGTATTAGGCCAATATCCATCCTGCCTTCCGGTCACGGAGCCAAAGGCGGCCTGTCATCAAAGTTTCCTCCCCGGTATCGATATATGTACCATCCGATGCCCGTGATGTCCGCCAGCGCCCATCCTATTGGCACGGAAACCCATATCCCCGTAACCCCAAGCCAGGGAACGGAGGAAAGCATATAGGCAAGGGCAACCCTGGTACCTAAGGAAATTACTGTCAGTACAACTGACATCCCCGGTTTACGCACCGCCCTATAGAAACCATAGAGCAAAAAAAGCAATCCAATCCCTATATAGCACGCCCCTTCGATCCTGAGGTAATGCACGCCGGCTTCTATAATTCCGGTTTCAGAAGCGGGGATAAATATTCGCATCAAAGGGCGGGCAAACAGCCATACGGCTGCGCTGATCACCATACAGAAGAAAAATACCGAAACCGCCGCGCTGCGGATTCCTTTCCTGATGCGTTCCACCTTCCCTGCCCCATAGTTCTGGGCCACGAAGGTGGAAAAGGCATTGCCGAAGTCCTGTACCGGCATATAGGCAAAAGAGTCGATTTTAACAGCAGCCGCAAAAGCTGCCATAATCCCTGCGCCAAAACTGTTCACCAGCCCCTGAACCATCAGTATCCCAAGATTCATAATGGATTGCTGGACACAGGTCAGGGAGGATAATCCGGTAATCTCATGAAAAATATTCCGATTCCATACCATATGCTTTTTTTGTATGCGCAGCTGCGGGCAAAGAAGCAGCGTATACCCCATTATCCCTATCCCGGAAAGGTATTGGGACAGGACAGTTGCCCAGGCAGCCCCTTTTACCCCCATATGAAAGGTGAGGACAAACAATAAGTCTAAAAAGATGTTCAAAAGCGCCGCCCCTCCCAAAAAAGCCAGCGGGGTCACCGAATTTCCCACTGCCCGAAGCAGATTGGAAAAATAATTATACAAAAAAGTGGCGGGAATCCCCCAGAAAATCACCCACAGGTAATCCCGCATCAAGGGAACGATGGCAGGTGGAACCTGCAGCAGGCGGATAATTGCCGTCAAACCCAAAAATACAAGCCCCGTCAGCAGCAAAGTCACTATGCCAATAAATACGAAAGATAAAAAAATGCTTATTTTCAGGCTGTTTTCATCCTTTTTTCCAAAATAAATGGAGAAAACAGCGCCGCTTCCCATACATAATCCCAGCAGGATAGAGGTCAGAAAAACCATCAGGGTGTAAGAAGAGCCTACAGCTGCCAGTGCATCGGCCCCCAGGAACTGACCTACGATCCATGTATCGGCGATATTGTAAAATTGTTGCAATAAATTTCCTATCATCAGCGGAATGGCAAAAATAAGCAGATTGGCCGCGATAGGCCCCCGGGTCAAATCTTTTTGCATATAGCCCTCCGTGCGGCCATACGTTTCACCAGCTTCACTAAAGCTATCACAATGGCTGCCAGCATAAGCACTGCCAGCAAAACAACTGCCGCTATCATCAACGCATATTTATTAGGATTTTTTATCAGACTGATAAAATCTTTTTTGTCCTCCACATTTTTCCTTCCCTGGCTTCCCTTATAGTATTCCGGGATTTCAGATATGCCGTCGGCATTGGTTTCAAAGGATGAGATATATTTGGCGATACCGGCCCAGGCTTTCAATTCTTTGCCTCCATCATAAACGATGCAGTCTTCGAAATCTGTAACCGGTGTGCCGTCAGCATATTTTGGCACCAGCGACAGGAGTCCATGGGACATATCCGTTACCGCGCTGAGCATCTGGCCGGAATACAGATCAGCCACCACTCGGTAGAGCCTGTCATCCTCCAGTTCTATCCGCTCCGCTCCCCCGTCCGCTCCGGCGGGCAGCATACGGCCGTTATCACCCTTTGTCAAATATATATCCGTTACTCTGTTCAATATGAGCCGGTTTGGGTTGTAGGTCATATTCAGGCCACTCATATAAAGACGTGCCGTTTTCATAAAATCAGATACGGAAGCATCGATTTCCGCAGCCGTTTTCAATTCCTTCCCTGTCAGGTAAACGCTGATTATGGGATAACCAGGTATGCCGTCCTTTCCGATTCCCAGAGAAAAAGAGTTGAACACATCCTCTACCGTAATTTCCCCCGGCACATAGGTATCCCTCACCGTTCCGCTGGGCACTACAGCCACATCCACCGGAATGCCGTCATATCCTTCTGCCGTTTCCACCGCATAAATATAAGCATCCGCCATCAGATTTCCCAGGTTATGCTCCGTATGCTGCTGCTCTAAATCGCGGACCGTACTAAATTTGTAGTTGTTTTCGGCCAGTACCTGGTCTGCGGTATAGGAAAAAAGAGACAAATAATCTTCGTCAATGTTTTTTTCAAATCGGGCAATTTCCTTTTTCATCCCCTCATCCTCAGGAATATCGTCCGTGGTGGGAATCAGTTCATAGCCTTCCATCTGCCATCTCTCATCCTCTTTTTGAGTCATGGAAAAAAAGCCCACCGCTTTTCCATATTCCCCGGCGGATACGATATACGTATCCCCATATACCAAAGGCTCCTCCAGCGTAGTATGGGAATGCCCGCTGATAATCACATCCAATTCAGGCACTTTCTGGGCTATTATTTCATCTTCGGACTTTTTTATGTCTTCATTGGTTCCGCAATGGGATAAGCATACCAGCATATCCACATCCTCATTCCTACGGATTTCTTCTACCGTCTCCGCTACCGCTTGTGCCGGATTCCTGAATGAGAGGGCGCAAGTTGGTGCACAAGCCAGGGCATCCTGTCCAAAGACTCCGACTAATGCTATTTTTACGCCGTCTTTTTCCACAATTTCATAATCTTTCACCCCATATTCCTCAAATGCCGCCTTTATTTCCATCTGTTCTTCCCCAGCCTGTTCCCAGTCCACATTACAAACCAAAAGGGAGGGCAGTTCATCTCCGCTTCCCACCGCTGTCCGCAGCATATTTTCCAGCCCTTTGGAGCGGAAATCAAATTCGTGATTGCCAAAGGTAGTGGCATCATAGCCCATAACCCCCATCAGCCGCAGTTCCGATGCCTGGGTTTCATATACGGTCTGGAACAGGCTGCCCATAGAAAAATCCCCGCCGTCCACCAACAGAGCTTCCGGGAACTGTTCCCGCTTTTCCTTAATAATAGACTGTATTCTGGCAAATCCGCCGATGGTTACATCTTCTCCCCCATAGACAGTCTGGAAACTGTTTATATGGGAATGCATGTCATGGGTAAAAAGAATGCTGACCCGATTTCTTTCTTCCGCGGCCTCTCCTTTTTCTCCTGTGGCTACCCAAAATGATAGCAGGAAAACTAAGAACACAAACCATCGGATATATTGACGTTTTTTCTTGTCTCTGATTCTGTTCCACATATGAATAACCATGCCCTTTCCACCCCCTACCAACTCGCAGAACGCAAATTTTCCAACTCTTTCTTTATTTCATCATCTACTCCATCTAACAAATAGTTTCTTTCTTCCAAGGTTTTATCCCCATATGCCCTTTGGATTTCCTCCGAGGCCCTTTCGATTTCTTCCTTTAATTCCCTTGCGGAGTACAGGGCGCAGCCCTTCCCCCTGATAATAATCTGTTCCAGCCCGTCCGAAGTAGCCACGGTCACTTCGTCTTTATTCCCATGCTCATAGGCAAATTTTTCAATATATTGATCCGCGGTTTCCGCTTCCTTCGTATATACCACATGAATGTTATGGAAATCAAAAATTTCCGTATCGTGCCCTTGTACACGATAAGCATCGAAGACAAGAATCAAATGGCATTTCCTGATGCCTTGGTAATTGCATAAGATATCCATCAGCCTTCCCCTTGCCCCATCTATGCTCACCTTTGCCAGCTCTTTTAATTCCTCCCATGCAAAAATAATATTATAGCCATCCACCAGAAGGTATCTTTCCTTCTTTTTTTCCGGCTTTTGTGCCATTTTCCTGTATTTTTCGTTCTCCTCAGCTTCCTGCCCACCATAAATACGGGTTCCGGATACTGCATTGGCGTTTTTTCGATTGCCCGGCTTTCCCTTCCCCGGGCCTCTCTTTCCGCTTTTATTGGCATACAGGGCTTTTTCCAAAATGGCATCCACTTCCTCCGTGCCCAGCCATTTACCGGCCTCTTCTTCCGGTACCTCTTTTCTTCTTTTCCTTTGTAAAAATCCGCTGTTTTCCCCCTCCACTTCCCTCTCATTACGCGTCAGGGGCAAACCGCATTCACCCTCTTGTGCCCAAGCATTGGAATTATTTTCTGCCCCTCCATATTTTTTATTTGAAAAGCAGCTTTCCACATGCATATAGTCTTTGACCTCATCCCATTCAACGAAAAACCCTGCTCCGTGGGCACAGAAAATAGATCCGGCTGGGTTTTCCGTATCCCTTTGCGCCACATATCCGCTTCGCTCTATGATTTCCTCCTCATTATGGCACGGCTCATACCCCCTTAATGTGCAAAACAGCTTTCCATAGCCTTTCGTATAAGCCGTCACCTCCCTGGGATAATCCTGCATGGAAGCCACAGGGGCAAATCCTGTCAGCACTGCCGTCTCTTCCTCCAAATCCGGCGCCGAAAAAGAAGCCCCCCTCTTCTCCAAGTCTGCCATAGCGCGTCCAAGCATCTTTCCCGGAACTTCCAGCCGGAAATCATAATAAGGCTCTAACAGCACCGATTCTGCCTCCATCAATCCCTGCCGCACTGCCCTGTAAGAAGCCTGGCGGAAATCCCCGCCTTCCGTATGCTTCTGATGCGCCTTTCCCCCTATCAGGGTAATCTTCATATCCGTAATGGGTGCCCCTGTCAATACTCCCTTATGTTCTTTTTCTTCCAGGTGGGTCAGCACCAGGCGCTGCCAGTTCCTCTCCAGCACATCCTCGCTGCAATCCGAAGAAAATACAAGCCCGCTTCCCGCCTCCCCTGGTTCCAGCAGCAAATGGACCTCCGCATAATGCCGCAAAGGCTCGAAATGCCCTACCCCCTCTGCTGCCCTGCTTATGGTTTCTTTATATACAATATTCCCTGCGCCAAAAGTAACATTTACCCCAAACCGTTCCAAAATCAGGCTCTTTAGAATCTCCGTCTGGACTTCCCCCATGATTTTCGCCTGTATTTCTTTCACCGTTTCATCCCACACAAGATGAAGCTGGGGCTCTTCTTCCTCCAGCTGCCGGAGTTTGGGAAGAAACAGCGCCGCATCGCACTCCGGCGGAAGTTCTATCTTATAGGTGAGCACCGGCTCCAATACCGGAAGGAATGACTCCATCTCCATACCCAGCCCTTCCCCCGGCCGGGTGTAGTTAAGCCCTGTCACCGCACAAACCGTCCCTGCCCTCGCTTCCTCTGCCTGCGTATATTTTTCACCGGAATAGATGCGCAGCTGGTTTACCTTTTCTTCCCACAAACTGCCTTCCCTGCCGCCCGTTATGACCGCCCTGGCCCTTAGCTTCCCTCCGGTAACCTTTAGGAATGTCAGCCGGTTTCCCTGATTATCCCTGGAGATTTTAAAAACCTTTGCCCCAAATTCTTCCGGGTATTCTTTTTCCCTTGTATAGGTTTGCAGTCCCAAAAGAAACTCGTCTATACCCACGGCTTTTAAGGCAGAACCGAAAAAACAAGGGAATATTTTCCGTTCCGCAACCAGTCTCCTGATTTCTTCTTCAGCAATTTTCCCTTGCTCCAAAAAAATATCCAGCATTTCTTCCTCTGCCACCGCAATATTTTCATAAAATTCCCGTTCATCCCCTCCGGAAAGCTTTTCCGTAAAGTCGATGCACTCGCCGTTCAGCCTGCCCTTTATATCTTTGAGCAAGGCTTCCTTATCCGTTCCGGCCTGGTCCATTTTATTCACAAAGATAAATACCGGTATGCTATATTTCTTCAACAGGCGCCACAGCGTCAGGGTATGCCCCTGAACGCCGTCCATCCCGTTTATTACTAATACCGCCACATCCAATACCTGGAGTGTACGTTCCATTTCTGCCGAAAAGTCCACATGCCCTGGAGTATCCAGCAATGTTATCTGCCTGCCTCCCAAGGTAAAAACCGCCTGCTTGGAAAAGATTGTTATCCCCCTGCTTCGTTCCAGCTCATAAGTATCCAGAAAGGCATCCCTGTTATCCACTCTTCCCATCTGTCTTATCGTACCGCTAAAGTAAAGCATCGCTTCCGACAAAGTTGTCTTCCCCGCATCCACATGGGCTAATATTCCGATTACCAATCCATTTATCCTCTCAACACTTTCCCATCACTACGAAACATAATTGTCAAAATAGCCCTGTATCAAAATAACAGGAGTTCCTTTATCCCCGGAACCGCTGGTCAAATCACAAAGGGAACCGATTAAATCCGTAAGTTTCCTCGGTGTCGTTCCCTGAGCTGCCATATCCCCTACCAGATTGTCCTTCTTCTCACGGATACGGTTCTCAATCGCTTCTTTTAAGGCTTCGCCGGACAAATCCTTAAAGTCATTATCCGCCAGATATTTCAACTTCACTTCGTTTGGCGTTCCCTCTAAGCCCGGCGTGCTGGCAGGGGATACGCATGGGTCTGCCAATTCCCATATTTTCCCTACCGGATCTTTGAATGCCCCATCCCCATATACCATAACCTCCACATGCTTTCCGGTCCTGTCAAGCACCTCCTTCTGGATGTCCATCACGAGCCCTGTGCATTCTCTCGGGAACAGCTTTACGGAATTCTCCGTAGATTTGTTGGAGCCCAAAAGCCCATAGTTTTCATTAAATCCGCAGCCATCCATTGATGTATTCAAAATATCGTCCAGGCCGCAGACCACTTCTGCCCCGCAGGCCTTCAAAATCTTTTTTGTCCGGGCGCGGGTATGAATATCGCAGTTCAATACATTTTTCGTATATTTTAAAATTTTCCGGCAGTCATTGGCAAAAATCACTTCCACCTCTGCCCCTTCTTCCCGGATGATATCGCCATAATACTGCACATAGTCCACACCGGTAAAAGGATGTTTATTTTCTCCGAAAAGTTCCCTGTATTTCTCCAATGTGAGCAAATCGCTGTAAGGGTTGATGCCGGCATCGTCCAGCTTATCCAAAGAAACCAGTTCATTCCCCACCTCATCACTGGGATAGCTTAGCATGAGAACGATTTTCTTCGCCCCCTTTGCAATCCCCCGCAGGCAGATGGCAAAACGGTTTCTGGACAAAATAGGGAATATCACCCCTATAGTTTCGCCGCCTAATTTTTCTTTTACATCCTTAGCAATATCTTCCACCGATGCATAATTTCCCTGGGCACGGGCCACCACTGACTCCGTCACCGCAATCACATCCCTGTCGCGCAATGCAAACCCTTCGCCTTCCGCCGCTTCCAGAACGCTGTCCGTTACGATTTTTACCAGATTATCACCTTCTCTTATAATCGGACAGCGGATTCCTCTTGAAATAGTTCCTACTCTTCTTTCCATTTTTTATCCTCTCCCTTGCTCTTTTGTCTAATTTTTTATCAACGTACGCTCAAATTAACAGCAAATTCTATACTTTTTCCATCAGGAAAAAACCTCGCCTTGTCTATTATAATAGAAATGCGCCGGATTGAAAAGCCCTTTGCGATAAAGTATTTACGAAAAGCGCATGCTATAGTAAAATAATGCCATAATTGAGATGGTAACCATATGCATGGCTGCCCGCGGAACAAACAATGTATGAAGTGCACCTTTGTTCCTGTGCCATGCATCTTGGACATACACATAAACTCGCTGCTTTAGATATAGAAAGGAAATGAACCTATGGGAAGAGAAGATTACAGCAAAGCGTATAAACTGGGGAAAAAGGATTATCAGTCCCGGATGCTGCGGGGGAAGAAGCCTACCCTCCAGGTACTGGATGATATCATGCCGGAAAAAGGCTCCTATTCCGAATACCCTCTCGGCCTGGTACAGATTCCTACGGCTCAGATTGTAGGAACGAAAACTATTGGCAGAAGCAATTCCTTTGCCGGGAATTTTATGCCTATTTTAAAAGAAAATACGGAATTTGCCCAGAAATGGGCTTCCTTAAGCACCCACCACACGGAAGAGGGGATTCATGACCCGATTAAGGCTTATGAATATATGAATAAATTTTATGTGGAGGAGGGGAATAAACGGGTCAGCGTTATGAAGTTCTTCGATGCTGTCTCCATTCCGGGGGAGGTCATCCGTATTATCCCCAGGCCTACAGAGGAGAAGGAAAATAAAATCTATTACGAATTCCTGGATTTTTATAAGGCGGCCCCTATCAACTATATCTGGTTTACCCAGGAAGGCAGCTTTGCCAAACTGCAAAAAGCGGTAGGGAAAGAGCCCGGGGAAGTATGGACGGATGACGAACTGTTAAAATTCAGCGCTATCTATACACGTTTTTCCGCTGAATACAAAGCCAATGGCGGCGGAAAGCTGAGCATCACCCCGGGGGATGCCCTTCTATCCTTTATCAACTTGTACGGATATGACACTATAGATGAACAAACCACCAGCAGCTTAAAGAAATTAATTGCCAAAAGCTGGGAGGAATTCGAACTTTTACAGGAAGATCAGGATATTGAACTTAAAATGGAGCCCAGCCAGGATAAGAAAACCGTGCTCAGCATCCTGCTTCCTACCAACTCCCCCAAGCTGAACATCGCATTTATTTACGAAAAAACACCGGGAACTTCCGCATGGACCTATGCCCATGAATTAGGCAGGCTTTATTTGGAACAGACTTTCCCCGATGAGGTGCATACGGTCTGCTATGAGAACGGAACGCCTGAAACCGTGGACGCCCTCATTGAGGATGCCATCGCCTTCGGAAACAACCTGATATTTACTACTACACCTGCCTTCGTACAGGCCAGCGTCAAGGCCGCCATCGCCTACCCGGATGTGCGTATTTTAAGCTGTTCGTTAAATACTTCCCATCGGTATATCCGCACCTACTATTCCCGGATGCATGAAGCTAAGTTCCTCATGGGGGCAATTGCCGGAGCCATGGCGGAGAACAACCGTTTAACCTATATTGCGGATTATCCGATTTACGGCTCTATTGCCAACATCAACGCCTTTGCGCTGGGGGCGAAAATGATTAACCCAAGGGCAAAGGTTTATCTGGAATGGTCTACGAAAAAGGAAGTGGATATTTTTGAAAAAATACGCGAAACGGAATCTTCCTGTATTTCCGGAAGAGATATGGTTATCCCGGAAGAGGCATCCCGGTTTTTCGGTATTTACCACATGGATAAGGGCAATCCAAGAAACCTGGCCATGCCTCTGTATCATTGGGGGAAATTTTATGAACAGCTGATACGCACTATCATGAACGGAAAGTGGAAATCAGATGACAGCCATTCCTCCACAAAAGCGATTAATTACTGGTGGGGAATGTCCGCAGGGGTTATCGATGTTATCTGTTCCCAGAATCTGCCTATCGGCACGAAACGTCTGGTAGAACTTCTGAAAGCAACTATTTGCACGGAACAATTCAACCCCTTCTCCGGCATCCTTTATTCTCAGTCCGGCATTGTGGCGGATGACCCGAACCAATCCCTTTCGCCGGAAGAGATTATGACGATGGACTGGCTGGCAGAAAACATTATCGGCTCTATCCCCACAAAACAGGAATTAACGGAACAGGCTGCGCCTGTCATCAACCAACAAGGGGTAAAAAAAGAAGCATAATTTACAGATTGCGGAAAGGCATGGTTTGAGGAATGAAGATATTGGCAATTGCGGATGAAGAGTCAAAATTTTTATGGGATTTTTTTGAGAAAAGCAAACTGGAGGATATTGATCTGATTATCTCCTGCGGCGACCTGGACCCACTCTATCTTTCTTTCCTCGTAACCCTGTCCACCGCACCGGTATTGTATGTGCACGGCAACCATGATACAAAATATGCAAAATATCCGCCGGAAGGATGCACTTGTATCGAAGACCAGATTTTCGTATATAAGGGAATCCGTATCTTAGGGCTGGGCGGCTCCATGCGTTATAAACCCGGGGCACACCAATATACAGAACGGCAGATGAGGCAGAGGGTTGCCAAATTATGGTTTCAGCTTTTCAGGAAAGGCGGCTTCGACATTTTAGTCACCCATTCCCCCGCTTACCAGCTCAATGACGGACGGGATCTCCCTCACCAGGGCTTTCAGGTCTTCCGCACGCTGCTGGAAAAATACCGGCCCAAATTTTTCCTCCACGGCCATGTCCATATGGCATACGGAAGGCAGCATAAACGTTATGACAAATACCAGGATACTCATATCATCAACGCTTTTGAACGGTGTGTATTTGAATTCGAGGATGAGAATCCCCAGGCGCATATCAGGTAAAAAAGAATTGGCCCAGCGGCCAATTCCTAGTGACTTACAACGCTGTGGCGTAATTTCCTATAATATAAAAAAGCGCATCGCCCCTTCCATATAATGCTGCATCAGGGGCGATGCACTTTTATTTTCTTCCGAGAAAAATCAGGTTACCCTGTCACTTTCCCTTGCATTTCTTCCATAATCGGCACAACCTGGGAAAGCATATTGTCTACGTCTTCAAACATAGCGCTCTTAGTGGTTCCCAACTCGCTGGCCCATTCAATATGCTCCAGCACCTTCCTGTATCTGCCTTTCATCTGCTCAAAGCCAAGGCTTAAATTATCCAGTTCCCTCTGGGAGGAGTCCACCGCCTGTGTAATGCTTTCGTGGACTGCATCCGCCCCTCCTGCCGCTACGATAATCTTTTCAAACATATCATGTGTAACATCCACATTTTCTATGCTTTCGCTCAAGGCCTCTTTGGAATATTGTATCGTATCATTCAGCTTATCCGTTCCTTTTTCCACATCTGCAATGCTGACGCGCACTTCCTTCACCAGCCCTTTAATCACATCGGCCAGTTTCTTTACTTCATCCGCCACTACTGCAAAGCCTTTTCCCTTTTCCCCTGCCCGTGCCGCCTCAATGGATGCATTCAAAGCCAGCATATTCGTTTCATTGGCTATGGACACCACTTTATTCATACAAGATTTGATTTCCTGTATGGATACCTGAAATTCTTCAAACGTTTCCTGAATTTCCCCAAAACGCTCCTGCACATTCATCGCGCTTTCCTTCAGGCCGCCCACCTGGTTTTGTACCTGTTTCACGGAGTCTGCGATTTCCCTTTTTACATCTTCAAACTGGCCGGATACCTGCCCTACCGTCTCGAATACATCGTGGAAAGAATCCATTTTTTCTTTCAGGGAATCATTCTCCTTAAGCACTCCCCCAAAGGAAAGCTGCACTTCCCTCAGTTCCTTTAAGGAGTCCACTTCTTTTATAACCAACTGTTTTTGGTAATCTCTCAGGCTGGATGCCACATGAAGCAAGGGATATAGTTTATCCTGCTCTGATTTTCCCTTTTTATGTCTATCATTCAATCTCATTATGCTTATCCTCCATTCCGCCTTTCTGCACTCTCATTACTCAAATACTACACAAGTCATGGACTGGTTAACAAATTGATTATTATAATGCTCCCCATATCCAATCAGCCCGGAATGGCAGCCCAAAACACTCATTTCCCGCAGATATTCCGACATATTATTATTCTGGCTAAAGAGAAGGTAGCGGAACAGGCAATTTATCGAGAAAACTGCCGATATCCGGGGAAAATCCCTCCTTATTGCCTCTATGGTCTCAGCCACGATCTGTTTGTAATCCTTAAGTTCCAATAAAGTAAGCACATCGGAATCGTTTACCTGGCGGAAACAGGCCAGCCCGCTCCCCTGTACTTCCTTAATAGAAATAATACATACATCCTTTCCGTTCATCTTTCCAAAAGGATTTTTGAAAGTCTGTGTTGTAATATCCTCTTCATTAATATGTAAAATTTCCTGATAGACCTGTTTTGCCGGCCTGCCGTTCAGCTCCCCGATGTAATATTTGCTCTTGTCCGTCTTAGAAGCAATCAGCCGATAACCGGCCAAAGGCCTATACATATTTTCCTTATATACCTTGACCTTCCCGGCCCGGTTCTTTACAAGGGCATAAGCCACCGCATCCTCATATATTTTCCCATTCACGGAAACCTGGCCGCCATCCCCGGTTCCCCCTACCAGGGAAATATTCCTTTTCCCAAGGACACTGTACATAGTAGTCAGCACACATGCATCATTTCCTGCACATAAGTCAATGCATACCGTATTGTCCGAAGAAGCCTTTATCTGTGCCACATCATCTTCCAGCCGCTTAATATATTTCACCGGCATAAGCGATACTTCTTCCAGAAGATTGACAGCAACATCCACCCCTTCCGAAAAAGCGGTGACACCTACCCCTTCTTCTACCACCATTGTATCATAACTCATTCCGATACATCCTATACTGGGCACCTTCGGATAAAGTTTCTGCAGTTCTTCCACATGTGCCTTAAACTGCTTGCTGTTTGACATAAGAATAATCAGCTGCGGGTTCACAAGTCCTTTTACCGCATCCCGCAAAATTCCTTTTTGACTCATTCCATAAAATTGTTTCACTGTGGTCTACCCTTTCTGCTTTACAATTTTTCTTTCTGTATACAGGATATTGACGAAACTGCCATTGCCCCTGCCCCTTCATGTATTCTACATTATCGCGTATACAGATACATTTTCCTATATATCAATAGGATATGTCAAGACTATTATATAAAAAAATAGATTAGTGATATGAATTTTAGAAAAAAGCATCGGAATTTTGATATTGGTATTACGCTATGACAATTCCCATTAAATAGAACTCTACCGCTTCCTTTATATCTTCCTGCAGGATTCGGATTTCTATTTGATGTTTCTTGTTTTCTCCGTGATGCAGCACTGGCTGTAAATATTGACAGTCTCCCCAGTCTTCCTCAAAGTTTCCGTTCAACAGCACCGGATGGGCATCATCCCCATTTAAAATCAATTCTGCGCTTAATGCCGGTTTAGTTACTGATTTCCTGTATTGGACGGCAATGCAGGAGGCTTTCAGTTCGAATATAATCCGGTCTCCTGCTTTTTTTCCAATCCATCCGTTTTTAAAAGCATCCAAATGGCCTGTCTTTTCTTCCGTGTCTGCCCGGAAGCCGTCCAAAACAGGAGAAATTTCCCGAATAGTCAGACGTTTGGCATGTTCATAGGCATTTGGCGTCATTGGGGATGGAAGTGCAGGTCTTTCCTCTTTCCCGTCTTCCATCCCCTCCTTGGCCCGTTCCAGTAAACGGATGAGTTCCCCGGCTGCCAGCGCATGACCTTTATCGTTCGGATGGAGGCCATCCGGCGTCAGTTCCTCTAACGCAAATTCCCCTTTTTTCATTCTTTGGTAAATCGTATCTTTTATGCTGACATGGGGCAGGCCGTACCATTCCCCTACTTTATCATGAGTTTCCTGGGCATTCGCCCCGGTATCATAAAATACATTGTGCAATAATACAACCGCCGGCGATGACGGCCAGGAAAGCAGCTTCCGTATTACTCCTTCATAGGTTTCCTGAAAGAAGGAATCCGCTTCATCGTTTACCGTGAAATCCACAACCACAAAATCCGGCTGATACATAAGTAAATCCGTTACTGCCCGGGCAGCGCCATAGTGAGAAGATGTTCCGCCAATTCCACCGTTCACATAGGAAAATTCCGCTTGCGGAAACGTTTTCTCCCACCAGGTAAATACCAGGTAAGCATAGGTCTTTTCCTGTTCCGTGGCCAGGCTTCCCTGGGTAATGGAACCGCCCAGGAAACCGATGGTCAGTTTTCCCCCGCCTTTTGCGCGTTTCATACATTCCTTTAATCTTTGCATCATTCCCGCACGTTTTTTGCCACATGCCTGACATCTTTCTTCCATATCCATTCCTCCATATAAGACGCTAATTCTTCTGCCATTTCTTCCGCTTCCCCGACTCTAAGATGCCCCGGTGTTCCCTTTCCGTTTCTATGGAATGTATAATGACCGATCCTTTTATCATGCATTTCCTCGCACACCCTGCCTATGGAAACATCCCATGCCCTGTCATGGCATAACAGTGTAGTACAGCATATAATATAAGCTTCCTGATATTGCCCTCTTAACTGAACGTCCATTAAGCCCCCAGCAGAGCTGGGGAGAATAGAGTGATCAGTAGCGATCCCTAAAGTACCAAAAATAAAACCTCCATGTTATCATAGATTTGG
>ERZ777306.595-NODE-595-length-71039-cov-18.719317_pt1 | contig 71039 bp, 58 predicted proteins | sample MGYA00374966_ERZ777306 | MGnify/ENA primary metagenome ERZ777306 (study PRJEB29329, sample SAMN06343882) | mouse gut metagenome | isolation source: Mouse cecum | place: Austria: Vienna | collected 2014-11-15 ...
TGCCCACGTTGGCCTCCACCTTGAACTCGCGCAGCAGGCGGTCGACGATGATCTCGAGGTGCAGCTCGCCCATGCCGGCGATGATGGTCTGACCGGTCTCGTGGTTGGTGGACACGCGGAAGGTCGGGTCCTCCTCGGCCAGCTTCTGCAGGGCGATGGCCATCTTGTCCTGCTCGGCCTTGGTCTTGGGCTCCACAGCGATGTCGATAACCGGATCCGCGAACTCCATGGACTCCAGGATGATCGGTGCGTTCTCGGCGCACAGGGTGTCGCCGGTGGAGGTGTCCTTCAGGCCCACGACGGCGACGATGTCGCCGGCGGACACGGCGTCGATATCGACACGCTGGTTGGAGTGCATCTGCAGAAGACGGCCGATGCGCTCCTTCTTGTCCTTCGTGGCGTTCAGCACGTAGCTGCCGGCATCCAGAGCGCCGGAGTACACGCGCAGGTAGGTGAGCTTGCCCACATAGGGGTCGGTCATGATCTTGAAGGCCAGCGAGGAGAACGGGGCCTTCGGATCGGCCGGACGCTCCTCGTCCTCGCCAGTCTCGGGGTTGGTGCCCTTGATGGCGGGGATGTCCACCGGGGACGGCATGTAGTCGACCACGGCGTCCAGCAGCTCCTGCACGCCCTTGTTCTTGTAGGCGGAACCCACGAACACCGGGTTGATCTGGCAGGCGATGACGCCCTTGCGGATGGCGGCCTTCAGCTCCTCGACCGTCACCTCTTCCTCCATGAGAACCTTCTCCATGAGCTCGTCGTCGCAGTCGGCGGCGGCCTCCAAAAGCTCCTGGCGGTACAGCTCGGCGTCCTCGACGAACTCAGCCGGAATGGCATCCATGGGCTCGGGGTAGGTCATGCCCTTGTCGTCGGCCTTGAAGTCCCAGGCGGTCATGGTCACGAGGTCCACAATGCCCCAGAAGTTGTCCTCGGCGCCCATGGGGATCTGGGCGGCCACGGCCTTGGCGTCCAGACGGTCGCGCATGGTCTGGATGGCATGGAAGAAGTCGGCGCCCACGCGGTCGTACTTGTTGATGAAGGCGATGCGGGGCACGCCGTAGCGCTCGGCCTGGCGCCACACCGTCTCGGACTGGGGCTGCACGCCGGCAACGGCGTCGAACACAGCCACGGTGCCGTCGAGCACGCGCAGGGAGCGCTCCACCTCAGCCGTGAAGTCCACGTGACCGGGGGTGTCGATGATCTGGAAGCGATACTCCTTGCCGTCGGCAGCGCCGCCGGGGTACTTCCAAAAGCAGGTGGTGGCAGCGGCGGTGATGGTCACGCCGCGCTCCTGCTCCTGGACCATCCAGTCCATGGTGGCGGCGCCGTCGTGCACCTCGCCGATCTTGTGGGTCTTGCCCGTGTAGTAGAGGATGCGCTCGGTCGTGGTGGTCTTGCCTGCATCGATGTGGGCCATGATGCCGATGTTGCGCGTATCCTTCAGATCGATTTTAGCCATATATCACACCAGCCTTTAGAAGCGGTAGTGCGAGAACGCACGGTTCGCTTCGGCCATCTTGTACATATCCTCGCGCTTCTTCACGGCAGCACCGGTGTTCTCGGAGGCGTCGATGATCTCGTTGGCGAGACGCTGAATCATGGTGTGCTCCTTGCGCTTGCGCGAGAAGTCGACGATCCAGCGGATGGCGAGGGTGGTGGCACGACGGGAGTTGACCTCCATCGGCACCTGGTAGGTAGCGCCGCCCACGCGCTTCGGCTTGCACTCGAGGGTGGGGCGCACGTTGTCCATGGCCTTCTTGAACACGGCCAGCGGATCCTCGCCGGTCTTCTCGGCGACCAGATCGAAGGCGCCATAGACGATGTTCTCGGCGATGGACTTCTTGCCGTCAAGCAGGACCTTGTTGATCAGCTGCGTGACGAGACGGTTGTTGAACTTTGCGTCCGGCTGCGTTTCGCGGCGGACTGCTGCTGCACGACGCGGCATGTAAATCTCCTTTTGCATCTGCGCGCTTCGGGGCTGTGCGTATGCCCATTAGGTCCCGCAGGACCCGCGCGTCTTAACGAACGTTATTTGGGGCGCTTGGCGCCGTAGCGGCTGCGAGCCTGCTTGCGGTTGTCCACGGCAGCGCAGTCGAGCGCGGCGCGGATGACCTTGTAGCGAACACCGGGGAGGTCCTTAACACGACCGCCGCGGATGAGCACCATGGAGTGCTCCTGGAGGTTGTGGCCCTCGCCGGGGATGTAGGCCGTGACCTCCATACCGTTGACGAGGCGCACACGGCAGACCTTGCGAAGAGCCGAGTTCGGCTTCTTGGGGGTGGTGGTGTACACACGGGTGCACACGCCGCGCTTCTGCGGGTTGCCCTTGAGCGCCGGGGTCTTCGACTTGTCGACCGACTTCTTGCGGCCCTTGCGGACCAGCTGGTTAATTGTAGGCAAGACTCTTTTCCTTTCCTTTATCCACGGGCTTGCACTGCACAAAACAAACGCCTCCAAGAGGCGCGAGGGAGCATATTACGAGGGTTTCCGCCGTGTGTCAAACGCCACGCACCCGGGCGTATCCATACCCGTCGGCCAGCGGCACAGAATGTTCATATTTGGCCGAGAAGAACCGGGGGAGTTATGCAGAGCGTGCATTTTCCAACAGATCCATTTTATGCATTCTACCAGCCATTATGGCGTGTATCACCAGGTCATAGCGATACAGGAAAAAGCTCGATTTGCACTAATTACGAGCGTACTCGGCGATGATGGCCTCCACATAGCGGGCCATGGCGCGCAGATCGGCCACCTCGATGTACTCGTCGACGGAATGGAAGTTGGTCATGCCGATGCCGAGGGTAATGGCGTCGGCCCCCTTGGCGGCGAGCACGTTGGCGTCGGCCCCACCGCCCGAGATGGCGTGACGCGACGCAAGGCCCGCGGCGCGGGCGGCGTCCTCCAGATGCGCGACGATGGCGTCGCCGGGCTCGTGCACCACAGCGGGGTAGTCCAGTTCCCAGGCCACTTCCACCGTACCGCCGAGCTGGGCGGCCGCATCTTCCAGGGCCGCCGTCATGGCGTCGCGCTGGGCGAGCACGCGATCCTCGTAGAGCGAGCGACACTCCCCTTCCAGCTCGCAAGCGGCCGGCACGATGTTCACGGCCACGCCGCCCTCGATGCGGCCGACGTTGGCCGTGGTGCACTCGTCGATGCGCCCGAGAGGCATGGCCGCCACAGCAGCGGAGGCGATCTGAATGGCCGACACCCCCTCTTCCGGCTCCACTCCGGCATGGGCGGCGCGCCCCTTGATGCGGGCCCGCAGCGTCCAGTGGTAGGGCGCCCCCATGATGATGGTGCCCGGTGCCCCGTCAGCGTCGAGCACGAACAGGGGCACCGGCTCGGCCGCGACCGCGCCGTCGTCCAGAAGCCCCGCAGCAGCGGTGCCGCGCGAGGCCGCCGGCAGATCGGCCGGCCACGCGAGCGCATCGTCGGCAAGGGCCGAGGAGCCGAGCAGGCTCTGCTCCTCGCAGGTGGTGAGCAGCACCGTGATGTCGGGGCGCAAAGCCCCGGACTCCACCACTGAGCGCACTCCCTCGAATATGGCCGCAATGCCGGCCTTGTCGTCAGCCGATAGAATGGTGTCCCCCGCCGAGCACACCACCTCAGCCATGCGGCAGGTCACCTCGTCGCAGATATGGCGCTGCTCGATGACGGCCTCAATGCCCGCACAGGGCTTCACCGTGTCCAAGTGGGCCGAGAACGCCACGCGCCCCGGCACGGTGCCGGGCAAATGCGCGATGAGATTCCCCGTATCCGACCCCGTCTCGGCCGCCGAAGCGTCGAAGGAGACGGAGAAGCCCATCTCGGCGAGCTTCTCGGCGCAGTAGGCAGCCATCGGCGCCTCGTGCCACGACGGGCTCTCGATGGCCACCATCTCCAAAAACGATTCCAGCACACGATCGGGGTTCATAGGGTTCCTTCTTTCAGCAAAGCAAGTTGGCAAAGCAGCGGGAGAGGCGACGGGGCTGTCGGCGATCCTCTCTGAACACAAAATAGAAAAGCGACCGAAGGTCGCCCGTTAAATGCATGAAGGAGCGCAGCGCCTGAGCCGCAGGCGAATAGCGAAGCGGGAGGAGCGACGACAGCCCCGTCGCCCCTCCCGCGGACAAGCAAGTTTAGCTCGCGAGGATGGGCGCCGCCACCTGCTTCTTGCGGGACAGCACGCCGGGCATCCAGTTGCCGCCCTCGGTGCACTCGATATCGAACACGCGATTCACGCGAGCAGCATCGCCCTCCACGATGAACTGGCTTCCCTCGGCCAGAATATCGGTGACCAGCAGCAGGGCGAACTCATAGCCGTTGTCCTCCACAAGCTTCTTCATGTGCTCGCGAATCTCGGCCTCGCGGCCCATGACACAGGGCAGGTCCACCGTCTCGCGCTGGGCGATGAGCACGGTCACGTCGTCGTTGACCTTGAATTCCTTGGAATCGGCCTCCACCAACTTGGCGATGGGCATCTTGTCCTCGCCGCCGCGGGTACGGAAAATTTCCATACCGAACTCCACCGCATCGAGTCCGAGCTTGTCGGCCAGGAACTTCACCTGGTCGATGTCGACCTGGGTGCAGGTGGGCGACTTCATGATAACCGTGTCGGTGAGGATGGCCGACAGGAGCATCTGGGCGATGGAGTCGGGCAGGTCGATGCCGGTCTGGCGGAACTGCAGCGTAACGATGGTGGCGGTACTTCCGATGGGCAGATTCAGGAAGAGAATGGGGTTGGCCGTAGTCACATCGGCAATGCGATGGTGGTCGATGATCTCCACTACTTCGGCGTTCTCGATACCGGGGGCCGCCTGGGCCACCTCGTTGTGATCCACCAGAATGACCTTCTGCACCACGGTCTCGCCATCGCGCTCGACGGGGTTCACGCTGTCGATGAGCACAGGCTCGGGGATGTTGTTGCGCTCGAGGAGCCAGGCGCTTTCCACGGGCAGCGGGCCCAGGCGGGCGGGCACGTATTCCACGGCCTCGGCTTCGCCGTCGCGGGCGGCCAGGGCGTTCTTCAGATGCGCATACCCCACAGCGGCGGAAATGGAGTCGTTGTCGGGATTGCGATGGCCCACGACGAGAATCTTGGCGGTCATGAGTTCCCCTTTCTCGGTTCTGTTCTTCGCCATTTTACGGTTTTGAAGCAGTATACCCCTCCCACCGCCGAAAAACGATGGGCTATGATAGCGTTCCTCGATGAATGCAGAAGCTCGGGTGGTCGCAGTAGCATGCCGCGCGGCCCGAGCAGCTGAACGCACGCGGACAATCGGCGGAAAAGCCGTCGCGAAAGGAGAAGGCATGAAAACCTACGGCCTGCGGGACATTATCGGCCCCATTATGGTGGGCCCTTCCAGCTCTCACACAGCCGGCGCTCTTCGCATCGCGTCCACGGCGCGCACGCTGTTCGGCGAGCAACCCGAGCGCGTCGTCCTGACCCTGTACGGCTCTTTCGCGGCCACGGGCAGCGGGCACGGCACCGACAAGGCGCTCGTGGCGGGCATCTTGGGCCTTGAGACCGACGATCCGCAGGTAGCACAGTCCTTTGCCCTGGCCGAAGAGGCTGGCGTGGCGGTGGATATCGTGTGGGACGCCTCCACCGATGTGGCGCACCCCAACACCGTCGACATCCGCTGCGAGGGCGCCGGCCGCACGCTGGAAATGCGCGGAGTGTCCATTGGCGGCGGCGCGGCGGTCATCCGGCGCATCAACGGCATCGATGTGGACATCACCGGCGAGCACACCAGCGTCGTGGTGCACCAGCACGATGCGCGCGGCGTGCTGGCCCACATCGCCAGCGTGCTGGCCGCCAACGACATCAACATCGCGAACGCGAATTTGCACCGTACCGCCAAGCGCGGGGACGCCTACACCGTCATGGAAACCGATAGCGACGTGAGCGCCACCGTTCGCGACGAGCTTTTGGATCATCCCTCCATCATCAACGCCCGCGTGGTGCACGCCTCCGCCGCCGGCGACGGCGAGGAAGTGCCCGTGCCCGATGACGCGGAAGCCGTCTTCGCCCGCTGGGACTATGCCTCCGGCGAGGAGCTTTTGGCCCTGTGCGAACGCGAGGGCGTGACCATCGCCCAGGCCTTCCGCGCCCGCGAGGAGGCGCTGTGCGCCAAGCAGGGCGTGGTGCCAAGCATCGACGCTTACCTGGACCGCGTGCTCGAGGTGATGGGCCAGGCGGCTACCGAGCCTTTGGACAACCCGCAGCCCTCGGTGGGCGGTCTTATCGGCGGCGAGGCGGCGAAGCTGCGCGCGAGCCTGGAAGGCGCAGACGGGCAGCAGCGTCTCGTGGACCCGCTTGCGGCCCGGGCGGCCCAGTACGCGCTCGCCACCCTGGAGACCAACGGGCGTATGGGCGTCATCGTGGCCACTCCCACCGCGGGCTCGGCCGGCGTGCTGCCCGGCGTGCTTTTGGCCCTGCGCGATGAACGCGGCTTCACCCACGACGAGCTGCGCGAGGGCATCCTCACCGCCGCCGGCCTCGGCTACCTCATCGCCCGCAACGCCAGCGTGTCGGGCGCCGAGGGCGGCTGCCAGGCCGAGGTGGGCAGCGCGGCGGCCATGGCGGCTGCGGCGGCCGTGGCCCTGGCCGGCGGCACACCCGATCGGTGCCTCGCAGCGGGCGCGAACGTGATGATGTCGCTGCTGGGACTCGTGTGCGATCCGGTAGGCGGCCTGGTGGAGGTGCCCTGCCAGAAGCGCAACGCCACGGCAGCCTCGGTCGCCCTCGTAAGCGCCCAGATCGCGCTGGCTGGCGTGGAGAACCTCATCAGCTTCGACGAGGCCGTGGCCGTCATGGACGAAGTGGGCCGGGGCCTGCCCCCCGAGCTACGCGAAACCGCCCTCGGCGGCATCGCCAAAGCGCCCTCGGCCTGCCGCTACTGCGCAGGGTGTTAGAAGACCATCGCAGGCCGCTGCCGCACATATTCGCGACCTTCGGGGCGCTCCCGGCCAGGAGTGCCCTTTTTTCATGGCCAGAATTCTTCCATAAGGAAAGGGCCCCTCCCCTTCCGAATTGCATCGCGGCGCCCCTTGCGAGGAGTGCCTTTTCGCTGGAATGAGTTCTTCTACAAGGCCATTCTCCCTTCCCATAAGTGCTACCATGTTGGTCAAGGTTTTCACCAGAAGGAGAGGAGATATCTATGACCTTTGCACAGAAGCGACTTTCCGTTGTGGCTATAGCCACAACCCTCGTGCTTGCCCTAGCACTAGGCGGCCTGGCCGGCGGCTTTGCCCCCGAGCAAGCCTTCGCCGACGAGCCCGCAGCCGACCAGGCGGCTGCCAAGACCTACACCATTAAGTACAAGGGCGTATCCGGCGCCAAGAACACCAACCCGACCCAGGTGGAGAAGGGCAAGCTGAAGCTGAAGAAGCCGAGCAAGACCGGTTACACCTTCAAGGGCTGGTACCAGGGCAAGAAGAAGATCACCATCGTCAACGTGAAGAAGAACCTCACGCTGACCGCCAAGTGGAAGGCCAAGACCTACAAGATCACCTACAAGAACGTGAAGGGCACCAACAAGAACGCCAAGAAGTTCACCTATGGCAAAGACGTGAAGCTGAAGAAGCTCTCCAAGAGCGGCTACACCTTCAAGGGCTGGTATTCGGACAAGTACCTGACCAAGAAGGTGTCGAAGGTGGGCGGCAAGACCGCGAAGAACATCACCGTGTACGCCAAGTGGGTACAGAAGCCGAGAAACGCTGCCGAGAAGCGGGGTATCAAACAGGCAAAAACGGAAGTTAAGAAGCTCAACAACCAGGGCGCGACCATGATGTCGAATACCCTCTTCTCCGAGACCGGCGTGTGGATTGATCCGACCGGCAAGAAGATCGGATGCTCCGCTAAGCTTCTCAAGAAGGCGTCGACCTATCCGACCAAGACCACCAATTTCATCGTGAAGAACTGTGGTATCAACTGGTACACGCAGGCTCTGATGACCGCTAACTACTGCGCGGGACTCGCCGACTACGGCTTTGAAGCAAGCGATATCCGCGAGGTAACACGCGACGTTCTCAAGGAGTTCGGCTTCACTAAGGGCGAGATCAACTACGCCCTGAAGAACATGAAGATCTAACGCGCATCTTCCCCTCGCATCAAGGGCGGGCCCGGCGCACACAGCGACCGGGCCCGCTTTCTTTTCTCGCCCAAAACGAAGTCCCCGGACGCAGGGAGGGATGCATCCGGGGACTGTCGCGCGAACGCGGGAATGTCGGCCAAGCCTTTAGGCGATGCCCTCTTCGGCCGCCACGTTCTGGCCGGCGATGCGGCCGAAGGTGAGCACGTCGGCCATGGAGGAGCCGCTGCCCATGTACCATCCGTAGATGGTACCGGCGTTGCGGCCCGCGGCATACAGGCCGGGAATGACATTGCCCTCAAGGTCGATGACGTGGGCGTCGGTGTCGATCTTCAGGCCGCCGCAGCTGGCAGTGTACATGGTGTCGGAACCGGCGTAGTACACCACGAACGGCGCCTTCTCCAGAGCGGTCAGGTACTTCGCGGCCTTGCCGAACTCGCGGTCCTCGCCCTGGGCGGCCGAGACGTTGTAGAAGTCCACCGTGCTCTTCAGCACATCGACGTTCACCCCGGTCAGCTGCGCCGCCTCCTCGATGGAACCCACCTCGCCGAGCGGCTCGCCGAAGCGCTGGCCCAGCTCCACTTCCTCGGTGTAGGGCTTCTCGATGATGAGGTAGCAGTCGCTCGTGGGCGCCTGAATGGTGGCCTTGCCCACGTAGGCGTTGTACTCGTCCTCAGCCACAATGCGATGGCCGTTGGCGTCGACGATGATGCAGTGCGCCGCCGCATCGCCCAGGGTGGAGACCGTCGTGCCGATCTGGAAGCAGCCCATACCGTGGGTGTCGGCGCCGATGGCCTGGCCCATCAGGATGCCCGAGCCGTTCTCGTTGCCGGCAGCCGTAATCTGGGACCCGCGGCGGTTCGTATAGGGGTAGTAGGCGTTCAGCATCTCGTCGTTGTTGCCGAAGCCGCCGGCCGTGAGCACCACGCCCTTGCGCGCCTTGATGGCCACTTCCCCGTCCTTGGTCTCGGCGATGATGCCGATGACGCGCCCGCTCTCGTCAGTGATAAGACGACGACCTGGCGCCTCAGTCATCACTTCCACGCCCTCGGCCTCCACTGTGGAGGACAGAGCGGCGAAGATGTCGGCGCCCGAGGAAGAGGGCTGGGGCATATGCCCGCGTGGCACCGGCATGGCCACCTTGGCGAACTCGCGCGCCTGCTCGTTGCCGCTGTAGCCCAAGCTGAAGCCGGCGTTGTAGCCGCCCAGATGATGCTCAGTGTCCACGTTACCGCTTGCGAAATCCATGCCGCACTCCACACACCAGTCGTACAGCTCGGGAGACTTGTCGGCCAGCACGCGGATGGCGTCCTTGTTCGCGTTCTCGCCGGCAGCGGCCACAAGGTAGTTGTAGAAGTTCTCGGTGTCGTCCTTCAGCCCGAACTGCTCCTGCAGCTTCGTGCCGCCCATCATGATGAAGCCGCCGCAGGCCACGGTGGAGCCGCCAGGGTTGGAAAGCTCCTCCAGCAGCACTACCTGGGCGCCCGCGCGGGCAGCCTCGATAGCGGCCGCCGATCCCGCACCGCCGAAGCCAACGACCACGACGTCGGTCTCCTTGTTCCACTCGATATCAGCCGTCGCACCGGTCGTCGCCAGATCGGCTTCGGCCTGAGGCGCCTGGGGCGCGCAGCCCGCAAGCCCCGCGCCAGCCGCTACTGCAGCGGCCGCGCCGAACCCCAGAAACGAACGACGAGAGATGTTCTCCTTCATATTTCCCTCCTGAAAAACATGATTCGTTTTCTTTCGGGCAACGCCTTTGCGCCGCCCGATCTCATTGTATGGAGGAGCGTTCATCATGTATATTTGAATGTGCCTTAGCACCCTATGGTGTTTTCACAGGGCATCGGGGAGGAACCATGAACGAGAATCAGATGCAATCATTCGCGGCGGCCGTAGAGCAGGGCTCTATGTCCAAGGCGGCGCGGGACCAGTTCCTGACGGTGCCGTCGCTCGTGCACCGCATCAACACGCTCGAAGCCGAGCTGGGTTACCGCGTGCTCAACCGCGGCCAGCAGGGCGTCACCCCCACGCCGGAGGGCGAGCGCCTCTACCGCGCTGTCAAGCAGGCGCTGTCCATCCTCGCCGCTGCAAAGGCTGAACCGCACCCTACAGACGAAGGGTCCCACGCTATCTCAGTTGGCATATGGTGGCGCATTCCTCCCCATTTCCTCAATGCGATCGAGGAGATCGACCTGCGCGAGCGAGGCATCTATCTCGATTACGTCTCTATGAACTTCAACGAGGCCGCCGAGGGGTTCGACCGCCATGTCATCGACCTGTACCTCTCGACGCGGTCACGCGAACTAGAAGAGCGGGGGCTGCGCTACGTGCCAATGACCACTGCGACCTACCAGTGCGTCTTCGCACCCGATTCGCCACTGGCGCAGCGGGGGTGTCTGACCGCAGCCGACCTGCGGGACATCACCGTGTATGCCGGCGCCGACTACCGCGACATGCCGGATCTGGCGGTGAGCGCCGATGCGCAGGAGCTGTTCGCCATGGACAACGTGGTGAAAGAGTCCATTTTCAGCGAGAAGCTCATCCAAGACTGTGCCCAGGGCACCGCCGTCGCCTTCTTTCCCCGCATCGGGCTAGCCAACGAGCTCGCCCACGCTTCGGCGCTCGGAAAGCTCGACAGCCGGCCCATGGCGTGGCCCGCCGTGAGCACCGGAGCCTACCTGGCGGACAACGCGTCCTTGGAAGCCGTGCAGCTCGTCGAAGACGTAGCCCGTATTTGCCGGAAAGCCTAGCCGCGCAGGCCGGGCACGCCAACATCCGAGAGAGACGTCGCCCGCCCTAGCCGATCTTCACGATGGGGGCGTAGTCTTTCAGGAGCTTCTTGGTCTGGCCCGTCTTGGCGAACTTGATGTGCAGGGTGTCGCCGTCCACCTTCACCACGGTACCGCGGCCGAAGGTCTTGTGATCCACGGTGTCACCCGCGGCGAAGGTGGCCCGGGCGGCGGCCTTCTTGCCCGCATTCGGGTTCACGCCCGCGCCGACGCGGCCCGCACCCGCCCCGGCTCCGACGCCGCTGCGCGACCGGCCGCCCACGCTGGCCGCGGCGCGCCCGCTGCCCGTGGCTGCGCGGTACTCGGCAAACGAACGGCCCTGGGAGCCCGACGCGCTCGAGCGGCCGAACACGCGGCCCTCCCCCGCCTCGGTGCCCGAGCCGGCGATGCCCCGGCGGCTTCCCCGCTTCTCCCAGCCCGTCCCCGCGAAGCCGGCCGAGCCCAAACCGGTCGTCTGGCGCAGCTCGCTCGGGATCTCGCCGATAAAGCGCGACACGGGGTTCGCGTGGGTCTGGCCGAAGATCTGGCGCTGCTGGGCGCAGGTGAGGTAGAGCTTCTTGCGAGCGCGGGTGATGGCCACGTAGGCCAGCCGGCGCTCCTCCTCCACCGCGGCGGCGTCCATGGTGGAGTTCGAGTGCGGGAACAGCGTCTCCTCCATGCCGGCCACCCACACGCAGTCGAACTCCAGGCCCTTGGAGGAGTGCACGGTCATAAGCGTGACGGCCTGGCCGTCCTCGGTCACCGTGTCAAGGTCGGTGCGCAGGCGCACCCATTCGATGAAGTCGGCCAGCGAGTCGCCGCGCAGCACGCGCACCGGCTCGGCCGCAGGGTCGCCGCCGGCCGTGGGGGCGGCGAAGTCGGCGTCTTCCACATCGTGGGTCTCCATGAACTCGTCCACAACACCCAGAAACTCCTGGATGTTCTCCACGCGCCCGCGAGCCTCGTCGGTGCCCTCGTTCTGCAGCGCCTCGATAAGCCCCGCGTCGTCGATGATACGCTCGATCACCTTGCGCAGGTCGCCCTCGTAGCTGGCACCGTTCTTGAGCACCTGCACGAACTCGCCCACCGCGCGCCGCGTGGCCGGGCGGATGTCCTCGTCCACGATGGCCAGCTCGGCGGCCGTGAGGAAGGGCATGTTCAGCTCGCGGCCGAACTGGTCGATGCGCTCGATGGTGGCCTTGCCGATGCCGCGCTTCGGCACGTTGATGACGCGCTTGGCGGCGATGTCGTCGGCCGGGTTCACCACCAGCGTGAGGTAGGCCATCACATCGCGAATCTCGGCGCGGTCGAAGAAGCGCGTGCCGCCGACGATGCGATAGGGCACGCCGGCACGCAGCAGCATGTCTTCCAGCATGCGCGACTGGGCGTTGGTGCGGTAGAACACGGCCATGTTGTTGTAGGAGACGCCCTCGCCGCGGCGCTTCTCTATCTCGCCGGCGATCCAGCGGCCCTCGTCGCGCTCGTCGCTGGCCAGATACACCGAGATCTTGTCGCCGTCGCCGGCCGCCGTGAACAGGCGCTTCTCCTTACGCTGGCGGTTGTTGGCGATGACGGCGTTGGCCGCGGCCAGGATGTTGCCCACGCTGCGGTAGTTCTGCTCCAGCTTCACCACCCGCGCCTCGGGATAATCGCTCTCGAACTCCAGGATGTTGCGCAGATCGGCGCCGCGCCACGAGTAGATGGACTGGTCGTCGTCGCCCACCACCATGATGTTGCGGTGCCCCGCCGCCAGCAGTTGGGTGATGGCGTACTGGGCACGGTTGGTGTCCTGGTACTCGTCCACCATGATGTAGCGGAAGCGACCCTGGTAGGCGCGGCGCACGTCCTCGTGCTGCTTGAGCAGCAGGTAGGCGTACAGCAGCAGATCGTCGAAGTCGAAGGCATTGGCGGCGCGCAGGCGCTCCTGCAGGCGCGTGTACACCCGAGCGGCCTGGCGCCCCACCGGGTCGGTGGCTGCGCTCTCGAAGTCAGCCGGCACCATAAGGTCGTTTTTCGCCTGGGAGATGCGGTTCATCAGCTGGTTCACGGGGAAGCGCTTCGGATCGATGTCCAGCTCGGCCATGATGTCCTTGTACAGGCGCTTCATATCGTCGGTATCGTAGATGGTGAAGTTCTTCGTGAAGCCGAGCCGCTCGGCATCGGCGCGCAGGATGCGCACGCACATGGAGTGGAAGGTGGACACCCACATGCCGCGGGCGCGGCCGCCCACGAGCTGGCCCAAACGCTCGCGCATCTCGGCGGCGGCCTTGTTGGTGAAGGTGATGGCCAAGATCTCCCACGGCGCGGCCAAGTCCCGATCGAGGATGTTCGCGATGCGATAGGTGAGCACGCGGGTCTTGCCGCTTCCGGCGCCGGCCAGCACCAGCAGCGGGCCTTCGGTGGTGACGACCGCCTCGCGCTGGGGGCCGTTCAGAGTGTCGATATCGATGGGCACGGTTGCATCCTTCGCCATGGGGTGGAACGTTCGCGGAGTTCGCTGCCCGCACGACGCCGAGCCAGGCGGCCCGAACGGCGAGCATGAAAAGAGCCGCCCGAGAGCGGCTCTCCTATTCTATCCTGTGCGCGGCGCTTTGGCCCCAAAGGCCACGAAGGCTTCACCACCTGTTCGATAAACGAGCAGCCGGCGGGGCGAACGAGGGCGCAAAGGCCCTAGGCCCCGGTGGAGTCCTGCACAGCTTCGGGGCGTTCCCCGTGCCCTTCTCGCGCAATGCGGCGGCCTCGTTGGCGATGCCGGCGTCGCCGAACCAGGAATCGTACGGGGCGTCGTAGGAGCTGTCGACGCGCAGGGCGGCCAGGGCCTCGTTCACCGTTGTAAGGAGCGCCTCGTTGCCGGCGGCCACCTTCGCGGCCGCGTCCTCGGGACGGCCGGGAGTGATGTTCTGGTCGGCGTCCTTGTGGTTCACGGCCTTGGCGAACTGCACGTCCAGGTCGGCGCACTCGCCCACCAGCCGGAGCAGTTCCACGGTGAAGCCGATCTGGCTCGTGCTGGTGGCCTGCTCATAGGGCTCGCTGTTGAGCGCCGAGGCCACCACGAGCACGCCGAGCTCGGCCGGGGCAGCTCTCTCGGCCGGCTCCTCAGCGCCGGATCCCGCCGAGGCGGCATCATCCCCCGAGGGCGAATTTCAACGAAAGCGGAGCAGTTTCCCCAACAATTCCCCACTGCTCGCCCGCGCGAGGCCCCTTCGCTGCCCGACGCCCTACCATGGAGGCGAAAGGGACCGGCGCACCCGAGCGGGAAGACGCCGAGGCCGACGCCACGAGCCAGCGCGCTTTCGCCCCATGCCATTGTTGAGAGAGGATCCCCCCATGAGCAACCACAAAGCCCGAGAACTAGAGCACGACACGGCCCCCATACACCGCGAGCGCAAGGAGACCTTCGCCGAGCGCGACCCCTTGGCCGCAGAGGAGCCCGACGTGCTGGAGTCGTCGGCCGACGATCCGGAATTTCCCGCCATGCAGGAGTTCGAGGTGGACGAGGGCGGCCCCAAGGCGAACACGCGCAAGCATCCCGGGCTCATCTGGGCGATCATCGCCATCGTGGCCGTCGTCGCGCTCTGCATCGCCTTCGCCGCCGCCGGCGACTGGATGAGCCCCACCCAAGCCGAGAAGGTGCAGCAGACCGCGTTCGAGGAGCAGACCGTCCCCGAAGATTTAGGAGCCGGCGAGAACCCCGAGACAGCCTAAGCCACTACGACGAAAGACTCTTCCTCCACGACCACCTCGGTTTGGCGCTGAGCATCCAAACGGCGATTGCGGAAGTAGACGAGCCAGTTGGCGGCAATGCACACCACGTTGATGAAGTAGACGATCAGCACCCAGTTCAGATTGCCGGAAACGAACTTGGCCGCGATGCCGGCGAAGTAGCCGGCGGTGATCAGCGCGATGAACTGCCAGCTGGTGCCAGCCGCTGTGCCGGCCCGGTAGTTCTTATATGCGTTCAACGGCCATGACAGACCGAAGCAGATGAGCATAACGGCCTCGAGCAATTCCGCCATAAAATCGATCGCTTCCCTTGCAAATCGTCCTACGTTCCGTGCGTTTGTCGATTCTAGAACACCCTGACCGTGCGTCAACCTTTTTAGCGGCATGGCGCCATCCGTTACCCGTCCGCCACGGCACACCCACAAAATCGGCAAACTGCGGGCGATGCCGCAAGGCGGCTGCCTTCTATACGCGCTCTTGCGGCCACGGCTTTTCCCGCGCTAGTCTCGAAACCCGCCCCCGCTCGCCCGGGCCGGCCCGATCCCGTCCGCGTCCACTCGCCTCGCGCTCGGAGCTTCATCGGCTCCGCGCCCCCATCGCCCTCGCATCGGCCTCCTCGGCCGTGGTATGCTGCCGGCTATGGAAAAACTCTACGACATGCACTGCCATGTGGGATTTGCGCCCGACCCCAAGGCCGCTGCGGCCGCAGGGGCCAAAGCGGGTATCGCCGCGCTCTCGTGCACGGTGTCTCCGGCAGAATACGAGCGACTGAGCCCTGCTTTGGCCGAAGTGCCGAACGTCGATACGGCGCTCGGCGCGCATCCCTGGTGGATCGACGACGGGCGCGTGGGCGGCGCCGAGCTGGAACGTTTCTGCGCCCTGGCCCCGGCAACGCGCTTTATCGGGGAGGTCGGGCTCGACTTCGCCGAGCCGCGCGATACCGATGAGAGCCGCCGTGCGCAGATCGCGGCGCTAGATTGCATCCTGAGCGCCTGCGATGCAGCGCCCGCAGCGGCGAAAACCGCGGGCAAGCTCATTTCGGTGCACGCGGTAAACGCCGCTGCCGCCGTGCTCGATCTGCTCGAAGAGCACGGGACGACAGACCGCCACACGGTGATCTTCCACTGGTTCTCGGGCACCTCCGACGACCTGACCCGCGCACTGGCCGACGGCTGCTACTTCTCCGCAGGCCCCCGCATGCTGGTATCGCGACGCGGACGCGAGTACGCCCGGCAGATTCCCCTCGACCGCCTGCTGCTGGAAACCGACATGCCCTCTCGCGCGGGAGAAGCGCTTCCCGCCAACGTCTGGCGCGCCGAGCTGGGCAATGCGCTTTCCGGCATCGCGCAACTGAAGAACATCGACCGCAACCTTCTCGCCGAGCGCCTGGCCACGACGAGCGCCGCCCTCTTAGGTACCGAGCGAGCGCCGCGGCCCCGTGCCCGAAACCTCAGGTTATAATAGCCCCATGAACAAGAAGCCGAAGAAACAGCGTTTAGACGACCTGCTCGTCGAGCAGGGCGCATTCCCCGACCGCGACGCAGCGCTGCGCGCTGTCATGGCCCGCGAGGTGCGGGTAGACGACGTGTACGTTGCAAGCGCCGCTCAACTCGTGCGACCCGATGCGGATATCTTCCTGAAGGGCCGCAAGCAGTTCGTGTCGCGCGGCGGCAGGAAGCTGCAGGGAGCGCTCGATGCCTTCAGCCAGGACGTCGCCGGCATGAACTGCCTGGACATCGGCTCGTCCACCGGCGGCTTCACCGACTGCCTTCTGCAAGCGGGAGCTGCGCGCGTGGCGGCGCTCGACGTAAACTACGGGCAGCTGGCCTGGAAGATTCGCCAGGATGCGCGTGTGAACGTGTTCGAGCGCACGAACATCAAAGAAGCCGACCCCGCTCTCCTCGGCGCCCCCTTCGATCTCATCGTCATCGACGTCTCTTTCATCGGCCTTGCCTCCCTCGCTCCGCTCTTCCCGCACTTCAGTCGCCCGGGCACCGTGTTCATCGGCCTTGTGAAGCCCCAGTTCGAATCGGCCCACGACGAGACCGATCGCGGAGTTGTTCGCGACGAAGCCGTTCGGCGGCGCACCGTGGAGGAGGTGGGCGCCGCGTTGGCCGACGCGGGCTTCGGCGTCACAGGTACCATCGAATCGCCCATCACCGGCCCCGAGGGCAACGTGGAATACCTCGTTCGCGCCGTATTCCGCAAATAGAACACCGCTTGGCCGCTGATTCCAACAGCAGGTCAACAGCTTGCTCCCCCGCGAAAAACACTCGCGCCGCTGCGCGAAATCGCTCCTTCAACGCGCGTAATCTCTCCTTGTTGGCAATGGCGCCGGAACCCGCATGCGCGTTCGTTTCGGCAGATTATCTAGGAGAGGAGCGATCATGGGCACATCTCAGTCGACGCTGGCGTCCAGCTCGCCTTCGAAGATCAGCGGTCCTGCGAGCGCACCGAAGGCAGCATCCCCCGCGCGTACGCTCGGATTCTTCGGCTTCTTCGCCATCACTGCGTCCATGGTGATGACCGTCTACGCATACCCGAACTTCGCGTCTTCGGGCATGCACCTTATTTTCTTCCTGATCTTGGGAGGCGTTTTCTGGTTCTTGCCCGTGGCCCTGTGCGCAGCGGAGATGGCCACGGTAAAGAGCTGGGAGAACGGGGGCATCTTCGCCTGGGTGGGAAACACCCTGGGCAAGCGCTGGGGCTTTGCCGCCCTGTTCTACCAGTGGTTCCAGATCACCGTGGGCTTTGTCACCATGGCCTTCTTCGTGCTGGCGGCCATCTCCTACATCGTGGGATGGGACGCTCTCTACAACAACCCCCTCGTCATGTTTATCGGCGTGGCCATCATCGTATGGGCGCTTACGCTGACGCAGCTCGGCGGCACGAAGCTGACGGCCCGCATCGCCAAGATCGGCTTCTTCGGCGGCGTGCTCGTCCCTGCCGCCGTCCTCATGCTGGGCCTTCTGGCCTACCTGGCCACGGGCGGCATCTCGCAGCTGAACCTGAGCCCGGGTGCCATCGTGCCCGACTTCACCCAAACCGGCACGCTCGTGATCTTCGCCTCGTTCATCCTGGCCTTCGCCGGCGTCGAGGCCTCGGCGTCCCATGTGAACGAGCTGAAGAATCCCGGCAAGATATATCCGCTGGTCATGATCGTGCTGTGCGTTCTCACCATCGTGCTTGACACCTTGGGAGGCATGGCCGTTGCCATGACGATTCCGCTCGATCAGCTCGAGGGCAACATGAGCGACGGCGTCATCGCCTCGTTCGCCGCCATTTTCGACGCTCACTTCCACATGGGCTGGCTCGTGTACGTGATCGCCTTCCTGCTAGCCGCCGGCGTGCTCGCCGAGATCTCCTCGTGGATCGTCGGCCCGTCGCGCGCCCTTCTGTCAACCGCCGACGAGGGCATCCTCCCGAAGTCCTTCGCCAAGACCAACAAAAACGGCGTGAGCGTGAAGACCGTGGTCATCCAGGGCATCATCGTCACCATCTGGGACGCGGTGCTTTGCGGCTCCATGGCGCTAGCCGGCGGCTCGAGCTCGTCGGTGTCCTACCTGACGGCCGTGGGCCTCACGGTGGTCATCTACCTCGTGGGCTACGTGCTGTTCTTCCTCGGCTACTTCAAGCTGGTGCTCAAGCACGCCGATCTGCCCCGCGTGTTCAACGTGTTCGGCGGAAAGGTGGGCAAGTGCATCGTCGCCGCCTGTGGTCTGGCGCTGACTCTGTTCGCTCTCGTGGTGTCGTTCTTCCCTTCCAGCGAGCTGTCGGCTGAGGCCAATGTGGTCTACGTGGTTACGCTGCTGGTGTGCTGGGCCGTCTCGGTGGCCATCCCGTTCGTCATCTACGGGCTGCGCCATCATTGGGACGGCACCGAGAAACCCACGCCGAAGCAGGTCGCGCCCAAGACCCCGACCTCGCCGAAGGCGCCCCACCCTGCAGGCTAGGCGCCAGTCTTCAAAGGCGCGGGCCGCAAGGCCCAAGCGCCCCTGCCACGACGCCCTACCTAGTCGCCCCTCTCTCAGCGATTCGCGGACAGTCCCGACCGACGCGTCCGCCGCGCATAACCTCTATCCGCCCTCGACCAATCCATCCCTTCGGTGCCCCGCCCCAAGCCCGACACCTCACGCAGTAAAGGAGACTGCCATGACTGACAAAGATGCTAAGCTCGTCTCGACCGAGGAGCTCGGCGAAATGGACGCCAAGACCGGCTATACCAGCCCGATCTTCGGCTCCTACGCCTCAGACGTCGAAATGCCCACCACCAAGCTCAACCGCGATCCCATCGAGCCCCGTATCGCCAGCGAGATCATCCGCGAGTACATCGGCACCGAGGGCAACGCGCACCAGAACCTGTGCACTTTCGTCCAGACTTACATGGAACCCGAAGCTGCCGAACTGATGAAGGACACGCTCGAGAAGAACGCCATCGACAAGGACGAGTACCCGATGACGGCCGACCTGGAGAACCGCTGCGTGCGTATCATCCAGGATCTGTGGCATGCCGACCAGAACGAGCAGCCCATGGGCACCTCCACGGTGGGCTCGTCTGAGGCCTGCATGCTGGGCGGCCTGGCCGCGCTGTTCCGCTGGAAGGCGCTTGCGAAGGCCGCGGGCATCGACATCTACTCGTCGCACCGCCCGAACCTCGTCATCACGAGCGGCTACCAGATCTGCTGGGAGAAGTTCTGCCGCTACTGGGACATCGAGATGCGCGAGGTGCCCATGGACGCCGACCATCTGTACATGACGCCCGAGCAGTGCATGAAGTATGTTGACGACCACACCATCGCCGTGGTCTGCATCCTGGGCATCACCTACACGGGCTGCTACGACGACGTGAAGGGCATCGACGCTGCCCTGACCGAGTATAACAAGACCACCAACATGCCCGTGCGCATCCATGTGGATGCCGCATCCGGCGGCATGGTGGCCCCGTTCATCGAGCCCGACCTCGAGTGGGACTTCCGTCTGCCCAACGTCTGGTCCATCTCCACGTCCGGCCATAAGTACGGCCTGGTGTACCCCGGCATCGGCTGGATTGAGTGGCGTTCCAAGGAGGCCCTGCCCGAGGATCTGATCTTCTGGGTGAGCTATCTGGGCGGCCAGGAGGCCACCATGGCCATCAACTTCAGCCGCTCCGCGTCGCAGATCGTGGGCCAGTACTACGTCTTCATGCGCAACGGCTTCGAGGGCTACAAGGAAATCCAGCAGCGCACGATGGACGTGGCGCATCACCTGGTGGAGGGCATCAAGAAGATGGGCATCTTCATCATGTACGAAGAGGCCACCGAGATCCCGATCCTCTGCTGGAGCCTCGACCCGGCCGCCGGCAAGAAGTGGACTCTGTACGATCTGGACGATCGTCTGCGCATGCACGGTTGGCAGATCCCGGCCTACCCGCTGCCGGCGAACATGGAAGATGTCACCTGCCAGCGCATCGTGACCCGCGCCGACCTGTCCATGTCCATGGCCGACAAGTTCCTGAAGGACATGGCCGCCGAGATCAAGAACCTCGACAACGCCACCGTCATCGGCCAGCAGGACTCCAACATCTCGAAGAGGTCCTTCGACCATAGCGGACGCTAGGTTGGCGCGCTTTGCCGGCGCGTAAAAACTCGAGAGCTTAAGACAGACGAGTGCCCTGCAGTACATCGTTGCTGCAGGGCACTCTGGGTTGATCGGGGCATAACCGCCGGCGCCTCCAAGGCCGGCAAAACTCGCTCGCTCGTCCCGCTAGGGCAAGCGAAATCCGCTAAGGAAGCAGCAGCTGGGCGATCTGCACGGCGTTCAACGCGGCCCCCTTGCGAATCTGGTCGGCCACATCCCAAAACGCGATGCCGTGGGGCACCGTGGGGTCTTTGCGCAAACGGCCGACGAAGGTGCCGTCGGTGCCGGCGAGCAGGCCCGGCATGGGATACACCTTGTTCTCGGTGTCGTCCATCACCTGCACGCCCGGAGCTGCCTCCAGAGCCGCGCGAGCCGCCTCGACCGTCACCTCGTCGGCGAACTCGACGTTGATGGACTCGCCGTGGCAGCGCAGCACCGGCACGCGCACGCAGGTGGCCGCCACCTCGATAGCCGGGTCGTTCATGATCTTCTTAGTCTCCACCACCATCTTCCACTCTTCCTTGGTGGAGCCGTCGTCCATGAACACGTCGATGTGCGGAATGGTGTTGAAGGCGATGCGATGGGCGAAGGCCTCGATGGTCAGCTCCTCATCGGGCGTGCCGTTCAGGTAGTCGCGCGTCTGATCGAACAGCTCCGCCATGGCAGGCGCTCCGGCACCCGAGGCCGCCTGGTAGGTGGACACCACCACGCGCTTGATGGGCGACAAATCGTAGAGCGGCTTGAGGGCCACCACCATCTGGATGGTGGAGCAATTCGGGTTCGCGATGACGCCGGAGTGCCCTGCTACGTCCTCGGGGTTCACCTCGGGCACCACGAGCGGCACATCCTCATCCATGCGAAAGGCGCTCGAGTTGTCGATCATCACGGCGCCAGCCGCCGTCACCGCCTCGCGCATGGCCTTGGAAACGCCGGCGCCCGCCGAGAACAGGGCGATATCCACGCCCTCGAAGGACTCGGGCGTCATCTCCTGCACCGTAAGCTCGCCGGCGGGCACCTGCCCGCAGCCCTCGAAGGGCACCTTCTTGCCCGCCGAGCGGGCGCTTGCCAGCGCGCGCACCTCAGCCGCCGGGAAGTCAACATCGTGCAGTACGCGCAAAAACTCCTGTCCCACCGCACCCGTGGCCCCAGCCACGGCAACTACCGGGTTCGCGGGCATTTCCTTCGTCCAAGCCATGGGTTCTCTCCCCTTCTCTCGTGTGTTCTGCTCGGTTGTGCGGCAAGGGCATGGGCCCTTGCCCTACTTCTTCACATCACCGGTTTGCCCAAGGAAGTCAGCGAGGGTTCGACCGGTGCCTGGCATTGGGCCGAACCGCGGCCGAGCGGCCTTCGCGCCGCGAGGGAAAGCGGTGAAGCGCAAGGCCAGGTGCCCGTCGGAACCGCAGCGTCGGCCCGCTCCGTCGTTGCATAGCAACGACGGAACATCACCGCCCCTTCTTCATCTTCGCGGCAATCTCCTCAGCCGAAAGCTGGGTCTCCACGAACAGGTCGTCGGAATCCAGGCCGAAGGCAGTATGCAGGCATTGCACGGCCTGGGCCGCCTGGGCCGCATCCACGATCATGGACAGGCGGATAGGCGAAGTGGAAATGGCCACGATGTTGATATTGTTGTCGCCCAGCGTCTGGAAGGTGCGCGAGGCCACGCCCGGCGAGGACTTCATGCCCGTGCCCACCAAGCTCACCTTCGCGATATCCTCGTCCACGATGAACTCGCGGGCGCCTATCTCGGGCACGATGCGCTCCATGGTCTCCACCGCCCGGGCCAGATCGGCTCCCGGCGTGGTGTAGGAGATGTCGGTGTAGCCGGCCTCGGATACGTTCTGGATGATCATATCCAGGTTCACGTTGTTGGCGGCAAGCGCCGAGAACACCTTCGCGGCGACGCTGGGGGCGTCGGGCACGTGGCGCACGGTCACCTTCACCTCCGAGGTGTCGCTGGCGATGCCGGTGATGACGGCCTCCTCCATTTCGTACTCCTCCTTCACATAGGTTCCCTCCGCATCGGAGAACGCGGAGCGGGAATGGATGACCACTTTCCATTTGCGGGCAAACTCCACCGCGCGGCTCTGCAGCACGCCCGAGCCGGCGCTGGAGAGCTCCAGCATATCGTCGTAGCAGATGGAGTCGAGCTTGCGGGCGCGGGGAGCCACGCGCGGATCGGTGGTGTAGACGCCGTCCACGTCCGAGTAGATCTCGCATACATCGGCGTTGATGCCCCAGGCGATTGCCACCGCCGTGGTATCCGACCCGCCGCGACCGAGGGTGGTGATGTCGCCGTTGGCGTCGATGCCCTGAAACCCCGCCACTACGGGAATATAGCCGGCATCCAGCGCATCCAAGATGCGCTCGTTGTGCACCTTGATGATCTTCGCCTTGTTGTGGGTGCCGTCGGTCTCGATGCCCGCCTGGCGGCCGGTGAAGCTCATGGACTTGTAGCCGAGCGCCTCCACCGCCATGGCCAGAAGCGTCATGGAGACCTGCTCGCCGGTGGACAGCAGTCGATCGAGCTCGCGAGCGGGAGGCGCGCCGGTGACGGCGCTGGCAAGGCCCATGAGCTCGTCGGTGGTCTTGCCCATGGCCGAGACCACCGCCACCACCTCGTCGCCGGCCTGACGCATGCGCACGAGACGCTTCGCGACGTTTTTGATGCGCTCGGGCGACGCGACCGAGGTTCCCCCGAACTTCGCGACTATCAGAGCCATGGCGCTTTCTCCTTCTCAGAATGCGAGGAATTGCCTTCCGAATACGTGAGTCACCACTATACCAAGAAATGGCGGGGCCGTTTTCTTATGTCGGTTTTCCGACGGTGGACGGGCGCGGGCCGCTCGCGGGCCGCCCATTGTCTATGATGAAGCCGTTGCGTACTATAGGCACTTCGCCGCGGCAGCCCGCCCCGGCGCCCTGCCATCCGAGCCTGTCGGGAGGAGCCTGTAATGCCGGCCATCATCACCCACGATCTGTTCGCCAAGGACATCTACGGCGCCGCCTTCGAGTCCATCGGGGGCACTCGTGACGAGGCCGAGGCGTTCCTGCTCGGCAACCAGGGGCCCGATCCGCTCTTCTTCGTCGGCGCCGATGCGCGCTACCTCGCCTGGCGCGATTTGGGAAGCGCCCTGCACCGCCGCCAGCCGGCCGAGCTGCTCGTCGCCTTCAAGCGGGCCGTCCCGCGTCTTGCGCCCCCGGCGCGCTCTACCGCACGAGCCTATGTGCTGGGATTTGCCTGCCACTACCTGCTCGACCGCACCGTGCACCCGCTGGTGTTCGGCCAGGAGCGCATGTTGACCAGCGCCGGAGTGGAGGGGCTCACCCCCGATGACCACAGCGAGGTGCATGCGGTCATCGAAACCGATCTGGATGAGCTGGCGCTTGCCGTCAAGCGCGGCGAGACCGTCGCCAGCTTCAATCCGGCCCGTTCCATCCTGAAGGGCAGCGACGCCATGCTCTCGATCGTCTCGCGCCTGTACGCCGAGGCGGTAGGCAATACCCTCGGCGCATCGATTCCCGAGAACCTGTTCCGCGCCTCTGTGCGCGCCGACCGCATCGCCCAGCGCGTGCTCTACTCGCCGTCGGGAGCGAAACGTCGGGCACTGGGCGTCCTCGAGCGCGCCGTGCGCCCCCATTCGATGCTGGCGGCCCTGAGCCACCGCGGCGGCGAGCGAACCGAGACGCCCTTCGCCAACGGGAACGGCGAGCCATGGGCCGACCCCTTCACCGGCCAGATGCGCGCCGAGAGCTTCTGGGATCTGTACGAGACCGCCCGATCCGAGGCGCTTGCCGCCCTCGCGACCATGGACGACGACGAATTCGGCGACGAGGAGGCCCGCCGGCTCGCCGCCGATCTGAACTTCTACGGCGAGCCGGTCGTAGCCCGCATCACCGCTGTCGAGAACGTTGACGGCTCCCCTGCCGCACCCGCCAAGTCCTCTCGCACCGACGAGGATGCGCCCGCATGCTAGAGACCGCCTTCACCCTCCCCTTCTGGTTCGAGTTCGCCGCCACCGTCACCGGCGGCCTGTCCGGCGGCATGTCGGCGGTACGCGCCCGCTACGATATCTTCGGGTGCGTGGCCATCGCCTGCATCACCGGCATGGGCGGCGGCATCATCCGCGACGTGCTGCTGCAGGAATACGGCCTGTACGCTTTCCAAAGCCCCTGGTTCCTGCTCTCGTGCGCCGTGGCCGGCGTGATCGTCTTCTACTTCGGCAAGCTGGCCACCTACCTCGATCCCATCGTCGACCTGCTCGACAACATCTCGGTAGCGCTGTGGGCCATCATCGGTGCCTCGAAGAGCCTCTCGGCCGGCCTCGGCATCATCCCCTCGGTCGTGCTCGGCACCATTACCGCCATCGGCGGCGGCATCTCCCGCGACGTGCTCATGAACCGTGCGCCCGTGGCCTTCCAAACCGGCCCCATCTACGGCAGTGCGGCGCTCATCGGCTGCATCGTGTACTGCCCGCTCAAGGCCAACGGCATCCTGCCCGACTCGGCGGGGTTCCTGTGCGCTATGCTCATCATGGCCCTGCGCTACCTGTCGCTCATCTTAGGTTGGCGCACCAAGCCGCCGCGCGACTACTCCGACCGCGTCGTGGAAAGCGTCGTGCGGCCGGCCCGATTCATCGCCCGCAAGGTGCACGTGCCCATGGGAAAAACCGCCCGCGAGCGCCAGGGCAGCACGCGCCTGGAACGCTTCAAGCGCCAGGGCAAGCGCCTCTACGACCGCTTGAGCGGCCGATGGATGGACGAGACTGGCGAGCAGATGCAGCCCACGGTGCTCATGGACAAGCTGGAGCTTCCCATCGTGGATGCCGAGAAGGCATCGCCCGGCGCAGAGAGCGACGAGGCGCAGGCAGCAGGGCCCGAGCCCGATCCGTCCGACCGCCTCTTCGTCGATCGCGACGAACTGTACCGCATCATCGGGCTTTCCCCCGATCCCGAGCCTATCGAGGAGCCCGACCCCTTCGAGCCCCAGACTCCCGAGCCGGCCCGCCATCGCTCCAAGAGCCAGGTGAAAGCCGGCAATCCCCGCGCCCGCAAGAAAGCGGAGACGGAGGCGCACGAGCCAACGGCCCCGAATCTCCGAGACGCCGAGGCCGGGAAAGACGCTGGGGCCGCCCCCAACGAACAGGCCCCCGATCCAGCTGATTAGCAGTCTGAGCACAGCACGAGGGTCCCGGCACGGTGCCGGGACCCTCGCCTTTGCAACGCGTTCTTGCGCAGCGCCCCTGCAAGGATGCGGCGCCCGAGGCGCTACATGTTCTTCAGCAGGATGGTGCTCATGAGATCGGCCGTGTGCTCGCAGGCATCGCAGCAGCTTTCCATATGATCGTAGAGGCGCGACCATTTCAGCACGTGCACCGGCTCGTCGGCATGGTTCACGTGCAGGTTGCGGATAACTTCCACGTACAGCGTGTCGGCCTCGTCCTCGTAGTTGCTCACCTCGATGACCAGCTGCTTGAAGCTCTTGGAGCGCTTGAAGTTGCGGAAGTCCTCCATGGCCACGTGCACCGCCTTGCAGGACTTGCGAATGAGCGTGGCGAAGCGCTTGGCATCGTCGGGGATCTGGTGCACGTCGTACATGTACAGGTACTGGAGCACATCCTCCATCTCGTCGAGGATGTTGTCGAGGGCCTGGGCCAAAGCCACGATGTCCTCGCGATCGAACGGCGGCATGAAATCGCCGGCCACCTGCTTGTAGATATCGTGGTTGATGGTGTCGCCACCGTGCTCCAGCTCGTGGGCCTCCTCCAACATGGGGCGCAGGGCCGCGGCATCGGTGAACTCGTCCATGGCGCGGATGAGCACGCCGGCCTCCTGGACGGCCAGATCGGACAGCTCCTCGTAGGCGCTGAAATAATCGTACTTGTGCTTCTTACCCACTGTGTTCTCCTTTTCGCGTTACAGGATCATAAGAAACAACTTCGCGCAGATGTAGCCGAGGATGCCGCAGCCGGGAAAGGTGAGCACCCACGTCTTCACCATGTCGATGGCAATGGACCACTTCACGCTCTTGGGGCTCTTGGCCGCTCCCACGCCCATGATGGCCGTGGTGTTGGTGTGGGTGGTCGAAACGGGAAGGCCGCCGAAGGTGGCCAAGAAGAGGCTCACGAACGTGGACAGGGACGCGGCAAAGCCCTGGAAGGCCTCAAGCTTCACCATGTCCATGCCCACGGACTTGATGATGCGCTCGCCGCCCACAGCAGTGCCGAAGCCCATGTTGAACGCGCAGAAGATCATGAGCCACATGGGCATGACCACGCCGGAGAGGTCCATACCCATGCCGGCAGTCATCATGATAGCCAGCATGAAGATGGACATGAACTTCTGACCGTCCTGGGCCCCGTGCATGAAGGCCACCGCAGCCCCCGAGCCCACCTGGGCCCACTTGAAGAAGCGGTTGGCCCGGGCCCGGTCGGCATTGCGGAACAGCCGCCCGATAATCTTGTAGTTGATCCAGCCGAGGCCGAAACCGAGCAGGGTGGACAGCAAGATGCCGTAAACCACTTTCATCCATTCCGCCCCGTTGATGGCATCCAAGCTGCCCTGCACGGCGATGGCCGCGCCGGTAAGGCCGGCGATGAGCGAGTGGGATTGGGAGGTGGGGATGCCGAACCACCAAGCCGCCGCCCCCCACACGATGATGGCCACCATGGCCGCCATAAGAGCCGTCAGCGCCTGATGGGAGTCGCCGCCGAAGTCCACCATGGAGAAGATAGTGTGGGCCACGGCCGTGGACACGAGGGACACGAGCAGAAGCCCGAGGAAGTTGAAGACGGCCGCCATGATGATGGCGTGACGCGGCTTCATGGCACGGGTTGAAACCGCCGTGGCAATGGCATTAGGAGCATCGGTGGCGCCATTCACGACGATAACGCCGATATTGAGCAGCGTTACCACCATCAAAATAGGGTTCTGCATCAACTCGGAGAGGAAAAAAGTCCACTCGATGGTCACGGAGTTCCTTCCAACGGACGGTCAAGGGCCGAAAATGCGCACCGTATTAAGTCTAACCTATGACAGCCTGTCGGCAAGACAGATCGACATATTTTTTCATCATCCTGGAAAAGTTCGTCGAAGATGCCCCATCCGGCCAGACGATGCCGACCGCGCGCCCCGAAAACAACTCCGCCGCTCTACTCCGGGTCGCCGTAGAGGGCGAAGACGCGACGGCGCTCGGCGCCGATGGTGGTGAGGCTGTTATGGCCGGGAAGAACTGCCGTGTCGTCGGGCAGCGCCGCGAGCTTCTTGAGCGACGCGCGCATATCGGCCATCGATCCGCCCTCGAAGTCGGTGCGGCCGATGGTGCCGGCGAACAGGGTGTCGCCGGAGATAAGCACCGGCAGCCCCTCGGGGTGGTTGCCGAACTGCGGGATATCGAACAGGCAGAGAGAGCCGGGGGTGTGCCCCGGGGTCTCGATGACCTTCCACTTCATGGAACCCACCTCCACGATGTCGCCCTGGGCCACGGTGCGGTCCACCGGGCAGGGCACCCCACGGGTGGACAAGTCGGCGTCGGAGGGGCGCTCGATCTGGGGCGCGTCGGCCGCGCTCGCGATGACCGGGGCGCCCGTGGCCTCGCGCAGCTCGGCGGCGGCGCCGGTGTGGTCGAAGTGCCCATGGGTGAGCACGATGGCGTCCACCCGCGCCCCGTCGAGGGCGGCCATAATCTTGTCAGCCGAGCAGCTCGGGTCGACCACCATGGTGCCCTCGCCGTCGGAGATGATGTACACGTTGTTGGCGAGCACGCCCATGACCAGGTACTTCACATCGACGCAAAGCCCGCTTACCTCATACAGATCCATTGCCATCGTTCGTTCCTCTCTGCTACTCTCCCGCGATACGCTCGCGAGCTTTTTCGTCGTTGGCACCTCATGATCGCGCTGAGGCAGCCTCCCGCTCAACAACCGTCGAGCGTAGAGGAAGCGGCGGGTGTTCCAACCGAGCGAGTTCCGCAGCGAACAGAACAGCCCAGTGGGCTGTTCTGCCGAGCGAGGACTGTCCGAGCGAATTGGAATACCCGGCGATTCCGACCCCGGCGAGGCGCTATCAACTCTTCTTGGATGCTCCTTGGGGCATCATTCTATGGGCATCGAAGACGCCGTCCACCTCGGTGAGGCGCTTTGTCATCCTCTCGATAACCGGCAGATCGCTCACCTGGAACAAAAAGCGCATCTCCACCATGCCGTCGCGGTGGGTGGTGGTGTTGCACGACAGCACGTTGGCCCCCATCTCGGAGATGACCCGGGTCACGTCCAGAAGCAGGCTCATGCGGTCGAGGGCCTCCACATAGATTTCCACCTGGTAGGTGGCCGCCGCCGAGGGCGTACCCTCCCATTCCACCTCGATGATACGCTCGGGGTGCCGCTTCAGATCGAGCGCATTGGGGCAGTCGGCCCGGTGCACCGACACGCCGCGCCCGCGGGTCACGAACCCTAAGATCTCGTCGCCCGGCACCGGGTTGCAGCAGCGCGACAGACGCACGAGCACGTCATCGACGCCCTTCACCACGATACCCTGGGACGTATGGGTCTCGTGCTTCTTGGGACGCTTCACGCTCGTGAGCATAGGGGGCATGATGCCCGTGGAGGACGCCGAAGATCCCACGTTGGGCTTGCCGGCTTCCTCGTTTCCCTTGTCCACGAGAATCTTCAGCAGGCGGTTGCTTACATGCTGGGCCCGTTCCTTCCCCGCTCCCACCTGCACGAACATATCGTCGGGATCCTTGAAGCCCATGGCCTCCGCCACCAGCTTCAGCGCTCGCAGCGACTGCGCGTTGGAGATGCCCAGGCCGTGCTTGCGCATCTCGCGGGCGAGCATATCGCGGCCCATCTGCAAGTCGTCGGAGCGCGTTACCTTCGAGAAGTACGAGCGGATCTTCGAGCGTGCGCTGGGAGTCTTCACCAGGTTCAGCCAGTCGCGGGAAGGGCCGGCGCTCTTCTGGGTGAGGATCTCCACGCGGTCGCCCACCTGCAGCTTGTAGGACAAGGGCACGATGGAGCCGTTCACCTTCGCGCCCACGCAGTGGTTGCCCACCTCGGTGTGGATGGCGTAGGCAAAATCGATGGGGGTGGAGCCGGCCCTCAGGGAAATGACCTCGCCCTGGGGCGTGAACACGAACACCTCGGTGTTGTCGAGATCCATCTTCAGAGACTTCAGAAACTCGCGGGAGTCCTCGGTCTCGTCCTGCCAGTCCACCATCTGGCGCAGCCAGGCAAGCTGGGCGTCCAGATTGTCGGCAGCACCCGGGCGCGAGCCGCCCGTCTCCTTGTAGCGCCAGTGGGCCGCCACGCCGTATTCGGAGTTGCGGTGCATCTCCTCGGTGCGGATCTGCACCTCCAAGGGCCGGCCCGTCGGGCCCATGACCGTCGTGTGCAGCGACTGGTACATGTTGAACTTCGGCATGGCGATGTAGTCTTTGAAGCGGCCCGGCATAGGGTGCCAGATGGTGTGCACCGCGCCCAGGGCCGAGTAGCAGTCCTTCACCGAGCTCGTGATGATGCGCACGGCGATGAGGTCGTAGATCTCCGAGAAGCCCTTGCCCTTCTTCGTCATCTTCTGGTAGATGGAGTACAAATGCTTCGGCCGACCCATGATCTGGGCGGTAATGCCGAGCTTGTCCATCTCGTCGTGGAGCACCGCGATGACATCGGCCAGGTACTTCTCCCGCTCGGCGCGCGACTCGGTGACCATGCGGCTGACCTGCTTGTACTTATTGGGTTCCAGGTAGAAGAACGACAGGTCCTCAAGCTCCCACTTGATGGAGTTGATGCCGAGGCGGTGCGCGATGGGCGCGTAGATCTCCAGGGTCTCGCGGGACTTGAAGATGCGCCGATCCTCCCGCAGGGCCGCGAGCGTGCGCATGTTGTGCAGGCGGTCGGCCAGCTTGATGACGATGACGCGGATGTCCTTGGACATGGCCACGAACATCTTGCGGATGGTGGCCGCCTGCTCGTCGGTGAGGCTCTCCACCTCGATGCGGGTGATCTTGGTGACGCCCTCCACAAGCGCGCGTACCTGGGGGTTGAAGGCGTGCTCCACCTCCTCGGCGGTCACCTTCGTGTCCTCCACCGTGTCGTGGAGCAGCGCCGCGCAGATAGTTTCCGCGTCCATACGCAGATCGGCCAGAATGATGCCCACCTCGATGGGATGGATGATGAACGGTTCGCCGGACTTGCGGCACTGGCCCGCGTGGGCCGTGCGCGCGAACTCGAAGGCGCGCGCGAGCATAGCCTCCTCCGCAGCGTCCATGTAGGCGCCCGTCAGCCGCGCGAGCTCGGCAAAGCGGTCCTCGGGCGTGCTCGCCGCCGAAACCGCCGACTGGCCCGTGGGGTCGGGACGGCCCAGGAGGGCGTCCACGGTCTGCTTGGTGGCCGACCCCTCGGCCACGGCCGCGGGCGTCACTCCGCGGTAGGGCATATCTTCCTTCTCGGCGCTCACCGGCGCCTCCCTTCTCCTTCTCACGCGGCCGGAAGGGCCGCGGAAACGTCGCTATTCCCTATCGCCCCGGCGGTCGCTTCGGCACGATGGGGTGGCTCAGCCGAATGGTGAGCCCCTGGGCGTCGCAGCCCAGAGCCCAGTTGCAAAAACCGCCGAAGCCCGTACGCTCGTCGATCCCCTCGCGGTAGCGCACCGAATCGGTCAGCTCCACGCGGTCGGCACCCTCGCGCACGCGCACCCACAGGGCAGAGCGCCCCGCCTCATGCACGGTGCGCGTCTCGATAAGCCCGAGCTCGCGGAATACCGCCAGCCCGCACGCCGCCGAGGTGGGGCTCACAGCGCAGAAGCAGTCCGAGGCCTTCTCGGCCAGATCGGCATCGCCTACGGGGAAATAGTCGTCAGGGCATTCCCGCTGCAGGTGGCGCAGACGGCGGTACACCTGGGCCATCACATCGTGATCGGGCGTGGCATCGGCCAGAATGCGCTCGTTCAAGGCCGCATCTCCCCGTCCGTAGAGCAGATGCACCCACGCCGGCTTGCCGTCGCGCCCGGCCCGGCCGCTCATCTGATTGAACTCCACATCGCTGAAGGGCAGATGGTACAGCACCACATGTCGGATATTGGGGATGTCCACCCCCTCGCCGAAGGCCGAGGTGGCAACGAGCACCTTCAGATCATCGTTGCGGAACAGCTCCTCCACCCGCTTGCGCTCGGCGCGGGACAGGCCTGCGTTGTAGAAGCCGATGAGGCAGGCAAGCTGGGGCACGCGACGGCGCAGCAGGCGCGCAAGCGCCACCGAGTGCTCGCGAGAGTTCACATAGACGACGGTCTTCTCTCCAGCGGCCACCAAACTCGCCAGGTAGTCGTCACGATGCGGGATGTTGCGCTGGTCGTCCACGAACAGGTTGTCGCGGGCCGTCTCGTCAATGACCGACTCGCGCACGGGAAGCACCGCATCGATGTCCTCGGCGATGTCGTCGTTGGCCGTGGCCGTCACCGCGAGCACCGTAGGCGCCCCCATGCGCGCGATGGCATGGCCGAGCTGGGTATAGGCCACACGCTGACCGGCCTTGGCCTGGCCGATGTGGTGCGCCTCGTCCACCACCACGAACTTGATGCGCCCGGAGGCGGCCAGCTCGTCGGTGTGGAACATGAGGTACTCCGGCGTAGTGAGCACGATGTCGATCGATCCGTCGGCCAACCCCGCGTACACCCGGGCCCGCTCCTCGGGCGTGGACTCGCCGGTGATAACGGCGCTGGCCACCCCGAAGCGCTCGAGGCTCGCGCGCAGGTGGAATACCTGGTCGGCAATGAGCGCGCGCAGCGGGTAGATGAACAGGCTCGCCTCATGGGCCACCAATGCCCGCACGGCGGCGTGCACCTGGAAGCACAGCGACTTGCCGCGACCCGTGGCCATAACGGCGAAGGTGGAGCGGTCGGCCGCGAGCGCGTCCAAGATCTGGCGCTGAGCCGGATGCAGCGAGGCCTTCCCGATGATGGCCTCGATGACAGCGTCCTCGAGGCCCTTCGGGTCGCGGGCGGCCACCTCCTCCCACCTCCGACGGCGCTCGGCCAGGTCGGACCCATCTGCGGGCGCGTCCTCCTCGGCCGCATCGGCGGCAAGCAGCACCTCGTCGGATTCGGCGAACTTGTCGGCGAAGAAGGCCAGCGCATCCGGATCGAGGCAGGCCTCCAGGGCGCAGCAGGTGCGGGCCGGGGCAATGGCCTCCAGCATCGCCTTCACCGAATGGCGCCCCCGCCACTCATCGATCTGCACCGTGAAGGCGGCATCCACCACGGCATCGTTCACAAGCAGGGCCTCGATAGCCTGGCAGTGGAACATGATGCCCGCCACCGAGGCGCGGCCGTTGGTGAGCGTGCAGGCAAAGTGATCCTTGGTCTGGCCCACCGCCCGCGTATTCACCAGCGTGACGTTGCGGGCCAGATAGACCGGCTGGGGGTTTTCCTGACCGAAGGGAGCCAAGCGATCCACCAGGGCCACCGTCTCCAAAGTCAGCTCGCCCAAGCCCACCACAGCATCCACCGTGGTCAACGGGTGGAAGGCAGCCTCGGGAAGCTTCTGCATGTAGGCGTCCAAGCCCTCGGCGAACTTTTTGAGGTTCTTCGTGGGGATGGTCACGCCCACGGCCGCCCCATGACCCCCGAAGCGGGTGGTGAGGTGCGAGAGCGACTCCACGGCCTCGAACAGGTTCACGTCGCCCACAGACCGGCCGCTACCGCGGGCCTCTTCCCCGTCCACCGTGAACAAGAGCGAGGGCACCCCGTAGGCATTCACGAGCCGCGAGGCCACGATGCCCTTCACGCCCTCGTGCCAGCCCTCGCCGGCCACCACGAGCGCCCGCTGGCCGTGGTAGATCTCGCTAGCCTGGGCGCGGGCGATATCCGACAGCTCGGCCTCGATGGCGCGGCGCTGGTTGTTCACGTCTTCCAGTGCCTCGGCCATGGTGCAGCACTCGCCGTAGTTGTCGCACATGAGCAGGTCCAGCGCCAGATCGGCGTTGCCCATGCGCCCGGCGGCGTTCAGCCGCGGGATGAGCGAGAATGACAGGTTCGTGGCGCTCATGGGCTTGCCGGCCTGGCCCGTGGTGGCCAGAAGCGCCGCAATGCAGGGGCGGGGGTTCTCGTTCATGCGGGAAAGCCCGTCGGCCACGAGCGCCCGGTTCTCGTCGCGCATGGGCATGAGGTCGGCCACGGTGCCCAAGGTGGCGAAGTCGGTGTAGCTGCGCCACAGGTGCGGGAACCCCAGCCGCGAGCCCATCATCTGCACGAGCTTTAGGGCCACTCCCACGCCGGCCAGGATGGCACTCGGGCAACCGGGGTGCATCTTCGGGTCGGCCACGCACACGCCTTCGGGCACCAGATCGGCCGCCTCGTGGTGGTCGGTGATGTACACCTCGATGCCCGTTTTCACGATCTCGGCCACCTCGTGCTTGCAGGCGATGCCGCAGTCCACCGTGACGATCACATCGGGGGAAAGCTCGCGAGCGCGCTCGAAGGCGGCCGCGGTGATGCCGTAGCCCTCCTCGAAGCGGCGCGGAATGAACGGGAAGGCGCAGGCGCCCAGCGCCCGCAGACCCCGGGTGAGCACCGTGGTGGCCGAGATGCCGTCCAGATCGAAGTCGCCGAACACGACGATGCGCTTCTTCGCCTCGATGGCGGCGATGAGGCCGTCGGCCACCTCGGCGAGGCCGGGAATGTCGTAGGGGTTCGCCCAGTCGCGGTCGAGCGACGGCGAGAGGAAGCGTTTGGCGGCGCGTACCGTGGTGATGCCACGGCCAACGAGCGTGGCGGCGATGAAGCGGGGCAACCCCAGGTCGTGCTGGAGACGCGCCACGACGGCGGGGTCGGCTTCCCTGATGCTGAACTGGGCGGTCATGGTGACAGGCTACCTAACATGCTCAAACTCTTGTGTCTTGCCGTCCATTTTCGCACAAAGCACCCCGCCTGTCACCGCCGCGGGCGCGCTCGTTACAATCCACAGAACACGAAGCGGCGGAAGGCGGGGCGGGGCGGGGCCGCCTCCTCGCCGAAGAGCACGCCGCCGTCCTGCAACCCGGAAAACAACCGGGGGCCGCCCCAACAGACGGCCCCCGGCTCTCGAGGGGCGTAAACGGCAGTGCTACCTAGCCGCCGCCTTCAGAAGATCGAGCACCGCATCGGGAGTCACGGCGCCCATGACGGCCTCGGCCAGGGCGCGGGCCTCCTCGTGGCTCCACCCGGCGATGGCGGCGCGGGTGGCCAGAATGCTCGCGGGGCCCACGCTGTACTCCGTGAGCCCGAAGCTGATCCACAGCGGAATGAGCAGCGGATCGGCAGCCGCCTCGCCGCACATGCCCACGGGAATGCCCGCCGCCGTGCCGGCGGCGATGACCGAGCGGATGGAGCGAAGCACCGCGGGGTTGAAGGCGGAGTACAGGTAGCGCACCCGATCGTTGCCGCGATCCACCGCCATGGTGTAGCCGGTCAGATCGTTCGTGCCGATGCTGAAGAAGTCGGCCTCGGCCGCCAGCGCATCGGCCATGAGGGCCGCCGCCGGCGTCTCGATCATCACGCCCACGGGCACGTCCTTGTTGCAGGCGACGCCCTCGCGGGAGAACTCGTCGGCGTAGCGGCGGATGAGGGCGCGCACCTGGCGCAGCTCCTCCACGCCGGTGACGAGCGGCACCATAATGCGCACGTCCCCGAAGGCGCTCGCCCGCAGAAGCGCCCGCAGCTGGGTGCGGAACACGTCCTCGCGGGCCAGGCAGTAGCGGATGGCGCGGAAGCCCATGAAGGGGTTGTCTTCCTTCTCCAAGCCCAGGTAGGGAATGTCCTTGTCGCCGCCGATGTCCAGGGCGCGGATGATGACGGGGCGCCCCTTCATGATGAGGGCCGCCTGCTGGTAAGCGCGGAACTGCTCCTCCTCGGTGGGCATCGCGCCGCCGTCCATGAACAGAAACTCGGTGCGGAACAGGCCCACGCCCTCGCCGTCGTTGTCCACCACAGCTCGGGCGTCCTCCACCGAGCCGATGTTGCCGAACAGCTCCACCTGGCACCCGTCGGCGGTGACGGTCTTCTTCCCCACGAAGCGCTGCAGAGCCTCCTTCTCGCGGCGCAGGGTCTCCTGGCGCACGCGGGCCGCCGCAAGCTCGGCCTCGTCGGGCGCCACGGCTACTGCGCCCTCGCCGCCGTCCACAATGACCTGGGCGCCCTCGGGCAGCTTCCGCACCGCATCCGGCACGGCCAGCACGGCGGGAATCTCCAGGGCACGGGCCAGGATGGCCGAGTGGCTCGTCATGCCGCCGGTCTCCGTCACGATGCCCACGACGTTGTCGCGGTCGAGACCGGCGGTCATGGAGGGCACCAGATCGTGGGTGACGAGCACGGTGCCCCGCGGCACGCGGGACACGTCCACCTCGCGCACGCCGAGCAGCTGGCAGAGCACGCCGCTCTTGATGTCGCGCACATCGGCGGCCCGCTGGCGCGTCAGGTCGTCGTCGGCGGCCTCGAACATGACGGCGAAGGTCTCGCATACCGTATCGAGGGCCGCCTCGGCGCACTGGCCGCCGTCAATGAGGTTGTCCATCTCGGCCACCATGAACGGGTCGGAAATCATGAGCACATGGCCCTCGAGGATGGCGGCCTCGGCATCGCCCACGCGTTCGCGCACCACCTCGGCCTTCTCGCGCGTAAGCGCCGAGAAGGCCTCGATGGCGCCGTGCAACCGGCTCTTCTCCGCCTCGGCGTCGGTCACCTCCACTGCCTCGTAGGCAAGGCAGGGCTCGGCGATGACCATCACCGTGCCGATGCCCAGCCCCGGCGAGGCGGCAACGCCCGCAAGCGCGGCCATGGGGCTACTCCCCCAGGCCCGACTCGATAAGCTGGATGGCCGCGTCGAGCGCCGCCTGCTCGTCGGCACCCTCGCAGCGCACCTCGACCTCGGTGCCGCACTTGATGCCGGCGGCCACGATGGCCATGAGGCTCTTCGCGTTCACTTCCTTGCCCGCGGCCACGATGGTGACATCGCTCGCGAAGGGCGCCATGGCCGAGGCCAAAACGCCGGCCGGGCGCATGTGCAGGCCGCTGCCGTTGGTGAGGGTGATCGTCCGGGAAACCATAGTTCTCTCCTTGTCGTCAAGTCGAATGCTTCTGTCTGTCGCCGAGCGCTCGTGCCGGGATGCCTGTACCGGGGCGCTCCTGCCGGGTGCTCCCGCCGAAACGCTCCCGCCGGGACCCGCGCCGGAGGCTCTTGCCGCCGCCTTAGGCCTCAGTGCGCTTCTTCTTCAGCAGCGCGAGCATGAACATGCCCGCAACCGAGCCGACCGCAAGGGCCACCAGGTACATGAGCGCACCGCCGATGACGGGCACCACGAAGATACCGCCGTGGGGCGCCATGAGCGTGCAGCCGAAGAACCAAGACAGGCCGCCGGCCACAGCCGAGCCCACCACGCAGGAGGGGATGACCCGCAGCGGGTCAGAAGCGGCATAGGGAATGGCGCCCTCGGTGATGAACGACAGGCCCATGATGTAGTTCACCGGGCCGTTCTTGCGCTCATCAGCCGTCCAGCGGTCCTTGAAGAAGGTGGTGGACAGCGCGATGGCAATGGGAGGCACCATGCCGCCGATCATGACCGAGGCCATGATCTGGAAGCTGGCGTCGGTGCCGAGGGCGAGCATGCCGGTGCCGAACACGTAGGCCGCCTTGTTGAAGGGGCCGCCCATGTCGATGGCCATCATGCCGGCAAGGATCATGCCGAGCACAATGCCGAAGTTGTTATCGGAAAGCCAGGTGAGCGCGTTGGACATGCCGGTGTTGATCATGCCCATGAACGGGCCGACCGCGCACATGATGACGGCGATGGCCCCCAGACCCGCCAAAGGATAGATGAGGATCTGCTTGATGCCGGCCAGCGAGTCGGGCATCTTCTCGCACAGCTTCTCGATGCCGAGCATGGCATAACCGCCCGCGAAGCCCGCGAGCAGGCCGCCGAGGAATCCCGAGGGAATGTCGCCGCCGGGCAGCCCGAAGGTGGAGCCGAGCGTGGCCATGAAGCCGCCGACGAAGCCCACCACCAAACCGGGGCGGTCGGCGATAGACTGGGCGATGTAGGCGGCGAGGATCGGCACCATGAAGCTGAAGGCAAAGCCGCCGATGGTCTTGAACCAGGCCGAGATCGGCGTGCCGGTGCCGAAGTTGCCGTCCTGGGGCACCCCGGCGATGCCATCGATGAGGAAGGCGAGCGCGATGAACAGGCCGCCGGACACCACGAAGGGCAGCATATGGGAGACGCCCTCCATGAGGTGCTTGTAGATCTTGCGGCCGGCGCTCTCGCCCGCCTCGTCCTCGGCAGCCGCGGCATTCGCGCCGCCGGCGTGATGGTACACGCGCGCGTTGCCCGCCAGGATGCGGTCGATGAGCTCGTCGGGCTTGTTGATGCCGTCGGACACCTTCACGATGACCGCGGGCTTGCCGTCGAAGCGGGCCATCTCCACTTCCTTGTCGGCGGCCACGATGATGCCGTCGGCGGCGGCGATTTCCTCGCGGGTCAGGCGGTTCTTGGTGCCCCCGGTGCCGTTGGTCTCGGCCTTCAGGGCGATGCCGCGCGCCTCGGCGGCCTTCGTGAGCGCCTCGGCGGCCATGTAGGTGTGGGCGATGCCCGTGGGACACGCCGTCACCGCCAGGATACGGAAGCCGTCGGCCTTGCCGTGCTCCTCAGCGTAGGCGGCCTTGGCGGCGTCGATGAGGGCCTCAGTGCCTTCCACGTCGCCTTCCATATCGGCTTCGGCCTCGGCCTCCACTTCGTCGGCGAAGCGCTCGCGCTCCTTCGCGTCGATGGCGGCGAGGAACGCCTCGGGGGTTTCCGCTGCCATGAGCTGGGCGCGAAAGTCGAGGTCCATGAGGATGGTCATGAGCCGCGAGAGCACCTCCAGGTGCACATCTCCCCCGTCGTCGGGCGCGGCGATCATGAACAGCAGCGTGGAGGGTGCCCCGTCCGGAGCGCCGTAATCGACCCCGGCAGGCGCCGTCATGGCCGCCAGGGACGCCCGCTTCGTGGCCGCCGTCTTCGCATGGGGGATGGCGATGCCCTCGCCCACGGCCGTGGTGCCCTGGTTCTCGCGGGCGATGATGGCCTCGCGGAAGGCCTCCTTGTCGTTGAGGTTTCCGACGCTATCATGCAGCTCCACGAGCTGGGCGATGGCGCCGGCCTTGTCGGCGGGCGCGCCGCCGATGGCTATGGCCCCGGGTTGAAGCAAATCGACAATTCTCATAGACGAACCGCACTCCTTTCAGTTGCAGGGTTCCACGAAAGTGACGGGAAGCAGGTCGGACACCTGCCCCGCCGATGCCAAAGAGGGAGAGAAGGCCGTGGCGGAGCCGGCCGCCAGGCCGAGGCGCAGGGCGTAGACGGCGTCGTCCGCGCCGGGGCAGAGCGACTCGCAGCCGGGAAGGGAGGCTCCCGCGAGCCCCGCCAGAAAACCCGCCACCATGGAATCGCCCGCGCCCACCGAGTTCACGAGGGCGCCCGCCGGGGCCGCGCCCCGGGCGATAAGCCCCTTCGCGTCCACCAGCAGCGCTCCGGCCGCACCGCAGCTGACGAGCACGAAACGGGCGCCGGCCCGGGCAAGGTCGCGCGCAGCAGCTACCACGGCGACCTCGTCGGCGGCATCGCAGCCGGCCAGCTCGGCCAGCTCGTGGTTGTTGGGCTTTACGAGGAAGGGCCGCGCGGCGAGGGCCTCGGTCAGGGCCGCGCCCGTGGTATCGACCACGCACCGCGCGCCATGCTCGGCGGCAGCCGCGGCCAGATCGGCGTAGAGGTCCGCCGGGCAGCCCGGCGCCAGGGAGCCCGACAGCACGAGGCAATCGTCCGAGCCCAACCGCTCGATGCGGCGACGGAGCGTCGCGATGGCGACCGGGCCCACCGCCGGACCGCGGCCGTTGATCTCCGTCTCCTCCAACGAGCCGTCGGCACGGGGGCGCTTCATCTTCACGTTGATGCGGGTCTGCCCCGCATCCAGGCGCACGAAATCGCAGGGGACGCCGGCGGCCTCCACACCTTCCACGAGCGCCGTGCCCGTGGTGCCGGCGATGAACCCGGAGGCGCACGCATCCTGGCCGAAGCGGTGCAGCATGGTGGCCACGTTCACACCCTTGCCGCCGTAGGACAGATCATCGGCCGCCGATCGGTTCGTGACGCCCTCGGCGAAAGCGGGCAGGCGCATCATCCAATCGAGCGCCGGATTGCACGTGACGGTGAGAAACATTGCGGTCCTTTGGGTCGACCCTAGTCTGCCAGGGCGCAGTATAGCACCGTCGTCCGACCCTGCCCGGGAAAAGCGCCGAGTTTTTCACACCCCGCCAAGAAGCCCGCATCCCGCCGCGGGTAAGGCGCACCCCGCCGCGGGCGACCCCCCTCCATCGAGCGGAGCCGCCTAGCGGTTATCCACCTTCTCGGGGTACATGTCGTGCTGGGTCAAGCGCTCCCAGGCCACCTTCTCCCACGGCGTGCCGGCACGGCCGTAGTTGCAATACGGGTCGATGGAGATACCGCCGCGGGGGGTGAACTTGCCCCACACCTCGATGTACTTCGGATCCATGAGCGCAATGAGGTCCTTCATGATGATGTTCATGCAGTCCTCGTGGAAGTCGCCGTGGTTGCGGAAGCTGAACAGGTACAGCTTCAGGCTCTTGGACTCCACCATGCGCTCGCCGGGCACGTAGGAAATGTAGATGGTGGCGAAGTCGGGCTGGCCCGTGATGGGACACAGGCTCGTGAACTCCGGGCAGTTGAACTTCACGAAGTAGTCGTTGCCCGGGTGCTTGTTCTCGAAGGTCTCGAGCACCGAGGGATCGTAGTCGGTGGGGTACTGGGTGCCCTGGCTGCCCAAATGCGTCACGCCGCCGGCGCGCGTCTCCTCCTCATCGCGGCCAGAGGCCCCAACCGCGCAAGGAGCTTCGGGGGCGGAAGGAGCCTGCGCCCCGCTCTTCGCCGGCTCTTCCGCCGGCTCCGCGGAGCGCTTCAAGTGCGCTGCGATGGCCGCCAACGCCGAGGAGTCCACCGAGCCCTCGGGCGCCATCTCCTCGACACCGTCGGCATTGCCCTCGCCGCCGAAGAGCGCTTCGGCCATTTCCATCGGTTTCATAGGCTATCCTCTCGTAATGCCGGTTGCCAGCGCCGGGTCCTCCACGCCGTTGGCCGCGAAGGCGGCGGCGCGGTCGAGGCAGGTGGCGCACACACCGCAGGGCACCTCGCCCCCTTCGTAGCACGACCAGGTAAGCTCATAGGGCACGCCGAGCGCGAGCCCCTCGCGCACAATGTCGGCCTTGGCCAGGGCCACGAAGGGCGCCTCCAGGGTAAGCTCGCCGCCCGTGCCCTCCACGATGGCGCGGTTCATGGCCTCCACGAACTCCATCGAGCAGTCGGGGTAGGCGTTGCCGGCCACATCGTCGTGATGGGCGCCGTAGAGCACCACCTCGCAGCCGAGCGAAAGCGCCATGGAAGCCGCCGAGGACAGGAAGAGCCCGTTGCGGAAGGGCACGTAGGTGCTCACCGGCGCGCCTTCTCCGCCTTCGGCCTGCTGCTCGGCGTAAGTGCCCGCCGGCACCGCCGCATCGGAGTGGGCCAGAAGCGAGCAGGCGCTGTCGGCGAAGATGGCGCCCAAGTCCAGGAAGCGCTGCTGCACACCGTAGTGGGCAGCGACAGCCCGGGCCGCCTCTATCTCGCATCCGTGCTTCTGCCCGTAGCTGATGGAGAGCGCGTACACGTTCTCCGCGCCGTACTTCGCCACGGCCTGCGCCAGAAGCGTTGTGGAATCCACGCCGCCCGAGCACAGCACGAGGGCCTTTCGGTTAGCAGTCATCACACGCCTTTCGTCTCGTTCGGCCAGATGATCTTGTGCAGCTGCAGCTGCAAGCGAGCACGATCGAGGCCGCGCTCGATGAGGCAGGCCGCGATCTCGGCCGGCTCGATGGCGCCCCACACCGGGCTCACGAGCACCTGGCAGCGATCCCACAGCCCCGCCTCGTCGGCCCGCGCCTCCATGAAGGTCAGGTCCTCTTCGCTGCCGACGACGAATTTCACCGCGTCGCGTGCGTCCAGCAGCTCGTAGTTCTCGCGCCGCATGGCAGCCGACACGGCCTCGCCGGCCGTAGGCGTCTTCCAATCCACGGTGAAATGCAGGCTGCCCGGCAGCCCCGCCTCGACGCACGCCTCGCGCAGATGGGCCATGGGCCCCAGGTCGCGAGAACCGTTGGTCTCGATCTCCACGCGTATCGGGCGCGGGCTCTCAACCGATAGCAGCGCCTGCACCAGATCGGGCAGGTAGGGCTGCAGAAGCGGCTCGCCGCCAGTCAGCGTCACGCAGGACACGCCGGTCTCGGCCACCCAGGCCAACAGCTGCGGCACGCTCCAGCCCTCCACCTCCACGAGGGGGTGGTTCGCCCAGCGGGTATCGCAGTAGGTGCACCACATGTTGCAGCCGGCGAACCGAATGAAGGCCGCGGGGCGCCCGGCGGCCAGCCCCTCCCCGTTCAGGCTCACGAACTTCTCGGCCACGGGAAACAGCTGGGCCCGGGCCGCGATGGTGTGGCGGGCCTGGTGGCGCTCGGCATCTAGCAGGCCGTCGTTCTCTTCCTCGGGAACCATGGCCCTATACGTCCTTCCGATAGAAGGCGCAGTTGTTCGGCGTCTCGTAGACGTCCACCTGGGCCACGGGCAGCCCTTGGGCGGCCAGCTCGTCGAAGAGCCACTTCGCCAAGTTCTCGGCCGTGGTGCGGAAGGGCACGGTGAACAGCGCGAAACCCTCGCGCTCCAGACAGGCGAGGGTGTCGGGGGCAAGCGAGCCCTCCTCGATGATGAAGTGGTGGTCGAGCTTGTCGGTCAGCGCGCGCACGGCGGCCTTGAAGTCGCCGAAGTCCACCACCATGTCCTTGCAGGTGCCCTCGGTCTGCAGGCGCTCCACCTCCAGGTAGGCCACCACGCGCCAGCGGTGCCCGTGCAGGTTCTCGCACTTGCCATGGTAATCGGTCAGGAAATGAGAGGCGTCGAAGCTGCTCTCGGTCTTCAATCCGTACATAACGAATTCTCACCAATCTACGAACATTTGTATGATATACTATCCCACGCAGGGAGCACTCAGCCCACTGCACACCCCCACACCATGCTAGCTACGAGAGGGGGTGATGCAGATGAGCGAAGCGCTGGCCTTAGCCCAAGTCGTGATTGGGGCTGCCACTTTCATTGTATCCCTTTTGGCGCTACAAAAAGAGAACCCGCCAAATAATGGCGGGAACTCCAATCACAACGACGAGGACTAGGCACCCTCGCCGAAGGGCGTTCCACTTGGGGAGCCCTTCTTTAGGCAGGAAGCATTGTAGCACATTCCCCTCATCCTCGTCACGCCTCTTGCGCCGATGCTGGGGCATGCGCAGCAGCATATGCAGCAACCGCCTAGAACGCCGCGTCGAAGGGGTCGGTGGCGATGATCTCACTCTGGCCGCGAGTAAGTTCGGTGAGCTTCTCCAGGAAGGACGCCTGGGTGCCGTCGAGCATGCGGAAGGTGATGAGGACGTTCTCGGCGAAATCGGTGTCGTGTACCCGCGCGCCGGCGTCCTCGGCCAGACGGCAAGCGGGCTCGTACAGGCTGTAGGGCACCTCCACGATGATGTCCACGCAGCGCGACACCACCACGATGCGCGCCGCGTCGATGGCGGCCTTCGTGGCCTGCCCGTAGGCACGAACCAGCCCGCCCGTGCCCAGCAGGATGCCGCCGAAGTACCGCGTGACCACCACGGCCACGTCCTCCAGGCCCGCGTGCTGGATGGCCTCGAGCGTGGGCATGCCCGCCGTCTTGGCCGGCTCGCCGTCGTCGGTGTAGCGGATGCGGCCGCCGCGCAGCACGTAGGCGTACACGTTGTGGCGCGCCATGCGGTGGGCCGCCTTCACCTCGGCGATGAAGGCAAGGGCCTCCTCTTCAGTGCCCACCGGCGCGATGCGTCCAATGAAGCGGCTCCTCTTCTCGACGATCTCCGCCTCGGCTACCTCGGCTATGGTCTGATACGCAGCCACTACTCCCCCAGCTTCTCGGCGGCCTCGAGCCATTCGAGCTCCAGGGCCTCTATCTGGTCTTGGAAGTCGGCGATCTCCTCCTGCATGGCCGTGAGCACCAGGTAGTCGGATTGGTCGGCCTCGGCCATTTCCATCTGCTTCTTCTCGATCTTGCCCTTCAGGGTACCGATCTTCTTCTCGTTGGAGGCCATGAGCTTGCGCAGCTCGCGCTGCTCGCCGCCGGAAAGCGCCGGGGCCGTGCGTCCCGCAGGCTCCCCGAACGCCGCCTTCCCGAGCGCCCCCGCCTTCGCCGCCGCTTTCGCGGAGGCGGCCTCGGCCGCTTCCCGCTCGGCTTCTTCCGTCAGGCGCAGGTACTCGTCCACCCCGCCCGGAAGGTGGCGCACCTTGCCGTCGATGAGGGCGAACTGATGGTCGGTCACGCGCTCCATGAGATAACGGTCGTGGGTGACGAGCAAAAGCGTGCCCGGCCAGCCGTCCAGCAGGCTCTCCACAGCGGCCAGCATGTCGGTGTCCAAATCGTTGCCGGGCTCGTCCAAGATGAGCACGTTGGGCTCGTCGAGCAGGATGAGCATAAGCGCGAGCCGTCGCTTCTGGCCACCCGACAGGTCGCACACCGGCTCGTTCTGATCGTCCTTCGTGAAGCCCAAGCGCTCGAGCAGCTGGCCCGGGGTCATCTCCTTGCCGTCGAGCATGGTGCGACGCGAGTAGCGGGAGATCACCTGGCGCACCCGGTCGTCGCCGAGCTTCGTCAGCTCGTCCAGATGCTGGGAGAGCACCGCGAAGCGCACGGTCTGACCGATCTTCACCCGCCCCCGATCGAGCGGCTGGAGGCCCTGGATGATGCGCAAAAGCGTGGTCTTGCCGATGCCGTTGGCGCCCACGATGCCGTAGCGGTCCCCGGGCCCGATGATCCAGTCCACATCGTTCAAGATGACCCGGTCGCCGAAGGAAAGCGAGGCGTCCTGCAGCTCCACCACGGTCTTGCCGAGCCGCGCCATGGCCATGCGCTTGAGCTCCAGCTCGTCGCGCAGGGGCGGCACGTCGGCGATGAGCGCCTGGGCCGCGGCCACGTGGAACTTGGGCTTGGTGGCCCGGGCCCGCGCGCCGCGTGAGAGCCACGCCAGCTCGCGGCGCAGGGCGTTCTGCCGCTTCTGCTCGGCCAGGGCCGCCAGGCGGTCGCGCTCCACCCGCTGCATGATATAGGCGGAAAATCCGCCCTCGAAGGGCCAGACCCGCTGACCGTGCACCTCCCACATAGCCTCGCACACCTCGTCGAGAAACCAGCGGTCGTGGGTCACCACGAGCAGGGCACCATCCCCGGGCCGCCAACGGGATTTCAGATGATCGGCGAGCCATGCGATGGCCTTCACATCCAAGTGGTTGGTAGGCTCGTCCAGCATGAGCACGTCCCAGTCGCCGATGAGCAGCCGCGCCAAGTCCACCCGGCGGCGCTGGCCGCCCGAGAGCGTGCCCACCAGCCCGTCCCAGGCCACATCGCCCAGAAGGCCTGCGATGATGGAACGCGCGCGGGCATCGCCGGCCCACTCGTATTCGGGAACGTCGCCTACCACAGCCCGCTCGACCGTATCTTCATCGCGCAGGCCGTCGGTCTGACCGAGCACGCCCACCGACACGCCGCGCGTGCGGATAACGCGACCGTCGTCCACTTCCACCTCGCCGGCAAGCACCCGCAGAAGCGTGGACTTCCCGTCGCCGTTCTTACCCACGATACCGATGCGGGCGCCCTCATCTACCCCGAGGGACAGCTCGGTGAACACTGTTTTCGTGGGGAATTCCACCCGCACTTTTTCGCACCCGAGGAGAAATGCCACGGAAAACGCCTTTCGCTCGTCCCATTGGAGAAACAGATTATACGCTAGCGTATCTTCCAAACGGCCGTGACGAGCACGACGGCCGCAAACAGCGTAGAAAGCGCGAAGGCGAGGTTGTAGGGCAGCGCAGCAGCGGTGGCCCCGGCATCGGCCGGGTCAGTCGCGGCGAAGGCGAGCCCGGCCACGGAGATGATGAGCATCATAAGCGCCGTGCCGAACGAGGCGCACGCCTGGCGCACCGTGGCGAAAAAGGCGCTGCCGTCCATGACGATGCCGCGATTGAGGCCCGCCAGACCGTAGGAGTTCAGCGGCCCCACCAGCCCGCTCACGCCCACGGCGCGCACCCCCTGCAGCAGGGTGAGCACCCACAACGGCGTGTCCGCGCCCACGAACACGAACGAGGCGGCGCCCACTGTGAGAAAGGCCGCCGACGTGATGCACACGATGCGCGCGCCCACCTTGTCCACGAGCACGCCGGCCAGCGGGTTCACGAACAGCGCGACGATGGTGGCGGGAATGAAGGCGATGCCCGCATCGAGAGCCGTCATGCCACAAGGGCCCTGAATGAACAGCGGCAGGATGAGGGTGATGCCCATAAACGAGGCGAACAGGCAGTTCTGGGCCACGAAGCCGGCGCGGTAATGACGCGAGCGGAAGATGTCCAGGCAGATGAGCGGGTTGGGTATCACAAGCTGGCGGCGCACGAACACCACGATGCAGGCGAGGCCGAGCAGCGCGGGCATCCACACCTCCGGCGACGCGAGCGGCATCGTGGCCGCATTGGAGGCACCGAGCAGAAAACCGCCGAAGCCCAGCGTGGACTGCACGAAGGACGGCACGTCGAACACCGCCTGGGACTCACGATCGCCATGGCTCTTCACCAGCAGGGCGTTAGCCGCCCACAGCACCGCCAGCAGCCCCACGAGGATGATGTAGAAGCTGCGCCAGCCGGTGGTATTCGCCAGAGCGCCGCCGATAAGCGGGCCGATGTTGGGCGCGAATCCCATGGCAATACCGCCGATGCCCATGGCCGTGCCGGTGCGCTCCCGCGGAAAGCGCGTCATGGCCACCGTCTGCACAAGCGGCAGCGTGATACCCGTGGCAACAGCCTGCAGCACGCGGGCCAGAAGCAACACCCCGAAGGCGGGAGCACAGAACCCCACTGCCGAGCCGGCCAGGTAGAAGCCGAGCGCCATGAACACCAGGCGCTTGAGCGAGAAGCGCTTTGCCAGAAACACAACCACCGGCACCGTAATGCCCATGACGAGCATGTAGATGGTAGTGACCCACTGCCCCACCGCCGCATCGATGGAGAAGTCGGCGCAGACCTCGGTGAGCATGGAGTTCATCACCGTCTGGGTGAGCGACCCTAGAGCACAGGTGATGACAACGACGGCGAACAGGGCATAGGTATGCCCCTTCTCGGAAAGATGCATGGAAACCTCCGTACCTCTGACGACTTTCTCGCAGCGTTCGAGATTTCGCTCGGGCGCCGGCAGAAAAGGCACGTGGCTACAAAACGAACGGAAGGGCACCTGCGCGCCCTTCCGCCATTATAGCGCCTCAGCTAGTTGAAGCGCTGCTGGGTTTTCTCCAAACCGTTGTCGATAAGGAAGGTAACGGCGGCAGCACCCTCGGCCACCGCGTGCTCGAAAGCCTCGGCGTCGTCCTTGCGGGGCTGCGAGAGCACCCAATCGACCACGGGCTTGCGCCCCGGCGGCCGCCCGATGCCGATGCGCACCCGGTACCAGTCGCGGGTGCCCAGCTTGTCGCCGATGGAGCGCAAGCCGTTGTGGCCGGCATGCCCCCCGCCGAACTTTACCCGAATGGTGCCCGGATCGATGTCCAGCTCGTCGTGGATGACGATGAGATGGTCGGGCGCCACACCGTAGGTCTTCATGAGCGTCTTCACCGGGCCGCCCGAGGTGTTCATGTAGCTCTGGGGCTTGGCGAGCACCACCTCTTCCCCATGCCATTTCCCCTTGGCCGTAAGCGCGCCGCCCTCGGTCTTCCAGTAGCGACAGCCCAGCTCATCGGCCAGCGCGTCCACGGTGTCGAACCCGGCGTTGTGCCGCGTATGCTCATATTCTGCGCCCGGATTCCCCAGGCCAACGATTAGAAATGTTTTCTTTTCTTCCACTTTTTCTCGAATCTTTTGTCGCACTGGTAGCGCTGAAGACAGCGAGGGTCCGACAGGTGCCTGGAATTGTGCTGAAGCGCGGCCGAGCGGCCTTCGCGCCGCGAGGGAAAGCGCTGAAGCGCAAGGCCAGGTGCCTGTCGGAGCCGCAGCGTCGGCCCGTCCGCCTGTCCGCCAGGACGGGCGGAACTACGTTACTCGAACAGCTTACCGATAGAGCCGTTGCCGTACACCGCGCCGATGGTCTGGGCGAACAGCGGGGCGACGGAAAGCACCTTGATCTTGCCGGTCTGGCGCGCCAGCGGCACGGGCACGGCGTTGGTCACCACCACTTCCTCGATGCACGAGTTCTCCAGGCGCTCGTAGGCCGGGCCCGAGAACAGGCCGTGGGTGGCGCAGGCGTACACCTCGGCGGCGCCCTTGGCCTTCAACGTGGCGGCGGCGGCCACAAGGGAGCCGCCGGTATCGATCATGTCGTCGTTCAGGATGCAGATCTTGTCGGTCACGTCACCGATGAGCGCGGTGATCTCGGCCTGGTTGTGCTTGGGACGGTCCTTGTGCATGATGGCAATGTCGCAGTCCAGCGCCGTGGAGAACTTCTTCGCCGCCTTCGCGCGCCCCACATCGGGCGACACCACGCACAGCCGATCGGGGTCGAGCCCCTTGTTGCGGAAGTAATCCACGAAGATGGGCATGGCCGTCATGTGGTTCACGGGAATGTCGAAGAAGCCCTGGATAGCGTCCTGATGCAGGTCGACCGTGATGATGTTGCTCACGCCGGCCACAGTGAGCAGGTCGGCCACGAGCTTGGCCGTGATGGGCTCGCGCGGGGCGGCCTTGCGATCCTGACGGGCGTAGCCGTAGTGGGCGATGACCGCCGATATGGAGCGGGCGCTGGCGCGCTTGGCAGCGTCAACCATAATGAGCAATTCCATGAGCGCGTCGTTCACATCGAAGCCCTCGCTCGCGCACACCGACTGGATGAGAAACACGTCGGCCCCGCGAATGGACTCCTGGTAGCGGGCATAGATCTCGCCGTTGGCGAACTTCTCGTGCTTGATGTTGCCGAGGTTCACGTTCAGGTTCTTCGCGATTTCCTCGGCAAGCTCGGGGTTCACCGAGCCGGAGAACAGGGCCATGCGCTTGGTCATCTCGGTCATGGGATGCGTCCCTTCTAAGACAGATTAACGGCTGACGGATATTGTAGTACGGCCGCGGTCCCTCGGAAGGGGCCGCGGCGGCCTTTGCGCTATTTCTTCTTCTCGATGGGGTGCGCCGCCACCCAGCCGGCGATCTCGGACTGCTTGGCGCGGCCGAGGGCGAGGGCGCCGGGGGCCACATCCTTCGTGATAGTGGAGCCGGCACCCACGAGCGCGCCCGCGCCGATAGTCACAGGAGCCACCATCATGGTGTCGCTGCCGATGAAGGCGCCGTCCTCGATGACGGTGGCATGCTTATTCGCGCCGTCGTAGTTGCAGGTGATGGAACCGGCGCCGATGTTCACGCCCTCGCCGATGGTGGTGTCGCCGATATAGGACAGATGCGGCACCTTGCTGCCGCGCCCGACGGTGGATTTCTTAATCTCCACGTGGGTGCCGGCCTTGGCGCCCTCGCACAGGTGCGCGGCCGGGCGCAGGTAGGCGCGCGGACCGGTGGTGGCGCCGTCGTCGATTTGCGCCTCCACAGCCACCGTCTCGTCGATGACGCAACCCGCGCCGATGCGCGTGTCGGTCAGGCGGCAGTTCGGGCCCACCACGGTATCCTCGCCGATGGAGGTGGCGCCCATGAGGATGACGTTGGGGAGCAGCTCAACATCGGGGGCGATTTCCACCTTGGGGCCGATATAGGCCGTGGCCGGGTCCCACAGGGTGACGCCAGCGGCCATATGGGCCTCGTTAATGCGGCGCTGCATGACGCGGGTGGCCTCGGCCAGCTGTCCGCGGGAGTTCACGCCCAGGCACTGCTCGGCGTCGTCGGTCTTGTAGGCGAGCACCGCCCGGCCCGCCTCGCGGGCGATGGCCAGCACATCGGTGAGGTAGAACTCGCCTTGGGCGTTGTTCGCGTCCACCTGGGCAAGCGCGTCGAAGAGGGCGGCGGCATCGAAGCAGTAGAAGCCCGAGTTGCACTCGGTGATGGCGGCCTCCTCAGGGCTCGCGTCCTTCTGCTCCACGATGCGGGCCACCTCGCCGGCCCCGTCGCGCACGATGCGGCCGTAGCCGAAGGGGTTCTCGAGTTCCATGGTGAGCACCACCACGGCGGCATCGTGCTCCTCGCGCAGGGCGCACATCTCGCGGATGGTCTCGGGGCGGATGAGCGGCGAATCGCCGGAGAGCACCACCACGGCGCCGTCGAAGCCGGCAAGCGCGTCCTTGGCCGCCAGCACCGCGTCGGCCGTGCCGCGCTGGGCGGTCTGCACCGCCACTTCTGTATCGCCTTCGACCAGCGGAATCACCTGCTCGCGCTGATGCCCCACCACGGTGACGATGCGGTCGGCACCGGCGGCCTTGGCAGCCTCCACCACCCAGCGCACGAGTGGCCGGCCCAGCACCTCGTGGACCACCTTCGGCTTCTTCGACTTCATGCGGGTACCCGCCCCCGCCGCCAAGATAATCGCAGCAGTTTCCATGCAACGCCTTTCTATGTCCCCGGGCCTTCCCGCCCGCACTTTTCGCATAGGGCAAAGTATAGCGCTATTTGAAGCGCTTCAGCAGCAGGGAGTTGCTCACCACGGACACGCTGGACAGGGCCATGGCGGCGCCGGCGAGAGCCGGGGCTAAGATGCCTACGGCGGCGAGCGGGATCATGATGCAGTTGTAGATGAGCGCCCAGAACAAGTTCTGCTTGATCTTGCGCATGGTTGCCTTCGACAGGCGCAGGGCCACCATGAGGTCGGACAGGCGGTTACGCATGAGCACCACGCTTCCGGCATCCAGCGCCACGTCGGTGCCCGAGGCCATGGCCACGCCGATGTCGGCAGCGGCAAGCGCCGGAGCATCGTTGATGCCGTCGCCCACGAAGGCCACCACAGCGGGCCTCTTCGACGCACCCGCAGGCTCGCCTTCAGCGGCGGCTTCCACGGCGCCCCCCAGCTCGGCCACAGCGGCTGCGCCCTTCACGGCGCGTACGCAATCGGCCTTCTCAAGAGGCTTCACGCCAGCGAACACGTGGCCGGGCTCGATGCCCACCTCCTCGGCTATGACGCGGGCCGTGGGCGCGGCATCGCCGGTGACCATGTAGGAGGTCACGCCGTAGCTCTCGCGCAGCTCGCGCACCGTGGCCGCCGCGTCCGGCTTGGGCTCGTCGCGAAACTGGATGCGGCCCACGGGTGCGCCGTCGATGGTCACCACCGACCCGGCCCCGTCGCCGTTCGCGCCCACAAATACCTCATGTCCCTCCACCATGCCGCGCACGCCCTCGCCCACCACGGCCTCGAAGGATTCCACAGCCGGCAGCTCGGCCACGTTCGCAAAGTTCACCACGGCGCGGGCCAACGGATGCTCGCTCTTCGCCTCCAGCGCCGCAGCCAGGCGCAAAGCATCGGCAGAAACATCGCAGGCCACCACCGCGGGCTCGCCCACCGTAAGGGTGCCCGTCTTGTCGAACACAGCCGCCGTGAGGTTGCCCACGGTCTCCAGCACCGTGCCATCCTTGATGAGCACGCCGAGCTGGGCGCCCCTTCCCATGCCCACTGTGAGCGCCGTGGGCGTCGCCAGACCGAGCGCGCAGGGACAGGCCACGCAGATGACGGCGATGGCGGGCATGAGCGACTGTACCAGTCGCCCGCCGGAACCGGCGGGCACCATGAAGAACCACACGCAGAACACCACCAGCGCGATGACCAGGATAGCCGGCACGAACACCGCGGCGATGCGGTCGGCGAGGCGCTGGATGGGCGCCTTGGTACCCTGGGCGTCTTCCACCGCACGCACGATGCGGGCAAGGGTGGAGTCGGCACCCACGCGCAGGGCGCGCACCGTCACCGAACCCGTGGTGTTCTGGGTGCCGCCTGTGACGGCATCGCCCGCGGCCTTCACCACCGGCAGCGTCTCACCCGTGAGCATGGACTCGTCCACCTCGGTGGAGCCCTCGGTCACCACGCCGTCCACGGGCATCTTCTCGCCAGGGCGCACGAGCACGGTATCGCCCGCCACTACCTGGGCCAGCGGCACTTCGCGCTCCTCGCCGCCGCGCAGCACGCAGGCCGTGGGCGGGGTCAGGTTCATGAGCGACTCGATGGCCGCATTCGTGGCCCCCTTCGCGCGGCTCTCCAGCATCTTTCCCAAAAGCACGAAGGTGATGAGCATGGCGCAGGTCTCGAAATAGGGCATGCCCTCGTTGATGGCCAGGGCCTCGTGGCTCGACCAGTCGTTTGCGACCACGGGCAAGAACGTGATCCACAGCGAGAAGAGAAACGCGATGGAGGTGCCCAAGGCCACGAGCACGTCCATGTTCGCCGAGCCGCCCTTGAGCGAGCCCCACGCGCCCTTATAGAAGCGCGCGCCGCAGCCGAACTGCACGGGGACGGTCAGCGCCAGCAGCAGGATGTTCGCCGCGAACATGGCCTGCACGTGGGTGGGCTCGGGCACGAACAGACCCGCCAGCGCGCTGCCTGCCCCCATGTGCCAGCCGGGGATCATGCCAACGGCCACGATGATGACGGTGAGAACAGCGGAGATGCCGAACACCTTGCGGTCGCGCTTGGCGCGGGCAGCCTCGCGGGCCCGGCGCTTCTCGTCCACCAAAGGCGCGTCCTCGGGAATGAGCTCGGCGGTGAAGGCGAGGTTGTCGAAGACGGCGAGCATGTCGTCCACACTGGCCTGGGCCGGATCGAACACCACGCGACCGGTGTTGTTCGCGAGGTTCACGGCCACGTCGATCACGCCGGGCGTCTTGCGGTAGTGGCTCTCGATGGAGGCAGCGCAGTTCGCGCAGTGCATGCCCTCGATGGCCAGGCGAATGGCGGCCTCCGCGGGCCCGTCGGCGCCGTCGGCGGCAGGCGTCCCTTCGCCGTCAGGCACCGCGTGCGTTTTCGCGGCGGCCCCCGTTTTCCGCACCTCGGCTTCCCCCTGAGCCTCAGCAGCCTCGGCCGCCTTCTTCGCCGCCTTCTCCGCCTCATCGGCGGCGATGTCGGCCGCGAAGGGGTGCGGGCCCGCCTCAGGCATGACGGCCACCTTGAAGTTGGTGTCGTCGAGGGCGTGCAGCAGATCGTCCACACCCACCTGGCCCGGATCGTAGGTTACCTCGGCGCTCTGGCCGGCCAGATCCACCGCCACCGCCGCCACGCCCGACAGCTCCTCGTAGTGCCGCGCCACATTCGCCACGCACTTCTCGCAGTGCATGACGGCCACGGCCAAACGCTGGGTTTCCATGAATGCCTCCTATTTCGCGAAGCGCCGCATGAGCGCCATCACTTCGTCGATCACTTCGTCGTTGCCCGCGCGCACCTCTTCCACCACGCAGGTGCGCATATGCTCGGCCAGAAGCATCTCCGACACGCGCCGCACGGCCGATTCGGCCGCCGCCAGCTGGGTGAGCACATCCCCGCAGTAGCGGTTGTCCTGAACCATGGCCTTCACGCCGTTGAGCTGCCCTATGGCGCGATTCAGGCGCCGCTGCACGTCGGCCTGCAACGCCTCGGACCGCGGCGTGGCCTTATGGCGGCACCCGCATTCCCGCGCCGGCTCGACCAAGGCGGCTTCGCCCTTCTCTTCCATTCCTGCTCCTTCGATTGCAGATTCCGTTTTCTGATTTATACCCCCTAGGGGTATTTTCTGTCAAGGGCTGCCTCCCTGGGTGGCAAGCATGCGCCCCGCATCTGAAGCGAACGCCGACGAAAAAGGGCGCCCCTGCAGGAGCGCCCTCGCGAATTGAGTCAACTGACGGAACTCGGCCGCCCTACGGCCGCGTGCCCGTCACATCCTCCGCTTCCTCGGCCTCGGCGCGAGCCGTCTCGTGGATGACGAACTCGGCCACCCCGCCCTCGGCCTCGAGCACCTCGCGCACATCGTCTACCACGTCATCGTCTCCGCAAGCGAGCACCAGGTCATCGGCCACATCGGCCGCTTCCTCCCCCGCAGTCTGGCGCACCACGTCGTCAAGAGAGGCCGACACGTACGCGATACCCTGGCGCTCGGCGGCCTTGGCCTGCATGAACAGGAACACGAAGCCGATGACGCCGGCCAGAAGCGACGCCGACAGGATGCCGATCTTCGCATCGGCGATGAGCACGGCCTCGGGGAAGGCCAGGTTCGCCACGAAGATGGCCATGGTGAAGCCCACACCGCCCAGAATGCCGGCACCCAGCATATGGATCCAGTTCACATGGTCGGGCAGATTCGCGATCTTGAACTTCACGGTCAGGAAGCTGAACAGCAGGATGCCGATGGGCTTGCCGAGCAGAAGGCCGAAGAACACGCCGAAGAACACCGGGCTCGACACCATGGCCAGCACATCGCCGCCGAGGAAGCTTACATCGGCGTTGGTCAGCGCGAACAGGGGCAGCACGGCGAAGTACACCCACGGGTACAGCATGTGCTCGAGGCGCGTGGCCGGGGGCACCACCTGCTTGGCGACGCTGGACAGGCGGCTCACGGTGAACATGTAGTCCTTCTGGAGCACCACCGGCTGGCTCTCCACAAAGCTGTCGCGGGCCTCGCGCACCCGATCGCCCGACCAGGTCATGAACTTCTGCAGATCGACGCGGGATCCGGTGGGAATGGTGAAGGCCAGAAGCACGCCGGCGATAGTGGAGTGCACGCCGGACATGAACACAGCGAACCACAGCAGGCAACCGATGAGCAGATAGGGCGCCAGGGAGTAGACATGGGCCCGGTTCAGCAGCACGAGGGCCACGAGCACCACCGCCGCCACGGCCAACCACATCAGCGAGGGGCTCTGGCCATAGAAGATGGCGATGACGAGGATGGCAATGATGTCATCGGCCACGGCCAGGGTAGAAAGGAACACGCGCACGCCGTTGGGCACGCGGTTGCCGAGCAGTGCCATGATGCCCAGGGCAAAGGCGATGTCGGTGGCTGTGGGCACGCCCCAACCGTGGGACGTCTCGGGGTTGGCGGCATTGAAGATGGAGTAGATGACGATGGGCGCCAGCACGCCGCCCATGGCCGCGATGATGGGCAGGGCCGCCTGGCGGATGTTCGTCAGCTCGCCGACGGTCATCTCGTACTTGATTTCCAACCCTACGAGCAGGAAGAACACCGCCATAAAGATATCGTTGATGATGTGGGCCAAAGACATCTCGCCGATAAAGCCGCCCACACCCACTACCACATGGGTGTGCCAGAACTCCTCGAAGGGCTCGAAGGCCGGGGAATTCGCGATGATGAGCGCCACGATAGCGGCGGCGAGCATGATGGCCGCAGCCTTGGTAGACGAGTTCGTAAACTGGATCACCTTGAGCCAGCGACGCTGATGGCCCTGGACCTCGTCGATGAAAATGTGGTGGGGATCGGGGTTCTTCGCAGTAGGTTCCATGCTCACATCCTCAAGTTCTCGTTTTGGGCTGCCGTGGGTCGGCCGCGCATATATCCGTTTATTGTATCGCTTTTCCCCGCGCCGGCGACCAAAAGAACGACCCGTTGAGGGACCGTCACGGCAATCTCCATGCAAAACTAACGAGACAACGGCCGCATGAAAGTCTGCCGGCCGCAAGGTCAGACGCTGCCGTCTGATCGAGCTGCGGCCGCTGAGCTGCGGCAGCGCTCAGAGGCGCCCATCGGACGGGAAACGTTTTCCTGCAACCTCAAATTGCCCGCCGATTCCGACCCAAAGTGCGCTATGCTGTTTTCTCCGGTTGGCAGCCCTCCCGTCGCCGCGCTTTCGTCACGCAACTGGCGAGACCGACGCACCGAAGGCCTTCCGATCGAATCTGTAGGCCACGAATTAAAGAGGTGGAACCATGACGATCACCGTGTCCGGACGCAAAATGCCCGTCACCGACGCCCTTCGTCAATATGCCGAGGAAAAGGTCGGCAATGCCATTAAGGCCGTGGATGCCGACACCGTTTCCACGGAAGTTGTCCTGTACACCGAGAAGAATCCGGCGAACCCGCTGCCGGCCATCTGCGAGGTCACTGTTCGCATCAAGGGCCATATCGTGCGTGTGGAGGAAAGCGAAGAGGACATGTACGCCGCCATCGACGTGGCCGCCGCCAAGGTCGCCCGCCAGCTGCGCAAGTACAAGACCCGCGTACTGGACAAGAAGGTCCGCGCCACCGAGCGCATCGTCGATTTCGCTCACGAGGATGCCCATCCCGAGAGCGAGCTGGATCTCGATCGCCTCATGGACGAGCTGGCCGACGACGAGATCGTGCGCCGCAAGGAGACCGAGTTCACGCCTATGACCGAAGAAGAGGCACTCATCCAGATCGATCTGCTGGGCCACGACTTTTTCGCGTACACTGATCGCGACACCAACTTGGTGCACATCCTGTACCGCCGCGAGGACGGCGGCTACGGTCTGCTCACGCAAAAGGAGGATTAGTTCATGGCCACTATCGACACCATCGCCGGCGTTCTCGAGAGCAATCTCGACATCGACCCCGCCACCGTCACCCCTGAGGCGACTTTCGAGTCCCTCGGCATCGACTCCCTGGACATGGTCGAGCTCATCTGCGACCTGGAGGAGGCCTGCGAGGTCGACTTCGGCGAGCCGGAGGGTCTCGTTACCGTAGGCGACCTGGTCGCCTACATCGACTCCCTGTAAGTCGCGCGGATAGCTTCCGCAACCCCAGCCCCCGCCGCCCCTTCGGGCTGCGGGGGCTTTTGTTTTTGAGGCGACCCTACTTGTCGCTCAACGCCTTTGCAAGGTCGGCAATGGCGTACAAGGTGCCGAAGGCCACGGCGACGCCATCGAAGGCGGCGTCGGCGCGGGCGGCGGCGAGGGCCTCGGCCGGGGTGGCGTGCACGCACACGGGTACCGCTTCCACGCGGCCCTTTTCCGCGAGCACCTCGCGGATGCAAGTGGCCAGCTCCTCGGCAGGAAGGGCTCGGGGGTTATTCGGCGCATACACTTGAAAGCTGGCGGCCCAGGGGGCAACGGCGCGCACCATGGCCTCGTACTCCTTGTCGGCGAGCACTCCCATGGCGAAGGCCACGGAGCCTCGCCCCTCTTCGCCCAGCAGATCGGAAAGCGATGCGGCCAGGGCCTGCGCGCCTTGGGCGTTATGGCCGCCGTCGATGATGGTAAGCGGCGCGACGTCCACCACCTCGAAGCGGCCGGCCCAGCGGGCCGCTTCGATGCCGGCCGTCTCGGCCTCGGCGGGAATATCCCACCCGCGTTCGCGCAGCACGCGCACCGCCTCCAGGGCGAGCGCCGCGTTGGAGGGCTGGTAGCTGCCGAGCAGGCGTGTCTCGAAAGCGCGGCCCCGATAGGCAAATCGCCGACAAAGCGGCACGGGCGAGGCGCCCCCGCCCCCTTCGCCCGAAGCATCGCCTAACGCGCCGTCTCCCCCTTCGCATGAAGCGGTTGCCGACACACCGTTGCCGTCGCGCTCACCGCCTTCCCCCATATCCCTCCAGGCCAACGGATCCACCGCAAGCTGCGAGAAATCGGGTACGGTAAGCGCGCAGCCCTGCTTGGCGGCGGCCGCCTCCACCACCTCCATAGCCTCGGGCTCCTGGGGCCAGCTGACCACCGGCGCCCCCGGCTTCACGATGCCGGCCTTTTCCGCGGCAATAGCCGCCAGAGTGCTCCCCAGAAGATCGGTGTGGTCGAGCCCGATACGGCAGATCACGCTCGCCTCCGGCGCGTCGATAACGTTCGTGGCATCCAGCCGACCGCCCAGGCCCACTTCCAGCACCACGATATCGCACTTGCAGGCACGGAAATGCTCCAAGGCCACCGCGGCCATCAACTCGAACTCGGTGGGATGGTCGCCGCAAACCGCCTCCATGGCCTCGGCGTGAGGGCGCACCGCCTCCACCGCACGCGCCAGCTCCCCTTGCGCGATATCGCACCCGTTCACGCGGATGCGCTCCTCGAAACGTAGGATGTAGGGGCTCGTGAACAAGCCTACACACAAACCTGCCGCCTGCAGCATGCTCGCCAGATAGGCGCAGGTGGACCCTTTCCCGTTGGTGCCCGCTACATGCACGAAGCGCAAATCGTCCTGAGGGCGCCCCATGCGGTCGAGCAGATCGACCATGCGATCGAGTCCGAGACGCGAAGTCTGCCAGCGCGGCGTGTTTATCCAGGCAACAGGATCAAAGGACATGAAAACCCTCCTTCGGCTGCGGGCGGCGCATCGGCGGCCCATGAGTACGCGGCGAAAAGCTGCTCCACCCGCAAGGGAGCCGTTCTCGCTCCCGAAGCGGCAGCCGCATCCGCAGCAAGCCGCAACGGCGCGGGACACAAATAGGTGACAGATGATCTCATCGAAATGCTCTCGGCGCGGCCCATTCTATACTAAGATGCAGAAAACGCCGGCGCAGAGAGGGGAAAACGATGGCAACTGTCTACGAACTGGGCCGTCCGCACCCCCTCGATGCGCCCAGCGTCAGCGATACGCCCAGACCGCCGCTGGTGAAGGTCATCACCTCCCACGAGTTCAGCCAGCTGCCCGACATCTCCCAGGAGGGCCGCAGCGGCCTAGCGGCACTCGAGCCGGCCGAGATGAACTTCGTGGAGCTGTACCCCTCCTTCCTCATCGGCTCGTTCGCCGTGCCCGACAAATCCGACCCCACGGGAGACCCCGACTGCCTGTCGTTCTACCTGGACGCCAGCTGCCTCATCTTCATTGACGACGGCAATGTAACGTCCGACCTGCTGAAGAAGGTGGCCACGAGCGGCATCCTCACCAAAGCCACCACCTCCCACTGCCTGTACGCCCTCATGAAGTCGCTCATCGCCGACGACTTCACCTGGTTCTCGGTTATGGAGGACTCCATGGAGGCGCTGGAGGAGGCTATGCTCGACCACAGCGAGGAGGTCACCTCTCAGACCATCATGGGGTACCGCCGGGCGGCCATGAAGATGGGGTCGTACTACCAGCAGATCGCCGTGATGGCCGACCTTATCGCCGACAACGAGAACAAGGTGATGAGCCGCGAAGAGGCGCGCGCCTTCGAGCACGTCTCCACCCACGCGAGCCACCTGGCCAATCGCGCCGAGACGTTGCGCGAGTACAGCCTGCAGCTACGCGAGCTGCACCAGACGCAGATCGACCTGAAACAGAACTCCACTATGCAAATTCTCACCATCGTGACGGTCATGTTCGCGCCGCTCACGCTGGTCACCGGCTGGTTCGGCATGAATCTCACCGTGCTGCCGGGACTCGACTGGCCCTATATGGCAGCCACCATCATCACGCTTGCGCTTATCATGATCGTGGCGATGGTGCTGTTCTTCAAGAAGAAGAACTGGCTGTAGCCGCCCGCTCGTCGGGAACGGACAGAAGCTCCCCCAAGGTGGCGAAGTCGTTTTCCAGAGCCTCGCGCTTCTTGCCGTCGTAGAGGGCGGCGGCCGGGTGGAAGATGGGGAACACCTTGAAGCGGCCGGCGCGCTGGAGCGTGCCGTGCAGGCGGGTGATGCCCACGTCGGTCTTCAGAATGAACTTCGTGGAAAAGTTGCCCAGTGTGACGATGAACTCCGGATTGATGGTGCGCGTCTGCTCACGCAGAAACGGCGTGCAGGCCTGAATCTCCTCGGGATGCGGATCACGGTTGGAGGGCGGCCGGCACTTCAGCACGTTGGCGATGAACACCTCCTCGCGCGTGAGGCCCGCGATGGCTAAAAGCTCGTTGAGGTACTTCCCCGCAGCGCCCACGAAGGGCTCGCCCTGGGCGTCCTCGTTCTTGCCCGGCGCCTCGCCGACGATGAGCACCCGCGCGTTGGGGTCGCCCACGCCGAACACCGTCTGGGTGCGGCCGTCGCACAGAGGGCAGCGCCGACAGGCCGCCACCTCGGCACGCAGCTCGTCGAGGGGGATGTGGGGCTTTGGCATGTTCATGCTCTTCTCCTAAAGATAAATTCGAGGCATGCGCGAGCATCCGAATCCGATGGCCACTTCATGCTGGATGGTGCCCAAGGTCTCGGCCATCTGGTCGATAGTGACAGACGCCTCGCCCTGCTCGCCCACGACGACCACCTCGTCGCCGATCTGGGGCTCGAAGTTGTTGCGCTGTCGCAGGTTCACCTCGAACATGCACTGGTCCATGCAGATGTTGCCCACCTGATGGAAGCGGCGCCCCGCCAAAAGCACGTCGGTGCGCCCCGAAAGGCCGCGACGCAGACCGTCGGCGTAGCCGATGGGCAGGGTGCACACCTTCACCGCGCCGGGGCTGCGGTAGTGGAGCCCGTAGCTGACGCCCTCCCCCACCGGCACCGTCTTCACCTCGGTGATGCGCGCCTTCACGGTCATGGCGGGCTTGAGGTCGATAAGCGGGTAGGCCTCGGGGCACGGGTAGAAGCCGTACAGCGAGATGCCGAGCCGCACCATATCCAGCTGCACCTCCGGGTAGCGGATGGCTGCCGCCGAGTTCGCCGCATGTACGATGCCGGGGTTGATGCCCGCCGCGCGCAGCCCGTTCACGGCTTCGGCAAAGCGCTTCACCTGGCGCTCGAAGTCGATGGTGCCGGGGCAATCGGCCGTGGCGAAGTGGGTGAAGGTGCCCTCCAAATCGAGCGCCCGATGGAAGGAGATCTGCCGGGCGAACTCCACCACTTCGTCCCAGCGCACGCCAATGCGGTTCATGCCGGTGTTCACCTTCAGATGGAACGGAGCGCGCAGCCCCATGGCATCGGCCGCTTCGGCATAGCGGATGGCGAACTCGGCCGTGTACACGCTCGGCATGATCTTATAGGCCAGAAGCAGCGGAATGGCCGTAGCCGGCGGCTCGCCGAGCACGAGCACCGGGGCGTTCAGATAGGCCTCGCGCAGCGCAATGGCCTCGTCCACCGTGGCCACGCCCAGATACTCGGCTCCCGAGTTCAGCGCCGTCTTGGCCACCTGCACCGCACCGTGCCCGTAAGCGTCGGCCTTCACGACGGCCATAAGCCGCGTCCCGGGGCTCAGGCGGTGCTTCACCGTGGAGGCGTTGTGGCGAATGGCATTCAGGTCGATTTCCACCCACGACCAGCGCCGATCGGCCTCAGGAATGTGCGCAAGCTTCTCAGGGTCGAACCGCGGCGGCGCACCAGGCGCCCCGCCCTCTTCCGTATAACGCAGGATGTCGGAAGCGGCCCCCACGCGCGGGGCGGAAGCTGCAAAGCCGGAGGAGCCCAGTGACGGCGCGGCGAAGCCCCAGCCCCCGGCCAAAGACTGCTCCTGCTTGCGCGTCGCGAAGGGAGTGTCGTCGTAGCGCGAGCGGCGCATCGCATCGCCCGCCGAGACGAAATTCGGGTCGCGATGCGAGAAGCCCGTGAAGCCATTGGGGAGTTCTGCCATGAAACGCCACCTCGAAATCGCACTTGATACCTATAGTAACAGGCACCAGTATAGCGCTTATTGCCCCTTGCGGCGGCGGACGTGCGCCATCTTCCCGGCAGAGCGGCGAAACGAAGGCCGGGCTTTGCCCCGGCCTCGGATCTTACCCGAGCTCGCCTCTCGCTGCCGCAGCGGAGAGCTTCTCCGAGAGGCCCTTCTGCGTATCGTGACCGCCCCCGGCCATCATCTTCGCAGCATGGGGCAGCGCGGCGACGATGCCCTCCCAGTTCTCGGTGGCCGCCTTAGTGGAGCCGGGCAGGTTGATGATGAGCGTGCGTCCGCGCTGGGCGCAGATGGCACGGGAGAGCATGGCGAAGGGCGTGATGGCCAGGCTGTGCACACGCATGGCCTCGGCGATGCCGGGCACCTCGCGATCGGCCACATCGCGCGTGGCCTCCGGCGTCACATCGCGCAGAGAAAGACCGCTGCCGCCGCAGGTGAGCACCACATCGGCATCGGTGTTGTCGCATGCATCCAGAAGCGCGCCGGCGATGAAGGGGCGCTCGTCCATTTCCACCACGCGGCGGATACATTCCCACCCCTGCTCGGCGATGAGCTCTTCCAGTTTCTGACCTGCCTCGTCGGTCTCCAACGTGCGAGTGTCGGAACAGGTGATAATGGCGAATTTGATAGTCATGGAATTCCTTTCCGTCGGCATTCCCTCTTCAACGGAGCCGCAAAGGCCCCCAAGAAAGCCGTGACAAACAACCTAAAGGCAGACTTCCTCGGAGACGTCCAGCAAGATGCAGTCTACCATGCTGCCGGCCGGCTGGGGCTCGGTGCCCTCGGGCATGATGGCCATGCAGTTGGTCTTCTGGATGGGCCCGAACAAGCCCGAGCTCTGATTCCGCGAGGGCGTCACTTCGAACGTGCCGTCGGTGGCGCGGGTGAGAGTACCGCGCAGGAAGATGCGCCGCGGGTCGCGGTTCTTTTCGTCGGCAGTCAGACGCGCCCGCACCGTGGGATGGTCCATGAACGTATAGCCCTGCATGGTGCGCAGCGCCGGGCGGATGAGCATCTCGAAGCCCACGTAGGCCGCCGCCGGGTTGCCGGGCAGCCCGAACACCGGGGTGCCGTTCACTATGCCGAAGGTCTGGGCCTTGCCGGGTCGCATGTTTACCGTGGTCATCTTAAGCTCGCCCAGCTCGGCCACGACCGGCTTGATGAAGTCGAAATCGCCGTTGGCCGCGCCTCCCGTGGTCACCACGAAGTCGTAATCGCGCGCCGCGGCTGCCACGGCATCGCGCAGGGCCTCGAAGGTGTCCTCCACAATGGGAAGGATGTGGGGCACCGCACCGGCGCGCTGGGCACAGGCGGCCATGGCGAAGCTGTTGGAGTTGCGGATCTTTCCTGGCCCGGGCACCTCCGACGGCGGCACAAGCTCGCTGCCCGTGGCGATGACGGCCACCCGGGGCCGCCGATGCACCGGCACCTCCAGCACGCCGCAGCCGGCTAGAAAGCCCACGCCGGCGGCGCCGATGACCTCGCCCTCGCGCACGACCACTTCTCCGGCCCGGGCCTCTTCCCCGGCGGCGCGCACATTGGCGCCCACCTTGGCAGGAGCGGTAAAGGACACAAGCGATCCGGTCTTGCCGTCGCCTTCCTCCACTCCCACGATCTCGTACTTCACCACGGCATCGGCATCGGCGGGCAGGCAGGCACCGGTCATGATGCGCACGCACTCGCCTTCCCCGATGGCTCCCTCGAACACGTCACCCGCGCCGATCTCGCCGATGACGCGCAGCCGAACCGGATCGTCGCCGGTCGCTGCGGCAATTTCGGCGGCCCGCAGAGCGAACCCGTCCATGGCCGAATGCGCGAAGGGCGCAACGTCGATATCACTTGCCAGGTCGGCTGCGGCCACACGCCCCACGGCATCCAGCAGCCCCACGCGTTCCACTTCGATCGGCGCCACGGCCCCGCACACCAGGGCACGAGCCTCCTCCAGCGAGATCATCTCCCTCACAACCATTCCCCTTTCTCCTGGTCAAATGTTCCTGTCGGCCACATGCGCCCGTGCGGCGCTTCGCCATGTCAATCTGTTCCGTCACATTATAACCGTCCGAGGATAAACCCGCACGAGAACGAGAAAGATCGCGTTTCCCCTTGCCCCGCCATGCCATCGGCTGCTGTGGAGAACGGCGCACCGCTCCCCGGAAACGCGCCGGCCGCGCTACAATGCGAGTACCGACAACCCGCTCCGAGAGAAGGCGCCCATGACGTTCGCACCTACCCCCTACACGCCGCCCGATTTCTCCGCGCCGCACCTGACGGCAGCTCCCGACGCCACCCTCGTGCCGGCGCCGAAGGACTTCGTCGCGCCCGAGGGCTACCACGCCATGTCCATCTACCCGGAATACCTGAAGCTGAACGGCCAATGGACGCTCGCCCGCGATTCCCGTATGGACTGCGTGGCGGTGGTGGAAGGCGACGAGGTCCACGTACGCGAGTTCCGCCACATCCGCGCCGGCGATCTTATCGCCTGCGGACGCACCGAGAACGGCGAGGAGGGTATTCTCGTGTACACCGACGGCTTTCGCAGCTTAGAAGCGCTCGAGCCTGGCGCACCCCATGCCGGCGGCCACGACAACTTCGCCTTCCGCCTCGGCAGAAGCCGCGAGACGGCCTTCTCCCGCGACTACGACGAACTGTACGAGCTTCTGCGCCACGACCGCGAGCACGGCTCCATCGTGTGGGTCATGGGCCCGGCCTTCACCTTCAACGGCTTCTCGCGCAATGCCTTTGCGAAGATCATCGACGCGGGCTATGCCGATGCGGTGTTCGCCGGCAACGCCCTGGCCACCCACGATTTGGAAGGCGCCTACTTCCACACCTCCCTCGGTCAGGACATCGACACCCAGGAGAACCGCCCCAACGGGCACTACCACCACTTGGATACCATCAACCGCGTGCGTTATTGGGGAAGCATCGAGCGGTTCATTCAGGAAGAGGGCGTGCACGACGGCATCATGGACGCGCTTGTGCGCAACAACGTGCCCTACGTGCTGGCCGGATCCATTCGCGACGACGGGCCCTTGCCCGGCGTGTACGGGAACGCTTACGAGGCCCAGGATGCCATGCGCGACCGCATCCGCGGCGCCACCACGGTCATCTGCATGGCCACCATGCTCCATACCATCGCCACGGGCAACATGACGCCGAGCTATCGCGTCATGGACGACGGCACCATCCGCCCGGTGTACTTCTACTGCGTGGACATCGCCGAGTTCGCCGTGAACAAGCTGGTGGACCGTGGCAGCCTCGCGAGCCGCGGCATCGTCACCAACGTGCAGGATTTCATCGCGAACATCGCCAAGGGTTTGGGGCTGTTGGGGTAGCAGGCAGGGTGCCGCGCCGTCGAACGTCGGGCGACGGCGCGCTGGACGGGTGCGGCGAAAGTCGACTCCGGCGTCGAAGCCGGAACTGGACGGTGGCGTCGGAACCGGAACTGGAGCCGCCAGGCCATTGGGGCCGGCACAATGCCGCAAGCGGCCAAAGCACGCGCATATAGATCGTCGGCGAAACAGAACGGGCCGCCGAGTCTCCTCGACGGCCCTTCTCGCGTGTCGACTCTGCGCTGGCGCAGAGGTTCGTTCGCTTTAGCGCTTGATGTTGTAGAAGGCGCCCAAGCCCGCGTAGGCGGCCTGGCCCTCCAGCTGCTCCTCGATGCGGATGAGCTGGTTGTACTTCGCCACGCGATCGCTGCGGCACGGGGCGCCAGTCTTGATCTGGCCGCAGTTGGTGGCCACCGACAGATCGGCGATGGTCACGTCCTCGGTCTCGCCGGAGCGGTGGCTCATGACGCAGGCGTAACCATGGGTCTTCGCCAATTCGATGGCCTCCAAAGTCTCAGTGAGCGAGCCGATCTGGTTCACCTTGATGAGAATGGCGTTGGCGCACCCCAGTTCGATGCCCTTGGCAAGGCGCTTCGAATTGGTGACGAACAGATCGTCGCCCACCAGCTGCACGCGGTCGCCGATGCGCTCGGTGAGCTTCTTCCAGCCATCCCAATCTTCCTCGGCCATGCCGTCCTCGATGGAGACGATGGGGTACTTGTTCACCAGAGCCTCCCAGTAGTCCACCATCTCGTCGCTCGTGAGCTCGCGGCCCTCGCCGGCCAGCACGTACTTGCCGGTCTCGGCGTTGTAGAACTCGGTGGACGCCGGATCCATGGCGAACAGGATGTCGGTGCCGGGCTTATAGCCGGCGGCCTCGCAGGCCTGCACGATGTAGGCCAGGGGCTCCTCGTTGGTCTTCAGGTTGGGGGCGAAACCGCCCTCGTCGCCCACGCCGCCGCCGAGCCCGGCATCGTGGAGCACCTTCTTCAGGGTGTGGTAGATCTCGGCGCACCAGCGCAGGGCCTCGGCGAAGGTGGGGGCGCCCACGGGCATGATCATGAACTCCTGGAAGTCCACGTTGTTGTCGGCATGCACGCCGCCGTTCAGGATATTCATCATAGGCGTGGGCAGAAGATGCGCGTTCGCGCCGCCCACGTACTTGTACAGCGGCAGCCCGGATGCCTCGGCGGCGGCATGGGCCACGGCCAGCGAAGCACCCAGGATGGCGTTGGCGCCGAACGCGCCCTTGTTCTCAGTGCCGTCGGCCTCGATCATGGCGGCATCGATCATGCGCTGATCCTCGGCCTCCAAGCCGATGAGCGCATTGGCAATCTCCTCGTTCACGTGGGCCACGGCGTCCAGCGTGCCCTTGCCCAGGTAGCGCTTCTTGTCGCAATCGCGCAGCTCCACGGCCTCGAAGGCGCCCGTGGAGGCACCCGAGGGCACCGCCGCGCGGCCGAAGGAACCGTCCTCCAGCACGACTTCCACTTCGACGGTGGGGTTTCCGCGGGAATCCAGGACCTCGCGCCCGTACACATCGATGATGACGCTCATGTAGTGCCTCCTTGCAGGTAATGTCGACGCTGTTGTTCAGCATTTCCCATCATACCATGCAAACGCGCCCCACACGAAGCGAGTTCCGTGCAGGGCGCGAAACGAGGGCGCAGGCCGCAAAAGGGCTCCGAGAGCTGCGCCGGCGGCGTGCAAGCCGCTGCCGGCAAGGTGCGATTCGCAGTTGCAGGCCGCAGCAGCGCGCGCTAGTGGATGCCGGGCCACACCGCCCCGGGATCGGGCGCGGGCGCATCGCGGTTCTCGTCGGTGGAGGGAATGACGCCGTATTCCTTCAGCAGCCCGTAGATATCGGTGTGCTCGATCTCCTTCAGGCCGCGCGAGAGCAGCAGCTTCTCCAACACGTTCATGTTCATGTCGGTAGCTGGTTTGCCGTCGCGCAGCGGCGCCGTGGCGTTCAGCAGGCAGCGCAGATCGTAGGCACTCCCCCACACCTCGGGCACGCCGCGGTCGATGTTCAGCAGCGTGTACACCGCCTCCATGCCGGTGCGCATGGAGTACTCGGTGGTGAAGATGGTGTCGCGGGGCGTTTCAGCGAACTGGCCGACGAAGGCGAAGTTCACGGCGCCCTCCGGTACCACGAGCGGGCGGTCGCCGTTGGCGCGGGGCATGAAGAAGGCCGTGATGTAGGGCATCATGCAGGGCACCGTGTTGGCGCTCTTCTCGGCCATATCCTCGATCTTCTCCTCGGGCACGCCCAGGTGGTACAGCCATTCCTGGCAGATCTCACGCCCGGTGCAGTCGCGCATGGGCTTCTTCACGTAGTTGCCGTTCACGGCGGTGAACAGGCCGTAGAGCCACACGCACACGGTTCCGGGTTTCTGATCGCGAAACTGGGGCTGGCGGTTGATGGTCCAGGACAGCAGCCAGTTGGAATCCCTCACCGACACGATACCGCCGGTCACCACGCCGCCGGAGAGCGGATCGCGCTTGCAGATGGCCTCGATGTAGGGCAAGATCTTCTCGTCCAGCGTGGTCACCGTGGCGCTCTCCCAGTTGCTCTTGGCCGGATCGCCGCAGAACTTCTCAGGCCGTCCGAAGGCCGGCGACTGAGCCGCTATCTTCTTCCACAGATCCCAGCCATCCCCCGGCGTGAGCTCGGGGGCATAGCGGGCCGGCGTGTTCTGGCTGCCGAAAGAGGAATGGGCCACCAAGCTGCCCGGCGTGATGAACACCAGATCGTTCTCGGTCAGGGGGATGACCTGCTCGCGGATACCCGCCGGATCGGGGACCTCATCCCCCGGCAGCCCCTCCACGGCGCCAATGGCCTCAGGCTCGTCCTCCACCAGGAAGCGAATCTCGGTGGCCACCTTGCGGGCGTCGTCGCGAGCCTCATCGCAAGAGAAGCGCACGTCGGTCACATGGGTGTCGTAGTGGAAGTCCACCCCGTGATCCTTCAGGTAGTTCACCATGGGCAGGATCATGGACTCGTACTGGTTGTAGCGGGTGAAGCGCAGCGCCGAGAAGTCGGGCAGGCCGCCCACGTGGTGCACGAAGCGGGTGATGTAGCGTTTCATCTCCAGGGCCGAGTGCCAGTTCTCGAAGGCGAACATGGTACGCCAGTACAGCCAGAAGTTCGAGTTCAGCACCTCGTCGGAGAAGTACTCGGTGATGACCTTGTCCTGGAGGTCCTCCTCGGGGGTGAAGAACAGGTTCATAATCTCCATGCAGGCTTTGTCCGACAGATCGAAGCGGTTGTCGGTATGGGCGTCCTGGCCGCGATTCACCGTGGCGCGACACAGGGAGTAGTTGGGATCGCGCTTGTTCAGCCAATAGTAGTAGTCGAGCACGCTTACGTTCGGGTCCTCGATGGAGGGGATGTCGCGGAACAGGTCCCACATCACCTCGAAGTGGTTGTCCATCTCGCGACCGCCGCGCATGGTGTAGCCGAGACTCGGGTAGTCCCAGCCGTCGCAGCCGCCGCCGGCGCGAGGCCCTCGCTCCAAGATATGGATGCGCTCGCCGGCCATCTGCCCGTCGCGCACGAGGAAGCACGCGGCCGCCAGCCCCGCCAAACCGCTGCCCACGATGTAGGCCGACTTGCCATCCACCCCCTCGGGCTTCAGGGGATGGGCGAAGGCCTCGTAGTTGCCGCTGGAATAGTACATGGCACGTCCTCTCTAACGCGGTTTTGCCGGTTACCCCATAGTGCCGTGCCCGGGCAACCCGCGCCCTCGGCGGCCCCGCTCGTTGCCCCCGTGTTGAGAAGCGGTAACGGGAACGAACCGCGGCCAAAGGCAGTTTCGTCCAACATCTCCTCACCCGCAACTCCGTCACGCCGACCCGCTTGCCCCCTCATTCCGCCGCCCCGCCCCAAGCTGCAACCGATCGACCGCGTTGGTCCCTGGCACCCCGCAGCTGACCCTCGTATAATGGCGAGCCATGGATACCACGCGACAGACCAAACGGAGCCTGCCGAGCTTCGTGTACAAACTCATGCTGCTGGCGGCCACCGTTATCTGGGGGTTTGCCTTCGTGGTGATGAAGGACGCCGTTGACGTGCTGCCGCCAGCGCAGCTCATCGGCGCGCGCTTCCTGCTCACAGGGCTGCTCATGGCCGCGGTGTTTCACCGTCACCTGCGCGGCAGCCTGAATGCCGGCTTCCTCGGCGCGGGGCTCGTGCTGGGCGCGGTCACCTTCCTGGCCTTCTGGGTGCAGACGGTGGGCCTCGCCGAGACAACCCCGGGTAAGAACGCCTTCCTCACGGCTACCTACTGCGTCATCGTGCCCTTCATGCTGTGGGGCCTTACGCGGAAGCGCCCCACGATGGCGAACGTGGGCGCAGCCGTGCTCTGCGTGGCGGGCATCGGGCTCGTATCCATGACTGCCGGCAGCTTCACCATCGGCTTCGGCGATCTCATGACGCTGTTGTGCGCGGTGTTCTTCGCAGCCCAGATCATCGCCATCGCGCGCTTTTCCCGCCGCTTCGACGTGCTGGGGCTTACCACCTACCAGTTCCTCTTCGGGGGCGCCATGGGCCTCGTTCTCGGCGCTGCCATCGAGCCCGTACCGGCATGGGAAGCAGTGGCCGACCTCGATTTCTTGCTCAACTTGGCCTATCTGGTAGTGTTCGCATCGGGGATATGCTACGTACTGCAGAACGTGGGGCTCGCCCATGTTCCCGAAGCCCAGGGGTCGCTCATCCTGTCACTGGAGTCGGTATTCGGCGTCGTTGCAAGCGTCTTGATCTGCGGCGAGCTCGTGACCGGACGCATGATGCTCGGCTTCGCGCTCATCTTCGCCGCCATCCTCATCAGCGAGCTGGCGCCGGCACGCAAGACGTCAGAACAGAAGGGCTGCGCCCAGGCAGAGCGCGCTGCCGACGACGAGGACTACGCCGTCGCCTAGGGAGAAACGCCGTCCGTCTAAGCTGGTGGGCTGGCCGCTTGCCCCGTAGCACCGCGCGTCCATGGCCGCGGCCAGGCGGTCGGCCCGCCGGAACAGACCCACGAACAGCGGGGCCATAAGGCCCGCATTCGCCCGCACACGCGCCGTCACGCCCCCCGATCCCAGCGATGCCCCGCGGGAGGCCTGGGCGGCCCGAATACTCGCCAGCTCTTCAGCGGTCACGGGAATGAAGCGCAGGGCAATGGAGAGCGCGCAGGTCGCATCGCGCACAGGCAGCCCCACACGGCCAAGCGGCGCCAGCAAGCGCCGCAGCGCCTCAGAGAGCTCGGTTGTCGTGGAGAGTTCCATGAGAGCGCCGCTCGCGTACACGAGCAGCATAACGCGTGCCGCCACGACTACGCCCGCTGCCCAGCCTAAGGCCGCAGCGTTGTAAAACAGCAGAAATGCCGCGATCACCCAGGCCGGCGCACCGGCGCGTAGCACCGAGGCGAACCTCGCCCGTCCCACAGCCATCACAATCGACAGAAAAGCGACGGCGACGCCCAATCCGATAGGGCTTCCTATGAGAAACAACATCGCACTGTACGCCACAAGAAGCGCGATTTTCACGCGCCCGTCCAACCGGCGCACCGCCGGCGGAATGCGTCTGCTCTGTGCATCCAGCCCCGTCATGGCCCCAGTATGGCAGGGCTCCTGCGCGCCCGGCATCCTGCCCTCAGGCAGATCGGCCAGCAGCACCTATGTCAGGCAGTTTTGTGCAAGTGCGTAAAAAGGGAGCGCCTCCCGATCAAGAGACGCTCCCCATACGTCGGTGAACCTATCCCGCGGGGCTCCTGTTAAGGAAGGGCCCGAAGGCTTACCGGCTGCAAGCGACCAGGCGGTGAGTTAGCGAATCGCCTGTCGCATCAGACTGTCCACGCGACAGCGCAGCTCTTACAGGGCCTCGCCGATGCCCGCCGTACCGATCTTGGCCTGGTCGAACTCGAGGGCCGTCTCGGCAGCCTCGGCCGCAGCCTGCTCGTTGCCGAGGGCATCCTCGAACTCCGCCGACGAGGTGGCCTCGGCGACCACTTCCTCCTCGATGCGCTCGAGATCGGCTACGGCATCCTGGGTCTTTGCAGCCTCGGAATCGACGAACTCCTTCATGAGGGTATCCTTGTCAGCCATGATCCGGCTCCTTTCAATCTGAGAAGATCTTCGTGAACAGATGGTGTAAGAGCAAGATCTCGTGCCCTTGCAAACCGTATTCTACGAACTTGGCGGCGGGCAAAAAGGTGACTGCGCCGATAGTAATTGAGAGGTTGTACGGGTGTTGCTCGGCTGAAATAAAAGAAGACGACCGCCCGTAAGCGGTCGTCTTCCCTATAGAACGATACCTCCGACGCGCGGCTCATGCGGCTGTCCGGCGCCGGACGCATCCGAACGATCTGACAAGCAGCCTACTTGACGTCGGCCTGCTCCTCCTCGATCTTCTCGGCGTCGACGGTCTCGGCCTCCTTGGCGGCCTCAGCCTCAGCCTTCTCGGCCTCCTCGCGAGCCTCCTCGACAGCCTCGGACTTCTCAGCGGCGTCCACGGCCTCGACCTGCTCGATGGTGCCGTCGTTCTCGAAGCCCAAGTCCTCGGCGAGCTCCTCGGACTTCTCCTCCTTCTTGGCGACCTTCTTGGGGGCAGCCTTCTTCGGAGCAGCCTTCTTGGCGGCGGCAGCCTGACGCTCGGCCTTGGGCACGCAGGGCTCGGTCACAAGCTCCATGATGACCATGGGGGCGTTGTCGCCCTTGCGGGGCCCGAGCTTCATGATGCGGGTGTAACCGCCGGGACGATCCTGGAACATGCCCTGGGCGACCTTCTCGAAGATCTCGCGAACCAGTTCCTTGTCGTTCAGGTAGGCGATGGCCAGACGGCGGGAATGCAAGTCGCCGCGCTTGGCCCAGGTGATGACCTTGTCAACGTCGGGGCGGATCTCCTTGGCGCGAGCCTCCACCGTCTTGATGCGGTCGTTCAGGAACAGAGCAGAAACCAGACTGCGCTTCATGGCCTTGGTATGGCTCCAGTCGGTGCCGAGCTTCCGCCCCTTCTTGTTGTGTCTCATATCTCGTGTCTCCTAAAGCTTCAAATTGAGGTCCATGGAAATGAGCTTGTCCTTCACTTCCTCGATGGACTTCGCACCAA
>ERZ777306.596-NODE-596-length-70982-cov-5.379898_pt1 | contig 70982 bp, 60 predicted proteins | sample MGYA00374966_ERZ777306 | MGnify/ENA primary metagenome ERZ777306 (study PRJEB29329, sample SAMN06343882) | mouse gut metagenome | isolation source: Mouse cecum | place: Austria: Vienna | collected 2014-11-15 ...
TGTCTGCAAAATCAACCCTTTTCTCGAGCAATGAGTCTGAAGGTGTCTTTTCAATGAGTTTGCCTCCGTGCCTTTCTGCGCTGTAATAGAGATATTCTCCGGACGGGCTGTAGACAAAATCATTGGCACCGTATCTTGTGGATGTCAGCTGGACCAATTCTCCTGAATCAGCGTCAAGCCTGTAATATTCATTTACACCTGTCCTGTCAGATGTGAAGTAGAGCATACCGTCCTCGCTTCCGAAATTGGTTATCTGTACAGGCTGCGGACAAAGTACCGTCTTCCAGTCATTTTTGAATCTGTTGTCTTCAAATCCTATGGAATAGATGCCGTATCCGTGTTCCGAAACAGCTGTTACATATATTCTGTCTTTTATCCAAGTGCTTGTTGTCACCTGTAGTGAATCGGGAGCCGTTACGGATGCTGTTTTCTCTCCATTGTCCGGATCGAGTATGGCCAGTCCGGTGTTTCCCCTGTCAAAATATTCAGATGTGCATAGATATGTGCCATCTTCGGATATGCTCGGACTGAACAGACGCCCCTGATGCGTAATTGTCCTGCGTATGTGCTTCTTGGTATCGTAGTATCTTATAAGCGAATTTTTCTTCTGACCCCATCTTATGTCAGGTACGGTTTCGCTCCAGTATATCCTGTTCCGCTGCTCTGACAGGCACAGCTGGCTTGCGCTATGAGGGAATGAACTGATGATCCGCATTTTTCCTGCAGGGCTGATTTTCACAAGCGCAGGAGCGACGGACTTTCCTTCCCTTACTGTGAAAAGGTCGTCTCCGCAGAATATGTTGTTGTAATATTCCGTGTATCTTGTAGGAGTGTCCATTATCTCAGATGAAGGTATGAAAGGCTTTCTCGCTTCGATTTCCTCCTGCCACATTCTGTTGAGAGTATCTGCTATTTCCTTGTATGCGGTCTTGAGATTTTTTCCTGTCGTCTTTTTCAGAACGGTTTCGAAGCCGTTGACATCGTATGGACGTCTTGATATATGATGTGTATATTGTCCGACGAAGTCATCCGTCCCGTAAAGATAACGTATTCCGCTGAACATAAGATATCCTGCCGCATAATGGTTGAGGGTATTGTTGCGCTGCGATCCGAAACGCCATTTGTTCCAGTTGCGGAAATCCCCGTTGTCGAATGCTATCATATAGTAGTTGAGGAAATCGGCAGTGCGTCCTCGTCCTGATCTGCTCAATGCCGTTTCGGCTATCACCGCATCTCCTTCAAGCATTTCATTCGAAAAATATAATCCTGCCACAAGTCCGTTGAACATTTCTCCGAAAAACCATCCGAAAGGTCTGAATGCCCCTGAAAGACCTGTCTGCATCTGGGCGGCGTGCCTCTGTTCGTGTATTGCAAGCATAGTTGCCCACGGCATGGCTTCCGGGTCGTACGGCTGCGGAGATGTGAACAGGCTTATGCGTTTCGGTGCCCAGGCTACAGAGCCGTTGGACTGTGCATTGAATGCGTGCAGAATGACCGGCATTTTGACCCTGATGCATTCTCCTGGTGTATATCCGGCTGTCCTTCCGACAGGGATTCTGTATTTTTCAAGATTGCGTCCGTATGCCATAGCGAGCGAATCCAGACCTTCAGGATAGACTATCCTGTAGTGCGGAGTCTCTGTGCTTGACCATCTGACTGATGCCGGATTGTCTCCGACAGTGTAAAACTGCGCATAGGAAATGGTATGGAATATGAATGATATCAGAATGGGGAGTAAAAAATACCTGGCTTTCATAAGTCCGTTAAATCTTTGTTACATTGTAAATAGCGGACGGCAAATCTAAGTATTTTTATATATTTTTGCGCCTGTTTGATAGACAAATGGATATTAATTTGATTAAATCATAATATTGCTTCTTTATGAATATTGTAATTCAGATCTGTACTCTGCTGGGCGCCTTGGGTATGTTCCTTTATGGTATGACTCTTATGAGCGGCGGATTGCAGAAAGCGGCCGGGGACAAACTCAGAATGTTTCTGGCGTCTATGACTTCTACTCCGATAAAAAGAATTCTTACGGGTGTCATAATTACCGCGCTTATCCAGTCTTCTTCGGCGACAACCATTATGGTCGTAGGATTTGTGAATGCAGGACTGATGTCTCTGGCCAATGCCATAGGTGTGATTATGGGAGCCAACATCGGAACCACATTCGTAGCGTGGATCATCGCGTTTCTCGGATTTTCCGTGGATATAGCTTCAATATCGGTACCTCTTATGGCGGTAGGTTTTCTGCTGTCTATCTCCAAGAAGCCCAAGCATAAGAACATCGGTGAACTGGTGATAGGATTCGCCATAATGTTCCTCGGCCTTTCACTGCTCAAGGATACATCGAGCGTACTGCTTGACAAGCCGGAGGTGTTGTCGTTCATAAAGCAATGGACAGGTTTCGGATACGGTTCAGTTCTGATTTTCCTTGCACTCGGAACCATTCTCACCATAGTGCTTCAGGCGTCAAGCGCGACTATGGCTATCACTATGGTTATGGTCAACTTCGGATGGATTTCATTTGAGATGGCCGCGGCTATGGTACTCGGTGAAAACATAGGAACTACTATCACGGCGAATATGGCGGCTGCGGTAGGTAACGTTTCCGCCAAAAGGGCTGCAAGGGCGCATACCCTGTTCAATGTATTCGGAGTTATATGGGCGTTGATCGTCTTCTATCCTTTTGTCAAGCTGATAGGCATTATTGTGCAGGGGATGGGAATGTACAATCCTGTCACCGCGGATTTCACGGCATATCCTGCCGGAAGCCCGGAGTATGCAAAGCTTCAGACATCCCTTCTGTACGGTGTAGCTACGCTTCATACCCTGTTCAATATAATCAATACGACCATTCTCATCTGGTTTGTGCCGTATATTGAAAAGATAGTGACCTGGATGGTGAAGAGCCCTGCAGGGGAGGAGGAAGTATTCAGCCTGAAATATATCAGCAGGGGACTTCTCAGCACTGCGGAGCTGTCGCTTGATGAGGCCAAAGAGGAAATTGTACATTTCGGTGAAATCTGCCACAAAGGGTTCGGCTATATAAGGCAGGCCATCAATGAGACCGATGCCGACAAATTCTCGGAACTGAATCAGAAGCTGGCCAAATACGAGGAGATTACGGACAGGATAGAGTATGAGATAGCTTCATATCTCAATGATGTCTCAAAAGGTGAACTCAGTGACAGTGCCGGGATAAGGGTACGATCCATGTACAAGATTATCAGTGAGATGGAAAGCCTTGGAGATTCAGGTGACAAGATAGGAAGGATTCTTCAGAGGAAGAATGCCCACGGAAAGGTCTTTGACGAGGATATGCTCAGGAAACTGAACAGGATGCTTGATACCGTTGATGCTGCTTATGTGGCTATGCTGGACAACCTCAGGATGCCTTATGATGAACTTAAGGACATTGTGAATGCACAGAATGCCGAGGATGCCATCAATGCGTGCCGTAATGCTCTGCGTGAGGAACACATAGCGAATATGGAGAACAGCAGCTATAACTATCAGACAGGGGTCTACTATATGGATGTTGTTTCCGAACTGGAGAGGATAGGTGATTTTATCATAAATATTTCTCAGGCGGAAGCTACGGTAAAATAGCCGTATGCCGCAGGAATCATAGTTTGCAATGGCTGGAATACGGATAATCTTAAATATCGGAACAGCGGTTTTAACCGCTGTTCTGTTGGTTGTATCAGGTTGTGGACAGAGAAAGGCAGAGACGTTTTACGCCCTGCCTTTTCCTGCCGTGAGCATTCCTTCAGTGTATGAAGATGATTATGAGATGGCTGTAGGCTATCTTGCGGAGCATTATTGGGACAACTTTACGGATACTTCGCGTCATTATCCCTGTGACAGCGTGTTTGTGAGCGGTGTGAAGACAGATGATGTGGAGGCTGCGTTTTCAAATTATGTCGGATTGTTGGGTATGCTTGATCTGCCGGAGGCGATGTCGGCTATAGGCCGGCTTTTTGACAGGGTCGAGTCTTGTGAAAGAAGCGACACGGCTTCAAATGTATTCGAGACGGTCACCGCGCTTGTGGAAAAATATCTGTATGATCCGAATTCGCCTTTCAGAAACGAAGACCTGTACTGTCCTTATGCGGAGAGACTGTCGGTCTATGAAGGATTTTCCGCAGAGAAGAGAGCGGCTTACGGATATGATGCAAGGATGTGTTCTATGAACAGGACAGGAAGCCGTGCCGCGGACTTTACATTTGTGGATGCTGACGGGATGACATATTCGCTTTACGGGATAGATTCCGAATATACATTGCTGTTCTTCAGCAATCCCGGATGTGCCGCCTGCAAAAATATAATCAATGTGCTAAGTATGGACCTTTCGGCGGACAGACTGATTGCAGCCGGAAAGCTTTCCGTAGTGAATGTCTATATTGATGAGGATATATCCGGCTGGTATGAATATATGCCTGTATATCCTGAATCCTGGTACAACGGATATGACCCTGACGGGATTATCCGCACCGACAATCTTTATAATGTACGTGCCATACCTTCTCTGTATCTTCTGGACAGGGACAAGAATGTCCTTATGAAGGATGCCCCGGAGCAAAATGTTTTTGCGTTTCTTGAAAATCTCAATGAATAGTTAAAAGGTGTGTAGTTAAAGATGCCTTTTCCTTATTTTAGGATTCGAATAAAACATTATCTTTGTATGTTATGTGAATCTTAAGACAGGGTAAAAGTATGTGGACGATAGAACGGTTGAAGTATAGTAAAGAGTCAGAAGATAAAGTCGAGTTTAAGAAAGGAGAATATGGCAATATTGCATATGATGGAGGAAGCAGACTAAAATCTTCTGAGCGTCGTCGTTGCATATTAGGTTATGTGGTAGCTCTTTGTAATGAGAAAGGAGGTTCGTTGGTCATCGGGATGGATGATAAATTTCCTCATAAAGTTATCGGAACAAAACAGAATGAAGGTTGTATCGGTGAACTTGAAGCAAATATTTATAGAGATACGGGAATACGCCCTGATATTTATGAACTTTATGAGAATGAAAGCGACAGACAAGGCCGTGTTCTTGTTATAGATGTTCCTTCACGTCCTACAGGAACTGTTTTTAAATTTGAAGATGTTGCTTTGATGAGAGTAGGAGAAGAGCTGAAACCTATGTCTGATGAAGTATATCTTAGCATTATACAAGAGAAAGAACCTGATTTTTCACAACAGATTTGCAAATATGCAACAATCGATAGTTTGGACAAGGAAGCGATTGGTGTGTTGAAAGACAAATATGCCAAGAAGCAAAACAATCCAAGATTCTTGTCATTGAGCAATGAACAAATACTTAATGACCTTGGTTTGGTCATAGATGGTCAGGTTTCAAATGCTGCAGTTATTCTTTTGGGAAGGGAGGATTTCATAAAAGAGTATTATCCTCAAGCTGCTATAATGTTGGAATTTCGTCATTCCGATTCGCAGATTACATTTGATAATAGAGTTGTTTACAGGCAGCCGTTTTTTCTGATGATAGAACAATTATGGCATGATATTGATTTACGTAATGGCTCGTTTTCAATAAAGGAAGGACCGTATATTTTTGATGTGCCTTATTTTAATGAAGAAGTAATAAGGGAGTCAATAAATAATGCCGTGGCCCATAGGGATTATAATAGAAATAGTGAAACGGTTATAAAACAGTATCCTCAGAAGTTGGTCATTACAAATGCAGGCGGCTTTCCGTATGGAGTCACAATAGAAAACATATTGACAACACCGAGTACACCAAGAAACAGATTGTTATCTGATGTTTTGTCAAAAACAGGTATTGTTGAACGTTCTGGTCAAGGCGTGGATAAAATATTCTATAATACATTGTCTGAAGGAAAAGCAGCTCCGGATTATTCACATAGCGATGCCTTTAAAGTTGAACTTGTGCTCTCGTCCATAATGTATGATAAGGCGTTTGCATTGTTTATTGAATCCATACAACAGAATTTAACGGAAGAAAATAAATTGTCTGTATTTGAAATCATTGCTTTGGATAAAATTCGTAGAAATTCCGATACTAAAATTATAGATAAAACTATAATAAATAAATTGATTGACAGGAATCTTATTGAGAAAAGAGGTAAGACAAATGGTATTCACTATATATTATGCCGGAGTTATTATGAATTCACAGGGAATGAAGCTGAGTATTCAAAAAAGAGTGATTGGGATTTATCGCAAATGACATCTATTATTTTACCATATCTCCAAAAGTATAATAAAGCGAAAATGGGGGATTTTGTGAAATTATTGGATGGACATCTTACAAGACGTCAAGTGAGAGTATATGTACAGCAAATGGTTGGGCAGGGGATTCTCGAACAGACAGGAAAGGGGTCAGGAACATTGTATTATATCAGTGAGTGGTATAAGAATAATTCAAAGCTTATTGATAAGGCATTAATGATAGGGATAGAAGAGCTTAGGAAACGTGGAGAGATTAAATGACCAAAAAATGTCCAAGTTTTGTTTGATAAAATATAAAAAAACAAAGTAATTTATTGATAACCAAGTTTATATAAATGTCCAAAATAATTTGGAAAAACTTATGTCAAAATATAAGAAATGATATTATGGAAATAAAGAAGGAATTATGGGGCAAGTCGGAGTGTGGAAAGGAAATCTTCCGTTATACGATGACAAACTCCAAGGGAGCGTATGTGCAGCTTTCAAGCATAGGTGCAGGAATCGTGTCAGTCGTGGTTCCCGACAGGGAAGGAAAACTTGCTGACGTAGTGCTCGGGTATCCGGATCCTATGAGCTATTTCGGAGACGGTCCTTGTGCTGGAAAAATACCTGGAAGATATGCCAACAGGATTGCGGCAGGCAGGTTTGTTCTTGACGGAAAGGAATATGACCTTCCTATAAACAACGGACCGAACCATCTTCACGGAGGTCCTGAGGGATTTCAGAACAAAGTATGGGAAAGCCGTGTCAATGGTGATTCCGTTGAGTTCCTTTATTATTCTGAAGACGGTGAGATGGGATATCCCGGAGCTTTGAAGGCAGTCGCACGCTATGACTGGAGCGAGGACAATTCGCTCCGTCTTACAATTACAGCGGAAAGCGATGCCCCTACAGTTGTAAATCTGACAAATCACGCATATTTCAACCTGAACGGGGAAGGCAACGGGGATATTCTCGGTCATATTCTGAAGCTTAATGCCTCGGAGTATCTTCCGACAGATGATACTCTTATTCCTGTCGGAGAGAGCGAGCCTGTAGCGGGGACTCCGATGGATTTCATTTCAGCCAAACCTCTCGGCCGTGACATCAGAGAAGATTTCCCTGCATTGAATTATGGAAAAGGCTATGACAATTGCTGGGTTATCGACGGTGCCGAATCAGGACAGATACAGAGCGCGGCGGAACTTTATGCTCCGGAAAGCGGACGTACTCTCGAAGTGCTTACCACACAGCCCGGAGTCCAGATATACACTGGCAACTGGCTTGCAGGATGTCCTGAGGGAAAATGCGGCAGGAGCTACAATGATTACGAAGGCGTGGCCATAGAGTGCCAGAACTATCCTGACGCACCGAACAAGTCTGACTATCCTTGCGCTGTGCTGAGACCTGGCGAAGTGTATGAACAGGCCATCATATTTGCCTTCGGAGTAAAATAACAGGGAGGACAGGACGGAAATATGAAACAATACCTTGACCTTTTGAGGCATATCCGTGAGAACGGAACAATGAAAGAGGACCGTACAGGTACAGGAACGCAGAGCATATTCGGCTATCAGATGCGTTTTGACCTTAGTGAAGGGTTTCCTCTTCTTACTACGAAGAAAGTACATCTGAAATCAATCATATATGAATTGTTATGGTTCATCTCCGGAGACACCAACATCAGATATCTTAAGGAGCATGGTGTGTCCATCTGGGATGAATGGGCGGACGAGAACGGTGACCTCGGTCCCGTATACGGTCATCAGTGGCGCAGCTGGCCGACTCCGGACGGCGGAACCATAGACCAGCTTTCCAATGTTATAGAGACGATCAGAAAAAATCCTGATTCGCGCCGTATGATAGTTTCAGCCTGGAATGTGGCTGAAGTGGACAAGATGGCATTGCCTCCTTGCCATTCGCTTTTCCAGTTCTATGTGGCGGACGGAAAGCTTTCCTGCCAGCTTTACCAGCGAAGTGCGGATGTGTTTCTCGGAGTGCCTTTCAACATCGCTTCTTATGCTCTTCTTACTATGATGATAGCGCAGGTATGCGGTCTGAAGCCGGGAGAATTTGTACATACCACAGGTGATACTCATATTTATCGCAATCATTTTGAGCAGGTTGCCCTGCAGCTTTCACGCGAGCCTCGTAGACTTCCGTTGATGAAGCTCAATCCTGATGTGAAAAGCATCTTTGACTTCAGATATGAGGATTTCACTCTTGAGGGATATGACCCTTGGCCAGGTATAAAGGCTCCGGTGGCCGTATAAAAACAGTTTCTATGGAGAAATGTATCATAGTTGCGGTTGCGGACAATATGGCCATAGGAAAGGACAACAGTCTTCTGTGGCATATTTCCGAGGATTTGCAGTATTTCAAAAAGACTACGCTCGGATGTCCTGTGGTTATGGGCCGCAGGACATTTGAATCCCTTGGACGTCCTCTCCCGAAAAGGACCAATATTGTTGTTACACGAAGTGTGTCAGGTGCTGATTCTATCAGATCCGTTTTCCCTGACGTGATAGCCGTCCATTCTATGGAAGAGGCGTTTGAAGTATGTGGAGATGCTGAAAAGTGCTTTGTGATAGGCGGAGGGGAAATATACCGTCAGTCAATGGAGACAGTTGACAGACTCTATATTACAGAGGTACATACGGAAATAGGTGATGCGGACACCTTCTTTCCTGAAATATCTCCGGAAATTTGGCGTGAGACTTCACGGTCAGACCTCAGGACAGACGAAAATACTGGACTGACCTTCGAATTTGTCATATATGACAGGAAGTAGGAGGAATCCTTTGGAACATATTTGACGGTTGCATAATGGAGAGAGAGAATTTCAGAAGCCGGTTCGGCGCACTTATGGCTATGGCCGGCTCGGCTGTAGGGCTTGGAAACCTTTGGCGTTTTCCATATATGGTCGGAGAATACGGCGGAGGGGCATTTATATTCATATATATATTCTGTGTCTTCCTTCTCTGCCTTCCTATCTTATGTGCCGAGATGATAATAGGACGCAGAAGCCAGTCAAATGCATTCGGCGCATTCAAAAGACTGGCACCCGGGAGTGTCTGGAAATGGACCGGTATTCTGATGGTGGTCACTCCTGTAATAGTTGTATCTTATTACAGTGTAATAGGAGGCTGGTCTATAGAATATCTGTACAGGGCCTTCTGTCTGGACTTCACAGTCAATTCGCAGTCGGCTGCCGATTTGGGAGGCGTGTTCGGTGACTTTATATCTTCAATATGGGCTCCTTTGGTATGCCATACCATATTTCTTCTTGTCACTATGTCGGTTGTTATAGGAGGGGTAGAAAACGGTATCGAAAAATTCGGCAAGATAATGATGCCTATGCTGTTTCTGATAGTTGTCATAATAGCTGTGACATCATTTTATTTGCCTGATGCCGGAAAAGGGCTCGTATATCTTTTCAAGCCTGATTTTTCAAAAATCAACGCCGGTGTATGCGTGGCGGCTTTGGGACAGGCGTTCTTCTCTCTGTCGACCGGATTCGGGATAATGCTGACATATTCTTCCTATATAAGCAGAAAAGACAATCTTGCGTCCTCTTCTTTTCATATAGCTGTTGCGGATTTCATATTCGCCATAATAGCGAGCTGTGCAATAATGCCGGCGGTCTTTTCATTCGGACTCAGTCCTCAGGCCGGCCCCGGACTTGTATTTGAGACACTTCCGTTCATCTTTTCAAGAATGCCTGCCGGAGGGTTTGTTGCAATTCTGTTTTTTGCAGCCCTTTTTGTTGCGGCCCTTACTTCTTCCGTATCTATTTTCGAGGTCGGTGTGGCCTATCTTGTAGAAGACAGGAAAATGTCACGCAGGAAAGCTTCGTTTATCGTGTTTGCTGTCACCTGGGTTATCGGAGCGTTTTGTTCTTTGTCATTCGGTCCGCTTTCAGGGTTCAGAATTTTCAATGAGACCATATTCAATTTCTTTGACAAACTTTCAGCCAATGTCCTTATGACAGCCGGTGCTTTGCTGACAGTGCTTTTTGTCGGATGGAAAATGAAACGGTCCGATGTCATGGATGAATTTACTAACGGTGGTTGCCTTGATACGAATGTACGCATTTTCGGAGCTGTCTATTTTATGGTCAGATATGTCGCCCCGCTGGCGATTTTGGCGATATTCGTCTTCAATCTTCTGTAAAAACAAGAAAAAAATTATATTTTTTATTGATATTAATTGTCAATTAATCTAAAAATACCGCTCTCAGAATATATTCGCAATAATTAATAACACTATGGAGGTGCACGCCTCCGGCTAACAACTAATTATATGCGGATATCCGTTTTTGAATCAAAAGTGGTATCTCTACTGACGGTTCTGACGTCTTTGCTGGCATTTTTCTGTCCTTTGCAGGCAGAGGATGTCCTGTCGCGGCAAAGCAGGGATGTCGTGATTACCGGTACGGTCAGGGATGTGGCTTCCCAGCCTGTCGTTGGAGCCATAGTATATTCTCCTGAATATAATATCGCCACGATGACCGACTCAAATGGTTGGTATTCTATTGCTCTCCCTGATTCAGGGATTGAAATCCAGGTGTCATTTCTCGGCTACAAGACATTTTCTTTCGTAGCAGGGACAAAATCTGTCGTAAATGTGGTGCTTGAAGATGAAAGCACAACATTGGATGATGTTGTCGTTGTGGCCTACAGTACCCAGAGAAAGGCTACCGTGACAGGTTCTGTCGCGGCGGTAGGGACAAAGGATCTTCTCCAGTCTCCGCAGGCGAACATAAGCAATGCGCTTGCAGGGCGTATGCCTGGACTTCTTGCTGTCCAGAGAAGCGGTGAGCCTGGAAATGATGCTTCTACATTGCGTATACGAGGTGTCGGTACATTTGCCGGAGACCAGGACCCGCTCATTATGGTGGACGGTATTGAATCTTCAAACTACAACAACATCGACCCCAATGAGATAGAGTCGATCACCATCCTCAAAGATGCCTCTGCTACGGCTGTCTACGGTGTCAGGGGAGCAAACGGCGTACTGCTTATCCAGACCAAGAGGGGAGAGATAAGCAAACCGAAAGTAAGCCTTTCCACAAGCGTGGCATTCACCACATTCCCTTTTCTGAGGGAAAATATGAATTCATACGAGTGGACCAGGGGATATAACCAGGCACTTGCATATGACTCGTTCATCTCCGGAAGCTATGCTCCCGTCTATTCTGAGGAGCAGATAGAATATTACAGGACCGGTGAGAATCCTGTGCTGTATCCGAGCGTGGACTGGTATGATTATATGTTGAGGGACTACAGCATCAATACCCAGAGCAACTTGAACATAAGAGGTGGAGGCAAGAGGGTGAAATACTTTTTCTCACTGGGATATTTTACCCAGAACGGTATGCTCAATACTGATGTCGTGCGTCAGGACTATGACTATCAGATAAAATACCGCAGGTATAATTTCCGCTCCAACTTTGATATCACCATCACAAAGAATCTGACAGCCAGTATTGACATATCCACGCAGATAGACAATAAGCGCGGACCTAACTGGAATACGGACCTTCTGTTTGAAATGCTGTCTTCAGTACCGCCAAATGCGACCCCTGGAGTGGTCGACGGCAAGATTGTGACATTGTCACAGATTACCAATTCGTCCTGGTCTCCTCTGTCGGCCTATAACAAGGGGTGGCATAATGACTATGGTAACACTCTCAATGGTGCCGTAAGGCTGAACTATAGTATGGATTATCTTCTCAAAGGATTGAAGCTGAGAGGAGCCATATCCTACAAGAGCTACAACCTTGAGGTGAAGACTTTCCAGAAAGAGCAGGTGACATACGATGCGCGGCCTTCAGAGGACGAGGGTATAATCTATGTCCCGAACGGTGAACCCCAGCAGGCCAGAAGCGGGAGTTCGACCGATAAGAACAGGCGTATATATCTTGAAGGAGGTATTGAATGGAGCAATAATTTCAACGGCCACTCGGCAGGTGTCCTGCTTCTGTATACCCAGAGCAAATATCACAGTCCGAATCTTGCCTTTCTTATTCCGAACGGCTATCAGGGAGTTGTCGGACGTGTGACCTACGATTATAAGAGCAGGTATATGGCCGAATTCAATATCGGATATAACGGTACAGAGAACTTTGCGGAAGGACGCCGTTTCGGCTGGTTCCCTTCATTTTCTGTGGGCTGGATTCCTACCGATGAGAAATTCTTTCCGAAAAACGATGTGCTTACATTCCTTAAAGTAAGGGCTTCCTACGGTATTGTGGGAAATGACAAGGTCGGAGGCGACAGGTTTCTGTACCGTCCTACAGTGTACACCTTTAAGGACGGAGCCTATAATTTTGGTGAGGTTGGCCAGAATTACCAGTCATACAGAGGTTCATACGAAGGCAAGATCGGAAACCCGCTGCTGACTTGGGAAAAGGCCAAAAAGCTGAATGTCGGTCTGGATGCCCATTTCCTTAAGGAGAAGATCTCGCTCACGCTGGAATGGTTTCTTGAAAACAGGGACAATATCCTTACCAACCGCGGTACGGTTCCGGATATCATAGGTGCTGATATGCCTGCATACAACCTCGGAAGGATGAAGAACTCGGGCTATGAGGGTGAACTGTCCTACAATGACCGCTGGGGTGATTTCCGCTTTTTTGCAAAAGGCAATTTCACTTATGCCAGAAATGTCATACTTGAGCAGGATGAAGTGAATTGGCCTTATAGTTACCAGTACCGTACGGGTCAGAGATATGGACAGTTTTTCGGCTATGTGGCTGAAGGTCTGTTCAATACCTGGGACGAAGTAAATGATGCCGCCCGTCCGGTGTACAAATGGAACAACAACAGGGTGCAGCCTGGAGACATCAGATATAAGGATGTCAACGGTGACGGCAAGATCGATGACAAGGATATAGTACCTATAGGCTATTCGAATTTCCCTGAAATAATGTTTGGTCTCGCGCTCGGAGGCAGCTGGAAAGGGATCGACTTTTCAATATTGTTCCAGGGAGCCTCAAATGTGTCCACTATGCCTTCAAGACGGACAAGAAGAGGCTTCTATACCGGGACAGGAGCCAACAGGGACCTGTTGAAAAGCTGGTCCCGGGAGAGATATGAGCAGGGTCTTGAAATATCCTATCCGAGATATTCCGTTTCAAATGACGAGCACAACCAGGTCGTCAGTACCTATTGGCTTGAAGATGCTTCCTATCTGAGGCTTAAATCCATTGAAATAGGGTATTCATTGACCGCTTCGTGGCTTTCTAAGGCCGGCGTATCGAATGTGAGGTTCTATTTCAACGGCAACAATATTCTGACTTTCTGCCGTCTGTATCCGGGAGAAGATCCTGAATATCCGATCGTTGAGGCGAATGCTGAGCCTTATCCACTGACAAGGATATTCAATATGGGCGTGAATATTAACTTCTAAAGGAAAATCTATGAAACATATACCAACAGTTATTTTTATTTGTCTTCTTATGGTCTCCTGTGACTATCTGGACAAAGCTCCCGGAGTGGATGTGACTGAAGATGACATATTTTCATCGAAGACCAATGTGGAGACTTTTCTTGCAAGCATCTATCAGAAAGGCATACATTCCAATCTCGGATATGGTTCTCCGAACAATTCCGGTGATGATACCACCAATCCTCACAGCTCCCTTTGGTCCGGACGGTGTGACGAGGCCGAACAGTGTGCCCCGTGGTATGAGCCGAACAACTGGAACTCGGCTTCCGTGACTGCGGACAATACTGACGACAGACGCTGGTCTCTCAGATGGGAGGCCGTCAGGAAAGTGGCTCTTATGGTAAAGCGTGCGGATGAAGTGCCTGATATAACCCCGGCATACGCCAGCCAGCTCAAGGCGGAAAGCCGTGTCATCAGAGCTTTGAATTATTTTGAAATGCTGAAATTCTATGGCGGTGTTCCTGTAATCGACCATTTCATAGAAGTGAATGAGAATCTTAAAATTCCGCGCAGCAGTGTGGAGGATGTGGTGAATTTCATAATATCTGACATTGATGAATCTCTTCCTTATCTTCCTGACCGTCAGACAGGAGCTTTGAGAGGACGCATTGACAAGGGAGCGGCGCTTGCAATCAGGTCCAAGACTCTGCTTTATGCAGCAAGCCCTCTGTTCAATACTTCTGTTCCGTATCTTGATATGGGCGAGAATAACAATCTTATATGTTTCGGGAATGAGGATCCGGAAAGATGGGAAGATGCGGCATACGCTGCAAAAGAATGCCTTGACTGGGCTGAAGAGAACGGCTGTCACCTTGTCACCGACCAGGGCGTATCACAGAATTACCGTTATGCCTGGGAGCAATATGACAATCCCGAGATCATTCTTGCAGAGAAGGCGCATAATGCCATAGGAAAATGGACCTGGCCGTGGTCTTCTATGGCACCGCCGAATGTATATCCTGGAAACTCAGGCCAGAGCGGAATAACGGTCACCCTGAACCACGTGAGAAAATACGAGAAAAAGGATGGTTCAATACAGACCTGGGAGGGTGGAGATGATCTTCAGAAAAAGATGTCGGAACTTGACTTCAGGTTCGAGGCCTGCATCGTAGGCAATCTCGGCAGATGGAACTCCGAGTTTCCTGCATTGGAGCTGTATGAAGGAGGCAAACACGCAAATACCTGTTTCGGAGGCTTCTGGCTTCATAAGCACTATCCTTCAATAATCAGCGAGACCGTGTGGCAGTATGTCCCTAATTCCACCCTCTTCCAGCTGAATGAAATATATCTCAATTATGCGGAGGCGATGAACGAGGCGTACGGTCCGGACAATTCCAACGGTTTTGAACTGACGGCGCGTCAGGCTGTGAATATCGTCAGGGCACGTTCCGGGATGCCTGAAGTTGAAGCATCGGGAAAAGACGCTTTCCGTCAGGCGGTAAGACACGAGAGGGATATAGAACTTGCCTTTGACAACCATAGGTTCTGGGACATCAGAAGATGGATGATAGCAGAGGAGGAGGGCGTAATGACCGGTGATATGTACGGTATCAGGATAACACGTATTGAAGGCAATCCTAAAGAGTATCATTACGAGCCTTATGTCTTTGAAACCCGCAGCTGGAACCGCAGGGGGTATCTGCATCCGTTTTCCACAAACGAAGTCAACAAGGGATATCTTGTCCAGAATCCCGGGTATTAAAATTTTGAGCGATGAAAAAATCAATGATATTTTTGGGTTTAGCCGTGCTTATGTGCTCTGCATCCATCCGGATGTATGGGCGTGAAGTCTCGGATACATTGGACAGGTGGCAAGATATACCGTCTTCTGATCTCCCCGAGTGGCAGATTGCAGGTGCAGTCTCCAGGGTGGACGGAGGTCTGCTTGAAGATTCATACGTATCGAATGTCTCCAATACTCTTTTCGGACGTCTGCCGGGACTGACCGTCTCCGGTTCAGGTGCGGAACCTGGTTCTGACAGTCCTGTTATGGCAGGAAGAGGTATAGGGACGTTCGGTTCCGGATCAGGACTGTTTTTCGTGATTGACGGATTCGCTTCCACCAGGGACTTCTTTGAAAGGCTTTCTCCGGGAGAGATAGAATCTGTGGAGCTTCTTAAAGATGCTGCCGCTTCCGCTTTGTATGGCAGCCGTGCTGCAAACGGTGTCCTGCTTGTAAGGACTCGGCATGGGGCGGCTTCTCCACTTAAGATAGAGTTCGGGGCAAAGGCGGGATTCCAGCAGCCTCTGAGGCTTCCTGAATGGCTGGGGTCGTACGATTATGCCTCGCTGTACAATGAAGCACTGAAGAATGAAGGCAAGGACGCGCTCTACAGCCGTTCGGATATGGAGGCATATCTGGCAGGGGATTCCCCTATGATGTATCCTGACGTCAACTGGCAGGATGAGGTGCTGTCCCGTATGAGTCCATATTATGTCTATAATCTGACTGCTTCAGGCGGAGGCAATGCGGTGAGGTATTTTGTGCATTTCAACGGACTGAACAATTACGGTCTTCTCAGAAACCCTTCCGGAGTGCACGACTTTGCCAGGAAACAGAGCTTTTCACGCTATAATTTCAGGACAAATGTGGATGTCATCCTTTCCAGGAGACTGTCGGCTTCAGTCATTCTTGGAGGAAGCATTGAAGACAAGGTCACTCCGGGAAGCAATGAGAGCACCTGGAATATAATCGACCTTGCCGCTACAGTCCCTCCTGGTGCCTTTCCTGTGCTTGTCACTGCGGACAAGGTCGGAGGAAACTCAGTGTATGAAAATCCGGTGGCGGAACTGACTGAGAAAGGATACATATCCTATAACGGACGCACTGCCCAGGCTTCACTCCGGCTTGTGGAGAAGCTTGATTTCATCACGGAAGGTTTGAGCATAGGAGGAGCGGTAAGTTTCAACAATTGGTATAAATCATATTCCAACAAGACCCGTTCTTATGCAAGATACAGTCCTGTCAAGGATTCGTCAGGTGAAATCTCATTTACTCAATATGGAGAGGACACATCGCTCGGAGGAGATGAATCCTCTTCCTGGCAGTGGCGCAATATAGCGGCAAACGGTAACGTGTGCTACAACCGCATATTTGGCTCGAAGCATTATGTAAATGCTATGCTGAAAGTTGATTATGACGAATATACGGTGACAGGGACGACTCTTCCTTTTAAAAACCTCAATTTCGGAGGACGGTTCTCATATTCTTTCGGAAAGAGATATATAGCTGAGTTCACCTTCGGATATCAGGGGAATGACAATTTTCCGAAAGGTTCACGTTTCGGCTTTTTCCCGGCAGGTGCATTGGCCTGGGTAATTTCAGAGGAAGATTTCCTCAGGGACAGCCCAGTTGTTCAGAATCTCAAGATACGCGCGTCATACGGTCTTGTAGGCAATCAGGATATAGGAGGCAGCCGGTATATGTACAACCAGTATTATACCTGGGGAGGAAATTATTGGCTGGGCTCGTCAAATACTGGAATGGATACTTATGTCGAAGGGGAAAAGGCAAACCCTTTTGTCACTTGGGAGAAAGACCGTAAATTCAATATAGGACTTGACGCGAGGCTTTTCAGCAATCTGTATCTTTCTTTTGACTGGTTCAGAAACCATAGATATGATATACTTGCCAGACCTTATGCATCGGTTCCTGACTGGCTCGGATTTTCAAAGCCGAATATGAATGTGGGAGTGGCTGACAACGGCGGATTTGAACTTGTGCTCGGTTACAGTGAGCGTAAAAAGGAATTCAGATACACTGTAGAGGCAAGTGCCTGGTATGCGCACAATAAGGTCGTGTTCAATTCGGAATCTCCGCAGGTCTATGACTACCGCTACAGCACAGGGCGTATTATCGGGCAGCCTTTTGCGCTTGAAGCTATCGGGTTTTTCCGTGATTATGAGGATATTGAGACTTCCCCGAAGCAGATTTTTGCCGAAGTTGTGCCGGGAGACATAAAATATAAGGACCAGAACAACGACGGGATCATCAATGAAGATGACTTCTATCCTGTCGGATATACATCTCTGCCTGAAATCAGTATGGCTTTGAATCTACAGTTTGAATATAAGGGGTTTGACCTCGGAATACTTTTTCAGGGGGCGGCAAACAGGACCGTCTATCTTGAGGGAAAAGCCTACCACGCATTCCAGAACAACGGCAAAGTCACGACAATGGCTTTGGGACGGTGGACAGAGCAGACTGCCGACACGGCGACTTATCCGCGTCTTTCTACCAACGGCAACAAAAACAATTACCAGTATTCTTCTTTCTGGCAGCGTAAAGGTGATTTCCTCAAACTGAGAAGTCTTGTATTCGGATATACGGTTACGGCTCCTGCACTGAAGAAGGCCGGGATAGACGGGATCCGTTTCTGTCTGAGCGGTACAAATCTTTTCTCTCTGGATTATATGCAGGGATATTGTGATCCGGAAGTATTGTACGGCTACCCTGCTGTCAGGACCTGCAGTTTTGGCTTTAACATCAAATTTTAACGGTTATGACCAAGAAATATATCATAATTTTCCTCGCGGTATTTTCATTTGCCGTCTCCTGCGATATGGAACCGGAAATAGAACTTTCGATTACTGCTGAAGATGTGGTCCATACATACAACAATACTATGGCAAGGGCCAATGCCGTGTATACATTCCTTCCAGATGGCTTTTCTTATATCGGCAACGCTATGCTCGCATCATGCTGCGATGAGGCGGAGCATACCGATGAATCCAACCCCGTGCAGAAGTTCAATACAGGGTCGTGGAGTCAGCTCAACAATCCGGACGGGGCCTGGAACAGATGTTTCAACGGCATCTATGCGGCCAACCTTTTTCTTGAAAATTCCGATGAGGTCGAGATGGACTATCTGAAATACGATCCGAACAAGAGCGAGCAGGCTAAATATCAGCTGTATCTCGACAATATAGAAAGGGTCAGATATGAAGTAAGGTTCCTTAGGGCATTCTTTTATTTTGAACTTGTGCAGCGTTATGGAGGTGTTCCGATTCTTGAACGGACATACGGGGTCGGAGATGATTATCTTCGTGTAGGCCGTAATACTCTGGAGGAGTGCATTGGATTTATCGTTTCCGAATGTGACGAGGCTGCGGAGAATCTGCCTGCAATATACGAGAGTGCCGATGTCGGCAGGGCAACCAGAGGGGCGGCTCTCGCTCTCAAAAGCAGGACTCTCCTTTTTGCGGCAAGCGACCTTTTCAATTCTCCGGAGTGGGCCGGAGGCTACGGCAGTCCTGAGCTCATATCACTTTCTGGAGACAGGAAACAGCAATGGGATGCGGCAGCCCGTGCATCAAAGGCTGTCCTTGACCTTGCTGAAGCCAGATATACTCTCCTTTCTGACTATTCTGACATATTCCTCAAATCCTATATCAACAACGAGGCTATCTTCGTCCGCCGTTATGGCAGCAGCTACGGGTTTGAATCCGTCAATCTTTCCGTAGGATTCGACAGGGGAAACAGCGGCACCGCACCTTCGCAGAATCTTGTGGATGCGTTCGAGACGAAATCAGGAAAGCCTTTTGACTGGAGCAACCCTTCTATGGCAGCAGATCCTTATGCGGACCGTGACCCGCGTTTGGGATATACTGTAATAACCAACAATTCGGTCTTCAAGGACAGGACAATGGAGATATTTGAAGGAGGAAGGGATGGTGAAGGAGTTGTAAATGCGACGAGAACAGGGTATTATCTCAAAAAATATGTTGATCCTGATGTTGATCTCCTTCAGGGACGCGGCACTGTGCATGCGTGGATTATTTTCAGGCTTGCTGAAATGTATCTCAATTATGCCGAGGCTATGAACGAGGCATACGGCCCTTCTGATGACCATAATTACGGAATGACAGCTCTTGAAGCGGTAAACAAGATACGTCAGCGCAAAAGCGTGAATATGCCGGGAATACCTTCAGGCATCACCAGAGAGGAGCTGAGGGAAAGAATCCGCAATGAAAGACGTGTCGAACTGGCGTTTGAAGGGCACAGGATGTTTGATGTCCGCAGATGGATGATTGCAGAGGAAACTCTTGGTGTCCCTCTCAGGGGAGTGACGGCAAAGCGCAATTCACAGACTTTCCTGTATACTCCCAAAGATGTCGAGAACAGGTTCTTCAGGCCTGCTATGTATTTTTATCCGATTCCGCAGACAGACTGCACTATAAGCGGATGGGTTCAGAATCCTTTGTGGTAATTGTTTAATGAATTGATGATATGAACGTTATAGAGAAAATAATCAGATTATCAATGATATCTGCGTTTCTGCTGCCGGTATCGTGCGATGTCAAGGTGGCGGACTCTGTATATCCTGCGCAGACAATCTATCTGCCTGCGGCGGTTCAGGCTGACCATATTTACCTGATAGACCAGGTTGAGGGTGATGCCGGAAGCGTTCCCGGCGATGGAAACCCGTATAAGGCGGTCATAGATTATGACTGTTCGTCATTTATGATACCTCTTGCTGTATACAGGTCGGGAATAGGCAATGAGGGTGATGTGAAAGTTGACATATCGCTTGATGATGAGATTGTGGATGATATGTTCATTGACGGCCGTCTTGATCCGGATGAAGTCAGGATACTGCCTTATGATCTGAAGGAATGTGAAGAAAAGGTCGTTGTCCGCGACGGATGCTCAAACGCTGTGTTCAATGTGTCCGTAGACCTTGACTGGCTGATGGACAGAGCCCAGAAGAACAGAATTTTTGTTTTCGGGGTATCCGTTTCCAGCAAAGACCGGGAAGTCAGTGAAGATTATGGCAGGGCGGTCATAATGATAGACACCGCGCTGTTTGACAGTATCTGACAATGATGTGTTTAATAATCAGCAATAATATAAACTATGAATAAAATGACATCGATATTTTTGACTTTGGCTTTGTTTGCCGCTTGCGACAACAAGATTTCCTATGACGATTATGTCATACCTTCGGATAACGTCTATACGGCTGTCCCTGCAAATGATTTTTTGGGAAGCATCGGCGTGAATTCCTCCATAGACACAAGGGGAGAGAATCTTGAAAAGACTCTGGAATGTATGCAGTATCTCGGTGCGAGGTGGATCCGCAGCGGATATGGAGGAAAAGGATATTCCAGTTTTGATTATCTTATCGAAAACGGAGGAATCAAATTCTCCATAGCTGTAGGTACGGGCTCCAGCGCGATAGATGTACCTCTTGAGGCTGCACGTTATCTCAAGGCCAAAGATGCCCTCATAGCTATGGAAGGGAACAACGAACCGAACAACTGGACCATATACTATGACGGAGAAGCCGGAGGCGGTCAGTTCTCCTGGATGCCAGTGGCAAAGCTGCACAGGGATTTCTATGCTGCAATAAAGGCTGATCCTCTGCTTAAGGACGTGGATGTGTGGTCGTTGACCGAGGCGGGGGCGGAAACGGACAATGTCGGTGTCCAGTTCCTTACCATTCCTTCCGGAGCGGGATGTCTTATGCCTGAAGGGACGACATTTGCGGATGTAGCCAATGTGCACAATTATTTCATACATCCCAACTGGCCGGCCCTTTCAAATAACCAGACCTGGAATGCCTCGGATCCTTCTTCTGCCTGCAGGGTGGACGGGCTTTACGGCAACAACGGAGTGACCTGGTCCAAAGGATACAGAGGCTATACGGAGGAAGAATGTATGCGGCTGCGCAAGGTTACGACGGAGACCGGTACCACTATCGATGAAGTCGTTACCGAAGAGATACAGGGACTGATGTATATGTCCTGCTACCTTGCACAGTATGCGCGCGGATGGGAATATACTTCAATGTACATACTCAGGGACCGCTCGGATGAAAGCGGCAACCAGACTTTCGGGTTCTATACCACGGACTATACTCCGAGAACCTCAGCGCATTATCTTCATAATCTTACCACTATTCTCAAGGACGACAAATCAATCGAGACCCCTGGAAGAATCGCATATTCGATTCCGGACAAACCGGAGACCGTGCATACTCTGCTTCTCCAGAAATATGACGGGACATACGAGCTTGTAGTATGGGGAGAGCGTTTCTCGGGAGGGCGAGACAACATTGTGCTGAAGCTGGACAAGGTGTACAGCCATATAAATATCTATGACCCTACAAAGGGTACCGGAGTTGTGGATACGTTTGAGAACACTTCGGAGATTCCTCTGACGATGACCAACCATCCTTATATAGTCGAATTCAAATAAATTCTTATGGAACCGTACAGAAGTTCACCGGGAACATTGATATTGCTTGTCGGTATTGCACTTATGGCATTGTCCTGCAGCAGGGACCTTGCCGGGTATGCGGATCCGCTTATAGGAACGGCATATACAGGCCATACGTTTCCAGGGGCTGCCCGTCCTTTCGGATTTGTCCAGCCGGGGCCTCATACAGGAAATTTCGGGTGGGAGCATTGCAGCGGATACAACAATGACGATCCCCGGATATGGGGATTCGGTCAGAATCATCTCAACGGTACCGGAATTCCCGATTTGGGCGATCTGATGATGATGCCTTTTTCGGAGCGGTCTGGACCCCGGTTCAGAAGTTCATGGGACAAGGAAACCGAATACGCTGTCCCTGGATATTATTCGGTATCCCTTACCGAAAATGATGTGAATGTGGAGATTACCTGTACTAAGCATACTGCCGTACACAGATATCATTATGAAGGTGCAGCAAGGAATCTTTATATTGATTTCCAGAGTGCCCAGACAAGTTCCGAGCACCAGTATGACACACACGTCCTTGATGCCCGGGTCAATTTTGAGAGCCCTTCGACGGTTACCGGATATGCAAATGTGACAGGTTGGGTGCAGAGACGGTATTATTATGTGATCGAGTTCTCTTCACCGGTGACAGGTAAAGAAATTGTTCCTGGCAATCCGTCCAACAAGGCTCCGAAATATGTGTTGCGGTTCGGACCGGGCGACAATGACATTATGGTAAAAGTCGCGATATCTACAGTAGGCATAGATGAAGCCAGGGCCAACCTTGCTGCGGAAGTTCCTGACTGGAATTTTGACAGGGTGCGTTCAGATGCACGTGATGAATGGAACAGATATTTCAGCATGATAGAGATATCCGGTACGGAAGAGCAGAAGACCAATTTCTATACCTCTTTCTACCACCTTCTCCTGCAGCCTAATGACATAGCTGATGCAAGCGGCTCATACCGTGGTGCCGATGACAAGGTGTATTGTGCTGAATCCGGACATTACTATTCTACTTTCTCCCTATGGGATACTTTCCGTGCAGCGCATCCGTTCTACAGCCTGTTTATGCCGGACAAGGCGAGCGATATGGTCAATGATATGCTTGTACACAGCGATGTACAGGGTTTTCTTCCGATATGGGCCCTGTGGGGTAAGGAGAACTATTGTATGATAGGAAACCATGCTGTACCGGTAGTCGTGGATGCCTGCCTGAAGAATCTCGCCGGTGTAGACAAGGAAGATGCATACAGGGCTGTGAAGAAGTCTCTGACACAGCCTCATTACCGTTCTGAGTGGGATATCTATGACAGATACGGATATTTTCCGTATGATATCATCAGGGAGGAATCGGTTTCAAGGACTTTGGAGTGCTGCTATGACGATTATTGTGCCGCTATGCTTGCCGGGGACCTGGGGTATGACGAGGATTATGCCTTCTTTATGGAACGGGCCGGATTCTACAGAAATCTGTTTGATACCGAAAACCGTCTTGCAAGGGGACGTGACAGCAAAGGTGCGTGGAGAACTCCGTTTGACAAATTCCATCTTTCACACGGAGGGACTTCCGGAGGAGATTACACCGAGGGAAATGCCTGGCAATATACCTGGCATATAATGCATGACATAGACGGTCTTGTGGACCTTATGGGAGGCAGGGAAAATTTCATCACGAAGCTGGACTCGCTTTTCATTATAGATACCAAGGCCGATGTCACAGGATTTGTCGGTGATGTCACCGGACTGATCGGCCAGTATGCACACGGCAATGAGCCGAGCCATCACGTAGCTTATTTGTATAGTGCCGTGGGTGAAGGAGCAAGGACGGCTGAGATAGTAAGGGAGATTTTTGACCGGTTTTACAGTCCGCGTCCTGACGGGCTTTGCGGCAATGATGACTGCGGACAGATGTCAGCGTGGTATATGTTTTCCGCTATGGGATTCTATCCTGTGGACAGCATATCCGGAGAATACATTGTCGGGGCACCGCAGATTCCGTATTTCAAAGTGAAGCTCCCGAATGGAAAAGTATTGAAGATTACAGCTGAAAATCTTTCTGAAAGCAACAGGTATGTAAAAAATGTCACATTCAACGGGATTCCGGCAGGAAATGTCATAACCTATTCGCAGATAATGTCAGGAGGAGAACTCAGATTCGAAATGACTGACAGGCAGTGTGTACATACTGAAATATATTAACAACAAAACAGTAATAGAAGTGAAGATATTTGGAAATATTCTGTTGGTTCTGCTTTTTGTAGCCGGCCTTCTTTCCTGCAGCCGTACTTTGGATCCTGTGGATTATGTAGACCCGTATATCGGAAATATAAGCCATATACTTGTTCCTGTATATCCTACGGTCCATCTTCCGAACAGTATGGTGCGTGCCGTACCTATGAGAAAGGAATATACGGATTGCCGTCTGTCCGGTCTTCCTGTGCTGCTCACTTCCCACAGGGGAGCCCAGGCGTTCTGTCTCTGTCCCTGGAATTCCGCGGAAGGACTTGACTCTGATATGTCGTACAGGTATGACAATGAAAAGGTCACTCCTTACAGATATGAAGTCTATCTTGAAACGGTGCAGACTGAAGTTTCCTATGCTCCTTCAAGGCAGTCGGCCGTCTATGGGTTTGAATTCCTTTCGGAAGCTCCCAATTATATAGTTGCCAAGAGCTTTGACGGTGCATTGTCTGCTGACGGGGAATTTGTGAGAGGCTATCAGAATCTTGACAACGGCACTGTAGCATATTTCTGTCTTGAAGCCGGATGTGCCGATGAGATAATGGTGCTGTCGGAAGACAGGGTGGCGTTGAGGTTTGACAGGAAAAATATTGAACTCAGATATGGCGTATCGTACATCAGTGAAGACCAGGCACAGGCAAATCTTCAGCGTGAAGTGTCCGGCAGGTCTCTTGATGAAGTCGCGATGCTCGGCAGACGTATATGGAATGAATCCCTGTCAAAGGTCAGGGTAAGCGGAGGAACTGAATCCGAAAAGAAAGTATTTTATACCTCAATGTACAGGATTGCAGAAAGACCTGTCGACATTTCCGAGGACGGCCGATATTTCAGTGCCTATGACGGCAAGGTACACGTCAGCGACAGACCGTTTTATGTGGATGACTGGTATTGGGACACATATCGTGCGGCTCATCCTTTCAGGACTTTGACTGCACCTGATATGGAGATGGATATGGTCAATTCCTCTGTTGTCGCCGCTTCCCTGTCCGACAGGAAATGGCTTCCTGTGTTTCCGCTTGTCACCGGTGACAGCCATTCCATGAACTGCAACCACGGAATAGCCGTGATCGCGGATTGTCTGTCAAAAGGGCTTGACGGCTTCGATGTGGAGCTTGCATACGAGGTCTGCAGAAATGCTGTAACTGATAAGTCTTTGGCTCCGTGGTCTTTGTGCGAGGCGGGAGAGCTTGATGAATTCTATCATCGCAACGGCTATTATCCGGCTCTTTGTCCCGGTGAAAAGGAGACTGTCCCGCAGATACATCCGTTTGAAAAACGCCAGCCCGTAGCGGTCACTCTCGGCACGGCATACGACCAATGGTGCCTGTCGAATATTGCAGGATATGCAGGCAAGAAGGAAGACAGCGTCTATTTCCGCAGCAGAAGCCTTGATTACCGTAATCTTTTCAATTCTGAGACCGGTTTCTTTCATCCGAAAGATGCTTCAGGAAATTTCATAACACCGTTTGACTATTGTACTTCCGGAGGCCTCGGTTTCCGTGATGCGTATGATGAAAACAACGGATGGATATACCGTTGGGATGTACAGCACAATATAGCGGACCTGATAGACCTTATGGGAGGGCCTGAAAAGTTCGTTTCCGAGCTGGACTATATGTTTGAAACAGGGATGAAAGCTGACAGATATGGCTTTTGGGCCCAGGGACCTGACCACAGTGCATTGGTAGGGCATTTCTCGATGGGCAACGAGCCGTGCCTGCATATCCCTTATCTGTACAATTATGCAGGACAGCCATGGAAAACACAGAAGAGGACAAGGGAACTGCTGAAGATGTGGTTCAGGGATGACCTTATGGGAATGCCGGGGGACGAAGATGGAGGAGGTCTGAGTTCGTTTGCAGTATTCTCTATGATGGGGTTCTACCCCGTTACTCCAGGATTGCCGGTCTATGCTCTCACAAGCCCTGTGTTTAAGGAGATTGTGATTGACATCGGAGCAGGAAAGACTTTCAAAGTCAAATGTGACGTCTGCTCTCCGGACCACAAATATATACGTTCAGCCAAGTTGAACGGTAAGGATTGGAACAAGTCCTGGATTTCCCACGAAGATATAGTGAACGGCGGAGTGCTGGAGGTAAGTATGGGAAGATATCCGGACAAGAACTGGGCGGCGGACGGCTGTCCTCCTTCTTTTGGTATGTCTTCGGGCAGGAATGTTCCTGTTTCCGTTCCTGATCCTCAATATGCTGATTTCAATTACGGGCAGAATGATAATGGAAAGCATACGGAATGGGTGCAGAGCATAAATGTGGTTTATCCTGAATGCCGTTCTGAGGTAAAAGGGAAAGTGAAAGTAACTTTCGAGGCTCCGGGAATGACGGGGGCCAAAGCGATGCTTTGGAGGCAGCCCGTGCGTTCTTCCGATACGGAATGGGGATCAGATGAATATCTGACTCCTAAAAAAGGGATAAGAATAGATCCGGACGGAGTGGCTTCATTTTCTTTCAATGCCGACAGATTCCCGTCCGGTCCGATGAATGTGCGTATCTATGCCTGGAATGACTCTGGAAAGAAGGATTTCTTTGAGCTCCAGCTGTACAATACGGGAGGAGTGTCCTGGAATCAGGGCATTCCGGACAGGACACCGTCTGGAGCTGAAGGGCTTAAACTGGTTTTTTCTGATGATTTTGACGGACCGCTGTCTATTTCCAATGATGGAATCGGAGCAAGATACAATGCGCACAAGCCTCGTTTCGGAGATTTCAGCGGATGGCAGTTCGCTGATGCGGACGGTCCGGACAATCCGTTTTCGCAGCAGGACACATATCTGAGGATTGCTGCCCGCAAAAAAGCCGGTTCCAACGGAAGTTCAGGTCTTATAGCTTCAGTTAATATGGATGGAGAAGGGTTCTGGGTAAAGGCTCCCTGCTATCTTGAGTGCCGTTTTACTGCCCAGTCCGCTCCGGGAACCTGGCCTGCATTCTGGACTATTACCGGGCTTGACCGCGGAAGCGACGGAGATGAACTGGACATAATTGAAGCGTACGGCGGTGTCGGTCCTGGAAATCCCAATCATCCCGGATATTCTATATGCAGTCATTTCTGGGGACAGACCAATCCTGACGGATCGGACAGGAAACACAGGGACTGTGTCGTGCCTATGATGGAAATAGGCGGCAGATCCTACTGGTCGACTACATTTCATACGTATGCTGTGCGGATAGATATTGATGACACGATATATTATTGCGATGACATTGAAGTCTTCCGTCATCCCACCAACGACGTCTCGCGTGACAGGCCTCATCTTTTTCTGATAAACTATGCGATAGGAGGAATAAGCGGATGGGGCATAGACCTGGAGAGATACGGCAACGGAAGTGATATGTATGTGGATTATGTGAGAGTATATGCTGAAAATGAAATAGAATATTCAATTCCGCGTCCAAAAGAAGAATAACACTAAAAACTGGTTGATCATTATGAAACATTATTTGACAATTGTGCTATGTGCGATGATATCATCATTTGCCATAGTTTCCTGCGACAAGCCTTCTCCCGTGGAGGAGGATGGCAAGGTTGTGCAGGCCGCCTGGACGGCAATGTTTGAACAGACAGGCACTAAGGCCTCGATTTCAGATGATATGTCCGTGTTGTGGGACGGGGAGGATCTCGTCTCGGTATTTTCAAATAAAAAAAACATCAGGATGGGATTGTCTTCGGTTTCCCAAGACGGGAAAAGTGCCGTCATCAGCGGTGAAGTCACTGAATCCAAAGTGTATTACGCGTTGTATCCGTACAGTGAATCCGCTACTGGAAGCGGTGAAAACATTACGTCATTTCTTCCTGAAACACAGAAGCTTGTCGCCGGAGGGGCTGATCCTGATGCTCTTCTGTCGGTCGCAAGGACTTCATCAGATGAAATGAAATTTATGCCGGTACCGGCATTTCTGGCCATATCCTACAAAGGCACTGTCAAAAGCCTTTCTGTATCGGGCCAATCCGAGGATGACCGCCTTGCAGGAAAGGTCAGGATAAATACCGGGAGCAACAGGTGTACTGTAGTGACAGGCACCAATGTCATATCACTTGAAGGCGAACCTGAGGACGGCAATACTTATTATGTCGCAGTCGTTCCTGGAAGTTATGAAGGTATAACGGTAACTGCTGTAAATGAAAATGGCCTGTCTGCGGAAATAGGCATCTCTTCCGGCGAGGTAATTCTTGAAAGAAATATGGTATTGCCTTGCGAGGCGGATTTCTCCAAGGTAGACTGGATTCTGCGTCCTCCTGCAGGACAGAGCTATGAACTGAAAAGTGCGGATGAAGTCATGGAATTCCTTTCTTTTGTACCGAATCCTAAGGAAGAGGTTGTAGATCTGACCCTCTCCGGTGCCGACATAACAGACGAACTTCTGTCGCAGATGCACAAACGTGTCGGTGCCGTCATAGGATGTATGACCATAGACGGCATATCCGCATCGTCCACCAAAGGTTTCTTTGATGTCGTAGACTGCAGAAAGGACATTGTCATCAAAAACTGCCCTGAACTTAAGGATGCATCAGGTTTCAATGCCTATACTGAGATAAAAGGCGGTCTGACTATAGAAGACTGTCCGCTTCTTGGTGCCGGATGGAATGCTGTAGAGTCTGTCGCAGGGAATTTAAGGATGCAGAATACGGATGTCAGGTTCGGTGAAGGAGGATCTTTTGCCGTCCTCAGCTCTGTTGGAGGCAATCTTGAAGTTATCGGCAATGAGAATATGGTCTCGTTTGCTGGTTCGGTGTTTTCCTCTGCAGGTGGTGACATCAATATTACGGACAATCCTGACCTTGTCAGTCTTGAAGGGCTTGACCGTATGACTTCAATCGGCGGGAATGTTGTCATCTTCAATAACCCTCAGATCCCGATGCTGTCCGATGAATATGTGGGATATTGCATAATAAGGGAATATATCAACAAGAATATAATCAGCTCCACAGCCAATGTAAGGCTCGGGACATCAGAAAATACGATTGACATATCAGTCCTGCCTTCCTGTGACGGTACTCTTCCCGGGGAGCCTCAGAGCTATACCCTCAACGGCAAGGCTGAGGTTGAGGCCTTTGTCAATGCTGGAATAACCGATGAGACTGTCAAGAACATTACAATCAGGGGAGATGATGTCGATCCTGCTACTCTTCATAGAATAGCAAAACGTATCTATACAGTGACAGGAACTCTGACCCTTGAAAATCTTGGATATACGAATTCTGAAGGATGGGGCTGCGGTACGGAGAATTTCCTTGAATTTTTTACCCATAACGGAATATTTGAGGGAAGTATCGTGTTGAGGAATATAGCCGGAGTCGTGAATCCTAACGGATTCGTCAATATGGAAGAAGTCAAGGGAAGCGTAATCATCGAAAATGTTCCAGGGTTCTGTATGCACTGGGGAGTTGATTCCGGCCTTGCCAAGATAAAGAAGATAGGCGGGGATATGAAATTCATCGGTTCAGCCATTGACAGCTGGTATTCAGGAGATGCCTGGAGCTGCCTTGAAGAGGTCGGAGGCAGTTTTGTTCTTGAAGGTCTCAATCATTTCTTTTTCCTCAAGGGAATCAGGAATCTCAGGACTATCGGTGGAGACTTTATTGTCAAGGACTGTTCTTCTTTCTGGGGGCTCAACGGTCTGGAGAATCTTACCTGGCTCGGAGGCGATGTCCTGTTGTCCAACTATGGAAAACTTCAGCTGAAGAATGGAGTAGTGGATGATCAGGAATGTATCGGAATATGTCTTCTCCGTGATTTTTATGACAATGGCCAGATGAATAAATCCTCTTCTGTGACAATAGTCAAGGACGGGGAGACGATTGATTTCGGTTCAGTACGTTCCTGCTCTGAAACTTTTGACGGAGACGGAAGCGGAAATGGGGAGAAATATCCTGACCCGGAAGATGTTACAGGTTGGAATTAAATCTAAGATTTTGATGTATGAATAATCTATGCAAATCAATGATATGCGCTGCTGCGGCCATTCTGGCCGTATCGTGCGCGGAAGAAATGGAAGGACCTTCCTCTGAAGGTATGGAGCGCAGAAGCTTTGTATCCATTGCCGATGGTGATATGACCAGGACCTCCCTTTCAGCGGATTACAATGTCGTCTGGTCCCAGGGTGATGCCATATCTGTTTTTGCAGATGGAGAAAACAAAAGATTCTCGGTATCAAATCTTAGGGATGACAATAAGGTCGCTACTTTTGAAGGAGTCTCTTCTTTTGCTGAAAAGTACTATGCTCTATATCCTTATGATGAGAACGCCTCGTTCACCGGCGAAACAATTACCGCTTCGCTTCCGTCCGTGCAGCCTGCTGCAGCCGGAACTTTTGCTGACGGGATGAATATGGCCGCCGGAAAGACCTCGACAGAAGAAATACAGTTCAGAAACATAGGAGGCATAATAGGCATTACGGTAAATGCCGAAGGTGTAACGGGAATAAAATTATCCTGCAGTGACGTGGCGGCTGTAATGACAGGAAAGGTAGAGATTGATATGAGCGGAGACCTTCCTGAGGCTGCGGCGGTTGAAGGATACAATTACGTGAAACTTGAAGGGCAGTTCGAATCCGGTAAAAAATACTATTTTACGGTGCTCCCGGGCACTTACGAAGGACTTGAGCTTCTCTTTGAGGCGGCCGGGTCGGAAGCTGTATTTACCAGAAGGACCGAAGCCTCTGTAACAGTCGGCCGTAACAGCCATAAATATCTGGGTGAATTCACGATAACTGATGAGGACTGGGTAAAGTCGGAATATAGAAGCTATATTCTCAACGGCAAGGAGGAAGTTGACAGATTTGTTGCTGAAAAAGGAGAAGAAAAGGAAATCGTCCAGGATCTGACCATTACAGGACGCGGAGTCTGTACGGATGAACTTATCGGAGTGTATTCAAGGGTCGGTACAATACGCGGTACTCTGACGCTTGACGGAATAGGCACTGAAAGCGAGACTGAATGGATCGATACCAACAATATTATAGAGCACGTTGACTGCCAGGGGAGCATAATTTTTAGGAATATTCTCAACATAATCAATCCTAACGGATTCAAGAATAGGCCTGTAAATGTAGTGAACGGTGATTTTGTCATAGAGAACTGTCCTCATTTTGTGGTATCCTGGGGTGCCGGTACGGGCATCGACTGTATTGAAGAAGTCAAAGGGGACTTCGTTCTGAAAGGCATAAGGGAGAACAACGGCATCAACGGAAGTACGCTTAACAGCCTTCGCCGTGTCGGAGGAAGGTTTGAACTGTCTGACAATACGAATATGTGGTCGCTCAAAGAAGGTATGTCCATTGAATATATAGGCGGTGATCTTGTGATTCAGGATAATCCTTCATTGTGGAGCCTCCACGGATTTGAAAATCTTACATATATCGGAGGAAATGTCATAATTATAGACAATCATCCCAAGATGCCTCTTTCAAACCAGAATGTGGACGGGTCTGACTGTCTGGGATTCTGTATGATCAGAGACTACAGGGAGATGGGAGTGATCAGCCGGACCGCAACCATAAGGCTCGGATGGACGGACAATGAAATAGATGTCGACATCATCCCTTCCTGCGTCCCTGACCGTCCTGCAAGCTATGTCCTTAACGGGGAGGAAGCGGTCCGAGCCTTTATTGACGGCCGGGCGGAAGAAAAGGAAGTTGTATGGGACCTTTATGTCAGCGGAGCTGATGTTACCGAGCAGTCAGTGAGGGACCTTAAGCTTCGTGTCAAGGAGATTCAGGGTACGCTGACTCTTGCTGAATTGGGTACATCTGATTCGTGGATATCTACGAGTGAGTTTCTTGAGCCTTGGAATGTCAACCTTGCAGGAAATCTTGTGATGAAGAATATTCCGGCCCATATAAATCCGAACGGGACCCAGAAATATGAGAAGATTACAGGGGATATAACCATAGAAAACTGTCCTCAGTTCCCTAATGATTGGGATCCTTTTACGGAACTCCGTGAAATAACGGGAAGCATCAGCATTACAGGTCCTATAAAAGGCTTCGGAGAGCGTTTCTTCCCTAACATCGTAAAAATCGGAGGCGACTTTATCCTAAGGGGGATTGACGGATTCTGGGATTTCAAGAGCGAGACATTGCGTGAAATAGGAGGAGATCTTGTAATCGATGAATGTCCGGTATTCTGCAGAGACAGCAAAGGTTTCTATGGCTTCCACCAGCTGACAAGGTTGGGAGGCAACGTTTACATAAACATACCTTCAGTCTGGCTTCCGGAAAACAATTATGGTGCGGATAAGGTCGGATTGTGTATCTTTAAGGGCTACAAGGAAAGCGGAGTTATGGATGCCGGTTCGTCCATAACTGCAATAGGAGCTGGAGGACAGATTGACATTGAGGGTCTTACATCCTGCGGCGGTGCTTTTGGACAATAGCAGTAGTGTGTGTTTTATTATATGGACTATGGCAAGGATCGCTTCAGTCGCATTTGTGATATTTTTCCTGTTATCCGTCTGTTGCGGAGGACAGGAAAAAATATCACCTTTTGTTTTTGACAGTACGGAATGGGATTTCGGTACTGCAAAAGAAGATGGAGGAGAACTGGTACACGAATATCATTTCACAAATTCCGGTCATTATGATGCAGTCATAGTCAAAGTGCGTTCCCTGTGCAGGTGCACAAGGGCGGAATGGCCTAGGTCTCCGATCAGTCCCGGTGAAAAGGGAGTGATAAGAGTCGTATTCAATCCTTATGGATATCAAGGAAAGATATGCAAAGGTGTGACGGTGATTACGGACAGCGGATCCGAAGACAGGCTTGTGTTCTATGCGGACCTTGTACCGAGAAAACTGTCAATGGAAGAGGAATATCCTGTGGTGGTTGACGGTCTGTTGCGCGTGGACAGGACATCATTCGACTTCATGCTTGTACAGGGGGAGTCAAAAGAAATGTCGATGAAATTCATAAACATTTCGGACAGGCCGTTGTCCCTGTCGGTCAAGCCTGTGTCCGGGACAGTGTCGTCCATCTCCTGTCCTGATGTCATCGAGCCGTGGCAGAAAGGAGAACTGGCTATGGTCTTCAATGCCGGGACAGAAATCGGGGATGTAGGCTTCCGTTCCGGTTCGTTCGTAATTGCCGTTGACGGAAAAGACGCTGTCTGTGTGGACACTGAAATCTCTGTGACAGAAAGCGGTCCGTCTGCGGACGGCCGGAAGGCTGTCTTGAAGACAGGCGGCACATACACCAACGCGGGTATCTTGTCGGCATCTTCTTCAGAAAAGGTCATAAAATATAAGATCGGCAATCAGGGTGATGCCGTACTTTTCATACGGGATATAAAATGTCCTGCGGGCTTTGATGTTACCTTGTCTCCGGGGATGTCCGTAGCTCCCGGGGAGTCTCTTTCTTTTGATATCATCCTCCATCCTGGGCAATTTGAGGAAGGTCCTGTGTTCGAGACATTAAGGATTATGTCAAATGACAGCTCGCACCCGATAAAGGATATTATGGTTGCCGCAAAGATTGTCAGATGATTCATTTTTCACTATGCCGGGACAAGAGTGATTAAAATAATTGATTAATTTTGTTGACAAGGAGGGTTTATCAGGAAATGAAAAGGAAACATATTATTCTGCTGTTGGCGTTGTTGATGAATATGGGCACACTGCGTGCCTCTGTCAATGAAGGACTTGAATATGGACTGACTTTCATTTCCCATAGTTTTGACCTTGACCACAGGACCGGATTGAACCTTTCTGCGGAATCGGCTTTTGATTTCAGGAAAGGTTTTTCTCTTGAATTTGATATGAAACTCTATTCTGCCGATCTGAGCTACGGATATATATTCCGTATCATATCCGCTTCGGGGTCGATAGATTTCCTTTCACAGAGAAACGGCAGGCTTAACTTTATCCTTTCTGACGGAGGCCAGACCAAAGAGAACATAAGTCTTGATTCAAATGCCGGATTCAGGCTTGTAGAAGGTGAGTGGTATCATGTCGTCATTGATGTCCACGGCCGTACCGGAGGCATAGACTGCCGGGTAGACGGGATCGGATATCATATTTCCGGCACTCTGCCAGACCTCAGGAATGTGGATATAAGATTCGGATGGAACAGCCATCCAGTCTTCTATACCACTGATGTCCCTTTTATTACGGTCAAGGACATAAAGATAAGCAGCAGGAAAGGGCTTCTGTACTATTGGAAGCTGTCAAAGCATAACGGGGAAACAGTCTACGATCTCGTGAAGGGACGCAAAGCTGAAGTCAAAGACGGAGTATGGGATATTGATTCCCATTACAAGTGGGCTCAGGTGCTTTCTTTGCGTACGTCGGACGCTTGTCCGATGCTGGCTTATGACAGGTCTGCCTCAAGAATATTTCTGGCCACATCAGACTCTTTGCATATATGTTCTATGGCTTCAGGTCAGGTCCTGTCTTCGGAGAAGGTCTCCGGCCATCCTTTGATGGACACCAAGAACCAGATGGTGTATGACTCTTCATCCGGCAGGCTTGTCTGCTACAGTATGCACAACGCCAATATTGCCGAATATGATTTCTCTTCCGGATTGTGGAAAAGAGGATTCAGCGAGACCTGGCCTCCGATTATAGGACATTGCAGATATCTTGACGAACAGTCCGGAAAACTGTACCTTTTCGGAGGTTATGGAAATCACCGTTACAATGCGGATATGACCGTGCTGGACCTGAACACTATGCAGAGGACTGTATATGACCTCTCGCCTGGAATATATCCAAGGTATTTCAGTTCTATGTGCATAAAAGATGACGGTAATTTTCTCGTTATGGGAGGCTATGGCAGCAGAAGCGGTCTTCAGGAGGAGTCCCCGGGAGTTCTGAATGACATATATGAAATAAATAAAGATACTTTTGAATGCACCGGACAAGGGACATTTGTCAATCATCGGGGACCTATGATATTCAGTTCCTCTATGGTGTATGCGGGCAGATCCGGCAGGGTTTATGCCCTTGCCTTCAACAACAACCATTTCAAGACTTCCCTGAATCTGGTGTCGTTCGGTAAAGATTCCGATTCGTTGAGCTTCTGTGCCGGTCCCGTTGATTTCAGGTTCAATGATATGGAGTCATGGTCGGAGCTGGTGGCGGATGAGGACTTTTCAAGACTGTATGCCATGGTGTTTGACATGAAGACTCCTGATGTAAAAGAACTGAAGGTCTATTCATTGGCTTTTCCTCCTCTTTCGGAAAATGATGTATTGCAGCCGGTACCTAAAGTCCGCTCAAGATGGATATGGATATCGGCGTCCGTGGTGTCGGTTGTCCTTGTTTTCGGAATAGCCGCGGCAGTCGTGCTGTATAGGAGAAGACGTAAGGCTGTTCCGGGTCCGGCTCCTTCCTGTGTGCCTGCCGTTGAGGACAACAGACAGGATTTCAACATCTCGCTGATGGGAGGATTCAGGGTCTTCGATTTCAATAATGAAGAAATAACACTGAAATTCACTCCTCTGATCAGGCAGTTGTTCTTTTATATACTGCTGGTTTCCAACCGTAAGGATGCAATAACGTATGAGGAGATGACTGATACCTTCTGGTTCGGTATGGAAAAATCCGCAGCCTCCAACAACAGGAACGTCAACATAAGGAAGTTGAGGGTGCTCCTGAAATCAATCGGTGATATTTCTTTGGTCAGCAGCAATGATATTCTGACACTGGACGTGGGAGAAAATATAAAATGCGACTACTACAAGGTTATGTCCCTGCTCAAATCCGCAGAACGATCAGATGCCCAGGATATGGATGTCCTTGCAGGTATCCTTTCTGTGGCGGAAAAGGGAACATTGCTTCCGGGGTATGAATATGAATGGCTGGACAAATACAAGTCCCGGTATTCCGAACGTCTCATATCGGTCCTTGTGAAATTTTCCAGGGACCCTTCCGTTATGAAGAACAATGACTGTATGCTGCGTATTGCGGATGTCATTCTTGCGGAGGACTGTATTGACGAGTATGCCGTGCGTATCAAATGCCAGGCTCTGGTCAGGCAGAGGCGCGGCAGCCTGTCCAAGCATATATATGAAAAATACTGTATGGACTACAGGAGAATTATGGGGGAGGACCTGAGCCTTGATTATGATACATTTATTAAGCAGTGAATATGGTAAAACGTATCATTTTGTCATAAAAAATGACAAAATTTAATATAATATTAACGGGAAAATAGATTATATTTGTCGTAAACTTTAATTGTGGTGTGTAAATGGATAAGATTAAAGTGGGAGTGATCGGATTTGGCCGGATGGGTGAGCTTTATCTGAGATCTATGCGTGAGAGCGGCAGATGGGAGATTGTTTATATCTGTGATGTTTCTCCTGTTGCAAGAAAAGAAGCTGCCGCCGCGTTCCCTGAAGTGACTGTCATAGGTGACGAAGATATTATTTTCAATGATTCCGACATTCAGGCTGTCGGACTTTTTGCGTTGGCTGATTCAAGGAAGAGCCAGATTATCAAAGCGGTAAATGCAGGCAAGCATATTCTTGCGGAGAAACCTATAGCATACGCCATTGAGGACGAGAGGGAGCTTGTCGCCATTTCCGAAAAGTCATCAGTGATTTCTGCCGTTGATCTGTACCTGAGAAATTCCTGGTATCACAACACGATGAAGGAATTCATCGAATCAGGGGAAATAGGAGAACTTGCGATTGTCCGTATATGCCACATGACGCCGGGGCTTGCTCCGGGTGAGGGCCACGAATATGAAGGTCCGGCCTTTCACGACTGCGGAATGCATTATGTGGATATAGCGAGGTGGTACAGCGGATCCGAGTACAAGACCTGGAATGCGCAGGGAGTACGTATGTGGGACTATAAGGACCCGTGGTGGCTCCAGGTGCACGGTACTTTTGAGAACGGTGTCGTGTTCGACATCACACAGGGGTTTGTATACGGACAGCTCTCAAAGGACCAGACTCATAATTCGTATGCCGACATAATAGGCACTAAGGGCCTCGTCCGTATGACGCACGACTTCAAGACGGCGAAAGTTGAATTGAGAGGTGTGACAAGGACGGAAATCATAGAAAAGCCGTTCGGCGGCAAAAATATAGATGTCCTCTGCGATGTGTTTGCGGATTCGGTATTGTCTGGAGTCCGTGACAGCAGGCTTCCGTCGTTCCGCGATGCGGAGATAGCTTCGGATTATGCCTGGAGGTTTCTGGAAAATGCAGTGTCGGGTGAGCTCCCTTCCATTGGAGATGACGCCACTTTGAGGAAGATACGTGCACGCAGGGCTTCTATGACGGACGGTTACGGGCTGCTCCCGAAGAGATAGTGGAGTGATTTTGAAAGAAGTTTAAATCAAACGCATAATTATGAAAACATTGTTATTTTTAGGAAACATCGGAGCCGGTGAGATCATAATCATCGCCCTTGTTGTCCTGCTGCTTTTCGGCGGAAAGAAAATTCCTGAACTTATGAAAGGTCTCGGCAAAGGCGTCAAGAGCTTCAAGGACGGAATGAATGAGATAGAGAAAGATATCAACGGAGAAAACAATACCACTACTAATAATTGATATTATGGGAAAAGAGATTTCAAGAAGGTCGTTCCTCAAAGCCGGAACGACAGCTGCATTGGGTCTGACTATCGCGCCTAACACCATTCTCGGTAAGGTGCATGGACACACTGCGGCTCCGAGCGACAAGCTCAACATTTTAGGTGTCGGAATCGGTGGACGCGGTGCATCTGTGCTACGCGGACTTGAGTCTGAGAACATTATCGGACTCTGCGACGTGGACTGGAAATATGCGGACCACGTGTTCAAACGCTATCCTAAGGCTCAGAAGTTCAACGATTATCGTGTCATGTTCGACAAGATGCTCAAAGACGCTGATGCCGTTATGGTGGCAACCGCTGACCATACCCACGCCATCATCGCCGCTGAAGCGATCGCTGCAGGCAAACACGTCTATGTGGAGAAACCTCTTACCCATTCAGTATATGAATCAAGGTTGCTGACCAAATTGGCTGCAAAACACAAGATAGCCTCCCAGATGGGTAACCAGGGAGCGTCAGAGGAAGGTGTAAGGAAGATCTGCGAGTGGATATGGAACGGAGAGATCGGAGAAGTCCGCAAAGTTGAGGCTTTCACCGACCGTCCTATCTGGCCTCAGGGTCTTGCACGTCCGGAAAAGAACGAGAAGGTTCCTTCTACAATGAACTGGGATGCCTTCATCGGTCCTGCTCCGTACCGTCCTTACAATTCCATATATACGCCTTGGAACTTCCGCGGATGGTGGGATTTCGGAACAGGTGCTCTCGGTGATATGGCTTGTCATATTCTCCACGGTGCATTCAAGGCTTTGAACCTCGGATATCCTACAAAGGTGCAGGGAAGCTCTACGCTTCTTCTTTCCGAGTCCTGCCCTAATGCCCAGGTAGTGAAGATGACATTCCCTGCAAGGGACAATATGCCTAAGGTGGCAATGCCTGAGGTTGATGTCTACTGGTATGACGGAGGTCTGAAACCTGAAAGGCCTGCAGGTCTTCCTGCCGGAAAGGATCTCAACTTCGACGGCGGCGGAGTGATTGTACACGGTACAAAAGACACTCTCATCTACGGATGCTACGGAAGAAATCCTTATCTCCTTTCCGGACGTGTTCCTAATGCACCTAAAGTGCTCAGGGAAGTCAAACTCAACCATCAGCAGGATTGGGTACGTGCCTGCAAGGAAGATCCTGAGTACAGGGTACCTTCTGCTTCCGACTTCAGCGAGGCAGGTCCATTCAATGAGATGGTCGTAATGGGCGTTCTCGCTATCCGTCTCCAGAGCCTCAACAGGGAGCTTCATTGGGATGGCGAAAATATGAGATTTACTAATATTCCTGAGGATGCCACAATCAGGACTGTCATCAAGGACGGCTTCCAGATTACGGACGGACACCCTACTTTCGACAAGACCTGGACAGATCCTGTCAATGCGCAGCAGTTCGCTCAGGAGCTCATCAAACATAACTACAGGGATGGATGGCAGCTGCCTGAAATGCCGAGATAAAAACCTTTAGACCTTTAAACACAATGAAAACAGCATTATTTTGTGCAGCAGCACTTGCTTCTGCAGTTGCCGTATCTTCCTGCAGCTGCCAGAACAACAATAACAAGAATCAGAAATCAGAGTCAAACTGCCCTGAATATACAGTAGTGGAGAAGGCTCAGGTAAATCTTGCTGATTATCCTGTTGACGCTGACGGATACTATGTAATATTTGACGGAACCTCTCTCAAAGGATGGAGAGGCTATGGCAAGGATAACGTGCCTGCAAGATGGACAATCGACGAAGGCTGCCTTAAATTCTCAGGTACAGGAAGCGGTGAAGGACAGACCGGCGAGGGCGGAGACATCATCTTCTCCCACAAGTTCCAGAACTTCATCCTTGAGTTCGACTGGAAAGTCTCAAAAGGAGGAAACTCAGGTGTGTTCTACCTTGCACAGGAGGTTACGACAGAGAAAGACGGAGTTGTACGTTACGAGCCTATCTATATCTCTTCTCCTGAATATCAGGTTCTTGACAATGCCAACCATCCTGATGCTCTTCTTGGAGTTGACGGCAACCGCAAATCAGCTTCCCTCTATGATATGATTCCTGCGAAACCGCAGAACCAGAAACCTTTCGGAGAGTGGAACAAAGGTAAGATTATGGTCTACAAAGGCACTGTAATCCACGGTCAGAACGATGAAAACGTTGTTGAATATCACTTGTGGACTCCACAGTGGACTGATATGCTTCAGGCAAGCAAGTTCAGCGAGGAGAAATGGCCTCTTGCATACGAACTTCTCAACAACTGCGGTGGAGAGAAACACGAAGGCTACATCGGCTTCCAGGATCACGGTGACGATGTATGGTTCCGCAATATACGTGTGAAACTTTTTGAATAATGAAGAAAACATTATTTCTTATGCTCACTGCGCTTCTTTCTTTTGCCTGCACGGAAAAGAAAGAAGTTGCAGTGCAGCTTTATAGCGTACGCAACGTGATCGGCACAAATGAAAAATATGCCGAGAACCATGAGACTGTCCTCAAGGGGCTTGCTGAAATGGGCTATACCGCTGTAGAGGCAGCCAACTACAACAACGGAAAATTCTATGGACGTACTCCGGAGCAGTTCAGGAATGATGTCGAGTCTGCCGGACTCAAAGTCCTTTCGTCACACTGCAACAGGTCGCTTTCCGCTGAAGAATGCGCTTCCGGAGACTTTTCCGCATCATTGGAATGGTGGGATGAATGCATTGCGGCACATAAGGCGGCCGGGATGAGCTATGTCGTTGTTCCATGGATGAATGTTCCGGAAACTCTTGCCGAGCTCAAGACATATTGCGACTATTTCAATGCCATAGGACGCAAATGCAATGCTGCAGGTCTTTCATTCGGTTATCATAACCACTCGCACGAATATGCCAAAGTGGAAGGTGAGGTGATGCTTGACTATATGTTGAACAATACCGATCCTGAATACGTATTCTTCCAGATGGATGTATATTGGAGCGTAATCGGAAAAGCCAGTCCTGTGGAATATTTCAAGAAATATCCGGGAAGATTCACTATGCTCCACATCAAGGACCACAAGGAAATCGGCCAGAGCGGAATGGTGGGCTTTGACGCGATCTTTGCAAATGCGTATGATATCGCTGGAGCAAAGGATTTTGTCGTGGAAGTCGAGGCGTTTACGAACGGGGACTGGAAAGAAAGTATGAAACAGAGTGTTGACTACCTTCTTTCAGCAGAATTCTATAAATAACATTTTTTCTTTCAGAAGCTACGGGGATGGAAGAGGTAAAGACAGAAGAAATAATGTCGCAGGAAAGTGAGATGTCTTTTTGGGGACATCTTGAAGAATTGAGATGGTCACTTTTCAGGATGCTTATAGCACTTGTGATAGGGGTGATCATCTCTTTCATATCTATGCCGTATATATTTGACCGTTTTATACTCGGACCGACAACATCGGATTTTTTCCTTTACAGGCTTTTTGCCGCTCTCGGAGGGAATGTGCCTTTTATGCCGGACTTCGGCGGCAACACTTTCTCTGTGGACATCATCAACATAAATGTAGCTTCACAGTTTCTTACGCACATAAGCACTTCTTTCTGGATTGCCCTGGTGCTTGCATTTCCATATCTTATCTATGAAATATGGAAATTCATACGTCCTGCGCTTTTCAAGCAGGAAATACGCAGTATGAGGTTTGCCTTCATCTGCGGTACCGTAATGTTCTATATCGGATGTGCCGTGGGATATTGCCTGGTATTCCCGTTCACATTCAGATTCCTGGCTGAATACCAGTTGAGTGAAAACATCACCAACCAGATAAATCTGAGTTCATACATCAGTATTTTCCTGATGATGATATTTGTGATGGGACTGGTGTTCGAACTGCCTCTTCTGGCCTGGATTCTTTCCAAATTGGGCCTGATAAACAAGCAGTTCCTTGTCAAGAACAGGAGATATGCAGTGGTCATACTTCTTGTTCTTGCCGCAATCATCACACCTTCAGGCGATCCATTCACTCTGAGCGTGGTCTTTATTCCTCTTTATCTCCTTTATGAACTTTCAGTCCGCGTGGTAAAGAAGTAGCCGTCAGTCCGCAGACCGACAACAGAAGAAGGACTATCAACGTGATTGAACTTGCCCGTGACAGGGCGGCTCCGGTCCTGTAGGACTGAGGGTCAAACCGCATTACAAGTTCACCTTCGCCTTCCGGCAGGACTGCTCCTCTGAGAATCCAGTCCGCACGGAACAGTTCAATGTCCGACATTTCTCCAGGAAGTCCGTCTTTTTCAGGTATAATATATGCCTTCCATCCTTCAGGATAGTATATTTCGCTGAAAATCACAGCCCTGTCGCTTTCTACATTATATCTGTAGTGCAGCTCGTTCGGACTGTATGAAGACAGTTCTATATAATCTTCATCTGAGGCTGCTGCCGAAATCCTGTCATAGACGTTTTCAAAGTCTTTGCCTATTATCGCCGTTGTCTTCAGGTCGGTAGATCCTATGAGTGCTATCTCCCTGTCAGGAGTATCCGCCGGAACGTATGAGTCCACAAACCAGGCATTTCCGAAGGCATTCCTGTTTTCTACGGGAGGATATTCACCTACTATGATTATATATTTGCCGTTCAGCATTGAAGTCACAGGAAGGTATGGAAGATTGTTTTCGACATCTTGTATTGTCGTTGCGTTTCCTGCCGCACCTGCCGTCGCATTTATTTCCTTTATAAGATACCTGTCTATCAGGTCCTGATACCTTTGGAGCTTGGCAGGGCTGTATCCTCCGATGCACTTGTGATGATAGCTCTGATGTGCATCGTTGAATGTGTTGACGCTTATGTCAAGGACTCTGTAATACGGATCATCGTCCTGAAGGATTAGCTTGTCGACAGGTCTCTGGGCGAACTGGCTGCTGAAATCCTTTTTGGTGACGAAATTGTCTTTGTTGAGATAACGTTTCCCGACGGTGAACATATTCAGCCATACGGCAAGACAGATGGCAACCGATGCTATTACAGTCCTTCCTTTGACAGCAGACTGCTCTTTTGTGCGGAAGGTCCATATTATCAGCAGCATAACTATTGAGATGACAATGAATGACTGTATTGCGTCTTTTACCAGCAGACTCCTCCTGTCTGCAGCAAGGGCGTCCACGAGAATGTCAGGCTGTCCTGCATCCGCAGCTCCTGTGAATGTGCCGGCAATGGACGGTACAAGGGCGCAGAGAAGACAGAATCCTGCGGTTATGCCGTATGATATGTATATTCCTTTCAGGAGCTCTTTTTTGTGGTACTCTCCTTTGAAGATTCTGTCCAGGACGAGAAATCCCAATACTGGAAGTGTGATCTGAAGTATGACAAGTGCCATAGAGACCGTCCTGAATTTGTTGTACATAGGCGCGTAGTCAAACCATAGTCTGGTGAACCACATAAAATGGTTTCCCCACGCGAGGAGTACCGCTATTATTGTAGCTGCAAGAAGCCACCACTTTTCTTTGCCTCTGAAGATGCACAGGCCGAGGACAAAGAGAAATATTGAAATTGCTCCCATATACATAGGTCCTGCCGTGAACGGCTGCGGACCCCAATACAGAGGAAGGTGTTTGATCACCTGATTGAGATTCGGCTGTCCTGCCTGTTTCAGAAGTTTGTATGTTTCTGATTTCCTGTCAAGTGCTCCGGAGGATGCCCCTCCGTTGAAATTTGGAATCATCAGGTTCGGAGTCTCTTCTATGCCGTATGACCAGGCTGTGGCATATTCCAGGTCAAGTCCTTTGTCATTATGCGTTTCTGATGACGGACTGAGCTCCGACCCTCCGCGCATAGTGTATTTTGCGTACTGGTATGTCGGGATGAGTTTGTTGAGATTGGTGGCGATGCCGGTTCCTCCTATTACAAGCAGAAGTGCTGATGCTGCAAAGAATTTCACAAAACGGCTGTCGGCAGTCCTGGACAGGCAGACAGAGACGAATTGCGCTATCGTGTATATGAGGATTATGATGGCGAGATAATATGTAATCTGCGGATGGTTTGCCTTGATCTGGAAGCTCAATGCAAATGCGAACAGCACTGACCCGAGGACTGTTTTCGGAAGCCATCTTTTCCAGCCTCCTGAAGCGGACAACGCGCTCCTGTATGTAAAGACAAATGCTGCAAGTACCCAGGGCATGAATGCGATTGCCTGCATCTTGGTATTGTGTCCCACCTGGATTATCTGGAAGTTGTATGAACAGAAAGTTATGGCGATTGCTCCGGCGATGGAGAGAATGCGGTCTGTCCCGAAAGCCAGCATCAGCAGAAATGCCCCTATAAGTGATACGAACAGATAATTTGCCGGTCTTGCTCCGGACATCAGTGCCTTGTACAAAGGTTCTGTCCAGTCTCCGTCAAAGTCATCATACATAGTGACGGTAGGCATTCCTCCGAACATCGAGTTTGTCCATAGAGTCTTGTCGTCGGGATTGGCTTTGTTGTGCTCGGAAATTTCACGTGTCATACCTTTCCATGCGGAACTGTCTGACTGGTTCAGCACTTTGCCCGAGAACACCTGCGGTACGAAACTATAGGCCAGTACCGCGAAAAGCAGAACTGTTCCTGCATATATGAGAATCTGTTTCAAGTAGTTCCTGTTCATCTTCATTTTTCTTGTCTCAAAAGGGAATACATCAGAGCAGCCATCTTTCCGGCAAGTGCTCTTCTTGAATATTGTGATATGTTGTCATTTTCCGTTTCAGATGATCCGGATTTGAATTTCTGCCAGCAATTGTCTATAAACTCAGAAATCGTCTTTTCATCATCCCAGTCCGCTACGGTCCCGGTCTTTGTGGAGCCGATTATGGACGCCATGGCTCCGTCTGTCTGTCCGATGCCGAGTATCGGATTGCCGGAGGCCATATATTCGAACAGTTTACCTGGGATAGTTGCCTTGTATTCAGGCTCTTTACGCAGAGGAAGAATGAGCATTGACGCGCTTTTCTGTTCTTTTACAGCGACAAGATGCGGCTGGTATCCGTGGTCACGGATATGTTTCCCGAGTCCGGATCTTTCTATCGATGCTGACACTTCCTTGTCTGTCTTTCCCACGAGCCTTATACGCATCATGTCGCTGAATTCTTTGTCTTCAGCGCATTTTTCCGCAAGGACCTTCCACAATACGTCTGGATTGCCGTCGGATGCGAACAGTCCGGTATGGGTGATGTTGAAATAACCGTCGGATTCCACCACGGCATCGGCGAAATCGCTTTCATCATATCCGTTTGTTATAAGTTCGACCGGTGTTGATGTCATTTCCTGGAATTCACTTTGGACCAGCGGCGATACGGCTACGACTGCCGAGGCGTCATCCAGGACTTTCTTTTCCAGTTTTTTGTGCTTTTTCAATGCATATCCGGACAGGGACAGATGTTTGAAATAGAACATCCTGGTCCAGGGGTCCCTGAAATCGGCAATCCATGGGATATCCATAGCCTTTGATATGTGTCTTGCTATAAGGTGCATTGAATGCGGAGGTCCCGTGCTGACGATTATGTCCACCGGATTGTCTTTCAGATATTTTTTCAGAAAACATACTGAAGGCCATATCCATACGCATCTCGGGTCTGGAATAAAGAAATTGCCCCGTATGAACAACGAGGCTTTTTGCATAAATGTCTTTTTCTGTGAATTGACCGGATTTACTTCATTGCTTCCGCCATCGGCCGCAGACTGCTTCCCGAGCAGCCTGCGGTAGATGCCGTAAGGTTCTATGATTCTTTTTCTGAGAATTTCCGCTTCATCCGGAATCTCCTGTTCAAGAGTCCTGTCAATGGCTATGAGTTCTGGGTTCTCCGGAGTGTATATAACGGGCTGCCAACCTTCTTCTGGAAGATATTTCGCAAATTTGACCCATCTCTGGACACCGGATCCCCCGGAAGGGGGCCAATAATATGATATTATCAGAACTCTTTTCATTTTATTTCAGTTTCACTGCAGAAGCAATCTCCTATAACGGTTCTATGCGGAAAGAGAATGTATATTCGGTATCGCTTGCTATCTCGTATTCCGGTCTCGGCTGAGGACCGCAGCTCGCGTTTCCTATTCCCCTCTGTATGCAGTCGAGGTTCAGGACAATCTCACGGCGGAGCACGTCATCGGTGTCGTGACCGTATTTTACAGTCCACAAGTCCTTGTCCGTATAGTGGAGTGCTGAAAAATCAATTCCTTCCGGAGCTGTTATCTTTATTCCTTTGCCGTTGTCGTCCTTGAACATGATCCATTTTGCATCAGTCCTCTCTCCCATGGACTGTGCTCTGACATAGTCCTCTTTCATATAGTAGACATCGGAAGAAAATACTCCCATAAATGCTGAATTCCTGCGGTCCCGGTAGTTTTCCTGAGGACCTCTTCCGTACCAGGTAAGCCATTTGAGCGATGGGTTGAGGAATGTCTGGAGAGCAAGTCTCGGAAGTTTGAAATCTTTTCCTGTGACAAAGTTCGCGTCTACGTCGACTGTTCCGTTGTCATATATCGTATATGTTATGGCGTGCGGAACCACCGTTGCATTTTCACCCTCACCGACCTTCGCTTCAAGCGCGACAGTCACCATTGCGCTGTGACCGTCAGCACTGATTGATGAATTGAAGTCTTTGACTGTTATGCTGGTGTTCTGGTAGTCACGTCCGTCGTTGTTGATGGACCTGTACCAGTTGAATGCAGGACCTTCCTGCATATGTATCATATTCTCTCCGTTGTATCTGAGTGAAATCATTCTGCCGGAATTCCTGTCAAATGACACCTCGAACCCTTCCGAGCGGAATCTCGTAAAGTTGCGTTCTTCGAACGATTTGATGCCGTTGCCTTTTGCAGGTGCTGAAAGCGTTTCCGCTGTCTGTCTGACTGTCAGCTGCTCTGATGCCACGCAATGTCCTGCGTCAGCCCATATAGTTGCATTTTTGAGCAATATATATATGTTTATATGTATGTCGCTGCCGTCTTCTTTGACATACTGGCTGAACGGTATTGTTACCTTGCATTGTGCATCCGGAGCGGTTGCAGGTATCTCTACGGTGCCGTCAGCTTCCTTTACGCCGTTCTTCAGGATTTCATAGCGGAGAATGAAATTGTCGAGATTGAGGAAGTCATACCTGTTGCTGAGAGTAATCTCGTCCTTTCCGGTCAGTTCTGCCGAGATGTACTGGTATACTTTCTTCACCTCGATCAGCTTAGGTGTCACTTTGCGGTCAGGTGTCACGATTCCGTTGCAGCAGAAGTCATTGTCGTTCGGTGTGTCGCCGAAGCTGCCTCCGAAATAAAACCTGTCCTTGGATTCTCCCTGCTTGTTGAGTCCCTGGTCTACCCAGTCCCAGATGCATCCTCCGATCATCCTGTCGGATTTGTATTCTATATAATCCCAGTATTCTTCAAGGTTTCCGATGGCATTTCCCATAGCGTGTGCATATTCGCAGAGGAAATATGGCTTGCCGTTCGGCTTCTTGTCCATATTGGTCATATACTCTATGGAAGGATACATATTGGAATCCATATCCGCGATTTCATTCATTCCTTCATAATGGATGAACCTTCCGTCGATGGCTTTCGCGGCTGCGTATGTAGCACGGAAATTGTCGCCTCCTCCGCATTCATTTCCCAATGACCAGAATATTACTGAAGGGTGGTTCTTGTCGCGCTCTACCATTCTTACGGTCCTATCTACGTATGCTGCCTGCCAGCTCGGAAGATTGGAAAGGGTATAGTTGCCGTGGCACTCGATGTCCGCTTCATCCATGACATAAATTCCGAAAAAGTCGGTTATCGCATACATTTTCGGGTCATTAGGATAGTGGCATGTACGTACTGTATTGATGTTGAAACGTTTAAACATCAGCACGTCCTCGATCATACTCTCGGCAGGAATGGCTTTCCCGAACTGTGGATGCGTATCGTGGCGGTTGACGCCTTTGAACAGTACGAGCGAGTTGTTGATGTAGACTTTGTTGTCTTCTCGTATTTCTATCTTTCTGAAGCCATATTTCTGTGTTGTCGCCTCCAGTACGGAACCGTCTTCGGCAAGAAGTTCAAAGTTGACAGTATATAGAGCCGGTGTCTCCGCGCTCCACAATGACGGGTTGGACAGGACTGTACCGAGATCAGCTGATATTTCGCCGCCTGAAGGCACGTTTATCTTTCCGGTTTCAAGTGATGCTGCTGTGTTTCCGTCCGGATCTATGATTTCAGCCTTGATATACACGTTGTCCTTTTTGCCGGATGACTTGAGGTCGGTCCTGATGTTAAGGGCCGCGCTTGTAAGGTCTCCGTTGAGTTCGGAGGTGATGTATATGTCCTCTATATGGGTCTTTGGTCTTGCCACAAGGTAGACGTCACGGTGGATACCGCTGAGCCTGAACATATCCTGGTCTTCAAGATAGCTTCCGTCTGACCATCTGTAGACTTCCACCGCCACAGTGTTGTTGCCTGTGCGGACATATCTGGTGATGTCAAACTCCGCATCGTTGTTCGCCCCCTGGCTGTATCCTACCTTTTTGCCGTTGATCCATATATACATTGCGCTGTAGACACCGTTGAAATGGATATATATCTGCTTGCCTTTCCAGTCTGCCGGAATCTGGAAGTCACGTCTGTATGATCCGACCGGATTGGGCTCGTCCACAGCCGTATATCCTTCCTGAGGCTGGATATATGGAGGATTGTTTCGGTGGGGGTAAGTGATGTTCGTGTATATAGGCGTGCCGTATCCGAGCATTTCCCAGTTTGAAGGGACCGGAATCTCGTCCCATCCGGATACGTCGTATCCCGGCTTGTAGAAATCGGCCGGCCTGTCTGAAGGCTGCTTTACCCAATTGAATTTCCAGGTCCCGTTGAGGAGCATATATCTTGAAGAGCCGGTCCTTTCCCACGGGTAGAGGTATGTCGGGTCTGATTTCATTGATCTGCTGTCCGCAAACGGTATGAAAGTGGAATGGCCGTCTTCCTTGTTTACGGCAAATACCGTCTCGTTTTCCCAGTCATTCTGGACTTTTGACTGTTTTGGCTGTGCGGTAATCTGGTGGTTCGCCGTCAGGACAAAAAGACAGACGAGGATAAAGTTTGGAACCTTCATAATTTATCTGAAAAATGTTTGTTGTAAATAATCGTAATCATATCAAACCTCAAAAATAAGAAAATAATCGCTATTTTTGCGGTATGAAAGAGAAAAAGATAACCGAAACACCGATGATGAAACAGTTCTTTTCCGTAAAGGCTGAATATCCTGATGCTCTGCTGCTTTTCAGGTGCGGTGATTTCTATGAGACATACGGTGACGACGCCATTGTCGCAAGCAAGGTTCTCGGAATAGTTCTGACCAAAAGGTCCAATGCCGCTCCGGATTCAATACCTATGGCCGGATTTCCGCATCATTCTTTGGATGTTTATCTTCCGAGGCTTGTAAGGGCCGGTCATAAAGTCGCTGTCTGCGACCAGCTTGAAGATCCGAAGCTGGCCAAGAAAATAGTAAAGAGAGGTGTCACGGAACTGGTTACGCCCGGCATTGCGTTCAGTGACCAGCTGCTTGAGCAGAAAGAACATAATTTCCTTGCCGGTCTGACGTTTGAGAAGAACAAGTGCGGAGTCGCGTTCCTGGACGTCTCTACAGGTACTTTCCAGGTTGCTGAAGGTTCTGTAGACTATATCGGTACTCTTCTTTCTTCATTTGCGCCGAAAGAGCTGCTGGTGCCGAGAGGTTATGAAAAAGGTGTCAAGGAGCGTTTCGGGGAGCATTATTATGTCTCTACGCTTGAAGAGTGGGCCTTTGTCTACGATTCTTCAGTGGAGAAACTGAAAAAACAGCTTAAGGTCGACTCGCTCAAAGGTTTTGCTGTAGGGACATTCCCTCTTGGAATCACGGCGGCCGGTGCGCTTCTGGTTTATCTTGAGCAGACAAGGCATACCGGCTTGAGCAATATATGCTCAATATCAAGGATAGACGAAGGGTCTTTCGTGTGGATGGACAGGTTTACCTTCCGCAACCTTGAAATCTTCAGTTCATCCGCAGGGGGTGAAGGCGTCTCTCTGTTTGATGTGATTGACAGGTGCGCCTCTCCGATGGGCTCACGTATGCTTCGCTCATGGCTGGCTATGCCGGTTATGGATATAGCCGAACTGAATGCCCGTTATGATGTTGTGGAATATTTTGCCGGCAACAGGCAGGAACTTTCACAGGTTCAGGGACATATCGGTGATATAGGTGATCTTGAGAGGATTATTTCGCGTGCCGCTGCAGGAAAGATTGTCCCGCGTGAGGTGATGCAGCTTGCACGCGGTCTTTCACAGACATTTCCTATAATCCAGCTATGCCGCGGCAAGGGTGTAGAACCGCTTGATGATATGATGAATGCTCTGAACGGCTGTGGAGAGCTTCTGGATATGCTTGGCAGTACAATGCAACGTGAGCCTGCGGCTGCTGTCGGCAAAGGTCCTGTCATCGCTTCCGGAGTCAATGCGGAACTGGATGAGCTCCGTGATATCGCCAGGAACAGCAAGGAGATCCTTCTCGGAATCCAGCAGCGTGAAATTGAACGTACCGGCATAACTTCACTGAAGATAAGCTACAACAATGTGTTCGGCTACTATATAGAGGTCCGCAATGCACATAAGGACAAAGTGCCTGAGGAGTGGATCCGCAAACAGACTCTGGTCAATGCCGAGCGTTATATCACCGAAGAGCTCAAGGAGTATGAAGGAAAGATCCTCGGAGCTGAAGAAAGGATTTATTCGCTTGAATCCCAGTTGTATGCAGGTGTCGTGGCTGAAATCCAGAAAAATATACCGGCGATACAGTCCAACTGCCGTATAATATCCAGGCTTGATGTCCTTTCCGGATTTGCGGAGCTGGCCTGCGACCAGAATTACTGCCGTCCGGGTATGAATGAAGGCTATACCATAGATATCAAGGCCGGACGTCATCCTGTAATAGAGACCCTTATGCCTGCCGGTGAGGAATTTGTCCCGAATGATATCCTTCTTGACAACCGTAATCAGCAGGTCATAATACTTACCGGTCCGAATATGGCCGGAAAATCCGCGCTTCTGCGTCAGGTTGCATTGATTGTACTGATGGCACAGATCGGATCGTTCGTGCCTGCCTCGTCTGCTGAAATAGGATATTGCGACAAGATTTTCACCCGTGTAGGAGCTTCGGACAACATTTCGCGCGGAGAATCCACATTTATGGTGGAAATGCTGGAGACATCTATGATTCTTCATAACCTGTCCTCCCGCTCGCTTGTTCTTCTTGATGAAATAGGAAGGGGGACATCCACATACGACGGAATGTCGATCGCACGTGCTATCGTGGAATATATACACGAGTACGGGGAAGGTGCAAAGACTTTGTTTGCCACTCACTATCACGAACTTAATGACTTGGAGGGCATATATGGCCGTGTGAAGAATTTTCATATCGAAGTCAGGGAAGTCGACAAGAATGTGATATTCCTCCGCAAGCTGAGAGAGGGAGGCGTAGCCCACAGTTTCGGTATCCATGTCGCAAGAATGGCAGGAATGCCGCGCAAGGTCATCGAGTCTGCGGAAAAGACTCTCGAGTCGCTTGAACAGGGTTCGTTGAAGGAGCTTGTGGCTTCCGCAGGCACTGCGCCCGGAATCTCAAGGAAGGGTATATCCAAGCCGCATAATGTCAAGGAAGGCAGGATGGAGAGCGACGGCTCTCTTCAGCTCTCGTTTTTCCAGCTTGAAGACCCTCTGCTTTCATCTTTGCGTGATGATCTGAATAATGCCGACCTGAACAATCTGACTCCTCTGCAGGCCTTTGACCTGCTCCGTACAATGAAAGATAAAATGGGATTGTAGCGATTCTGAAGATTCAATGGAGCGATATTTGAATAGGGGGGGAGGCCGGTATGCCTTTGCATAATTTTGACCGGTTGTAAATAATGACAATTAATTTTAATGTTATGAGAATAAGAACTTTATTTTGTGCTGCTGTGGCCGTGTCCGTGGCTGCATCGTGTGCCCGTGTGACTGATGTCACAAAAATTTCCGGTATGGTTTCCGGAGAAGATGTTACGGAAGTGAATATACTTGTCCCGGACTTGAAAATCGACACGACGGTGGCTGTGAAGAACGGACGTTTTTATTGTGAGATACCTGCCGATGTGACTGTGATGGGCTCAATCAGTGCAGGTGACAAAGGTGTCCAGTTCGTTCCGGACGGCACTGCGCTCAAAGTTGAACTTGCAGATGCAAATGTTGTGACATCATCTGTAGAGCACGTCCAGAATGCTTTTGCCGAATATACTGAATATACCAAGAACATATCTGAAGAACTGCGTACCAGAATGGATGATATCAGATCCAAGGCGGAACTTTCAGAAGAAGAGATGGAGGCTCAGATTGATGAGGTGTATGATGAACTTTCCGGAAAATTCCGCGAATATAATGAGAAGGTTGTCACAAAGAACAATGACAACGTGGTAGGGCTTATGGCGTTGCAGAACTGGGCAGGTGAACTTGAAGACCACCAGGTTGATTCTGTAATCAATACGCTTTCTTCAAAAATAAAGGAGAACAAGTTTGTCAAAAGGTTGTCGGGTGCCATCGCTGCAAGAAACAATACTGCCGAAGGAAAGAAATTTACAGATTTCACAATTGAAAATTCTGACGGCAAGACAGTGAAGTTCTCGGATTTCGTAGGAAAAGGCAAATATGTGCTCGTTGACTTCTGGGCTTCCTGGTGCGGTCCGTGCAAGAGGGAGATTCCTAACATCAAGGCAGTTTATGACAAATACAAAGGCCGTGAGTTCGATGTTCTCAGCGTAGCAGTATGGGACAGGCCTGAGGCTACCAAAGCATCTGCGGAAGAGCACGGTGTCGTATGGAGCCAGATTATCAATGCTCAGTCCGTTCCTACTGAAATATATGGAATAGAGGGTATTCCTCATATTATGCTGATCGGTCCTGACGGAACTATCCTCAAAAGGAATCTCCGCGGCGAAGGCATTGAGGCCGAAGTTGCAAAATATGTGAAAGCCAGGAAATAACAGGGACTGAGACCGTTGTTTTCAAATATATTCCCTGTCCGGCTCAGGGCATTCCGGCTTGACCGGGAATCTTCTGCATAAAGTGACGATAAAAGAAAAAATAGCATTGTTTCCTCATTCCCCCGGAGTCTACAGGTATTATGACTCCGAGGGGAATGTCATTTATGTGGGCAAAGCCAAGGATCTACACAAGCGTGTAGCCCAGTATTTTGTCCCGAAAGAGCGTCTTACGCGCAAAACGGCGATAATGGTTTCCAAAATCGCTGATGCGCAATATTCCGTAGTGGATACGGAAGCAGATGCCCTGCTGCTTGAGAACAACCTTATCAAGCAATATAAGCCGAAATACAATATACTGCTTAAAGACTCTAAGACTTATCCGTGGATATGCATCAGTGCCGATGACTATCCTAAAGTCTTCATGACAAGAAGGATGGTAAAGGACGGTTCGCGATATTTCGGACCGTACAGCAATGTGACGCACGCACGCAATCTTCTGGAGCTGTTCTCTTCGCTTTATCCGCTGAGGACCTGCAACAACAAGATTACGGCGGATGCTATACTCAGGCATAAATTCCGTCCCTGTCTTAATTTCCATATAGGCAAATGCAAAGGATGCTGCATAGGTGCCATATCCAAGAAAGAATACAATGACAATATAGAAGAGATTGTCCGTCTGCTGAAAGGCGGAGGACGGGAAATGATACGTCATTATAGGACTTTGATGATGGAGGCGGCAGGTTCTATGGATTTTGAGCAGGCGAATGTATATAAGGAGAAAATGCAGTCTTTGGAGAAACATTATGGCAAATCATTGATAATGAATGCTTCCATAGGCAGTCTTGATGTGTTTTCGCTTGTGTTTGACAGCGGGGAGGCGTTCGGTAATTTCATGAGGATAAATGACGGTGCCGTCATCCAGTCGCTCAATCTCGGGTTCAAGATGAATATCGAAGAGGACCAGGCGGATGTGCTTGGGATGTTCATTGCCGAAATCCAGTCGAAATTCGGAAGCCTGTCAAAAGAAGTCACCGTCCCTTTCAGACCGGATGTGGAAATTGACGGAGTGGAATTCCGTATTCCTGTCAGGGGAGACAAGCTTGCGCTGCTCGAACTCAGTGCCAAAAATGCAAAGGAGATGCGTTTCAATGCCTTGAAGCAGCGTGAGCATACCGATCCGGATGATTTCAGGCAGAAGGTTATGGAAGAACTCCAGAATGCCTTGGGGATGAAAGAGCTTCCGAGGCATATCGAATGTTTTGACAATTCCAATATTCAGGGAACGAATCCTGTGGCTTCCTGCGTCGTATTCCGTGACGGGGTACCTTCAAAGAAAGATTACCGTCATTTCAATATCAAGACTGTTGTCGGTGCCAATGACTACGCTTCTATGAAAGAAGTCGTCAACAGGAGATATTCCAGGATGCTTGCGGAGGATCCGGATGACATTCCGCAGCTGGTAGTCATAGACGGAGGAAAAGGACAGCTCGCTTTTGCATACGAGGCTTTGTCCGAGCTCGGGCTTACCGGACAGCTTACTGTAATAGGACTTGCGAAAAGGCTTGAGGAAGTTATAAGGGTAGGGGATCCGTACCCATTGTTCATCGATCGCAACTCGCAGGCTCTTAAAGTATTGCAAAGGATAAGGGATGAGGCTCACCGCTTCGGTATCACGCATCACCGCAACCGCAGGAGCAAGGCCCAGGTGGCTTCTGCCCTGAGGGAAATCAAAGGTGTCGGAGAACGTACCGAGCAGAGGCTTATCCTGCATTATGGCAGTGTGGCGCGTATTGCAAAAGCTCCTTTGGACGATCTGGCCTCTCTGGTCGGCAATGATCTCGCAGTACGCATCCAGGAGCATTTGTCAAAAGAAATAATTTAACTTATTTATGAAACAGACTAAAATTCTGAACCTTTACGACTACTTTCTCATTGTCGGTGTGATAGCGTCCAATGTGATATATTCATTTTTGTCAAAAGAAATTGACCCGATAGGTTCCATCGCTGGCATTGCAGGGGTAATCTGTGTCGTGCTTGTCGCCAAAGGAAGCATCTGGAACTATTTGTTCGGTGTCGTCAATGTATCGCTGTATGCGTACATTTCATATAAGGCGGCGATCTATGGGGATGCCGGACTCAACGCCCTGTATTATCTTCCTATGCAGTTCATCGGATGGTGGCAGTGGCGTAAAAGAGGAGCGGAAGCTTCCGAAAACAAGACTGTCAAGGCCCGCAGGATGACCTGGACCCAGCGTGCGGTGCTGTTGGCCGTATGTGCGGCCCTCGTGGTTGCCGGAGGTTTCCTGCTGAAGACGTTGAATGACCCGCAGCCTTTCAAGGATTCGGCTACGACGGTATTGAGTATTATAGCCCAGGCTCTTATGGCCCTTGCGTTTATGGAGCAGTGGGCACTGTGGATCATCACCAATATCATCAGTGTCGTAATGTGGTCAATCTGTGTCGTCAGGGGTGATGCGCACGCCGGATTGATGGTGATAATGTGGGTATTTTACCTTCTTAATTCACTCAATGGAATGAGAGTATGGCTGAAACTCAGCAAGTAACGACATTATATTTTCATTTTTCGGATTTTTTTACTTACTTTGCAGCCCGATTGCGTGAAAGCAGTGTATTAAAAAATAACCTTAATTATTAATTAAAATTTTACTATTATGGCAGAAGTTGCAGAAAAAGTAAAAGCAATCATCGTTGACAAGTTGGGCGTTGATGCATCAGAAGTTACTGAGACAGCAAGCTTTACAAACGATCTTGGAGCTGATTCTCTTGATACAGTTGAGCTTATTATGGAGTTTGAGAAGGCTTTCGGTATCACTATTCCAGATGAGGATGCAGGTGAGAAGATTGCAACTGTCGGTGACGCTATCTCATACATCGAATCAAAACTCTAATAAATTAGCGTTACAAATAAAAAGAAGCTGACCATATAGGCCAGCTTCTTTCTTTTTATATCCTTTTCTGTAACTTGCTATTCTTCTTCAAATTTCTTGATGAATGAATAGATAAGTTCAAGACGCGGTCTCTTGTCTTTGTCCTGTGCTTCGACTCCTCCAAGTCTGCAGGCGTAGAACCTGTCCTTGTCAAGCTGCAGCGATGTGGAAGTTGTGGGTTGTGATGATGCGGAGGCATATTGTGCGGCAAGCATATAATTATAGTAGTTGCTGTATCCGTAGCCATATCCGCCATAACCATAGCCGTAACCTCCGTACCCGTATCCGCCATAGCCTCCATATCCGTACGGATCGTACATGCTGTTGTAATAGTTGGCGTATGCAAGATTCTGGTAATATTCATTCATACTGTTGTCGCTTGATGAGCTTTCAACAGTCTCGTATGCCATTATAAGCATCCAGATGTCATAATTGTCGAAGTTCGCATCGTCTTTCAGCTTTATGATTGTCTGCATATGGTGGCTTATGTCCGGAGAATATACTCCGAGAGACCTGTTTATGTCTCCCTGGTCCTCTGAATCCACACTGGCGTCAGTGAGTCCTCCGTAACTTACGTATGTCAGAGGCTTGTCACCTTCGTTTTCAACCTTACCCTTTGTGGATACCTTGATGGTAGGGCTGAGTACGGAAGGATATACAGACATCTTTTCGTAGTCCTCAGGAAATTTGAAAGGAAGTATGATTGATGCCTTGTTTATGATTACGGTCGACGGATCCACCCCTTCAGATGCGAGTTCCGCAAGTACGATATCCCTCAGGGCTTTTGCCTTGATGACCGGTTTGATTCCGGATCCACCTTCAATTATGATTTCTTCAGAGATGTCTGACCAGTCCTTGTCACTGGAATCGTGTTCGCTGAGGTTGAATGCGTACTGGCTTATGTTGCTTGATGACGATGCCGTCTCCTGCGGTCCGAAATAGAACAGGAAGCTTGTATCGACGTTTTCCCTTTTCCCGTAGTCGGCAGTGACTTTGAGTTCCGCATAGTTTCCGGTCACATAATATGACTGGCTGACTTTGATTCCTACGTCAAACATATTGATGCGGCCGCCATCTCCGATAGGGTCGTCCACACACATATATATTCCCGGGATCTGCTTGAGATAGTCGGTCCTGTTCATCTGGATGTCAGGATCGCTTGAGAACAGGTCTATGTATTTCTGTGCATATTCCTTGGACATATCAAAGGAAAGAGAGTCTCCTCCGTTGTATACCGGTACTCCGTTGGTTATCCTGACGTCTCCGTCAAATTCGGATTTTTTCAGCGCGTTTGCGTATATGTATGTCGAATCCAGCCTTTCGTGAAGCTGATATACATTTACGTTCTGGATTATATTGTGCTGGCTTTTGTCTTTATATGAAAGGGTGTCGCGGACAAAAGTGAAATGGAACTGTCTCACTTTCGTGTTCTTGCCCATATCTATGGTGTCATTTACTGGAATGACGGTAAACGCGCTGCTCCTTCTTGTGAGTCCGAAAGTCTCATCTTTTATGGCTCCGATGGTAATTCTGCTTGAACTGTAGCCTGACAGGCTGTCAGACGGGCACAGTTCTATACCTTTTATATCCAATGTCGCTGTCCTGATATCGTATATCTGGTTGCGCGGGATGAAATTCTGTCCCAGGTTGTTGTCAATATTAATACACGAAGCGGCACATAATAGAGCCGCTCCCAAAGCCAAAACCGATATGTTCGGAAAAATTCTCTTCAGATTCATTTTATATCTGATCATAAAACTTGTTGTATTCTTCAATATAAGATCCGTCTTTTATTGATTCCGCGTTGTAGCCGAGCAGCGGCAGACCGGATTCCTTGCCTGCTTTGACGATTTCTTCATGGATGTTTTCTGATCCGAGGATTATCCCGTCAGAATACCGGATGGCCAGCTTAGCAAGATTTATGCCGTCAGGCTGTGAGAATATTTCCATATCCTCATCCGTTATTCCGCCGAAAATGATGTCCTTTTTGAAGTTCTCATTGAATTTTTCAGAAGAGATGTCGTCATAGAGGGACAGCACTACCTTGCTGTTTGAGAATATAGGATCTTCGATATATGCTTTTTTCAGATATATCGGAAGCAGATGTGATATCCATCCCTGGCAATGTATGATGTCCGGAGTCCATCTTAGCTTTTTGACCGTTTCAAGCACTCCACGTGCAAAGAACACTGCCCTTTCCCCGTTGTCGGAAAAGAAATTGCCTTCTTCGTCCCTATATACCTGTTTCCTGTGGAAATAGTCTTCGTTGTCGATGAAATATACCTGCATTCTTGCTGCCGAGATGGAGGCTACTTTGATTACAAGAGGTCTGTCGACATCATTGATGATGATGTTCATCCCCGAAAGGCGTATTACTTCGTGAAGCTGGTTTTTCCTTTCGTTGATGCATCCGAAGCGCGGCATAAAAGATCTTATTTCCTTTTTCCTCTCCTGGATGCCCTGCGGAAGAAATCTCCCTATCGTGGAAATTTCAGATTCCGGAAGATATGGGAATATCTCCGAATTTACAAACAGAACTCTCTTTACTGAATCTCCCATATTGGCATATTTTAAGACAAAATCTCAACAAAGATAATAAAAATTTTTGATATTTCACTATCTTTGACCCTTTGATAATAAAATGACTCAAGTTTCTGAAAGGTTTATATGTCTAAAGGTGAAAATCATATAATAGGCAGACGCCTTGTCAACGCCTATCTCTCATCCGTAATAAGTATCAGCCTTGTGCTGCTTCTTGTTGGGGTGGCAAGCCTGCTTCTTGTGAATGCGCGGAGCGTTTCCGACTATTTCAAGGAAAATATGAAGGTCTCGGTCCTCATGAAGACGGACGTGGCCGAGGAAGATGCCCTTGCGTTCCGGAGGAAGGTTGACGGTATGCGTTTCATAAAGAGCAGCGACTTTGTCTCAAGGGAGCAGGGCATAAGCGAAATGAGGAATCTTCTCGGAGAGGACTTTCTTGACGTGTTCGAGACTTCTCCGATACCTGTGTCCATAGATGTGACCCTTAAGGCGGACTATGTTTCCGCAGACAGCCTCGATATGGTGAAAAGCGAGATCGCGGCATCTCCGCTTGTGGATGAGGTCGTATATCAGCGTTCTCTGGTTGATGCCCTGAATTCCAATCTGAGCAAGATATCCGTTGTTCTCGGAATCTTCATCGTGCTACTGCTTTTCATCTCTTATGTGCTTATCAACAATACTGTGCGGCTTAATGTGTATGCTCGCCGTTTCACTATTCATACTATGAGGCTTGTGGGGGCCACGCGCTCATTTATCAGGGCTCCTTTTGTCCTGCAGGCTGTATTTCAGGGAATCTTCTCGGCTATCGTGGCTATCATTATGCTGCTTGCGATAATGTTTGTCGTGCGCAATGAGTTTGCCCAGCTGTTTGAAGTGTTCAGGCTGGACCTCCTTCTGATCGTCCTGGGGATAGTGATCGCTTCTGGAGTGGTGATCTGCGTGTCGAGCACGTACTTTGTCGTAAATAAACTGGTTTCATTGAAAAAGGACGAATTGTATTTCTAAGTTATGGATAAAATGGCTATTACCCCGAAAGGGCTGAAACTTCTTCTTGTCGGATTCATCGTTATGCTTTCCGGCTATATCCTTATGACAGGAGGCGGCAGCGACAATCCTGAGGTCTTCAATTATGCTATGTTTGATTTCAGGCGTCTTGTGGCGGCTCCTCTGGTGATACTTATCGGCGTTGTCATTGAGATTGTGGCGATTATGGGCGTGTTCGGAGGCAATGGAAAGGAGAAATAGGCTATGGAATGGTTTGAGGCGATAATCCTGGGGCTGCTTCAGGGGTTTACGGAATTTCTTCCGGTCAGCAGCAGCGGCCATCTTGTGATCGGCAGGGAGCTGCTTGGCGTGGAGGCGTCGGATGATCTCGTATTTGAGGTGACCGTGCACGCGGCCACTGTCCTGAGTACCATATTCGTGTTCAGGAAGCAGATATGGAATCTTCTTTCGGGATTTTTCAGGTTCCGGTATAATGACCAGACTGATTATATTTTGAAGATAGGTGTGTCTATGATTCCGATTTTTATTGTCGGAATGTTTTTCAAGGATTATGTGGAGGGGCTTTTCGGTTCTTTGACAGGGGTGGCTTTCGCTCTTCTTGTGACGGCCGTGCTGCTTGTCTTCTCGGATGTCGCATATTATGCCTTCAAGGACAAGAGCATATACAAGAGTGTCTCGGGAAAGGAATACCGCAACGGAATTTCGTACTGGCAGGCATTTGTCGTGGGGCTCGGGCAGGCCTTTGCTGTGGCTCCGGGGCTTTCGCGTTCCGGTACTACCATTGCTACCGGTCTGATATGCGGTGTCAGGAGAGATGTCATGGCGCAGTTTTCTTTCCTTATGGTTCTTGTGCCGATTCTTGGGGAGGCTTTCCTCAGTCTGGCCGGAGGTGAGATGAGTTCGTCTTCCGTAGGCTGGCTTCCGCTCCTGCTCGGATTCGTTTCCGCCTTCCTCGCGGGGCTTCTTGCGTGCAAAGTTATGATCGCCCTTGTCAAGAAGGCCCGGTTGAGCTGGTTCGCTCTTTATTGCGTCGTCGTGGCTGTGCTTATTTTCATCTTCCAATAGGTCTGCGCTTGGACGGAAAATTCACATATTTTGTATCTGATGTGCATCTGGGGCTGGATGTAAATGACCCTCAGGGGCGCGAACGCCGTTTTGTCGAATTTCTGAGGTCGCTCGACCCCGGGAAGACGTCGGCTCTGTATCTTCTGGGTGACATCTGGGATTTCTGGTATGAATACCGTGATGTGGTCCCGAAAGGATATGTAAAAGTATTTGCTGCGATTGTCGGGCTGATTGAGTCCGGGGTGGATGTGTATTTCTTCCAGGGAAACCACGATGTATGGACCTACAGCTATTTTGAAGAGCTTGGTATGAAGAGGCTTGTCCAGCCGGCGGTCGTGGAGATTGACGGAAAGGTTTTCTGCCTGGGGCATGGGGACGGTCTTGGTCCTGTGCCGTCAGGCTACCGTTTTTTGAGGAAAATCTTTCATTGCAGGGTTCTTCAGTCCCTGTTCAGTATGCTTCATCCCTGGCTTGCTTTCCGGCTCGGCAACGGATGGTCGAAAGGCAACAGGCTTGCCCGTCACGAGGAATATGTCTTCAAGGGTGCCGCGGAGCCGCTGTGCATATTTGCTGAGGAATTTTCGCGTAGGCACAAGGTGGATTATTTCGTGTTCGGGCACTACCACGTGTCTGTGGATCTTCCGCTTGACACCGGTGCAAGGCTTGTCGTGCTGAAGGATTGGATAGGAGCTTCGCCTTATCTGTATTTTGACGGGATTTCCGGTGCTTTGGGATATTCCCAGAACAGGGAATAGTACAGGCCTTCGAATCCTCCTGTTTCCCAGAGATTTACCAGTTCTTCTGTCTCACGGTCAGCCCCCTGCGGGTCGTAGGGTGTCTTAAGGTCTGATCCGAACAGTTTTGCTATTCCCTGCCAGAATCCTGCCGCCATACCGTTTTTGTAGTCTTTTATTATAAGGTAGGACGATTTGCCGACCTCCCTGTCGATGAGTTTCATAAGCAGTGCCCCCTGTGTGATTGTCAGGCTTCTCAGAGGTTTCTCGAATACCGTGAACAGCTCGTCCTGTACTGCGTTGATATATCTGTCGCGTTTGCCGCGTTTCAGATTGTCCGCCGTGATTGTGCTGTCTGCGCGTTCGACGAGTTTTCTGGCGACAATGGCGTACGGATAGACTTTGCTGAAGTTGTACACCAGCCTGTAGTATTGGCGCCATTCCTTTCCCTTCTGCCTTGGCAGTCTTTCGTAGACACGCGCCGCAGGGAGTTCTTCCATATATATGGTATCCCTTCCTTCCACCTTGTACTGCATCAGCTGGTTTCTGCCGTACTCCTGCGGTGTGATCTGTTTTTTTGCGCGTTCCTGTCCTGCCGCCGTCGCTGCCGTCAGTATAAGGATGGCGATGAGTGCCGTATGTCTTGAAAAAATGCGCATCTGACAAAGGTAGTCATTTTATTTTTAACGGTCTTTCTGCAGTGGTCCAAAAGTGCATCATAAAAATTTCAACAGGTTTTGTAATCGGATGATTTTTCGGTATTTAGCTGTCAAAAAGTCCGGTCAAAAATATTCTTAAATTTCTCAAAAAATGTTTGCAATTCAGGAATTTTTACTATCTTTGCAGTCCCTTAATTGGGGAGAAGTCCGCCCAACCAGCTGATGCTCAATTATTTAAGGGAAAACAAGGAAATTTAATTAAAAGTAATAGAACAATGTTACAACCAAAGAAAACAAAATTTAGAAGGCAGCAGAAAGGCCGTATGAAAGGGATTGCTCAGAGGGGCAACCAGCTTGCGTTCGGTTCTTTCGGCATCAAGACCTTGGAAAATTGTTGGCTTACAGGTCGTCAGATCGAAGCTGCCCGTCAGGCGGTCGTGCGTTATATGAAACGTGAGGGTAAGATCTGGATCAGAGTGTTCCCTGACAAGCCATACACAAAGAAACCTGCCGAGGTGCGTATGGGTAAAGGTAAGGGTAATCCTGAGGGATTTGTTGCTCCTGTTACTCCCGGCCGTATCCTGATTGAGGCGGAAGGCGTTTCCCTGGAGATTGCAAGAGAGGCTTTGCGTCTTGGCGCGCAGAAACTTCCGGTGACTACCAAGTTCGTTGTCCGCAGGGATTATGTTGAATAGTTTAATGGAGAAAAAGAAATGAAAGCATCTGAAGTACGCGAAATGTCAATCAGCGATTTGCGCGACCGTATCGAGGTTGAGAAAGCAGCTCTTGATACAATGAAGATAAACCACACTATCTCTCCATTAGAGGATACGTCAAAGGTTAGAAAGGCAAGAAGGGATATCGCCCGTATGATGACGATTCTTGCCGAGAAGGAAAAACAGAATTAAAATTTGCATTCTGATGGAAAGAAATCTTCGCAAAGAAAGAATAGGAGTTGTGGTCAGCAACAAGATGGACAAATCTATCGTAGTTGCGGTTGAGACTCAGGAGAAGCATCCGATCTACGGAAAGTTCGTAAAAAAGACCACGAAGTTCGTCGCTCACGATGAGAAGAACGAGTGCCAGGAAGGCGATACTGTTCGCATTATGGAGACCCGTCCGTTGAGCAAGACAAAGAACTGGAGATTAGTAGAAATCGTAGAAAAAGTTAAATAGCAATGATACAGCAGGAAACACGTTTACAGGTTGCAGACAACAGCGGCGCAAAGGAAGTTCTTTGTATCCGTGTGTTGGGTGGTACCCGCCGCCGTTATGCAAAAGTGGGCGACAGGATTGTCGTTGCAGTTAAGAGCGCTATTCCGGGTGGAGATGCCAAGAAAGGTTCAGTTTCTAAGGCTGTGGTAGTGCGCACAAAGAAAGAGATTCGTCGTCAGGACGGTTCATATATCCGTTTCGATGACAACGCTTGCGTTCTTCTCAACAACCAGGGTGAGGTTCGTGGAACACGTATCTTCGGTCCTGTTGCAAGGGAACTTCGTGAGAACTATATGAAAATCGTTTCACTGGCACCGGAGGTCCTCTAATAAGTAAGCATTATGAAAAAGATACATATCAAGAAAGGCGACACCGTTTATGTTAATGCCGGTAACGACAAAGGAAAGACCGGTAAGGTGCTTGAGGTGATTCCTTCAAAGGACCGTGCTATCGTTGAGGGTATCAATATGGTCAGCAAACACGCTAAACCAAGCCCTAAACATCCTCAAGGTGGTATTATTAAACAAGAGGCTGGTATTCACGTCTCAAACCTTCAGATTGTAGACCCATCAAAGGGCGGTCCTACAAGAATAGGACACAAGTTTGTCGGAGACAAGAAGATCCGTTATGCCAAAAAATCAGGAGAGGAGATTAAATAATGGCAAAGACTACAAAGACAACTAACGCACAGGCTCCGGTAGCTGCCGGTTATGTGCCTGACCTCAAGAAGGTTTACAAAGAGGAGATTGTTGCCAAGCTTATGAAGGAGTTTTCATACTCTACTGTAATGCAGGTTCCGAGATTGGTGAAGATTACAATCAACCAGGGTATCGGAGATGCTACAGGTGACAAGAAGCTCGTGGATGTGGCTCAGCAGGAATTGAGCATAATTACAGGACAGAAAGCGGTTACAACCGTATCAAGGAAAGATATTTCAAACTTCAAACTCCGTAAGGGTATGCCTATCGGTGTTAAGGTCACTCTCCGTGGTGTGAAGATGTATGAGTTCCTTGAGAGACTTATCCGTATTTCGCTTCCTCGAATCAGAGACTTCAACGGTATTTCTGAGAAGATGGACGGAAAGGGTAACTATACTCTCGGAATCAAGGAGCAGATTATCTTCCCTGAAATCAATATCGACCAGATTACCAAGATTCTCGGTATGGAGATCACTTTCGTGACAACAGCCAATACTGATGAGGAGGCTCACGCTCTTCTCCGTGAATTCGGTCTGCCTTTCAAAAAACACAACAACTAAAAGTTAACTAGTATGGCAAAAGAATCAATGAAAGCCCGCGAAGTAAAACGCGCGAAATTAGTTGCTAAATACGCTGAGAAGAGGAAAGCTCTCAAAGAGGCTGGAGACTGGGCTGCGCTTGACAAGCTCCCTAAGAATTCAAGCCCTTGCCGTATGCACAACCGCTGTTCTCTTACCGGAAGACCAAAAGGTTATATGAGGATGTTCGGCATCAGCCGTATCCAGTTCCGCGAGATGGCAAGCAACGGTCTTATCCCAGGCGTGAAGAAGGCAAGCTGGTAATGACTGACAAAAAGTTACATTATATTTATTAACAATTCGGATATCGGGCGTACAATTGCGCCGGTTTCTATTAAAAAACAGAAAAAATGACTGATCCAATTGCAGATTATCTGACAAGAATTCGCAATGCTTACCTCGCAGGTAAGAAGATCGTTGAGATTCCATCTTCAAAGATGAAGGTGGCTATCACCAAGATTCTTTGCGAAAAGGGATACATCCTCAGCTACAAGGTGGTTGAAGGAACTCCCGGAAACACAATCAAGATTGCTCTTAAGTATCATCCTCAGACAAAGACCGCGGCAATCAAGAAGATTCAGCGCGTGTCAAAACCTGGTCTCAGGAAATATACTGATGTGGAGAATATGCCTCGCGTCCTCAATGGACTCGGAATCGCTGTCCTTTCTACATCAAAGGGTGTTATCACCGACAAGGAGGCTAAAGATCTCAATGTAGGCGGTGAGGTTATATGTTATGTATATTAATCTTAAAGAATTAAATAATGTCAAGAATTGGTAAATTGCCTGTACACCTTCCTGCCGGAGTTACTGTAGAGCTGCTTCCGGGCAATGTGGTTAAGGTTAAAGGACCCAAGGGCGAACTGAGCCAGAAGGTTGACTCGGACATCAATGTCGCTCTTGAGGGAAATGAGATTAAATTGACCCGTCCTACCGACCAGCCGAGACACCGTTCACTTCACGGTCTTTACCGTGCTCTGATCAACAATATGGTTGTTGGTGTCTCTGAGGGATATGAGATCAGACAGGAGCTTGTCGGTGTGGGTTACCGTGTTGAGGTTAAAGGTCAGATCCTTGAATTCTCTCTCGGATTCTCTCACGATATTCACATGATGCTCCCTGCTGAGGTGAAGGCTGAGGCTGCTGAGGTGAAGAAAGGTCAGAACCCTGTCCTTATTCTCAGAAGCAATGACAAACAGCTTATCGGTCAGGTTGCAGCTAAGATCCGCTCTCTGCGTAAGCCTGAGCCATATAAGGGTAAAGGTATCAAGTTTGTCGGCGAACAGCTTCGTCGTAAGGCTGGTAAGTCAGCAGGTGCTAAATAATAGGAGGATGAGTTATGGCATTGAATAAAATAGAAAGAAGAAAAAGAATTCACTACCGTATCCGCAAAGTCGTTAATGGTACTGCTGAGAGACCGAGAATGGTTGTTTTCAGAAGCAACAAACAGATTTACGTACAGGTTGTTGATGATTTGAAGGGTGCGACTCTTTGTGCTGCCGCTTCAAATGATAAGGCTCTTGCCGCTGAGTGCAAGGGTAAAACCGGAAAAGAGGCTGCTGCCATCGTCGGAAAGGCTATTGCAGAGCGTGCTCTCGCTAAAGGTATCACTACCATCTCTTTTGATCGTGGCGGTTACCTTTATCACGGTAGAGTTAAAAGTTTGGCTGATGCTGCCCGTGAAGGTGGCCTAATTTTCTAATCAAAGACTATGGCAAATACAAATGTTAAAAGAGTAAAGACATCTGATCTTGAATTGAAAGACAGATTGGTAGCCATCCAGAGAGTAACAAAGGTTACTAAGGGTGGTCGTCACTTCAGCTTTGCAGCCATTGTTGTTGTTGGTGACGAGAACGGCGTTGTAGGTTATGGTCTTGGTAAAGCCAATGAGGTCACTACTGCAATTTCAAAAGGAATTGAGGATGCAAAGAAGAATCTTGTAAAAGTTCCTGTTCTCAACAAGACTATTCCTCACGAGCAGGAAGCAAAATTCGGCGGTGCAAGAGTATTTATGAAACCAGCTGCTCCGGGTACCGGAGTAAAGGCCGGTGGTGCGATGCGTGCCGTATTTGAGTCTGTCGGAATCCACAATGTCCTTGCGAAATCAAAAGGTTCATCAAACCCTCACAACCTTGTGAAAGCTACTGTAGCTGCACTTGTTGAGATGAGGGACGCTTATACTGTTGCCGGACTCCGTGGTATTCCTATGAGCAGAGTATTTAAAGGTTAAGGAGGACACAGAATATGGCAAAAGTTAAGATAACCCAGATTAAAAGCAAGAACGGTGCAACCAAGAGACAGATCGCGAATCTCCAGTCTCTCGGTATCCACAGGCTGCACCAGACTGTAGAGGTTGAACTTACTCCTGTTACTAAAGGTATGATTGAGAAAGTTCTTCATCTTGTAACTGTAGAGGAAAACTAAATAGGAGGACTGACAGATGAAATTACATAACTTGAAACCTGCAGCAGGTTCTAAAGGAAGAGAGAAAAGAATCGGACGCGGAGAGGGCTCCGGACACGGCGGTACTTCAACCCGTGGTCACAAAGGTGCTCAGGCCCGTTCCGGATACTCTCGCAAGATTGGATTTGAAGGTGGTCAGATGCCTATCCAGCGTCGTCTTCCTAAGTTCGGATTCACTAATCCTTCAAGGGTAGAGTACAAAGGAATCAACGTTTCTGTACTTCAGGCTCTTGTGGAAAAGACAAATGTTTCCGAGATTACGCTTGAGACTCTTATGGAGGCAGGATTCGTTTCAAAGAACCAGCTTGTAAAGATCCTCGGCAATGGCGAACTTACCGCTAAGATTGATGTTACGGCACACGCATTTTCAAAGTCTGCCGTAGCCAAGATTGAAGCTGCCGGAGGAAAAACTACAACAATTGAATAGAGATGAAGAAATTTATTCAGACAATAAAAAACATCTTTAAGATTGAAGAACTGCGCAAGAGGATAATTTATACTATCCTCCTGCTGCTGGTTTATCGCCTGGGATGCTTTATCGTGCTTCCGGGCATAGACTCGACTTTGCTTGCCAATATGCAGAACTTCTCTTCAGAAGGTCTTGTCGGCCTTCTGAATATGTTCTCCGGCGGAGCATTCGGAAATGCTTCAATCTTTGCGCTGGGTGTGATGCCGTACATTTCGGCGTCAATCGTAATCCAGCTGCTTGGTGTTTTCGTTCCGTATTTCAGAAAGCTCCAGATGGAGGGTGAAAGCGGACGAAGAAAAATGAATCAGTTGACAAGATATCTTACCATCCTGATTCTCTGTATTCAGGGACCTGCCTATATGGCATCCCTGCATTCTCAGATTCCGGAGGCTGCGTTCCTTGCCGTAAACAAATTGGGCTGGTCGTCATTCTGGTATAATCTTGTTTCAACCTTCATCCTTATCGGAGGAACTATGTTCGTGATGTGGCTCGGTGAGCGCATTACAGACAGAGGTATCGGCAACGGTATTTCCCTTATCATTATGGTTGGTATCGTAGCACGCCTTCCGTATGCTCTTACAGCAGAAATCGGTGAGAAGGTAAACTCCACTACCGGTGGTCTCCTTCTTCTTATCGTTGAACTTGTGATTCTTTTCCTTGTGTTCGTGGCCGCTATCGCTCTCGTACAGGGTGTAAGAAAAGTTCCGGTACAGTATGCGAAGAGAATCGTAGGAAACAAACAGTATGGCGGTGTGCGTCAGTACATCCCGATGAAGATCAATGCGGCCGGCGTTATGCCTATCATCTTCGCCCAGGCCCTGATGCTCTTCCCGCTTGTTTTCTCCAAGTTTGACGCAACCCGTGGTCTCGCTGCGACTTTGAGCAATTATACCGGTGTATGGTATAATATTATATTCGGCTCTCTTGTCGTCATCTTCACATATTTCTACACAGCCGTTACCGTCAACCCGACTATGATGGCTGAGGATATGAAGAAGAACGGCGGCTTCATACCTGGAGTTAAACCTGGAAAGAAGACTGTCGAGTATCTTGACTCTGTTATGTCAAGGGTTACTCTTCCTGGATCTTTCTTCCTTGCTATTATCGCGATTATGCCTGCATTCGCAATGATGTGCGGCGTCAACAACCAGTTCGCAAGCTTCTATGGAGGTACATCCCTTCTGATTCTTGTCGGTGTTGTTCTCGATACTCTCCAGCAGATCGAGAGTCACCTTCTGATGCGTCACTATGACGGATTGATGAAGACCGGTCGCCTGAAAGGACGTTCCGGAATGTAATTTTGATGAAGTTCTTTGGAAGATGGTACTACCTAAGACAGAGGAAGAGATAGAGCTGATGCGCGAGAATGCCATTCTCGTGTCAAAGACATTGGCGGAGGTCGGTAAGCTGGTCGCTCCTGGTGTGACAACTCTCGAGTTGAATAGAGTGGCCGAGACCTTTATCCGTGACAACGGTGCTATCCCGAGCTTTCTCGGTTATGACGGTTTTCCGGCAGCTCTCTGTATGTCAGTCAACGATGTCGTCGTGCACGGTTTCCCTTCGGATTATGTGCTTAAGGACGGTGATATCGTGTCTGTGGATTGCGGCACGTTATATAAAGGATTCAACGGTGATTCGGCCTACACTTTCCCTGTAGGGGAAGTGGACGCCGAGACCCGGAAGCTCCTTGATGTTACGAAAGCCTCACTCTACAAAGGCATAGAGGCGGCTGTTGACGGAAACAGGACAGGTGACATTGGACACGCGGTGCAGTCGTATGTCGAGTCATTCGGGTTCTCCGTAGTCCGCGAATTGGAAGGACACGGAATAGGCAGGAAAATGCACGAGAATCCAGGAGTTCCCAACTACGGGAAACCCGGACGCGGAGCGAAACTTGCCGATGGTATGACGATTTGTATAGAGCCGATGGTAAATGCGGGTACAAGAGGTGTGTATTTAGCTAAAAATGGTTGGGCAGTACATACTGCTGACCGCAGGAAATCAGCTCATTACGAACTTACGGTTGTTGTCAGAAAAGGCACCCCTGAGATATTGTCTACCTTTGAATTCATTGAAAATAATGTTAAATTTTAAAGTGATATTAAATGCCGAAACAATCAGCAATAGAACAGGAAGGAGTAATCGTTGAAACACTCCCTAACGCAATGTTCAAAGTAGAATTGGAAAATGGTCATGTGATCATAGCCCATATTTCCGGAAAGATGAGGATGAACTACATCAAAATCCTTCCGGGTGATAGGGTAAGGGTTGAAATGTCACCTTATGATTTATCAAAGGGAAGAATTTCTTTCAGATACAAATAATAAACGCAAGTTTAAAAAATCACGATATGAAAGTTAAAGCATCCATCAAGAAGCGCAGTGAGGATTGCAAGATCGTTAAACGTAAAGGACGTCTTTACGTGATCTGCAAAAAGAACCCTAAGTTCAAAATGCGTCAAGGATAATTTTAGTCGTCTAACAAATAAAGTTATATAGAATTATGGCACGTATAGCCGGTGTTGATTTACCTAATAACAAAAGAGGAGAGATAGGTCTTACCTATATCTTCGGAATCGGCCGCAGCACTGCAAGGAAGATCCTTTCAGGACTGGGCATCGACTTCGACACGAAGGTCGGTGAATGGAACGACGATCAGATCGCAGGCATCCGTAGCGTAATCGCTGAAGAGTACAAGATCGAAGGTGAGCTTCGCTCTTCTATCCAGATGAACATCAAACGTCTTATGGATATCGGTTGCTACAGAGGAATCCGTCATCGTAACGGTCTTCCTGTCCGCGGACAGAGCACCAAGAACAATGCCCGTACAAGAAAGGGTAAGAAGAAAACTGTTGCAAACAAGAAGAAAGCAACTAAATAACGGATGATGAATTATGGCAAAAAAGACAGCAACAACAAGTAAAAAAAGAGTTGTAAAGGTTGAAGCTTATGGCGAGGCTCATATTTCATCAACCTTCAACAATGTGATTATCACGCTTACAAATAACGTGGGTCAGGTTATAAGCTGGTCATCTGCCGGAAAGAGCGGTTTCAGAGGTTCAAAGAAGAACACTCCGTATGCAGCTCAGGTGGCAGCAGCCGATGCAGCGAAGACTGCATACGATCTTGGTCTCCGCAAAGTGAAAGCATACGTAAAGGGACCTGGAGCAGGACGTGAGTCTGCTATCAGAACTATCCACGGTGCAGGTATCGAGGTTACAGAGATTATCGACGTTACTCCAATGCCACACAATGGTTGTAGACCAAAAGGCCGTCGTAAAGTTTAATTTGTAACAATTCTTAAAGATAGATTACTATGGCAAGATATACTGGACCAAGTACCAAGATTGCGCGTAAATTCGGTGAGCCGATTTTCGGAACAGATAGACACTTTGAGAAGAGAAACTATCCTCCAGGACAGCACGGCTTGGCAAGAAAGCGCAAAAAGACTTCTGAGTATGGTACTCAGTTGAAAGAAAAACAGAAAGTTAAATATACATACGGTGTTCTTGAGAGACAGTTCCGTAATCTTTACGAAAAGGCTTCTCGTATGAAAGGACAGAAAGGTGAGAACCTCATTATTCTTCTTGAGTCACGCCTTGACAACCTTGTTTACCGTATGGGTATCGCTCCTACAAGGGCAGCTGCAAGGCAGCTCGTTTCTCACTGTCATATCACCCTGAACGGAAGTCTGTGCAACATTCCTTCAGCTATTGTTAGACCTGGTGATGTTATTGCAGTCAGAGAGAGGTCAAAGAGTCTTGAGGTCATCACCAACAGTGTGGCTTCAGCGTCAAAATACTCTTGGATTGAGTTTGATGCAAAGGCTCTCACCGGAAAATATCTCAATGTTCCGGTAAGAGAGGAGATTCCTGAGACTATCAACGAGCAGCTCATTGTCGAGTTGTATTCTAAGTAATAATTTAACACCTTAATCAGAACAAATATGGCAATCTTAGCATTTCAGAAACCGGACAAGGTGATAATGCTCGAAGGAAC
>ERZ777306.598-NODE-598-length-70910-cov-72.636681_pt1 | contig 70910 bp, 52 predicted proteins | sample MGYA00374966_ERZ777306 | MGnify/ENA primary metagenome ERZ777306 (study PRJEB29329, sample SAMN06343882) | mouse gut metagenome | isolation source: Mouse cecum | place: Austria: Vienna | collected 2014-11-15 ...
TTTGCCCGACACAGTTTTGAGAGTTGCTTTCGAGTATATTTTCTGTTGTTGTGAGAAGCATGACGGAGACTATGTGACGAATAAAAACTGGTCAGTAAAGCCTATCTAACATCATCTCAGGAAAATTTAAACAGGCTCTAAAAACCACCAAATATAAAAAAAGAACAAGTAAAAAGCAAAAAAGAGGGAAAATAATACCTAGGATTTATGCAACGCTTCAATCAACAACGTAATATTTGCTGTAAACAGCCTTACGGAAATAGCCAACAGGATAATACCGAAAAACTTACGGATAAGATATATACCGCCTTTCCCGAGAAAACGTTCCACACGCCCGGTCATACTCACTACAAAGTAAACCCAAATCATATTCAAAACCAAGGCTATAATGATATTGATACTGGCATATTCCGCCCGAAGAGAAAGCAAAGTTGTAAAAGCTCCGGCACCTGCCAGCAAAGGAAAGACAAGCGGCACTAGAGTGGCTTCTTTGATAGGACCCTGGTTCTTGAAAATCTCAACGTCCAGAATCATTTCCAAAGACATAAGGAAGATAACAAATGCACCGGCGACAGCAAACGATTCAATATCTACATGAAAGAGTTTCAGCATCATATCTCCCGCGTAGAAGAACCCTATCAAAAGGGCAAAAGAGATGACAGTAGCTTTCGTAGCATTCACATCCTTCCCTTTTTCCTTTAGGTTTATTATAATAGGTATGGAGCCTATAATATCTATTACCGCAAAAAGTACAATAAATGCACTGACCATCTGCTGCCAATCAAAACCTGCAAACATAATTCCCTCCTTTTTTTCTGCAAATATAATCTATTTTTATGCATTCAAACAATAAAAAAACAAAAAGAAAGGTCATATATTGACTGCAGTGTTGCATTATGAGTAAATTTGTACGATTAACAAAAGATTACGATGTATGGAAACAATGTTCGACACTTTGCTCCAATTGCCTTTATTTCAAGGACTTTGTCATGAAGATTTCACCAGCATACTGGATAAGGTAAAGTTACACTTTATCAAGCATAAAGCGGGAGAAACTATCATTGAAAGTGGTACTCTTTGTACACAACTCTGTTTCCTGCTAAAAGGTGAGGTTTCAATCGTCACAAATTCCAAAGAAAATATATACACCGTTATCGAACAGATAGAAGGACCTTACCTGGTGGAACCACAGTCGCTGTTTGGCATGAACACCCATTACACCTCTTCTTATGTAGCACATACGGAAGCACATACTGTCAGTATCAGCAAAGCATTTGTACTTAGCGATTTGTTCAAATATGAAATATTCCGCCTCAACTATATGAATATCGTGAGCAACCGGGCACAAAATCTTTACTCCCGTTTATGGAATGAACCCACGCCGGATCTGAAAGGCAAAATTATCCGCTTCTTCCTGTCACATTGCGAAAAGCCACAAGGGGAAAAGACTTTTAAAGTAAAGATGGACGATTTGGCACGCTGTCTGGATGATACGCGATTAAATATTTCTAAAACCCTGAATGAATTACAGGATAGTGGTTTAATCGAGTTACACAGAAAAGAGATTCTGATTCCGGATGCTCAAAAACTACTTTAAAGGTTTGCCCTCACGTTGCTACCATTCATTCTATTTTCAGTAAATGATAAAGTGTCCCCTTAACGGACTTCCGGCAGGGAATATTCAGCTTCTGAAGCGCACGGCCAAACACAGCTACTTTATTGATAGCCAACTTGTCTCGTGTCTTCGTCTGCAAATAATTAAGAATCTGCATGGACGTCATCCATTCACCTTCCTCCCCTTCTTCCGCCGGACGGAAATAACAATGGAACAACTGTTCCAACGGGCTCGCCTGCTCAAATTCACGGTTCGTCTGCTTCAAAATCTTTCCATCCTCATCATCCAGCCAGTAACGCTCACCCTTATAAATGGCTTCCATCGCCTGAGCATAAAGCTGTTTGTAATTGATGGTAGCATTGGTTTTGATAGGAGCCATCACCTCAATGCAGATAAAACGACGGCTGCCAGTACGGATTCGTGCATGGGACCAATCCCGCCAATGCACGGATACGGTCTTTCCCGTCCCAACGGCCAACATCATAAAGATATTCTTCTACAGGATTGTACAAAGGAACAAATTCTGAATTCAGGAAACGGTCTACATCACGATCCCAGGCATTGATGCCTTCTTTCATGGCACAGATAGAGATACTGTTGCGCACACGTTTGTCCACGGGCTTAAAGTAAAAGTGGATGGAATCACGCTGGCGGTATTCCAGATCATCCAATACGGTGTTGTAGCGGAATTCGTAACGACGGTTCATAAATTCTTCCAGCAGAAAAGCCGTCTCCTGCTCCCTTCCGATGCTGTTTTTCTTGCCAAAACCCTTACATTCCTGATAAAGATTATGAATCGTCGAGCGTATGATTTGCTCATCCTCTTCCCGATAGTAATGAATGAGCGTCTGCCGCACTGCTTCTTCTTCGGGAATGCCCGCTTTGAAACAATGCTCGGCAAGGTGTACAAGCAAAGGTTGCAAATCATCTCCACGCTTCCAGTCTTCCATTTCCTGAAATGCCCTGTTCAAGGCTGCTTCATAAATCTTCGTGAAAGTTTTCGCAGACTCATATCCCGGTTGCAGGCGCGACAAGAGATTCTTCTCGCCCTGCTTACGCTGCCGGAAAGTTTCCTCACCGGGCATCGTGAGCGGTTGTTCCAGACAGAAAGGAACCGCATCGGGATTATAATAAGGAGATTCGTCCAATGTCATGCGGCATTTCTGCGTCAGCACTGGTGCTTGCAGATTAATATCATAAGGAAGCATCGGCTGGTAGCACTTTACCGCCAGCCAGTAGGCATGGGCATGAAATAATTCCGCTTCCGCTTCTTTTTTGGGCAGTCCTCTGTCGTCCGGCAAGGCAAAACGCACCCATATCTTCACGCTACGGCCACTGGAACCACAGAATGCGGCAAAAGTCTGGGGCAAAAGCGCCGCCTGCCGTTTCACATATTCCATTTCGGACGGGCCTGCCAGCCGTTTCACTTCCAACTGTACCAGTCCGTTATAATGTTTCATTTTTCGTTCGCCTTCTTTAGTGCGGGTATATGCTACGGCAGAATAGATGTATGGCAGTTTGTCTATATGTTCGTACCGACTGTACGTACCTTCCAGCATCGGTATCAGGTTTCGCAAAGCCGTAATGTGTCTCGATTTTGTCTCCGTTTTCATTTTGTTGAACAATGTACCTGCTTCGCAGATGCTTAGAGCTTCTTTTCCACTCCCGCTGTCTTGTCTGATTAAAGTTATTTTCATCCTTTATTATCTGTTTATCTACCAATATTGCTTATCATTTAATTCCTGTAAAGATACGATATTATATTACGGCATACAAACTTTTCCTCTAATAAAAACAGGCTTTTTTCTAGCATTAACCTTATAACAAAATGCGACATCAATCACACGTAGATGTCGCATTTCTTTCTTACCAAGATTTCCCTATATCATTGTATCTGAATGGCTTGCTGTTTCCCAAGCAGGAAACTGCCACTTCGCCTATATGATTGGATTGACTTGACCGCATGAAATGTTTCAATGAACCTGATCTTTCAGGAAGCATTCAATCACATATCGGTCAATAATGTGTGAGTTATCAGCTATTAACACCTGATTTCTCAGTTATTAATGACTGAAATGACAACCGTTAATAGTTGAGACTTCAGATATTAATACTCTGTAAATCAAACAATAGCACCTAAGAAACGATGCATAACATTCTGTAACAGAGTGAGGGCAAGCGGTTGCTCTCATACTTGCTACCACACTTACTGCCACACCCGAAACATCGATGAATAAAGGGATACAGGCGAATAGTGAGAGCATGAGGGCAAAACTGCTATCAAATTGCATGTGGAGTTTTAAGGAGAATGCAGTTCATCCTATATCATGAATTATAATTTTAATAGCATCTAACAAAGGAGGCAGATTATGCCTGATTACCTCAAACACAACATCGAATAGTCTCTTCTATTTTCCGCAGAATCCGATTTTTTTTATAACTACTACCAAAATAGCATTTTATCTATTAGGTTGAGCCGGTTCCCTCACTTTTTCCACAAAAAAAATCCCAAAGCGGTTTGCAGCCTTGGGATTTATATATCAACAGGAACAATTATTCCCACTCTATGGTTGCAGGCGGCTTGGAACTTATATCATAGGTTACACGGTTCACTCCTTTCACCTTATTAATAATATCATTCGACACCTTACCCATAAATTCATAAGGCAAATGCGCCCAGTCAGCTGTCATAGCATCCGTAGATGTCACAGCACGCAAAGCAACGGCTCTTTCGTACGTACGCTCATCGCCCATTACACCGACAGACTGCACCGGCAACAAGATAACTCCTGCCTGCCATACTTTATCATACAATCCCCAGTCACGCAATCCCTGAATAAAGATATCATCGGCATCCTGCAGAATACGTACTTTTTCAGGAGTAATATCACCCAGAATACGCACGGCCAACCCGGGTCCCGGGAACGGATGACGAGTAATCAGATGTTCGGGCATACCCAATTCGCGACCTACCCGGCGCACCTCATCCTTGAACAACAAACGAAGCGGTTCACACAACTTCAGATTCATCTTTTCAGGAAGACCGCCTACATTATGATGACTCTTTATCACCGTACCCGTAATAGACAATGACTCGATGCAATCCGGATAAATGGTACCCTGTGCCAGCCATTTCACATCTTTGATCTTATGAGCTTCTACATCGAACACATCAATGAAACCCTTACCTATAATCTTACGCTTACGTTCCGGTTCAGTTACGCCAGCCAATTCATTGAAGAACTTCTCGCTGGCATCTACGCCGATTACGTTCAAGCCGAGACATTCATAATCAGCCATCACATTCTTGAACTCATTCTTGCGTAGCATACCGTGATCAACAAAGATACAAGTCAAGTTTTTGCCGATGGCTTTGTTCAACAACACCGCAGCAACGGAAGAATCAACTCCACCGCTTAAACCAAGAACGACTTTATCATCACCCAACTGGGCTTTCAGTTCGGCAACTGTGCTCTCAATAAAAGAAGCCGGCGACCAGTCTTGCTTGCAACCGCAAACATCTACCACAAAGTTCTTCAAGATTTGAGTTCCGTCTTCACTATGGAACACTTCCGGATGGAACTGTACACCCCATACTTGCTCGCCTTCTATCTGATAGGCGGCAATCTCGACCTTATCCGTCGAAGCTATTTTCTTGAAATTATCCGGGATAGCAGTAATCGTATCGCCGTGGCTCATCCATACCTGCGAACAGTCGCGCACACCTTTAAACAGCACATTGTCTTTGCAAAAAGACGCCAAGTGTGCACGTCCGTATTCACGTGTGCCGGCCGGTTCCACTTTTCCGCCATTGGTGTATGACATAAACTGTGCACCATAACAAATACCCAATATCGGATATTTACCACGAATTTCACTCAAATCTACTTTGAAAGCATCTTTATCGTAAACCGAAAAAGGACTTCCGGAGAGAATGACTCCTTTAATAGTCGGGTCTTCTTTAGGAAATTTGTTATAAGGAACAATTTCACAATACGTATCCAATTCACGTACACGACGGCCTATAAGCTGTGTTGTCTGCGAACCGAAATCAAGAATTATTATTTTTTCCTGCATATCAATTGGTTGGATTTTGAATAAATGATGTGCAAAAGTAGGAAAAAGTCAGCAAAGAGATAGAAGAATAGGCATAAAAATCTACTATTAAATCTTTTTTTGGCTGATAAGTAGGTTAGACCGTCACACATGAAGTTGAAAGATTCTACACCACTTTCTTATGCAGTCGGCATAAATGGTTTACCAATATCCGGATTAATCTGAAAAAACGGATTGGAGTAAAATACTCTCTCATATAATATGAAAGAGAGTATCTTATTCATTTCTGTACCGATATATAAACCTGCTTTTAGAGATACGCTTGTCCAAATCCTATAAGACATATTTCTTAAATGAAAAAAGCCGTGGCGGTTACCCTACAAAAACAATCAAATATTTCATTAATTCAAAATTAAACATTAATTTTGCCGCGTTTCCTACGCCGAAAACCTTGCTCGACAAGGTGGATAGGGAGGGAAACGGACATATTAAAGAAAAGACGTTTATTTGGCGTTTTGTTCAGGCAACTCAAAACTTCGCGGTTTTATATAAATTCTGTCTAAACAAAGCAACGATAGATGTCCGTGGGATATGTTATTTTCTTCTTACCACTTTTCTCTCTTCGCGTGAAGAAAGAGAAGTGTGCTAGGAGTATACATATCGGCGTGGGCTTCTGCGTTGCTCGTTCAACAGAATTGGGCAATGCGAAGGCCTTGAGTTGCGGGACGAGTGACAGGTACAGATTCCCGCGCTTTCTTTATATGCCCACACTTAATCATTTACTAAAATGTCAACTCAGGGGAATCGATTGACTGATTGAATACTATGGGATTTTTAATCAGTGGAAAGAAAGAAGTTTCCAAAATGTCTGACAAAGAGAAGATTAGCCTCCTCAAATCTTTACAAACAAATTTAGAAGAAGAAGGATGCTGGACAGCAGAATGGTTGTCCGAACAGAACATCACACTCCCCAAATGCGGTGAAGAAGAGGAAGAAGAAAGACAGCTGGCCGAAACGCACAAGAAGTTGACCGACACCATCGCCGAACTGGAGAAACAGGAAAAGGAAAAGGAGGCTTTGGACAGAGAATATCAGGAACTGTCTGCCAAACTAAAAGAGATCCGGCAAAACATTGCCGAAGGAGAAAAAGAGCTGCAAGAAGAGAAAAAGACAGTCACTCCTTCCACTACCACACCTCTTGATTTGAACGAACTGAAAAATGAGTTGCAAAGCAACCTTACACAAATTCTGGAAACCTTATCAGGCAAGATCGAACACGAGAACCACGAACTGACGCGCATACTGGATAAGGTAGAAGACAAACTGATGCGCAAGGAAGCCGACTTACAAGGATTCCAAGAAGACTCATATTTGAAGGCTACCGCTCCTTTCTTAAAACAATTCATCCACTTGGGCGATATGATGCGCAAAGTAGTAGAAGAGAATCCGACAGATACGGAAACTTCAGCCCCCTATCTCTTAAAGCAGTTTGAACAATTGATAGATAGTATAGACTTCATCTTAAGAGACTTCTCCGTAGAGGTGTTCCGACACGATGAAGAGGATACACGCTTCGACCCGCACACCCAGCAATCATTCGATTACCTTACCGATGACATCACGCTCGACAAAAAGATCCGTCGGACAATAAACCCCGGTTATATTTGGACGTTACCCTACATTTTAAGAGCCAAAGCCAATGGAGAAGCACATCCGTTGAAAGAATACCGCATGATATTCCGCCGCGAGCAAGTGGAATGCTACAAATACATGGATAAAAAACAATAAAAAATACAACAACATGGAAGAATTTTACGGAATAGACTTGGGAACCACCAACTCTTGTATTGCAATCATCGATGAAGAAGACTCGGTAACGGTAGTCACCAACGAAGAAGGACAACTGACCACTCCTTCTGTAGTGGCTTATGACGAAGACGGCTCTCCATACGTGGGAACAGCCGCCAAATCCAATATGGCAAACGATCCGGAACGCACGGTTTCCTTCATCAAACGAGAGATGTCTAACGATAATTACAAACGGAGAATAGGAAACATCGATATCAATCCTATAGACGTTTCCGCCGAAATCCTTAAAAAGCTAGTGAGAGACGCCAATCAAAAACGGCAAGACGAAGAAGGAAAAGACCCGATACATAAAGTAGTAATCACCGTACCGGCCTACTTCGGAAACGCGGAACGGACACGTACCATGGAAGCCGGCAAACGTGCCGGATTGGAAGTCATCTCCTTAATCAACGAACCTACAGCGGCAGCCTTGTCCTTCGGTATCAAGAACAGGCAGAACCGCACAATCCTGGTATATGATTTGGGCGGTGGTACGTTTGACGTCAGCATCATGAAAATACAAAATGGAGTGATGGACACTTTAGCCACCAACGGAAATCACCAATTGGGCGGTGTGGACTGGGACGAGCAAATAGTCGACTATGTCCTGCAAAAAGAAAACTTCAACACTACATGCAAAGAGTTGAAAGAACACGATATGGCCAACTACGGCTCCTTGATCATAGGCGCAGAAGAGGCTAAGAAAATCCTGTCCACTCCCAGCCGGGAAAAAACAACCCTTCGCTACAACTACAAGGGAATACACAACACAGAAATCACCCGAAGCGAATTTGAGGAACTCACCATCGAACTGATGAAGATGACCGACCAGCTTATCGATACCACCATGGAAATGGCGGGCAATCCTAAACTGGACGATGTGTTACTTGTAGGCGGTTCCTCACGCATGCCCATGGTAAAGGCATTTATTGAAAAGAAATTCGGAATCACTCCCCGTATATTTGAGCCCGACCTCGCCGTGGCCAAAGGAGCAGCTTTGTATGCGGCACAAGAAGAAAAAGGATACACCGAAGTCGGCATACAATTGGGCAACGACAAAGGCTCGGCCTCTTATGGTGTGGCAGCCTATGTCAACGGAAAAGAAATGGTATGCAACTTGATTCTGATGAGCGACAATCTGTGTGTAGAGAAAACCTTCGATGAATTTTCTACTTTGAACGATGGACAAACATCCGTAAGAGTAGCTCTCTACGAGAACCGTGTCAATAAAAGTCTTTGCGAAGTACCCATGTCCATACTACTACAAGATGGCGATGTGACATGGGGATATCCCGTTCCTAAAGGAACACCTTTAAAGTATGTCGTGAACAGAGGAAAAGATGGCATCATCAAGGTACATTGTGAAATAGAAGGCAAAACAGCTGATTTTGTTATCAACACCAAAGGTGTATCACTAAACCGATAAATAAGAAATGGTTACTCCTGTATTTGAAAACAAAGTAAAAGAATGGGAACGCAAAAGATTGGAGGTGCGCAAAGGCATCTCCGATCCCCATTACAATGAACAAGAAAGCTATTTCACCGAATTGGAACAAATGGCTTTCAGCAGTCCGGTCAAAAAGAAAGAGATGAACGAGCGTATCGTGCAACTACGTGAGTTTGCCTTAGGAATAGCCGGAATCAAGCCGGATCTGTCCGCCGCACTTAACTCTTTTCTGACATTGAGCGAAACGCTATTCGGAAATCCCGATTTCAAATCGGTAGCCATCAAAGAGAAGCTGGCGGCAGACCTGTTGTCATCGCCAGAAAAAGAAAAACCGCGTCCTCAACCCAAAGACAACGGAAAAACCATCGTAGAAATGGACACCATAGCATGGGACAATGCCACGTCCAAACTGTGGACCGGCAACATCTGGGCCTACGATTCTGTGGCAAACGACTTCCTCATAGTGTTATTCAATATGATAAACGCAGAAAAAAGTGTTCCTTCTGCTGAAATTAAAAGACTGATTACCTTTGCCAATCAAATCAGTGGTAAAGAGGCGCAACTAGCTGCCGATGTACAGAAATTCGCAGCATTGTCCGACAAATACTTCAGCAATGGAAAGATGGATCTTTTCCAAAGGACACTTGCCAACAAAGGAATCCTTGATAAATGGATAGAAACTTACAATTCATTTATCAAGAAAATAAAAGAAGAAGGAGAAAACAAAAGAAGAGAAGAAGACAGGAGAAAAGAGGAAGAAGAAAGAAACAAAAGAGAAAAGGAAGAACCTAGAACCAAAGGAAAAGAACGAAAGAAAGAGAAAAACTCGCACGGTTGCTTATGGTTCCTATTCCTCATCGGAATATTTTGGGCCGGTTATCAATTCTGGTATAAAGACTACAAACGGGACAAAAACGCCCCGCGGAGCTATGTATACGCTACCAATCTTTTTTTACGTTCTTCCGCCATAGCAGATGTAGAATACAACCGGATAACCACCATCCCATACGGTTCGGAACTGATTACCTATTCCAATGAAAACGGATGGGCTCATGTCAAGGCAGACGGGAAAAAAGGTTATGTCGCTTCTGACTATTTGTTGAACTCAGAAGAATTTCATTTACTGAATGGTGTCTGGGGAAATGAAGATGCCAAAGATGCCGTATCCACAGCCAAATGCAGACTGGCTATATTAAATTATTTAAAGAACAATGGTATAAAGACAGGAAGTACAGCTTGGCAACTATACGCTAAGCCCAAAGAAATAAAACCGAACAGTGTCTTGTATCCTCGTTTGAACGATGGTTATGACAACTTCACCGAATTTGCATTCATATTGAAGGACAATCAAACCGGAAACAGGAGACTCGCTTTGTATTCCTTTGAAGAGGATGAGACACCCGTGTTCCGCTATACGGAAGACACACCAGTCAAAGGTGACATCAAGTCCATCACTTACAACAAATGGAATAATAAGTATAAAGTAACTTATTCGAATCAAGAATCCGGCACTCCGCCAAAGACAAAGAAAGAACCCGTGAAAGAGACACAACCTGTTTCTTCCAACAAGTTGACGGTGCTTTCCACTGTTTTCGCCAACATGGATGACAATGGAGACATCTCAAGTGAATATGGTCAGCAGCTTTATTCCGACATGCAATATTTAATCGGTAAAGTTTCTTACAGAAGACAATCAGCCACTCCGGAAACGGTTACATTAAAAGTTAAAATCATAAGCCCGAACGGTACGGTTGCCAAAGGCAAAGTATCACCGGCAGGGTATACCTTTGAACAAAAGATTACCTTATCGGAAAAAGAAGGCACTTTTGAAACGACCGGATGGGGAAGCAGCGGAGGAAAATCATATCTACCGGGAACATACCACTATGAAATCTGGATGGATGGAGCCAAACTATACACTAAATCCATAAACATCAAAGAAAAGAAAAAAGAAGAAGAAAACACAAATCTTTCTGACGACCACATATATGATGCTGCCGAACAGATGCCGGAATTCCCTAATGGTGGAATGGCAGGAGTAATGCAATATTTGAGTAGAAATATCAAATATCCGGCTATCGCACAGGAAAATGGAACTCAAGGGCGTGTGATCGTGCAATTTGTAGTTAACAAAGACGGTAGTATCACGGATGTAAAAGTAGTAAGAGGTGCCGATCCATACTTGGACAAAGAAGCCATACGTGTAGTTACAAATATGCCCAAATGGACACCCGGAAAAACAGGCGGGAAAGCTATACGTGTGAAATACACCCTGCCTATTACTTTCAAACTTACTTAGATGAGAAAAACAACGAAATTATTAGGGTGCTTCATATTAGGTGCCGTAGCAGCATGGTTTGCTTATAAGTGTTATTTCGATAACACATTGCAGAACATACAAAACGCCAATCTCCTGCTTATATCCAAGCAGGAGATGAAGCTAAGATTGATTGATTATAAAGGAAGGGAATTGTTTGCCGCCCATATCGCTTGTGGATTAAACTATGGAAACAAACAAAAACCGGGAGACATGAAAACACCCGAAGGAGTCTTTTCCATTTGCGACATTCAAAATTCACAGAAATGGACACACGACTTCCACGATGGAAAAGGAGAAATAAAAGGGGCATACGGTCCCTTCTTCATCCGCCTGGCTACTCCCGGACATAAAGGCATAGGCATTCACGGCACGCATGATTCTCTTTCCATTGGCACAAGAGCGACCGAAGGTTGCATCCGTTTAAAGAATGAAGATTTGGAAAGACTGGTGCCCATGCTGAACGTGCCGATGACCGTAGTAATAACCCCTTCCGCACAAGATGAAATAAACAACTAAAATCCAAAGCCTATGAAAACTTATGTATGGACAATCATTCTGTTGTGTTATTGCCTGTGGTGCACGGCACAAACAAAGTACGAAGTAACCGCCAACACTTTTCTGAATATCCGTAGCTACGCAGACAAAGAGGCTCCGGTGTTAGGAACAATAGACAAAGGCGGGAAAATAGATGTGTATGAAATAAATGACGGATGGGCTAAAATCGGATATGACAACGGTTATGCGTATGTCAGCGCACAATACCTGAAGAGAGTGGAGGAAAACAGCACGGTCTCCAATCCTACAGACTCCAAATTCCATTTTCCCTTATTAAACCTGGCGACAGGCAATGCGGAATGGATGGTTTATTTAATTGCCGCTCTTTCTGTGGCACTATTCTTCATCAGAAAAAGCAGAGGAGAAACGCCATTGGAAGATGGTTTACATACCGTTAATTGGCTACTGTTTTTGACAACCGCTATATCAGAGCTTGTCTATTTGATATTGATGGGAGGAAATGCCATTTGGTTTTGCATTCCGGACACTGTAGGTTGGCTATGGACGATTATCAATTTTCTGTTGTTCGGCTTTGTGGTATTCAACCAGTTCGTATGTTTCTTCAACACACTGGAAGATGTAGAATACAACAGTTACGGTTCTTTTGACAAACGATGGGGAATCTACTCTTGGGTAGGCGGTATTATTGCCGGTATTGTAACCGGAATATTTTTCCCGGTTGCTGTTGCATTTGTAACCATTGCATTCATTGTATGCCAAATTATTCAAATAGTATTAATATTCAAAGGAGTGGTCCCTAAAGGAGGGTGGACAAGGGCTTTTCTTTGCGTGGCCGTCTATTTGTTGGGCTCTTTATCCACGATATTGATTCTGGCACACTTTGTCGTACTACTCATTATTGTACTAATAGGATACTTCATACTTTATATCATCGGAGAAAGCAGCAAGCGTTCATCTAAGGAATGTTGTGCGAACTGCAACCATTATAGCAACGGTTATTGCCATTATCACAATATCCAAATCAGCGACAGTGACGCATGCAATAAAAAGTGCAGCAATTATAGTTGACCCACCCTTTTTCACGCATAAGTCCCTACTTGGTATGCACCAATTTTTGCCTTGCAACCATGTTTCAGACCCGACAACTCCAAGCTTCTTATATTTTAGAATCCGAGTCATCGGGTCTGGATCCATTACTTTTTCTCTTTCAGCAAGTCGCGGATCTCCGTCAACAGCACTTCCTCCTTGGTAGGTGCCGGAGGAGCAGGCGGCGTAGCTGCAACTTCCTCTTTTTTCTTTGTTGTCAACTTCGTTATCAAACGTATAAATAAAAATATAGAAAAAGCAATAATCAGAAAGTCGAACGTAGCCTGTAGAAACTGACCGTAATCCAAAGAAACCGCCGGAGCTATCTCCTTACCGTCGGCTCCCACTTCTGCCGCTTTCATCACCCATTTCAAATCTGTAAAGTTCACACCACCAACCAGTAAACCAATCGGAGGCATAATAACATTAGCCACCAATGATGATACGATTTTGCCAAATGCACCACCAATAACTACACCGACAGCCATATCGATGACGTTGCCTTTCATCGCAAACGCCTTAAAGTCCTGTAAAAATGTACTCTTTCCCATCTTTTTTCAATATTTAATGTGAATTTAATGTGCGAATATAAAAACATTTTTGTAATTTTGCCCCGCATTTGAAAATAAAACAAATGCGGAAGTAGAGAGATATTTGAACAAATATTATAAAACCCTTAAAAGTTTAAACAAAATGATTAAAGTAGGTATTAATGGATTCGGACGTATCGGACGTTTCGTTTTCCGCGCTGCAATGAAAAGAAACGATATTCAAATCGTAGGTATCAATGACCTTTGCCCGGTTGATTACTTGGCTTATATGCTGAAATATGACACAATGCACGGTCAGTTCGACGGTACTATCGAAGCAGATGTTGAAAACAGCAAATTGATCGTTAACGGTCAAGCTATCCGTATCACAGCTGAAAGAAATCCGGCTGACTTGAAATGGAATGAAGTAGAAGCTGAATACGTTGTTGAATCTACAGGTTTATTCTTGAGCAAAGACAAAGCTCAGGCTCACATCGAAGCTGGTGCAAAATATGTTGTAATGTCAGCTCCTTCTAAAGATGATACCCCGATGTTCGTTTGCGGTGTAAACGAAAAAACATACGTAAAAGGTACTCAATTTGTATCTAACGCTTCTTGTACTACTAACTGTTTGGCTCCTATCGCTAAAGTATTGAACGACAAGTTCGGTATCCTTGACGGTTTGATGACTACAGTTCACTCTACAACTGCTACTCAGAAAACAGTTGACGGTCCTTCTATGAAAGACTGGAGAGGTGGTCGTGCTGCTTCTGGCAACATCATCCCTTCTTCTACTGGTGCTGCTAAAGCTGTAGGTAAAGTAATTCCTGCATTGAACGGCAAATTGACAGGTATGTCTATGCGTGTTCCGACTTTGGACGTATCTGTAGTTGACTTGACAGTTAACTTGGCCAAACCGGCTACTTATGCTGAAATCTGCGCTGCAATGAAAGAAGCTTCTGAAGGCGAATTGAAAGGTATCCTGGGTTACACTGAAGATGCAGTAGTTTCTTCTGACTTCTTAGGTGACACTCGTACTTCTATCTTCGACGCTAAAGCAGGTATCGCTTTGACTGATACTTTCGTTAAAGTTGTATCTTGGTATGACAACGAAATCGGTTACTCTAACAAAGTTCTTGACTTGATCGCTCACATGGCATCAGTTAACGCTTAATTAGAAGCCTGAACCATATAGAAGACCGCTGCGGGAAACCATAGCGGTCTTTTTTTATACATTTCATTTTATATATTGTTAAAAAGCAACGTGTTATCCGTTGAATAAGCTACAATTTTAGTAGTTTTGTACTTTTATGGAGAGATTATTAATAACATTGATACTAGTTTGCACTATGAACAATATAACAAATGCCCAGAATCCTTTCTACGGGCAATATCATACGCCGCACGGAACCGTGCCGTTCGACCGGATTAAGACTGAACATTATGAACCTGCTATCCTCGAAGGAATCAAGCTGCAAAATGCTGAGATAGAGGCTATCATACAGAATCCGGAAAAGCCCGATTTTACCAATACAATAGAAGCTTTTGAAGAATCAGGGGAATTACTGGATAAAGTCGTTGCCGTCTTCGGCAATATGTTGAGCGCAGAAACGAATGATGATTTGCAAGAACTCGCTCAAAAGATTATGCCGTTGCTCAGTGAACACAGCAATAATATCACACTGAATGAACAGTTATTCGCACGTGTGAAAGAAGTGTATAACCAAAAAGAGACTTTGCAACTGACACAGGAACAAAAACAGTTACTGGAAAATGCATACAACAGTTTTGTTCGTCATGGTGCCAATCTGAAAGGGGAAGCGCGGGAAGAATACCGACGCCTGACTACCGAATTGAGTAAACTGACACTCACTTTCAGTGAAAACAACCTGAAAGAAACAAATGCCTATCAGATGCTATTGACAAAAAAGGAAAGTCTCGCCGGACTGCCCGACATCATCGTAGAAGCCGCTGCTGAAACAGCCAAAAGCGAAGGAAAAGAAGGATGGGTGTTCACGCTCCATGCTCCAAGCTATGTTCCTTTCATGACGTATTCCGACAATCGTGATTTACGCCAGAAGTTGTATATGGCTTATAATACCAAATGCACACATGATAACGAATTCAACAATATCGATATCGTAAAAAAGATAGCTAATACACGCATGAAAATAGCCCAGCTATTGGGATACAAAGATTATGCGGAATATACGCTAAAGAAAAGAATGGCCGAAAACAGCGAGTCTGTATACAAGCTGCTTAACCAACTACTGGAGGCATACACTCCTACCGCACAGCAAGAATACAAAGAAATCCAAGAATTGGCGCGCGAAGAACAGGGTAATGATTTTGTTGTAATGCCTTGGGACTGGAGTTATTATTCAAACAAGTTGAAAGATAAGAAATTCAATATCAACGAGGAGATGCTCCGCCCCTACTTCGAACTTGAACAGGTAAAAAAAGGGGTGTTCGGACTGGCAGAAAAACTATATGGAATTACGTTCCGTAAGAATACGGAAATTCCTGTCTACCATAAAGATGTGGAAGCATTCGAAGTGTTCGATAAAGAGGGAAAATTCTTAGCCGTCTTATATACTGACTTCCATCCGCGTTTAGGTAAGCGTGCCGGAGCTTGGATGACAAGCTACAAAGACCAATGGATAGATAAAAAGACCGGTGAGAACAGTCGTCCACATGTATCTGTCGTGATGAACTTCACCAAGCCAACCGAAAACAAGCCTGCTTTATTAACATTCAATGAAGTAGAAACATTCTTGCATGAGTTTGGACATAGCCTGCATGGTATGTTTGCCAATTCCACTTACAGAAGTTTAAGCGGAACCAATGTATATTGGGATTTTGTGGAGCTTCCTTCGCAAATTATGGAGAATTTCGCCATAGAGAAGGACTTCCTGAATACTTTTGCCCGCCATTATCAAACAGGAGAAGTTTTACCGGATGAATTAATAAAACGTCTTGTAGACGCTTCTAATTTCAATATTGCTTATGCGTGTCTGCGACAACTGAGTTTCGGCTTACTTGATATGGCGTGGTATACTCGCAACACTCCTTTTGAAGGAGACGTGAAAGCTTATGAACAGGAAGCCTGGAAAGATGCACAAATATTGCCGGTTGTACCAGAAGCATGCATGAGTACACAGTTCTCCCATATCTTTGCCGGTGGATATGCTGCAGGATATTACAGTTATAAATGGGCGGAAGTACTGGATGCCGATGCATTCTCATTGTTCAAGCAAAAAGGAATATTCAATCAGGAAGTTGCAGATTCGTTCCGCAACAATATCCTGTCGAAAGGAGGAACGGAACATCCAATGGTACTTTATAAACGTTTCCGCGGACAGGAACCGAGTATTGACGCCTTGTTAATCAGAAACGGAATTAAGAAATAAGTAATAGGTATTAAGTATGAAAAAGAACATATGCAAAATTATAGGATTGCTGTTATTGCTTCCTCTATTTTCCGAATGTAATGATACAGATGATTTATCCGAAATATTTGTAAGAAAATGGAAATTAACGTATATAACTAAAGTAAACAGTCATGGATGGTATACGTTTCCTGGGATTGATGATAGTAACTATAAAGAATACCGCGACGGCAATAAGTCTTTCACTTTAACATTAAGTGGTAATGAAGCTGATAATGTAATGCAAGGAACATTTATTGGTGCTGGTTCAGTCATTACAAGCGGAAAATGGAATGCTAATGGCAAAAGCCAACAATTTGGCATGCATGATGTCGAAGGAAGCCCGACTGATGGTAAGGATAAAATTGCCAATAAAATTTTGGAAGGACTAAAACTAGTAAACTCTTACAAAGGTTCAGACAGTAATAATTTATTCCTTCATTATGAAGAGCCGACAAGCAAGGAAGAACTCTGTTTAGTATTTGCACCAAGTAGGAATTAGAATCAAAACGACATGGACTCAGAAAAGAAACAATTAGAACTTGACAAACGTTATATTCGTATGGCTAACATATGGGCTGAAAACTCCTATTGCCAACGCCGTAAAGTAGGTGCATTAATCGTTAAGGATAAAATGATTATCTCTGACGGATATAACGGAACACCTTCCGGTTTTGAGAATGTATGTGAAGACGAAAACAATCTGACAAAACCATACGTTCTACATGCGGAAGCAAATGCCATTACCAAAATTGCACGTTCAAACAACAGTAGCGACGGTGCTACCATGTATGTCACCGCCTCTCCTTGCATCGAATGTGCGAAGTTAATCATACAGGCAGGAATCAAACGGGTAGTTTACTCCGAACATTATCGCCTGGAAGATGGAATTGAGTTATTAAAACGGGCAGGAATTGAAGTTATCTACACAGAATTAGATAACCATTCCTCTCCGAATAAATAAGAAGACGAACGTTAAAAAAAAGGAATAGACATGAGTACAAAAAACCCTTCACGTTTTACACCTGTCATCATAGCAGTCAGCGTGGTAGTCGGGATTCTTATCGGTACATTTTATGCCAAGCATTTTGCCGGCAATCGTTTGGGTATTATCAACGGCTCCTCCAATAAGCTAAACGCATTGTTACGCATTGTAGACGATCAATATGTTGACACCGTAAACATGGCCGATTTAGTGGAAAAAGCCATGCCGCAGATTCTGGCCGAATTAGATCCACATTCAACGTATATCCCTGCCCAGAATCTCGAAGAAGTCAATTCGGAACTGGAAGGTAGCTTTAGCGGAATCGGTATCCAGTTTACCATACAGAACGACACCATTCATGTGAATGCAGTTGTTCAGGGGGGTCCCTCTGAAAAGATAGGATTGATGGCGGGCGACCGTATTGTTACCGTAGACGACAGTTTGTTTGTCGGTAAGAAAGTAACCAATGAACGGGCCATGCGCACTCTGAAAGGGCCCAAAGGTTCACAAGTGAAACTAGGAATCAAACGAACGGGAGAAAAAGACTTACTGCATTTCAGCATTACCCGCGGAGACATTCCTCAAAACACCGTTGATGCAGCTTATATGCTAAATGATGACATTGGTTACGTGAAAGTCAGCAAATTCGGCCGTACCAGCCATGTAGAATTGTTGAATGCGCTGGCACAACTCAACCATAAAAAATGCAAAGGTCTGATCATTGACCTCCGTGGTAACACCGGAGGATATATGGAAGCTGCCATCCGCATGGTAAATGAGTTTCTGCCCGAAGGAAAATTAATTGTATATACTCAAGGCCGTAAATATCCACGTGCAGAAGAATTCGCCAACGGCACAGGTAGCTGTCAGAAAATGCCGCTCGTTGTATTGATTGACGAAGGTTCTGCTTCTGCCAGTGAAATCTTCACTGGAGCTATTCAGGATAATGACCGGGGTACAATTGTAGGACGCCGTTCCTTCGGTAAGGGACTTGTGCAACAACCGATCGACTTCAGTGACGGTTCAGCCATCCGCCTCACAATCGCCCGCTACTACACTCCATCCGGACGCTGCATCCAACGTCCATACGAAAGCGGTAAAGATCGCAACTACGAACTGGATTTATACACCCGTTACGAACATGGGGAATTCTTCTCACGCGACAGTATCAAACAGAATGAGAACGAACGTTATAACACCAGTTTGGGACGTACTGTTTATGGTGGCGGTGGTATCATGCCGGATATATTCGTACCGCAAGATACAACGGGAGTCACCTCTTATCTTTCTACTGTTATTAACCGGGGGCTGACTATTCAATTCACATTCCAGTACACGGACAATAACCGGAAGAAACTCAGTCAATACGAAACCGAAGAAGAGTTGCTGAACTACCTCCGTCACCAAGGCTTGGTTGAACAGTTTGTCCGTTTCGCTGACAGCAAGGGAGTGAAAAGAAGAAATATTCTAATCCAGAAATCTTATAAGCTGCTGGAAAAGAATATCTATGGCAATATCATCTACAATATGTTAGGGCTAGAAGCCTATCTCCAATACTTCAACAAAACAGATGCCACGGTCAATAAAGGTATCGAAATACTCGAAAAAGGAGAAGCCTTCCCTAAAGTTCCGGTAGCAGTTGAAGAGGAAGAAGTGAAAAAGGATAAAAAAGATGGAAAGAAAAAAAGAACTGCGCAAGCATATCGCATCACTGAAGACCCGTCACGCGGATTCAGCTATGCGGAAGTTGCAATCAGCTAAAGTACTTGCCGCCCTCGAAGCCCACCCGGCTTTCAGGGCGGCAAATACTATATTACTTTATCATTCGCTGAAAGACGAAGTAGACACACACGCGTTTATCCGGAAATGGAGCGACAAAAAACGGGTTCTGCTTCCGGTAGTTGTAGGCGATGACCTGGAATTACGTATATACAGCGGTCCCGAAGATATGGCAACCGGCAGCTATGGTATAGAAGAACCGACCGGTGAACTCTTCACAGACTATGCCGCCATAGACTTCATCGCCGTTCCCGGAGTCGCTTTTGATGCCAAAGGTAACCGGTTGGGACGAGGAAAAGGATATTACGACCGACTGTTGCCACGTATTCCGTCTGCCTTCAAAGCCGGCATTTGTTTTCCATTTCAATTAGTAGAAGAAGTTCCTGCGGAACCATATGATATCCGTATGGATATAATTATAACAAATAATGAAGACGAATTATCACACCCATACCACCCGCTGCCACCATGCGACAGGGAGTGACGAAGAATTTGTTTTAAGCGCCATCAAAGGCGGTTATCAAGAACTAGGTTTTTCTGACCATACTCCGTGGAAATACCACACCAATTATGTATCCGATATCCGCATGACTCCCGAAGAATTGCCGGAATATGTAGAAAGTCTCCGTTCATTACGGGAAAAGTACAAAGGCCAAATCAGCCTGAAAATAGGATTAGAATGTGAATACTTCCCGGATTATCTCCACTGGCTGAAAGGAGTCATCAAGAAGTACGAGCTGGATTACGTCATTTTCGGGAACCACCATTTCCATACAGACGAAAAGTTTCCCTACTTCGGACGATATACAGATACGGTGGATATGCTCGAACTTTACGAAGAGAGTGCTATCGAAGGGATGGAAAGCGGACTGTTCGCTTATCTGGCGCATCCTGATTTGTTCATGCGCTCCTACCCCCGATTCGACCGTCACTGCAAATTGGTCAGCAGACATATCTGCCGGACAGCAGCACGGTTAAATCTGCCATTGGAATATAATCTCGGCTACGAAGACTACAATGACAAACATGGAATTATAACCATCCCCCATCCTGATTTTTGGGAAATAGCCGCTCACGAGGGCTGCACCGCCATAATCGGAATAGACGCGCATAACAACCAATATCTGGAAACACCCTTCTATTATGACCGCGCAGTCAAAACACTGAAAGAACTGGGAATTAAGACAATAGACAGGATACCTTTCCTCAACGGAAAATGATATTTGTAATAACCGTGGCCCCTACCTTCTCATTGAGTGCGCGTATCAGCATCTCGCGCCCCATCAGCAGTTCCTGACGAAGGGCGGCAGAAGTAAGATGTACATACAAAGTCTGATTACGAATATAAAGGTTGTTGGTATAAGCCGCCGCAGGTCCCAGGATTTTGGGCCAGGCATCCAGCAATCTTTGTTCGTTCAGCGGAGACTCCAGACTCTCCTGACGAAGAAACTGCTGAATCAGTTTTCCTATTTGTTCGGCATCATTACGCCTCATTGTCAGCCTCCATTTCTTGAATTGCCCCCTCTTCTACACGAAATATTTTATAATCACTACCTACCTTATATAAAATACGGTCGAGATGTTCCCGGTTTGTATCTGTTATAAATATCTGCCCAAAATTGTCTCCGGCTACCAGCTTCACGATTTGCTCTACACGGGACGCATCCAGCTTATCAAAGATATCATCTAATAATAATAAAGGAACAGTTCTTCCGGTACGTTTCAAGAAATCGAATTGAGCCAGTTTCAATGCTACCAGATACGTTTTATTCTGCCCCTGCGATCCCTCTTTCTTAATCGGGAACTCGCCCAGCAGCATATTCAACTCATCCTTATGAATCCCACGCAAAGAGAATCCCATAATCTTGTCCCGCTCCCTGCTTTGCCTCAACACTTCCAACAAAGAAGCGTCACGCGCATGGGATTCATATGACAGCCCTACATGTTCCTTATCCTGGGAAATGAAAGAATAAAAAGACTGAAAGATAGGAATAAACTCTTTGATAAACGCTTCGCGCTTCTTGAATACAATTTCACCAGCCTGCGCCATCATTTCTTCCCAAACCAAAAACAGCTCCTCTTCGACAGGAAACTCACTTTTCAGCAAAGTATTCCGTTGTATCAGTGCTTTGTTATACCGTATAAGCGCATCCAGATACTCCTTATCATACTGCGAAATCACGACATCCATAAACCGGCGCCGTTCATCACTTCCCCCAGCAATCAATTCGGAGTCCGCAGGCGACACCATTACCAAAGGCAGAAAACCGATGTGATCGGAAAAACGGCTATACTCCTTCTTATTACGCTTGAACTGCTTCTTCGAACGACGTTTCATCCCGCAATAAATCTCCTCGGGAGTCCCGTCCTCAGCTTCATAAAATCCCTGAATAACAAAGAAGTCCTGTTCGTGACGAATATTCTGGGAATCAATCGGATTGCCGGAACTTTTGCAAAAAGACAAAAAATACACCGCATCCAGCAAATTTGTCTTTCCCATCCCATTCTGCCCGAAAAAGCAATTCAGTTTGGCGGAGAATCCCAGCTCCACTTCTTCCAGATTCTTATAGTTTAATATGGATATTCGTTTCAGTATCATTGTGTACGCGTTAATTTGCTCACAAAAGTAGCAAGATTTTCGCGGTTTTCGGGTGTAAAACAAAAAAAGATGGCTCTAAATTTCATTTGTAGACATAAAAAAACTAATTTTGCGAGTCGAAATATCAAACTGTGAATAATAACAAAAAGAATCATATAAAATGGCAGAACAGAAAAATCAGAATGAACATCTGAACGTAGAAGATGCACTGACACAATCGGAAGCATTTCTTATCAAGTACAAAAACGCAATCATCGGCGGTGTTGTTGCTGTAATTATTATTGTAGCAGGTATTATCATGTACAAGAACCTCTATGCTGAACCACGTGAAGAAAAAGCACAGGCAGCCCTCTTCAAAGGACAGGAATACTTTGAGCAGGATGCTTTCGAGCAAGCACTGAACGGTGACAGCATCGGTTTCGCCGGTTTCCTGAAAGTAGCTGACGATTACAGCGGAACAAAAGCGGCTAACCTGGCAAAAGCATACGCAGGTATTTGCTATGCACAACTCGGCAAATACGAAGAAGCAGTAAAGATGCTGGATGACTTTAACGGAAACGACCAGATGGTTGCTCCCGCAGTTCTGGGTGCTGCAGGTAGCTGTTACGCACAACTCGGTCAGTTGGATAAAGCAGCCTCCACTTTGCTGTCGGCAGCAGACAAAGCAGACAACAACACATTGAGTCCTATCTTCCTGTTACAAGCCGGAGAAATCTTGGTGAAACAAGGTAAATTTGACGATGCAGTGAGCGCATATACCAAGATTAAAGACAAATATTTCCAGTCTTACCAAGCTATGGATATCGATAAATACATCGAACAGGCTAAACTGATGAAGAAATAATATACCTTATTATATATAAGATATCAGGCACGGATTACACAGATTGACACGGACTAAAACAATTATCACAACCGTGAAATCCGTGTAATCCGTGCCTTTTTTCTCACCCCCTTCCTAAACTTTCATTTTTTAATTTTTAATTCTCAATTTATTATGGCAACAGCTTATCATAATTTATCCGAATACGATTTCAACTCCGTTCCGAATGCTGAAAATATGAAATTCGGCATTGTCGTATCCGAATGGAACTACAATATTACAGGCGCTTTGCTAAAAGGCGCAGTCGAAACATTAAAAAAACATGGAGCAAAAGAAGAAAATATTCTGGTGAAAACTGTTCCGGGAAGTTTTGAACTAACTTTCGGTGCGAACCAAATGATGGAAAATTGCGATATCGATGCAATTATTACAATTGGTTGCGTAATTAAAGGAGATACTCCACATTTTGATTATGTTTGTATGGGAGCCACTCAAGGAATTACCGAATTAAACGCAACTGGCGATATACCAGTTATTTACGGATTAATTACCACCAATACGATGGAGCAGGCAGAAGAGCGTGCCGGTGGCAAGTTAGGTAATAAAGGAGACGAATGTGCAATTTCTGCAATAAAAATGATCGATTTTGTTTGGAGTTTAAATAAATAGTTGTATCTTTGCATCGCAATTGAGAAACAAACCATCTCAAAAGCAAAAAAGGGCAAATACCAGAGTGGCCAAATGGGGCAGACTGTAAATCTGCTGTCTTTCGACTTCGGTGGTTCGAATCCATCTTTGCCCACAAAAATTGCGGAAGTAGCTCAGTTGATAGAGCATTAGCCTTCCAAGCTGAGGGTCGCGGGTTTGAGCCCCGTCTTCCGCTCTCTAAAGAGAATCTGAGAAATTAGATTCTCTTTTTTTGTTTTACTTCAGACCGCTATGATTATGAAAGATTCTCTGACACAAACTCACGTGCTCCAGTTAGCGCATCCCCCTATCCCTACCGTTCATATAGGAATCATCGGATTGGGCAACCGGGGCTTGCTCACCCTACAACGTTATCTGCAAATAGAAGGAGTAGAAATCAAAGCCCTTTGTGAAATTAGGGAAGGCAACCTTCACAAAGCACAGCAACAATTAAAAGAGGCAAACCGCCCCGAAGCCATCGGATATACCGGAACAGACGGCTGGAAGAAAATGTGCGAATCAGACGGAGTGGATTTAGTTTTCATCTGCACCGATTGGCTGATGCATACACCGATGGCTACCTTTGCCATGGAATGCAACAAACACGTAGCCATCGAAGTTCCGGCAGCTATGAGCGTGGAAGAGTGCTGGCAACTGGTCGATACGGCAGAGAAAACCCGACGCCACTGCATCATGCTAGAAAACTGCTGCTATGACCCTTTCGCACTGACTACTCTCAATATGGCCCGTCGGGGAATACTCGGAGAGATCATGCACGTAGAAGGTGCCTATATCCACGACCTTCGTTCGATGTATTTTGCCGAAGAAAGCGAAGGCGGCTATCACAACCACTGGGGAAAGAAGTACAGCATTGAACATACCGGCAATCCCTACCCCACTCATGGCTTGGGACCCGCCTGCCAGATTCTCAACATTCATCGTAGCGACCGGATGGAATATCTTGTTTCCATGTCTACCCACCAGGCAGGAATGACCGAATATGCCCGCCGGATGTTTGGTGAGTACTCACCGGAAGCCTGCCAGAAATATCAATTGGGAGATGTCAATACAACCCTTATCCATACGCTCAAGGGAAAAACAATCATGCTTCAATATGACGTATCTACCCCGCGTCCTTACAGCCGCCTGCAAACAGTGTGCGGCACACTGGGTTTTGCACAAAAATATCCGGTTCCATGCATAGCGCTGGATCCGAACGGTGACACACCGCTTACAGGAGAAAGACTGGAGAAAACACTGGCACGCTACAAACATCCTTTCAGCGTGACTATCGGTGAAGAAGCGCACCGTAAAGGGTTGCCCAATGAAATGAATTATGTAATGGACTATCGCCTTATCTATTGCCTGCGCAACGGGCTTCCACTGGACATGGACGTATATGACGCAGCAGAATGGTCGTGCATCACAGAACTAAGCGAAAAATCCGTGTTGAATGGAAGCATGCCGATGAGTATACCCGACTTCACTCGGGGAGCATGGAAAACAAAATGAATAAAAGAAGATTCTTTTTCAAAAATTTCAAGGTGAGGTGAATATGCCGTTCTACGGCTTTTTCACCGATCCCGCAGCGGAGGGCAATCTCCCGATAAGTCATATTCTCCTCCCTGCTCATTAAAAATATCTCACGCTGCCGTTCGGGCAATACAGCTATCAACCGGTCGATATATTCCTTCAAATCCTCAGCCACCATCCGGTCTTCCTGATTGTAGGGTTCTTCATTTTCAATGGAACGCAAAACCGTCATCTTGAACATATCTTCGCGTATCTTGCTACGTGTCTTATTAAAAATAATGTTTCGGGTAATAATAAATAAAAAGCCCTCCACCTTCCTGTTGTTATCCAACAGATGGCGGGCTTCCCAAAACTTCACAAAAACATCCTGTACGATTTCAGAGATACTGTCGGAAGAAGTTATATATAACTTAGTAAAATTATAGACCCTCTGCCAATAATGGTCATATAATACAGCAAAAGCTATATTATTACCATTTTTTACTTGCTCTATCAACTCTTCCTCTCTCATATTGTACAAAATCTTGCTTTATACAAAGATAAAGATTTTACAGAGAATTACATCTATAAAATGCATGAAAAAAGCCATAGATTAACACGCCGCACAATTATCTGATAAAACAGCAGTGTCAATCTATGGCAAAATTTATAGTTACAATCAATCGGCAAACGGAATCTTAGTCCGTTTGCCTGCTGCTGAAACAGCATACAATGTATAGCCGTCATTCCAGTTACCGGAGAGTGTAAAGACATCGGTGTCGGAAGGCGTCGTTTCACCACTGGAGATAAAGATAAGATTATCCGCCTGATCCCTCACTTCATAAACCACTACATTCTGCCAGTTCTTTATTGTAATGGTATTGCCGCTTCGGGTTGCATTTGCTCCGGATATTACCTGCGGTTTGGTTTTATACAGTTCCCACGTATTATCCGATATATATTCGAGGGCTGTATCCTGCAACTTATCATATCCCAGGCTCTCTACCCTCTTCTTCAATGCTTCTGCCATATCTTCGGTAATTTTCAAGGTTTTCGTACCATAATCATCAATCAGCTTGTCTACCGGAGTCAGGAATCCCCATTTTTCAAAGAAATCAAGCAGATTCAGACGGGCTGCCACACAACAATTATAAACGAAATCCAACTGAATTTCTCCTTCACTCATGCCACCATAATCTTTTGCACGGGCATACTCGAAAACCTCCGGATAAAAGCCGCCACAATCCGACTGCTGAAGAGGAGTCAGTCCAAGTACCTTACCAAAGTAAAGTTCCAATTGCCAGAAAGGAACCAGTTTACAAAACACATCGTTCGAATCATCGATGTTGGTAAAGTTGGCGTGAGAAGCTTTCGGGACAATAATACCGTTCCAGGCCTTCGAATATCTGTTGCGGTAAACCGCCCCCATATCCTCGGTCTGTATTCGGGAGGGTTGGCCGAACACCGTGGTCTGCACATACTCGGACATGATATTATTAGTCACCTCCGTCAGTCCTATCCACTTGATCCCCGGACGAGTCTGATTGCAATGCCCGATTTCGTGAGCAGGCCCCCAGCAACCGGTAGTTTTCAAGACATCAGGATCACACACATCTCCCATAGTTGTCTGATTATAAGCCGTATGATAAGCAGTTGCATACATAAAAGAGTGATACATGACATTGAGATAGATTCTGTTCCCGAACATCTTGCCATATTTCTCCAAGCCAAGAAGTTGCATTTCACTGTGAGCAATCTTATCATAAAGATCAATCAATTCATTACCGTTTGTAGCAGCATACTTCCTGAAATCATTGGTCTCAAATGTCAGATGCGCATACCGTCCCACCACATCAAAATATTTATCCGTAGCTTTACCCAGCAATTCATTCCAACGCCCCCGATGCTCTACATTCTGCGAATCAAAATAACCGTTCACCGTACCCGAAGCAAAATGAATCTTTACAGGCCGTGCCGTTTCCGCCTCTACCAATGTCTTGGTATGATACATCACATACACCAGTCCCTTTCCAGTCATTGTCAACTTATTAATACCTTGATACAACGGATACGTAACTCCTCCGAAACCATCACCTCCCGGCACGTCCAGATTCTGTACCTTCATTCCGACGTTCTGTCCGTATGTATCACCCACCATTACTACCAGAGTTTCTCCTTCTTTCACCGAGATTCCCGTCGGATTATCAAGAAGGCTGTACGGATTCGTCTTGTGGGTTTCCGACTGGATATCCGGATTTGGAAACGCCTTATAGTCTGCCACACGGAAATTTCTGTCATACTTATCCTTGAGCATGTAATACGCCAGATTCTTGAAAAAAGGATATTTACAATTCTCGATATCCGCTTCCGTGATTCCCACTTTCAGGTTACTACACGTTTCATCCTCAAAAAGAGTGGAATAATCAAAAGCATTCAGATTCTTGGCATAAAACTCCATTTCGGCACAGGAAGCAAATCCCTGACCGTCTCCCGCACCGCTTTTCACGATAAAACGGAAAGACTTAGCCCGAACCGTATTGTCAAAAGTGACTCTGGCAGCTGTTGCCGCCCCCTCAAAATCCTTGTCAAGCAACTTCGTAAATACATTTCCATCTTCCGAATACTGAATTTCCACCTCCTTAAAATTACCATTATACCCTGACGGACGGGGATAATAAATCAGATAATCCACATCAGACGCTTCCGCAAAATTATAGGTCAGCGTAATTGGGAAATAATTCGCTCCACCATTAGACCAGTTCGAATGATACAACGTAGTATAATCACCGTCAAAAGACTTTCCGATAGCATCTTCCCCTTGATGGGAAGTATCAGTACCACTCACAACTTTCACTTTGATATCTCCTTCTATATCTTCTCCCGCACCGCCATTATATTCATTCAGACCGTGCTGTACAATCAAAACCGAAGCAGAAGCGGGAGTACTTTCTTCTGAAGCCCCTTCCGGCAAAACTTCCGTAAAAACAATAGTTCCCTCTCTCTTTTCATTCAATGTGCTGATTTTCACCACATAAGCATGGGTTGATGTCACCATTTCCGGTGCACGGGATTTTACTTTTTCAGAAATCCAATCAGGAAATCCGGCATTTACCTCCACATTGGTAGTGACATTGAAAGAAATCTCTTTCCCGATGACTTCCACTTCAAATACGTTTGTATCAATCAATATAGCAGGCTCATATCCCAACTGACGAACTTTAACCGTCTTTTTCAGGCCCTCCGCCGTTATTGTTATGACAGCCTCACGCACCAATCTTTCTTCACTTTCGTCTACGAAAATTTTCAGAATCTTTCCTGCCACAGAAAGCGTACACCAGCTCTTATCCGCCGTAGCCTCCCAAATCGGAGCATTCGTCGAAACCGTTATGTTCTGCGTGCCGGCTTCACATTTGAAGTCCACCACTTCCTTATTAACAGACAACTCGACCACCTCCAATGCCTCATCATCACTTGTACAAGAGAAAGCAACCGCCCAATGTACAAGTATGAAAAAGACAAATAAACATTTTTTTATATGACTGTTTACCATTTACCGAAATCTTATTATTATGTAACTTTATTCAAAACACCCATAAAAAAGGCGGAAATCCAATATTATCCCTGAAAAGAAATATTCATATTTCCGCCTGATTTGTCTGCAAGACAAAATCTATCCGATTATTTCAATCTCTGCATACCACGCTTCCCACTAATCAGCTTCAGGATCAACAACACTTGCATTAACCTCAAATAATTTGAATTCCGCCATACTGAAAAAGACAGAACCGGTATTTGTATGGTTCACCGAATAGCGTATATAACGATAGGGCTTGGAATTATCTCCCAGAACAGGAGACATATATGGAGTTGTACTCATCAACATTCCATTCTTAGCCTTTGTGAGATTCTCTATCAACTCAAAATTGACTCCGTCATTGCTACCCATAATATCCACATCATCAGGAATATTGTTTCCATTGCGTGCCACCGACTCATACTTAAAGTAAGTGATTTCTTTTTTTGTATCTATCTGGAACCAGTGAGGAGACGCAGGAACAGTCCCGCTCCAGGCTGTATGAAAATAAGAGCCGGTGTTCCCGTCAATGAGATTCGCTATAGGTCCCTCCGAGGCTTCCTGAGCATTTGTCGACAACTGATCCTCGGTCAATGCCAATTGTCTGGACTCTCCAAACACAATTTGCACCTTAGCCGGTTCCGAAACAGCCTTGATTGTCTGAACATTTCCCGCATCACCCGTTTCACTATAAGACTGTACCTTAAATTCATATTCTCCGAACTTTTTACGCGTATCCGGAATCAGCACACTATCCGCATAAACACTTGCCAGCCTTACCACATCCTGTTCCAATAAATAATCATAATAAGATACCTTTATATATCTGATTGTATTATCATCAGGCGTAACCCAACGAAGCACAATATAACCGGGCTTATCTTGAGTATCGGCACTTAAATCAATCACATCAGAAGGAACAACAGACTTTGTATCTTCGTCACTGCAACCTGCAAACCCAACCAAGAGTAGAGTGACAACCAATAAAAAAATATTTTTCTTCATAACAGTCATGCTAAAATTTAATTAATAATTAGGATTCTGCACCATATTAGGATTCTTGCTCACTTCTTCAGCTGGAATCGGCAACAAATACTGGCGCGGAGTATCAAAATTGCGCACATCGGGAAGTGTTTTCACCGTGGCAAATCCATTGATATCAGAAGCATCGATATTCATACCTCTTACCGGTACATCAAAGTATTGGGCTCCCAATTTCCAACGGCGGATATCCCAGAAATTCTGTTGTTCCAGATAAAGTTCTATCATTCTTTCCTGTCTTACGATTTCTGTCAGTTTACCGTTCAGACCACCATTTCCCGCATAGCTCACTATCGGATTCTTCGCATTCTTCCAAGAGTCTTTCACAGAAGAAAGTCCGGCACGCTGACGCACTCTGTCCAGTTTTTCCATACCTTTCTCAAGATAGCCTTCCTTATTGTAAGCGATACAGGCTTCTGCATAGCTCAGATACAATTCCGCCAGACGGATAACCGGCCACGGATAGTCCTTTGAGGGCGCCTTTTGCGATTTGGAAGCAGCTACTCCCGGATGAACTCCCTTTTTATTCAAGTATCCGGTTTTTGAATAGTTGTTATTTCTACCTTGCTTACCACAATTTCCCTGTAGTGTAAAATCCGTCAGCCATTTCTTGCCTCCCACACGCTCGGCACTCGCTACATATGCATTCTCTTTAGACTCTGTCTGGCATTCATAATAACCATTCTGAAATGCAATCCAAGCATAAAAACGGGGTTCACGGTCAATATTCATCTTCAAGGTCTGTCCTTCGCCATAGGTAACATCATCGGGGAAAGGAACTACCGAGAAGCGGTTCTGATAATCAAACTCAGGGTCTTCGTCAATAGGAAGCCCGTTTTTCGTATAAAAACGTTCCACCATAGTCAAAGTCGGCGCAACACCGTTCCACGAGCCGTCACTCAAGAAAGGCAAGGATTTGGGCTGCAAGCCGTATGCACCCGCTTTACGCGTCTCGGCAAACAGCACTTCTGTCGAGTTCTCCTTGTCCATAAATGTAAAACGCATTGTGCGCTGTATCAAATCCTGAGGTTCGGGATAACCGCTCAAATCTCCTTCTTGCATTTCATATAAATTATATCCGTTGGACTCTGCCAGATTGATTGCCTCAAGTGCGGCGTCTGCTGCCTTTTTCCACTTATTTTCGTCGTAAGAGAGAGGCATCAACGCACTGCCGTCCGTATTGACAAATTCACTATAGTATTCCGTATTGCCATTGAACAGAGGAGAAGCCGCATAAAGCAGCAATCGGGCTTTAAGGGCTTTTGCAGCCACGCTGGTTGCAAGTCCGTATTCCGAACCGGTACGAGTGGCCGGCAATTTTCCGGCAGCACTGTCAAACATATCGCAAGTCCACTGTACGCACTCGTCATAAGCGGTACGTCCCAACAGATTCTCTCTTGGAGTATCCAAAATCGGCAATTCTTTCACCAATACGACAGGGCCGTAGCATTTAATCAGCAACATATGGAAATAAGCAATCAGGAAATCAGCCTGAGCCACATAACTGTCTATCGTTTCCTGGTCAATGCGGGGAACCGAGTTGATGTTCTGCTTCAACAAATAGCATTGGCGAATACCCAAGAACAAATCGTTCCAATAGCTGATAATCAAGTTTCCCGAAGTATAGACACCTTCGGCAAATTTCACGTACGATTCCTGAGCAAACGGACTTATAATCTCATCTCCACTGAAGTCGAGACAGTTCTGCACCATATTAATCTGCGGGATATATCCATAGCAAGAGTATAGGAATCTTTCTGCCGCTTTAGGGCTGGAAAAAGCATCCTTATCGCTTGCTTTCTCCGCCGGAACCACATCCAAGAAATTGCAGGAAACCATTGTAACTCCTGCAAACAATGCCAAAAACAGATATTTTATTATATTTTTCATACTATGTAAATTTAATTATTGAAAGTCATTTGGAAACCTACATTAAAGACACGTTGTGTCGGGTATTTCAATCCGCTTCCGCCTCCCTGTTCCGGGTCCCATAAATCAAACTTAGAGAATGTCAGCAGATTGGAACCGCTCACATAGAAACGCATTCTCTTCAATGTATATCCGATTTCCATATTTTTCAGTTTCAAGAACGAACCGTCGCGCATCCAGTAATCGGATGTACGGGTGTTATTCAAACTTGTCTTACGTGTCAAGCGCGGATACTTCGCATCCACATTCTGATTGGTGGGCGACCATCTGTCGTTTGCCACAAATTGCAGTACGTTACGCAATGAGTTGTCGCCGAAAGGATGAAATCCGCTCATAAACAAGGAGGTTTTCGCCACACCCTGGAAGAAGAAAGAGAAGTCCCATTTCTTATATTTGAACGAAGGTCCGAAACCATATACGATTTCAGGTACAGACGGGTTTCCAATCCATGTCCAGTCGTCCACATCTACGATATCATCATCATATCCGTGCATTTTCGACACATTGATATATTTGATATCGCCTGCCCCCAATGTAGACCCCATCTGTTGATTGTAACGGTCTATCTCAGCCTCATCCAAGAACAATCCGTTCGACAAATATCCCGAGGTCACATTGGCACTCTGTCCGACTTTCGACTGAAAAGCATACTTAGGTGCTTCGTCGTATTTGGTAATCTCATTGTGGGCATACGTAAAGGTTCCTTTAAAGTTCATATAGAAATCTTTACTGAAGGCCTTGTTGTAGTCAATCGAAAGGTCGAATCCCTGATTCTTCATCTCGGCAAGGTTACCATACACATCCGTAGATCCGGTTCCCAAATAGGTAGGAATGGTTCCTTTCTTCTGAAAGATATTTCTACGGTTCTCACGGAAGATATCAACCACGATGTTGAGACTGTTCAACAGTTGCAAGTCAACTCCTAAATTAATTTTTTTTCCTACCTCCCAAGTGATATTATTGTTTTCGTAACGGGTGTAAACCGGTCCGTTCAGTCCATAGTTTTGGTCGATACCGGTAGTAAAGCCTTTGCCGGACAGATCGATTGTAGGCATATAGATAAATCTTTCGCCCCCAATCTGGTCATTACCGACCAATCCCCACGAACCACGCAGTTTCATATTAGTGACAACTTTACGAAGAGGTTCAAAAAAACTCTCTTCGCTGATATTATACCCCAACGCTACGGAAGGGAAAAAACCCCAACGGTGTCCTTTCGCAAAGTTCTCGGAACCGTTGTAACCCATATTGACTTCCGCCATATATTTGCCGTCGTATGCATACGAAAAACGTCCGGCAAGACCTTGTTTACGTTTGGGCAGCGAGCTGATAAGCCTTTGACTACCTGTATCGCCACTCGGCACATTATTGACAAGCTCGTCCTGATTATAAAGCAACATGGCATTCACATCATGCTTTCCGAATGTACGGTTATAATCAACCATTGCTTCCAGATAAATCCGGCGATCTCCCGCCGTTTCTATGGCATTGTTCAAGTCGGTTGTTACTTCGTTGCCTACCCTGCTTGTGGTGTAGCTGTACGAACCATCTTCGTTGAGTTGATACGAATCCAACAAATATTTATTCCAGCCGGCGCTATATTTGTTCACCGATTTCGACCAGTTCTTGAATGTTCCCAAAGCCTTGAAACGAAGTCCTTTAGTCAGCATATCCAATTTCTGTTCAAATTCAATTGCAGCAATAACCGTACTTTCAAACGTATCGTTATATCCTGTAGTCAGTTGGGCAACGGGATTACCCTGATAAGCTGTAATCAAACGGTCGGTAGTACCCCATTTCACATGATTGGTCACTCCATCAGGCTCATAGAAAACGGGAGATTCAACCGGACTTGTGTTCATTGCATCTGCAAAGATATCATCAACACCACGGTTAGGCTCACGCAAATCACGAAGTTGCACGTTCAATCTTACAGATAACTTTGATGACTTGCTAAGGTATGCATTAATATTGTTCTGGAAAGCATAACGCATCACGTCAATATTATTGTTGTAAGAGAAAAAATCTTTGGAACGGTTCTTCAACATACCTGATTCGTGATTGACCGAGATACTCGAAAAATAATCAATCTTCTTTCCTCCACCACGGATGTTAAAGTTCACTTTCTCATTAAAAGCTATATTATTAAACATCTCATCATACCAATTCACATCTGGGAAAACATATGGATTCAGTTTCATACGCGTACCGTTAATCTTATCCTGACTATACAGAACGTCCGAACTGCCATCATTCTTCACTGCTTCGTTGAACAGTTCCATATACGTAGCTCCATCCACAAACTTGGGAGTCTTGGTAGGCTGGCTCACCTGCCCTTCTACACGGAAATTGATAATCGGCTTATCCAAATTCTGTCCGGATTTAGTAGTGACAATCATTACACCGTTGGCACCGCGGGTTCCATACATTGCTGTAGCGGTAGCATCTTTCAGGATGGAGAATCCTTCGATTACTTCCGGGTCCAGGGCGTTCAAATCGGCCGAAGACACCTGTACACCATCAATAATAATCAGAGGAGATGTTGTTCCGCTCAGGGTTGAAATACCGCGAATCCAGAAATCCGAACCGTCAGCTCCGGGACGGCCGGTACGCTGAACGGCAACCACACCTGCCAGACGACCGGCAAATGAGTTGGAAAGATTCGTTGAAGGCACTTTCAGTTCTGCCGGACGGATGGCCTGTATCGAACCTACCATACTTGCCTTCTTCTGTCCTGTTCCGTAAGCCGTCACCACCACTTCTTCAAGTGCCTGCGCATCTTCCGCCAAATCGATGGTAAGCACTTTCCGATTGCCTACTTTCACTTCTTTGGTGGTATATCCCACATACGATACTTTCAGCACATCCTGCGGATTTGCCTGAATCACAAACTTACCGTCGATATCGGTGATAACACCTGTCGATGTTCCCACAATAGCGATACTTGCTCCAATGACAGGTTCTCCCGTCCGTGCGTCGGTAACCACACCCACAACTTCCGCTTTCTTAGCTTGTTGAACCGATTCCGTTTTACTCATTTTCAGAATCACATCATTGTCCTGAATCATCCAAGTAATTCCGGTATCGGCAAAGACTTCCTTTAACACCTTATCAATCGTACCCGAACAATTGATATTTTTCAATCGAATGTTTTTTAAATCCGCAGCATTGTAGAAAAAGACATAATTACTGTTCTTTTCAATGAGCTGAATAGCTTCTTTGATAGTAATAGACTGTCCTTTTACCGTAATATGCCCCTGGGCTCCAAGTGCTGTCAACGGATAAAAAAGCAAAACCAGCACGATACTCTTGAAATATCGTACACAACTTTGAAAACTGAGTGATTTTCTCATGCTTTAATTAAGTTTGATTAGACATATGGTTAATAAAAAAATAGGCTAGTATAAAATGAACCGGTCATCTACTTTTCGGATATTCAGATTCAAGCTGAAACGAATCTTATTGAGAACATTGTCCAAAGACTCATTATAATGAATACTGCCGCTAAACGAGACTTCATCCCGATGTACTCCCTCCATAAGAATATCAGTATGGTACATCCGGCTCACGATTTGAATCAATTGATCCAACGGGACATCCTTTAAGTTGTATCTCCCGTTTTCCCAACTGATATTGGCTATATTATCTATTTGTGTTTGTGAATCCATCGAGTTGTAAGTAAGTTTTTGCAAGGGAAGCATTGCCGTTTTTTGGCAGGTAGACGGAATATTAAATTCAATTTCACCTTCGAACAGAGTTACTTCGCTACAATATGCGTCTTCTTGCTTTACCAAAAAGCAAGTTCCTTTCACCTCTATAAATGCATCGTTTATATATACCTGAAATGTACTGCCCTTATGTTTTTGTACTTCAAACAAGGAATTTCCTTCCAGCCACACCCTTCTGTCTTGCATAAATGCCTTTGCATACCGGATCGAACTGCCCGGCTGCATCCATACTTTTGTGCTGTCGGGCAACACGTATAACTGATTCTTTTCTGCAATTATTTTAATGTTTTTTTCGCCCCCCATTTCATCCTGTACAGATAAAAACAGCAAACCGCCTATTATCAAGAGAATTGCAACGGCAGCAACCAACGGATGCCATAGTTCTATATGAACTAAAGCTTTGGATTTGCCATCGCATCTATGCTGAATATTCTGCCATATCCTTTTTTTAATCTTGGACTTAATCGGGTCATCTGCAAACTGTTTCCATTGTTTTTGCATCTCTTCTTCTACCGATTTTCTTTTTAGCAGACATTGCTTTTCTTCCGGTAACAGTTCTTCAGTCAGAAGTCTTTTAATCAATCTTTTTCGTTTATCTATATTTGTTTCCATTTCAATTTTGTTGTTCGCTAATTGGTGCTACATATATAAATACACCGCAGCTTGGCTTATCCCTACAATAAATAACGATTTTATTTGAAAAAAGAGGAAATTTTCTTGATTTACTCTTCAATTTCATTTTTTCCTGTTCTTATTTCACTTTAGTTCATATAGAACTTAGGCAATCCACACAACCAATCCCACGACCTATTTACATTCACCACATAAAAATCTGCCCGTAAGAAGGTAATTACTAAAAAAACCTTTTTTTTCAATGAAAGCGTAGGGTTACTGACTAATTAATAGTATTTATGCAAGAAACAAGTATCTAACAAATTACAGAACGTATGAAAACACTCTTATCATTGAAATCGATTTTACCGCTTGCATTATTGTTTTGCGCAACCAGCATTTCTGCAAATAAAATTATCTCAGTTGCCGACTTCGGTTTAAAACCCGACAGCCGTGTTAATGCCGTGCCATTTGTACAGAAAGCTATTAGAGCCTGTAAAGAGAATCCAGGCTCCACACTTGTCTTCCCCCAAGGAAGATATGACTTCTGGGCACAACATGCTATTGAAAAGGAATATCACGAGACAAACACGTATGATGTGAATCCTAAAATTCTCGCTGTGTTGCTAGACGAAGTCAACGACCTGACGATTGACGGCGACGGCTCGGAATTCATCATGCACGGGCGAATGCAACCATTCACCTTGGACCATTGCCAAAACATCACGCTAAAGAATTTTACCGTAGACTGGGATATTCCTTTAACCGCACAAGGCACTGTCGTTGAATCGACACCCGACTTCATGGAAATCGAAATCGACACCTGCCAATACCCCTACATCATTGAAAACAAACGGCTTACTTTTGTTGGTGAAGGATGGAAAAGTAGCGTGTGGTCAATCATGCAGTTCGACCCAGAAACCCACTTCGTTTTGCCCAATACAGGTGACAATCTGGGGTGGCGCGGCTATGATGCAATGAAAGTTAGTCGCGGACGTGTCCGCCTGTCCGACCCTAACAGGGAAGCAAACAAGTTCTATCCTGCTGCAGGCACTATCCTCGTGTTGAGACATAGCACCCGCGACCATGCCGGTATTTTCATTTTCCATAGCACAAACACCAAGATGGAAAACCTGAAATTATTCCATACATGCGGATTAGGCATCCTATCGCAGTATAGCAAGGACATATCTTTCAATGACGTTCATATTATCCCGAACACCTCAAAAGGACGTGTATTAAGCGGACATGATGACGGCTTTCACTTTATGGGATGCAGCGGTCTGCTCAAAATTGAAAATTGCAGTTGGGCAGGGCTGATGGACGATCCTATCAATATTCATGGAACCTGCTCACGTATCATGGAAGTCCTCTCCCCTACCCGTATCAAATGTAAATTCATGCAAGATATGAGCGAAGGAATGGAATGGGGACGCCCGAATGAAACTATCGGATTCATAGAACACAATACAATGCGTACGGCAGCCACCGGAAAAATAACTAAATTCGAAGCATTGAACAAAGCTGAATTTATTATTGAATTGTCCGCACCACTTCCTACAGAAGTAGGAGCCGGATACGTAATAGAAAACCTGACTTGTACGCCGGATGCTGAAATACGCAACTGCCACTTCGGAAGTTGTCGTGCGCGCGGTTTACTTGTATCCACTCCAGGCAAAGTTGTAATAGAGGACAATGTTTTCGAATCCAGTGGTTCCGCTATCTTAATTGCTGGAGACGCCAATGCCTGGTATGAATCGGGAGCAGTAAAAGATGTATTGATACGTAACAATGATTTCCGCTATCCATGTAACTCTTCGCTTTATCAATTCTGTGAAGCGGTAATCAGCATTGATCCTGAAATACCGACACCGGAACAGAAGTATCCGTATCATCGCAATATCCGTATTGTAGACAACACCTTCCATCTGTTCGATTATCCGATTCTTTTCGCCCGTTCGGTAGACGGACTGACTTTCTCCAACAATACTCTGATACGCGACACAACCTATCAGCCATATCATTACCGCAAAGAAGGAATCACCCTGAAAGCCTGCAAGTCTGTGATTATTTCAAATAACAAGATTGAAGGGGATGTATTAGGGCGCACTGTAAAATTTGAAAACATGAAATCGTCCGATATAAAAATCAGCAAGAATCCATTCTTTCAAAAAATCAAATAATTAAAAGATCAGAGTGGTGCTTTAGGTTACTTGAAGCTATGCTTTTCAGTCTCTAAAGCACCGCTTTCCTTCATTAAAATGTTATCCCATAAACACAATAAACAAAGGCAGATTATCTTTAATAAATTTCAATGCCAACGTAATCTGGCGTTCTATCGCCTTCTCCGTAACTGCACATTGTTCTGCAATCTCCTTATTAGTTAAATGCTGTTCGCGACTCATTCTGAAAATACGTTGTCGTTGTGGTGGAAGTTGAGTAATCAATCTATCAATATAGTTTTTCAAATCTGCCGCGTCCAGTTCCGCTTCCATATCATATGAGTTCTCAAACCCTTTCAAAGCTGTCATTCGAAAGTTCAACTCATTAAAATACCTGCGTGAATAATTGAAAATGATATTGCGGGTAATGATGAAAAGAAAACCGTCAAAGTTTTTGGTTTCATCAAAAGTATCTCTTGATTCCCAAACCTTTACAAAAACATCTTGTACCACTTCAGAAACCTCAGAAGAAGAAGTTATATAAAGCTGAGCAAAGTTATAGACCTTCAACCAGTAACGATCATATAACAATGCAAACGCAGTTGCGTCCCCGACTCTCACCTTTTCAAGAATAAGCTTCTCTTCCATCTTTTTCTAATTACAATACAAAAATAAGGAAACAATTATTAAGCACAACATTTTTTAAGGATTTTATTTCACATATAGCTGTTTATTTCTCTTCGGAAGAAAAATAGTAATCATTCAAATGGCTCATTATCACTAAGTCCTACAGGAACTTGGTTTCTTTTCTTGCATTCACATCTGTTTTTAACTTTTTTCCATATTTGTTCTTTTATCTCCATATTAACAAGGCTGTTGCCAGATTCATCCCATTGTTTTCTAATTTCTATATCTACTGGTTCCAAGTCTGCAAACTCTCGGCGTTGCTTTTTGGTTAATCCGCCCGATAGCAAGCTTTTGATTAATCTTTTCTTTTCAACCTTATCCATCCTATTTTTATCTTGTTGGTTTTAAATTTTATTTTTGCTCTTATACTATAAATACACATAACTCCTTCCTAACCCCACATCGATTTTGTAAAAAAGTGAAAGAAAAAATAGAATTAATTTGTAACTAGTTAATAATAAACGGAATACATTCAATTGTTTTTTTTTTAAAAAACAATAATACTAGTGGAACTTACTAATGAGCGTATAGGAACAAACTAAATTTTGAATATAATTGTTCCTGAACAAATACAGGAAAATTTGAACTTTCGTACTTTCTCTCCCTTACATAAAAATGAAAATAAACGATTTCTCTCAGAGCCTGTTTAAATTCTCTTCAGTCATAATTTTATAGCTGATATTTCAACTTACCCCGGCTCTTCTTGTCGCGTCCGTCTGTAGTTGGCGGAAGGGGTATTAACAGTTGCGCTCTTGGCTATTAATAGAAAACTTCCCGCCCATTAAGTATAAAGTTCCTTCGGACAGGAAGGAAACTTTCTTTTCATTCGATGCAAACTATAAACGCAAGCTTTGATTATATAATTGCAAGCTTTGTTTTTATAATCAAAGCCTTTGTTTTTATAAACAAAGCTTGCGTTTATAGATTACGGTTAACGAAAAATAAGTTTACATGCTGATAATAAGAAGTTTACAATTAATGAAAGAGAACTTTTCTATTAATGAATGAAAAGTGGGTTATTAAGAGCCTGCTCCGAGTTTTGCCCGACACAGTTTTGAGAGTTGCTTTCGAGTATATTTTCTGTTGTTGTGAGGAGCATGACGGAGACTATGTGACGAATAAAAACAGGTCGGTAAAGCCTATCTAACATAATCTCAGGAAAATTTAAACAGGCTCTCAATTAGCCCGAAACAGAATAAAAATGAATTAAACCTGTTCACGGGAAATAGATAAAATGACATAGTTCCTGTAGAACTTAGGTGGTATTTGGTTGCAGCCTCATTAGCTCTTTTACTGATAATAGGCGGGCTTTGGATGAATACAGAAGAAAAAGGCATGCAAAATGAATATATAAAAATAGTAGCGGTTCAAAACGAACTGTATATTCTTCCGGACAGCAGCAAAGTCTGGATGAAAAAAGGAAGTTCTATACAATATAACAAAGCATTCAACGAACAAAGAGATGTATGGTTGAGTGGAAGTTCACTATTTGAAGTGACCACCCAAAACGGGCATCCGTTTCGAGTATACATCCAGAAAGCTATGATAGAAGTCAAAGGCACCTGTTTCGACATTCACCAGGATTCGGAGATGAAAAAGAACGAAATCATTTTATACAATGGAAAAATCAACTTCACTCCCGAAAATAATGAAGAAATAGAAATGTCTCCTCACCAGAAAATAACCCATTATATAGAAAAAAGAGAAATACTCAAAGAAAACATCAAAAACATGGACTGGGAAGACGGAAAGTTCTATTTCAAAGAACTTCCTCTGCCTCAACTGATTGAAACAATCAACACCATGTACAACAGCCACATCAGGCTAAAAGTAAACAACCAGGTAATCAAATCCGCTTTTACAGGAAATATCCGCTATGAAGAATCTCTAGAAGAGGTACTGCATAAAATCTGTTATAGCCTTGATTTGAATTTCCAAAATCAAGATAACGAACTAATTATTTACAAATAAATATTTAATAATCAATCAAAATGTCTAATCTAAAAAGTTAAAGCATGAAGAAAAACACATTATCAGTAGTTTTGCGGTACTTTTTAAGTATCACGCTAGCTTTACTCTTTTATCCCATGACCACTTTGGGAGCACAGAAACACATTACAGTGAAAGGTGAAGCTATGACTATCAAACAAGCCATTCAGCTCATTGAAAAGAACAGTGACTATACGTTCTTTTACAATGCAGCCGATTTGGGTAGTAACACGAAGCACAACTTCAACAGCAAAGGCAAAATTGAAGATGTATTGACGGAGATTTTCAATGGAAACGGTATCAGTTATCTTATCAAAGGAAACGAAGTCATTTTGAAGGTTAACAAAACCGAAAGTACACAACAAACAAAAAAACGTACCATTACAGGTACAGTTACCGCAAGTGACAACAACGAACCGGTAATCGGAGCAAGTGTTTGGTTGAAAAACAGTTCCATCGGTGCTATTACCGACATCGACGGAAAATACTCCATTACGGTAGAGGGCATCGGTGGTGTACTCGAAATTTCTTATATGGGATATAAGAAACAAGAAGTTGCCATTGCCGACCAAAAAGTAATCAACATCGTTTTGTCGCCCGATACGGAAGTGTTGGACGAAGTAGTAGTTGTTGGTTACGGTAGTCAGAAAAAGGAAAGTGTGGTAGGTGCCATTTCAACCCTCGACATCAAGAAGTTGAAAGTGCCCGGAGCCTCTATCTCCAACGTATTGGCAGGTCAGTTGTCCGGAGTTGTTGCCATGAGCCGTTCGGGAGAACCGGGCAAGAGCAGTTCGGCCGACTTCTACATTCGTGGTGTATCGTCGTTCAAGGGTACTTCTACTCCGTTGGTTTTGGTAGACGGTATCGAACGCGACCTCGACCTCGTAGACACAGACGACATTGCTACTTTCTCCATTTTGAAAGATGCCTCCGCCTCTGCTGTGTATGGTGTGCGCGGTGCAAACGGTGTCATATTGATTACCACTAAAAAAGGAGAAGTCGGCAAACCGGCTATCAACGTACGCACCGAATTCGGTTTCACCTCACCTACCAAACGTCCGGAAATGACCAACTCCGCACAATGGGCCGAACTATACAACGAAGCTTTCGGTAGAAAATACTACAGCGATGAGGAAATCGAAAAATATCGTAACCATAGCGATTCAGACCTTTATCCGGATGTAAACTGGTTTGATGCATTGTTCGATGATATGGCTTCCAACCAACGCGTCAACTTGAGCATTACCGGTGGTGGAGACAACATCAAATACTACGTTTCCGGCTCTTTCTACAACGAAAGTTCTATCTACAAGAATGCGGGAAACATCTATGGTTATAATTCCGCCATCAAATACAACAAGTTCAATTTCCGTGCTAATGTCGATTTGAACCTAACCAAAAGCACCATCTTGAACGTAAATCTTGCCAACATTTACGAAAAATCATTCGGTCCCGGATTCGGAGATAACGATAACGATATTTGGTCATACACTTTCATGACTTCGCCGAATGCCTTCCCCGTTCAATATTCGGACGGAAAACTTTCCGGTCCTTCTACCAACTCGGGATATAACCCTTGGAATATGCTTGTACATTCCGGCTATCGCGAACAGTTCTGGAACTCAGCCCAATCGCTGATTGGCGTTACGCAAGACTTCGGCGAATTATGGGAACCGTTGAAGGGACTTACAGCCAATATCAAATTCTCATGGGATGCATGGAACACCACTTTGCAACGCCGTTCCAAAGTTCCTACATTCTATCATGCACGTGGCAGAGATGCTGAAGGCAATCTTACGTATGACGATAATAATCAAGACGGAGAGTGGGACCCTATACACATGGGAAGCGAGTCTTTGAGTTTCAGTATCGGACGAAGCGGAACAATGACAAGATATCTGGAAGGTTCGTTGAACTACAACCGTGTATTCGGCAACCATCGTGTAGGTGCTTTATTGCTCTATAATCAAAAAATCCACACCAACACCCAAGCTGGAAGTGGCGATGCTGCTCTTCCCTACAAAAACCAGGGTTTGGCAGGACGTACGACTTATGCATTCAAAGACACATACTTTGCAGAAGTCAATATAGGATACAACGGTTCGGAAAACTTCGCACGCGGCCACCGCTTCGGATTCTTCCCGGCAGCAGCTATCGGATGGATGGCTTCGAACGAAAAATGGTTCGAACCTCTGACCAACACAATAGATATGTTGAAGTTCAAAGCCTCTTACGGTAAAGTAGGTAACGACGACATCGGCGGACAAAGAAGATGGGTGTACGAATCAACCATCGTAGGCAGCGGGACGTGGCAATACGGACAAAGCGGTAACCAAGGTGGTAGCGGTATCAGAATCGGTGAAGTGGAAAACCTCTTTGCCTCTTGGGAAGAAGCAACCAAGCTGAACGTCGGTGTGGAATTCTCATTGTTCAACAAAGTGAAAATACAAGCCGACTACTTCCGCGAAGAACGCGAAGGTATCTTCCTGCAACGTGCCGGACTGCCTGCCATCGTCGGTCTGTCTACCATTCCGTATGTAAATGTCGGAAAGACATTGAATAAAGGTTTTGATGCCAATGTCGAATACACACAACAAGTTGGAAAAGTTCTGTTGACAGCACGTGGAAACTTCACCTTCAACCGCAACAAACTGCTTGATAATGACGAACCCGATTGGGAATACAAATATCAGAACAGAATAGGCAAACCGTTCGGTTCAGACGGTGCTATGCAACCATTCGGACTGGTAGCATTGGGGCTTTTCGAAAGTCAGGAAGAGATTGACAACAGTCCTGTACAAACTTTCGGAACCTATCGTGTAGGTGATATCAAATATCAGGATATCAATGGCGACGGTGTTATCAACTCACAAGACCAAATCGCAATCGGCTACACCAACCTGCCGGAAATCATGTACGGATTCGGAGTGGGAGCACAATGGAACAACTGGGATTTCAATGCATTCTTCCAGGGAGCAGCACATACCTCTTTCTTCTTGTCAGGTTCGAGTATCAGCAGTCCTTTCTCTTCAGGCAACATGGAGCGTGCGGCTATCAACAAAGACGTCTACGGCAATGTATGGATGTCTACCAACACGGACGAAGAGAATGCCCACGTGCTTTATCCCCGTTTGAGCAACGGAGGCGGTGGTGCTGGTGCCTCCAACAATACCCAAACTTCTACGTGGTGGATGCGCAACGGTTCATTCATGCGCTTGAAGAACATCGAACTCGGATATACACTACCCAAAGAATTGACTACAAAAACGTTCATCAAATCGCTCCGTTTCTATGTATCCGGAAGCAACGTACTGACGTTCAGTCCATTCAAACTGTGGGACCCGGAAAAGAACAAAGGAGCATCTCAAGGTTCGGGTTATCCGTTGAATCGTGTCTTCACTATTGGTTTCAATGCTAATTTCTAAATCTTTACTTATTATGAAATATATAAATCAATTCAAATCACTTATATGCTTCGCATTCGGAGCACTCAGTCTTTCTTCATGCGAAGATTTCCTCGACAGACAAGAAGATGAAAAACTGACTTTCGAGAAAATATGGGAATCAAGACATACGACCAGACAATATTGGCTGAACGCGATGTCGTTCCTACCCAACGACAATGGTGGCTTTATCGGCGACTCTGACCCCTATTTAGGAGCTTCGGACGAATGTACCATTGCCTACGACCGCCAATATCGCCTTATCAACTTCGGTTCGTGGAACCCCTCCAACGTACCATACTACAAGATGGACCATTACTACAGAGGAATTCGCGAATGCAACGTCTTTATGCAAAATGTATATAACTGTAGCGACCCGTTGGTAACCAAAGACCAATTGGACGAGTGGTATTACCAAGCGCGTTTTGCCCGCGCCTACTATTATTTCCTCATGATGCGCGATTACGGTCCTGTCTTCCTGCTCGGAGACGAATTGCTGGACTTCACAGCAACTACGGAAGCATTATACCGTCCACGCAACACATGGGAACAATGCGTCGATTATGTAGTAGACGAAATGACGCAATGTGCAGAAAGTAGCGCTGTTCTCGAACAGAGCGAACTGCCGGCCGCCAAATGGGGATTGGCTACCAAAGGTACTTGTCATGCAGTAATCTCCCGGCTTAAACTCTATTCCGCACGCGACCTGTTCAACGGAAATTCATTGTATCAAAATGTCAAAAACCCGGTAACAAACGATTTCCCTGAACTTTCAGGAGTGAACTTGTTCCCCAATTATGATGCAAACAAATGGTTGCAAGCTGCCGAAGCTGCCAAAAAAGTACTTGACAACCCCAGCTACGAACTCTACCGTGCCGGAAACGGAGATCCATACGAAGACTACTATGGTGTAACTCATGAAACATGGAACAAAGAACTCATTTGGACCGATCGTTACAACGATCTATTCTCTTGGGGAGTAAATACCGTTCCTACCGGTGTAGCCGGCACTGCTTATGGAGCAGTAGGCCCCACACAAACATTGGTAGACGCATATGCCATGAACAACGGACGTTACCCCATCACCGGACACAACAATGACGGCAGCCCGATTGTAGACCCCGCATCAGGATATGACGCCAATACAGAGTTTGAAAAGTCAACCTGGCAATATCCTGCCTCCAGATGGAGCAACTTTGACCAATATGATATTGACGCTCCCAATATGTATAAAGACAGAGAACCGAGATTCTACGTAACCGTATTCTTCGGCGGAAACTACTGGCTGCATGGAAATGCTAGTACAATGATTTCTTTCGCCAAAGGCGGCAATGGAAACAAGAGTCACGACTATGCCAAGAGCGGATATCTGTGTAACCGTTTCTATGACCACAAGTTGAATTCCGCCGAAGGTCAATGGGGAAATATCACCTTCCCGATATTCCGACTGGGAGAAATATACCTCAACTTTATCGAATCAGTATTGGAATGCAAGAAAAGAGGAGTTGCTCTTCCGAACGGTTATGAAGCACTTGCTATGGAAAAATGGGCAGATTTGCGCGACCGTGCAGGATTACCTGCCATAACGGAAGTTTATCCCAGCGCCACAACCGAAGAGTTGATTGAACTCTGCCGTCAGGAACGCCAAGTAGAACTCGCCTTCGAACGTCACCGCTACTTCGACACACGTACTTGGATGATTGCTCCGCAAACTGACGGTGGAAATATCTATGGCTTGAATGTGGAATATCCTTTGGAACCGGGTATGCAAACTACAGAAACTCCGGACGGATTCTGGCAAAGAGTAGTCATGGAAACACGTGTATTCCAAGACAAACATTACCTGTATCCTTTCTCACAAAGAGAGCTGGACCGCAACAAATTGTTAACTCAAAATTATGGTTGGTAATAACAAAAAATATCATTTATCTAACAAGAATATGTTTATGAAAAACAAAATATTAACAGCAACGCTGGCTGCTACTTGCTGGCTGGCATATTCTGCGTGCGAAGACGGTAAGGATGAATATCTGAACGATTTCTCCACCATACTTTCTTTCAGAAATTGCGATGAAATACCGCTTACAGTATACAGAACGGGCGAAAATGGCAATTATCAGTTGATTGTCAACAAATCAGGTTCAGGATTGAACAATACTGCATCCGCATCTATTGAAATCATGGACGATGCAACTCTAAGTATTTACAATGCAGAAAACGGCAAGAGTTACAAAAAATATCCCGATGATTGTTATTCTTTCAATGGAAACAAATTGGTAGAGTTCGGCGCAACGGACTCTTACCAAACCCGGGATATCACTTTGGTTACGGAAAAAATTCTGGAAAACAACGAAAAGGAAAGCAACTATGTAATACCTTTTATGCTCTACAATGGTTCTGATTCTATCAATGCCGAACGGAAATATGTATTTGTAAAGCCTTCCGTAATTGTACCTACGGTATCCTTTGAAAGAACCGGATACAACATGAATACAATTTCCGACGCTACTGTCGAAAATGAAGTGAAACTCAATTTACCGGTTGCGTTCTCAACAGACAACAAATGGACTTTCGACTGTAAAATAGCTACAGACGAAACACTTCTTTCCGCTTTCAACGAAGCGAACGGAGTGGATTATGCAATACTTCCGGAAAGTGCCTATAAAATGAGCGGAGACGGAACCATATCATTTACTCCGGGGAACAACACTTCCGATCTGGATATCACCGTCAACCGTTCTCAATTGAGCTACGGTAACTTCGTTCTCCCGTTGAGACTCACGGAATGTACTTCACCCTATTTTAATGTAGATGAAGCAAACAATACTTGCTTGTTCGGAGTATCATACGTTCCCGATGAAAGCAAATTGCACAAAGTTGCTCTGACCGAAAGCATGATTACTTATCATCCCAATCGTATAGTTGAAGGTTCTGTAGCAGGAATGCTGGATGGAAATCCCGAGACTTATTATCATAGTGACTGGCAGATTGAGCCTGTGCTTCCGCACCATATACAGGTAGAACTCCCCGAATCACATACAGCTCTGATGTTCGAATACCAAGTACGCCACAACAATAATAACGGTGCACCTCAACGAATCACGATTCTCGGCAGTATGAACGGAGTTGATTTCAGCAAAATCATGACAATCACAGAAGGACTGCCTACCCAAACAAGAGAAAAATATAAATCTCCGGTTCTCGTAGGCAAAGAATTCAAGCATGTGAGAGTAAGAGTGGAAGCAACCCCCGCCAACACCAGTTTTGCTTTTGCCGAATTTAGTTTACACGTAAACTAAGTTTATAAATAAACGAAGAGGAACGGATTTCTTCTAAAAAAAACCGTTCCCTCTTCTTTATATTTGCATTTTATAAACCACTAATTATATGAAAATACTACATTCTTTACTGTATCTGTTTCTTATTTCCCTTCATGCTTTCAGTTGGACAGCCTGCAGCGACGACGGCCCAGAAGGGACAAACAACTATACATTCTCCATCAATGAATCAGATCTTCATCAAGACTGCACACAAGCTCAGGCTTCTCTGTCCATCCCTGTAAATACCAACTTAAACGAACAGGAATGGGGTGTCACGTCCGACCAATCGTGGTGCATCGCAGCAAAAGACTTATCCACCTCCACTCCTTCTATCAAATTGCTGATAAAAGCCAGTGAAGAACCGGAAGTGAGAAATGCGACAGTCACCGTAAAATCATCCGTACAAAATTATATAATCAATGTACGCCAACTTGGATACGGACCGGCTATTCTCGTAAAAAGTTCTGTAACAAACATTGAAGATAATGGAGGACCGGTCACTATCACCGTCACATCAAACATTGAATACACCATCGAAAAATCGAAAGATAGCGAATGGCTGCAAGAAACAGACAACGCACCAAACACCAGGGCACTCGTAGACAAAATTTATTCTTATAATGCAGAAGCCAATCCACTATACGAGCCACGTACTGTCACATTCACTTACACATATATAGAAGATGATAAAATAAAAGAGACATACGTCATCACACAAAAAGCCAAAGAGACAAACATCTCCGATGTTGAACTCGAAAATGATATAAAATTACAACCTACTAGAGCCACTGCCAGTGAATTCCAACAGGGATATGGAATTGAAAAAACCTACGACGGCAAAATAGACGATGAACACTATCACTCGGTATGGGGTCAAAGTGCCAATTTCCCCGTCACACTTGAATATTTCTTTGACGGAACGCAAGATTTGGACTATATCATTTATTATACCCGCAGTGGAAACGGTAACTTCGGAGAATTGGATCTCTATACAGCCACAACAGACGAACCGGAATATAAACTTTACAACTCATACGACTTTAAAATGCAAAATGCAGCAAGCCGTATTTCATTCACAGAAAGTTTATCCAAAATAACCAAAATCAAATTCTCTGTCAAATCCGGACTTGGCAACTTTGTCAGCTGTTCCGAAATGGAGTTTTATCAGAATAATACCGATAATAAACTCGAAAAACAATTATTGGAAGTATTTACCGACATCACCTGCTGTGAACTAAAACCGGAAGCTACAGACGAACAGATAAACAAACTGCCGGGATACTTTGCCAGCCTTGCCGTACAAATCAGAAACAACACCTATGATGAATGGGAAAAGGAATTCCGCATACGCAACTACGAAGCATACAGCGATGTCAATATATGGGCAAACAAATTAATGACCAAGCATTACAGTTGCCTGGACAATCTGACAGGAATCTCCGTTGAACAAAACGACGAAATCATCGTTCTTGTAGGCGACACACACGGACAAGACGTATCCCTCCAATGTGTAGGAGAAGAAAGTACAGGATTCCTCGAAGAAAAACCCTATGTACAGACCGCCGCATCAGGTGATATCTACTACCTGAAACAAGGTGTCAACAAAATCACCATACGCAACCGTGGACAACTGTTCGTTATGTACAACTGCGACCTGACTTCCAAGCCTGCTCCCATAAAGATACACATTCCGTTGGGTAGTGGAAAAGTATCGGGTTTCTTCGACTTGAAAACGCACAAAACGGACGCCAAATATGCGGAACTACTGTCGAAAGCCACCGACAAATATTTCGGAGTAAAAGGAAATAACATCATCTTCTACTTCCACCGGACAAAAATGCTGGAACACGTGCGCAACAACATCCTTTCCGCCATCGAATTGTGGGACAACATCATCGGATGGGAACAAGAACTTATGGGTATCGACGACGTACGTCCGAGCCAGTTCAACAACCATCTCTTTGCCATCTCGCCGGAAGGTAGTTATATGTGGGCCTCCGATTACCGAATCGCATTCGTCTACACTTACTTAGGCAATATCCTGCTATACGACAACGTAATGGCCGCCGAAGACAATGCATGGGGCCCCGCCCACGAAATCGGACACATTCATCAAAAAGCCATCGACTGGGCAGGATGCACGGAATCGTCCAACAATTTGTTCTCAAACTTCATCATCTACAAATTAGGCAAATACAAATCACGCGGTAACGGACTGGTAGAGGTTGCCAACGCCAGATATCGCGACAAACAACTGTGGTATAATATGGGCGACGCCACCCACCAGGGCGAAGATACCGAAGTACATATGCGCATGAATTGGCAATTGTGGAATTATTACCACCGCTGCGGATATAAAACCGACTTCTGGCAAACACTCTTCAAACTTATGCGCGAAGAGGTGGGAGCAAGTTATGAGAACGACCCCGGACGCAAACAACTGGCATTCGCCAAGATGGCAAGTAAAGCTGCCAACGAAAATCTGACGGACTTCTTCGAGATGTGGGGATTCTTCGGAACGGTCAGCACCAATATCTCCCAATATGGAGACTTCCAATACACCGTCACCCAACCCATGATTGACGAAGCAAAAAGATTCATGGCGCAATACCCACAGCCGAAACACGCTTTCCAATACATCGAGGACAGAAAGAAAAGTGAGTTCCCCACCAACGATTACCGTTACAACGAAGTCGGAGATGTAGGGTACTACACACAATTCCAAAACAATGTAAAAATCACGAAAGCAATAAGCGCCACCATCTCCGGCAATGCGGTCAGCATTCAAAACGGAGAAGAAGCTGTTGCGTTTGAAGTACGCGAAAGAAGCGAGAACGGAAAAATCCTCTATTTCTCCAACTCCTTCACATTCGATGTTCCGGCATCCATCTCCATGACAAATGCGAAAGTATTTGCCGTGCAGGCAGACGGAAAACGAGTGCCCCTCAACTAAGAAATATAAACTTAACACTGCAAATTACTTGTTGTTGCCCCCCATATGCAACAACAAGTAATTTTGCCAACCTTGTTATATATGGATATTCGGCCTGCAACACGAATAAAAGTAAAATTATTGTCTACAGATACACGTTATTGTCTAATTAATTACTATTTTTGACCCATCAAATGAGAAACGACAAATAACCCCCTATTTCAAAATTTTAATTTTAAAAAACATGATGAAAAAGTTATTCACAGTCGCAGCACTTGGCCTTTTATTAACTTGCCACATTAGCTGCACCTCACAGCAAAAAACTCAGGAAGCTTTTGCACCGATCAAAGTTGAAACCCCTGCCCGCCCAGCCGGTCAAGAGGATGTAATCCAACTCGTTGCTCCCAAAATTGATACCGTACGTGTCGGTTTCATCGGACTGGGAATGCGTGGTCCCGGTGCCGTAGCACGCTGGACACACATCCCGGGAACTAAAATCATAGCTTTATGCGATCTTGCTCCCGAGCGTGTAGAGAAATCACAGGAAATTCTGAAAAATGCCGGACTGCCGGAAGCGGCATCTTACAGCGGTTCGGAAGATGCATGGAAACAACTTTGCGAACGTGAAGACATCGACCTCGTATATATCGCAACAGACTGGAAACACCATGCGGAAATGGGCGTGTATGCTATGGAACACGGCAAGCACGTGGCTATCGAAGTGCCTGCTGCAATGACACTGGACGAAATCTGGCAATTAATCAATACGTCTGAAAAGACCCGTAAGCACTGTATGCAGTTGGAAAACTGTGTATATGACTTCTTCGAACTGACTTCTCTGAACATGGCACAACAAGGTGTATTCGGTGAAGTGCTCCATGTAGAAGGTGCTTATATCCACAACCTGGAAGACTTCTGGGGTACATACTGGAACAATTGGCGTATGGACTACAACCACAAATTCCGTGGCGACGTTTACGCTACTCACGGTATGGGTCCGGCTTGCCAATTACTTGACATCCACCGTGGCGACCGCATGAAGACTTTAGTGGCAATGGATACAAAAGCTGTTAACGGTCCGGCTTATATCAAGAAACAGACAGGCGAAGAGGTGACCGATTTCCAGAACGGTGACCAGACTTCAACTTTGATCCGCACCGAAAACGGCAAGACCATGTTGATTCAACACAACGTAATGACTCCCCGCCCCTACAGCCGTATGTATCAGATAGTAGGTGCAGACGGTTACGCAAGCAAATATCCGACTCAGGAATACTGTCTGAGACCGTCACAAGTGAAATCGGACGATGTGCCCAACCACGAAAACCTGAACGCACACGGTTCCGTACCTGCCGATGTAAGAAAAGCCCTAATGGATAAATACAAACACCCCATCCACGTAGAACTGGAAGAGACTGCCAAGAAAGTAGGTGGTCACGGTGGTATGGACTTTATCATGGATTATCGCCTGGCATACTGCCTACAGAATGGTCTGCCGTTGGATATGGACGTTTATGACCTTGCAGAATGGTGCTGTATGGCCGAACTTACCCGCCTTTCTATCGAAAACAATTCAGCTCCGGTTGAAATTCCCGATTTCACCCGCGGCGGATGGAACAAGGTAAAAGGCTACCGTCACGCTTTTGCAAAATAATAGAATAGAATTTTCCTTTTTTACACGAACACTACGAACCAATCCGGCTTCCCCCAAAGCCGGATTATTCATAGGTTCGTGTTCGAACATTTTATAGAACATCATAATCGCATTTATGAAAACAGCTATTCCAAGGCCTTCCAAGCAAAGCATTATCCGCGAAGCTAAAGATTATGTAATGATTGCCATCGGCATGATTTTATACGGCATCGGCTGGACAGTTTTCCTGCTTCCTAATGATATCACTACCGGGGGAGTACCGGGCATTGCTTCTATCGTATATTGGGCTACCGGCTTCCCTGTTCAATATACGTATTTTACTATCAATTTCTTCCTGCTGCTACTGGCACTCAAACTGCTCGGTTTGAAATTCTGCATCAAAACTATTTTTGGAGTATTCACCCTGACCTTTTTCTTATCTGTCATACAGAAATTGGCAGCAGGTATCAGCCTTCTTCACGACCAGCCTTTTATGGCATGCGTTATCGGAGCATCCTTCTGTGGCGGTGGTATCGGGGTGGCCTTTTCGGCCAACGGAAGTACCGGCGGCACTGACATTATAGCGGCCATTATTAACAAATACCGGGATATCACATTAGGGAGAGTTGTATTAATTTGTGATATGATTATTATAGTATCCAGTTATTTTGTCTTAAAAGACTGGGAAAAAGTAGTGTATGGATTTGCAACTCTCTATATTTGCAGCTTTGTACTCGATCAGGTAGTGAATAGCGCCCGGCAGTCCGTACAGTTTTTCATTATATCCAATAAATATCAGGAAATAGGAAAACGAATCAATGAATATCCGCACCGGGGAGTTACAATTATCAATGCAACGGGGTTCTACACCGGACGAGAACAGAAAATGATGTTTGTATTGGCCAAGAAGCGGGAATCTACCATTATCTTCCGGCTGATAAAAGACATCGACCCGAAAGCCTTTGTTTCACAAAGTGCTGTCATCGGAGTTTACGGAGAAGGATTTGACCATATTAAAGTGAAATAAAAAAGAATGAGAAACCAATATTGAAAAACATGAAATTTCGATCGTACCCCCTCCTATTAACTAACATTTTTATGGGAATATTTTCCCTGGTGACAACCAATACCATAGCTGATAATGCCCAAAAGCCATATTGGCAAGACATGCAGGTGGTAGCAGTCAACAAAGAATATCCCCGTTCTTCGTTTATGACGTATGATAACCGGAACGATGCCATGAGCGGCAAATTTGAACGGAGCAAATACTACCGGTTACTAAACGGAACATGGAAGTTTTACTTTGCAGATTCTTACAAGGATCTTCCCGACAACATTACCGACCCGAATACCAGTACGGACTCATGGTATGATATTCAGGTACCCGGCAACTGGGAAGTACAGGGACATGGAGTAGCCATCTATACAAACCACGGCTACGAATTCAAGGCTCGTAACCCGCAGCCGCCCATCTTACCGGAAGCTAATCCCGTTGGTGTATATCGCCGCGACATCGACATTCCTGCCGATTGGGACGGACGGGATATTTATCTGCATCTGGCAGGAGCCAAATCAGGCGTATATGTATATATCAACGGCAAGGAAGTAGGATATAGCGAAGATTCAAAGAATCCTGCCGAGTTCTTAATCAATCCGTATGTAAAACCGGGCAAGAACGTGCTTACGTTGAAGATTTTCCGTTGGAGTACAGGTTCTTATCTCGAATGTCAGGACTTCTGGCGTATCAGCGGTATTGAACGTGACGTGTTTGTCTATTCACAACCCAAAGCTGCCCTTAAAGACTTCAGAGTAACATCAACCTTGGATGACAGTTACAAGAATGGTATTTTTGACTTGAACGTAGACTTGAGAAACCATAAAAAAGAAGCAGCCAATCTAACATTAGTTTATGAATTATTGGACGCTCAAGGAAAAGTCATCGCTACCGAAGAGAAAACAGCCTATATTCCTACCGATGAAGTACGTACACTCTCTTTCGATAAAAAACTGGCAGATGTAAATACATGGACATCCGAACATCCGAACCTGTATAAATTACTGATGACAGTAAAAGAGAATGGAAAAGTAAAAGAAATTATTCCTTTCAATGTCGGTTTCCGCCGTATTGAGATTAAACCGATCGAACAGAAAGCCGCCAACGGTAAACCATATGTCTGCTTGTTTATCAACGGACAGCCATTAAAACTGAAAGGCGTAAATATCCATGAGCATAATCCTGCGACAGGACACTATGTAACAGAAGAACTGATGCGCCGTGACTTTGAGTTAATGAAACAGCACAACTTAAACAGTGTACGTCTTTGCCACTATCCGCAAGATCGCCGTTTCTACGAACTCTGTGATGAATATGGACTGTATGTATATGATGAAGCGAACATCGAAAGCCATGGTATGTATTACGATCTCCGTAAAGGCGGCTCGTTGGGCAACAACCCGGAATGGCTGAAACTTCATATGGATCGTACCATCAATATGTTCGAACGCAATAAGAATTATCCCAGTGTCACATTCTGGTCGTTAGGTAACGAAGCCGGAAACGGATATAACTTCTATCAAACATATCTGTGGCTGAAAGAAGCGGATAAGAATATTATGGCTCGTCCTGTAAACTATGAGCGTGCCCAATGGGAATGGAACACTGATATGTACGTTCCCCAATATCCGGGTGCTGACTGGTTGGAGAATATAGGCAAGAATGGCAGCGACCGTCCTATAGCTCCTTCCGAATATGCGCACGCTATGGGTAACTCCACCGGAAACCTGTGGGGACAATGGCAGGCAATCTATAAATATCCGAATCTTCAGGGCGGATACATCTGGGACTGGGTAGATCAAGGTATCCTTCAGAAAGATAAGAACGGAAGAGAGTATTGGGCTTATGGTGGCGACTTTGGTGTAAATATGCCTAGTGATGGCAACTTCCTTTGCAACGGTCTTGTAAACCCCGACCGCGGTCCGCATCCGGCAATGGCCGAGGTGAAGTATGTACATCAGAATGTAGGGTTTGAAGCGACAGACGCCGCATCCGGCAAATTTAAGATTACCAACCGCTTCTACTTTACAAACCTGAAAAAGTACCAGATTCATTATAATGTCGTTGCTAATGGCAAGAATATAAGAGGTGGAAAAGTATCTTTGGATATTGCTCCGCAAGCATCCAAAGAGTTTGCAGTACCGATAAATGGATTGAAAGCCCAACCGGGAACTGAATATTTTGTCAACTTCAGTGTGACAACGACAGAACCGGAACCTCTGATTCCTGTCGGATATGAAATTGCATACGACCAGTTCCAACTTCCTATCCATGCTGAGAAAGGAACGTATAAGGTGAGTGGCCCCGCATTGAATACATCTACACAAGGAGATGAATTGATAGCCTCATCCTCAAAAGTGAACTTTGTATTTAACAAGAAAAGCGGATTGGTTACTTCTTACAAAGTAGACGGAACAGAGTATTTCAAAGATGGATTTGGTATTCAACCTAACTTCTGGCGTGCTCCCAATGACAATGATTACGGAAACGGTGCTCCCAAACGTTTGCAGGTCTGGAAACAATCGAGCAAGAATTTCCATGTGACAGATGCCAGCATGACTACGGAAAATAAAGTCGTTTCATTGAAAGTGACTTATTTATTGGCTGCCGGCAATCTATATGTCGTGACTTATAAGATTTATCCGAGTGGAACGGTGAATGTAAACGCTACGTTTACCTCTACGGATATGCAAGCTGCCGAAACAGAAGTGTCCGAAGCCACCCGCATGGCTACCTTCACCCCAGGAAGTGGTGCTGCCCGCAAAGCTGCTTCCAAACTGGAAGTTCCCCGTATCGGTGTGCGTTTCCGCTTGCCTGCCAAGATGAATAACGTACAGTACTTCGGCCGTGGCCCGGAAGAAAACTACATTGACCGCAATCATGGTACACTTGTCGGAGTCTACAAAACTACGGCTGACAAGATGTATTTCAACTACGTTCGCCCACAGGAAAACGGACATCATACGGATACTCGCTGGATTGCCTTGTCACCCGACAAAGGCAGCGGACTGGCTATTGTGGCCGACAGTCTTGTCGGATTCAATGCTTTGCGCAATTCTATTGAGGATTTCGACTCGGAAGAAGCACTGCCCCACCCTTACCAATGGAATAACTTCAGTCCGGAAGAGGTTGCCAACCATAATGAGCAAGCTGCCCGCAACGTATTGCGAAGAATGCACCACGTCAATGACATCACTCCAAGAGATTTTGTGGAAGTTTGCGTGGATATGAAACAACAAGGAGTCGGTGGTTATGACAGTTGGGGAGCACACCCGGAACCTTTCCATCAGATTCCTGCCAACCGCGAATACAACTGGGGATTCACCCTGGTTCCTGTTCGCTCGGCCGGTCAAGCTAATGAAGCTGCCAAATATGAGTATCAATAACCTTAGTATAAATTTTAAAGAAAAGACCCATGAAAGATTTATCTAGCATTGTAGCTAAATTCAAAGTCCAAGGCACAGTAGAAGAAATCAAGCCGTTAGGAGCAGGACTTATCAATGACACCTACAAAGTAAACACAAAAGAATCAGACGCTCCCGACTACGTTTTGCAACGCATCAACCATGCTATCTTCCAGAATGTAGAAATGCTTCAATCCAATATTGCTGCTGTCACAGGACATATCCGTAAGAAACTGACAGAAGCGGGAGAGTCGGATATCGACCGTAAAGTCTTGTCTTTCGTTGAAACAGAAGAAGGTAAGACTTATTGGTTTGACGGTGACAACTACTGGCGTGTTATGGTATTCATCCCACGTGCCAAGACTTATGAAACCGTAAATCCCGAATATTCAAACTATGCCGGAGAAGCTTTCGGTAACTTCCAGGCTATGCTGGCAGATATACCTGAGACTTTGGGTGAGACTATCCCCGACTTCCACAATATGGAATTCCGTCTGAAACAACTGCGTGACGCCGTTGCCGCCAATGCTGCCGAACGAGTGGCTGAAGTGCAATATTTCCTGGACGAAATAGAAAAACGTGCAGACGAAATGTGCAAAGCTGAACGCTTATACCGCGAAGGCAAACTGCCCAAACGAGTATGCCATTGTGACACAAAAGTGAATAATATGATGTTCGATGAAGATGGCAAGGTGCTTTGTGTCATCGACCTGGATACGGTTATGCCCAGCTTTATATTCTCAGATTACGGTGACTTCCTTCGTACGGGAGCCAACACCGGTGATGAAGATGACAAAGACCTTGACCGCGTAAACTTCAATATGGAAATATTCAAAGCATTTACGAAAGGCTATCTGAAAGGTGCCAAGTCATTCCTGACACCGATTGAGATAGAAAATCTTCCTTATGCTACGGCTTTATTCCCATATATGCAATGCGTACGCTTCCTTGCCGATTATATCAACGGAGATACTTACTACAAGATTAAATATCCGGAACATAATCTGGTTCGCACCAAGGCACAATTCAAACTACTTCAAAGCGTAGAAGCACACACACCGGAGATGGTGGCATTCATCAATGAATGCTTAAAGAGCTAAGAATAAAAAACAGAGAGAGTGGAGAGTTTATTTAATAAAAGCTCCATGCTCCCAACGATAAACAATAGGACGGCAGAGAAACGTTTTCAGTTTTTCCGCCGTTTCTTTTGACATATAGTCGGGCGTAGTAAGTGTAACGGTCAGGTCTGTATTCTCCTTGTTGAAATCGGCTTTCATCAAGAGTATGTCTGCCGGACGGCGTGCTTCGTCAAAGGCATATATACTTGTACTTGTGGAATCCGGCGTGTTCAGGAAATCATTCATTGTGGGCAAAGTGATGAACTGAGACTCAGCAAGCAGTTTCCAGTCCGTCGTATAAAAACGGATACTGCTATCACAGGCAGGAGCACAAGCTGTAGATATTGTACAGATAATATTCGTTGTATCGTTCAACACAAGCACTTTCATCTGCCACGTAGTTTGCGGAGAGATTTGCATACGGATATAGTCCTTGCCAAGCTCCGTCATTTCGGATTTCTTTCCAAAACGATTTTCCACTAGTGCTTTCATTTTGCTTTCCAGAAAATCGACACAATCGGCACGATTCACTTTAGTCAGCAAGGGACTCAAAGAGTCTGGCATATTCACAAACAAAGTTTTGGCCTCTTGTGCGTGCAGGGAAGTCAGGGAAAATAACCCGACAACCGAAAAAAATATAGCAATACAAAGTTTATTTATTTTCATATCAATCTTATTTAGTCCCCAAATATAAGAATATCATTCCGATTAACACCAGTATAAGGTCAATCGCCTTGCTTTTTAAATTCTTTTCACGGAAGAAAAGAGCCCCGAAAATGAAAGAAACGATGACACTTCCGCGGCGAACCATCGAAACGATAGAAATCATAGAATCCTCATAACTCAGCGCATAAAAGTAGGCAAAGTCTGCTGACGAAAGGAAAACAGAAATCAGAATAATCGTCCAGTCCCAACGAAACGCAGTGGTGGACTTTCTCTTCGGCCACCAAAGCAGCAACAAAATAGGACACATGATAAAAACCTGATAAACATTATACCAGGACTGCACCAGCATCGGATTCAACGACTTCATCAGATACTTATCGTACAATCCGCTGATAGCCCCTGTTATCGCAGCCAATACAATAAAAAATATCCATCTGTTATGTTTAAAATCAATCCCCTCTTTCTTTCCCGAACGACTCAGCATGAAAAAGGAGACAATAGCCAGCATCACACCAATCCATTGATAAAGATTCAACCGTTCGCCAAACACAAGCATAGCTCCGACAAGTACCATTACCGGGCGGGTGGCATTAATCGGCCCTACGATGGTAATAGGCAAATGCTTCATCCCGAAATAACCGAATATCCATGAGGAAAGCACGATGAACGACTTGATAATAATATATTTATGCTGTTCCCATCCCGCAACCGGGACATTGAATACCGTTCCTTCCAATACGGCAGGTTGAAATACAGAAAGCAGAATAAACGGCAGAAAGATGAGACTGGAAAAGAAAGTGTTTAAAAACAGAACGGGCAGTACCGCATTGTCTTTCAGCGATTTTTTTTTGAATACATCATAAAATCCCAGCAAAGTAGCCGAGAGAAATGCTAATAATAACCACATGAGGATATTTACTATTTTAAGATTTACTATTTACTACTTTCAAATATACTTTCGGGGTATTCCACATTTACCAGGAAAAGAGCATTTCCTGGTGCAGAAGTACCCGCTTTGCCACGATCCTGCTGTTCAATGACCTTACGGAACCCTTCGATAGAAAGTTTACCACGCCCCACTTCAAGAAGAGTGCCCACTATAGCACGTACCATATTCCGTAAAAAACGGTCGGCACGGATAGTAAATACCCAGGTGGCATCATCTTCCTGTGTCCATTCGGCATGAGTGATATGACAAATATTTGTTTTTACATCCGTATGCAATTTGCTGAAACTCGTAAAGTCGGTATATTCCAAAAGGGTACGTGCCGCCTCATTCATCCGCTCATAATCCAATTGATTGTAAACACGGCAACGGTATTGCCGGTTAAAAGGATATTTCGCCGTTGTCACATAATACTTATACGTTCTGGCAGTTGCGTCAAAACGCGAATGTGCATCCGGCCGGACCCGGCAAACCCGATAAACGGAAATATCCGGAGGGAGCAGACGATTCAACTTATCTGTGACGGAATCCGTATCCAGCAACTCTTCAAATTCAAAATGGGCGACCATCAAAGAAGCATGCACTCCCGCATCTGTCCGCCCAGCCCCTATCACCTCTATTTCATGACGCAGGAAAGTGGACAATGCTTTCATCAAACATTCCTGCACACTAATTCCGTTCGGTTGAATCTGCCAACCGTGATAGTTGGTTCCGTCATAAGCCAAATAAATAAAATACTTTTGCACGCTAATTCCTTTTTTTAGGTTTTTTGCGTGCAAAAGTAGTCATTTTATCCCATTTATCTTTGTATAATCCGCACAAACCTGTATATTTGGGGAACAATACATATAATTCACTAACAGTACAAAATTATGAGCAATACTACTTTTCTCATTATTGCCCTTGTCACAACAGGCATTTTTGTAATTCAATTTATTCTATCAATCTTTTTTGGAGACATGGATGCAGATGTGGACGTAGATGCCGACATCAGTAGCGTAGTTTCTTTTAAAGGGCTCACCCATTTTGGTATCGGTTTCGGCTGGTACATGTACTTGGCAGGCAACACGGAAATCCAAAGCTATATCATCGCCATCCTGATTGGACTCTTCTTTGTTTTCGCCGTGTGGTTCCTTTATAAAAAAGCTTATCAACTGCAACAAGTAAACCACACCGAGCAGACCGACCAGCTTGTGGGACGGGAATGTGTAATCTATTTCAAACAAAGTGACAGCAAATATACCGTACAGACCACCCGGGACGGAGCCATGCGCGAAGTAGACGTCATCTCCGAATCCGGAAAAGCATACCAGACTGGCGACAGAACAATGATCACCAGCTACAAAGACGGAACACTATTCATTCAATAACTATTCAAATACACAATTTTATGACACAAGAAATGTTAATCATGGCTGCTATATTAGTGGCAGTCATCCTACTTACTTTTATTGGTATCCTTTCGCGCTACCGCAAATGTAAGAGTGATGAAGTCCTCGTTGTATATGGTAAAACAGGAGGAGATAAAAAGTCGGCAAAACTATATCATGGTGGTGCGGCTTTTGTATGGCCGATTATTCAGGGATACGAATTCCTGTCCATGAAACCAATGCAGATCGAATGTAAACTAACCGGTGCACTATCCGCTCAAAACATTCGTGTAGATGTGCCGACTACCATCACTGTAGCTATCAGCACCGATCCTGAAGTGATGCAAAACGCTGCTGAACGTATGCTGGGATTAACGATGGATGACAAGCAGAACTTAATTACCGATGTTGTATATGGTCAGATGCGTATGGTGATCGCCGATATGACTATCGAAGAATTAAATTCAGACCGAGATAAGTTCCTGGCTAAAGTGAAAGACAACATCGATACCGAACTTCGCAAATTCGGTTTATATCTGATGAACATCAACATCAGTGACATTCGCGACGCTGCCAACTACATTGTCAACTTAGGTAAGGAAGCTGAAAGTAAAGCACTGAACGAAGCACAGGCTAACATCGAAGAACAGGAAAAGCTGGGTGCTATCAAAATTGCCAACCAGATAAAGGAACGCGAAACGAAAGTAGCGGAAACCCGCAAAGACCAGGATATTGCTATTGCGGAAACTAAAAAACTACAGGAAATTTCCGTTGCAAATGCAGATAAAGACAGAATCTCACAAGTAGCCATTGCCAATGCAGAAAAAGAATCACAAGTAGCAAAGGCTGAGGCTGAAAAGAGTATCCGTATCGAGCAGGCAAATACAGAAAAAGAAAGCCGCGTTGCCGAACTAAACTCGGATATGGAAATCAAACAGGCGGAAGCTGCCAAGAAAGCTGCCATCGGACGAAATGACGCACAGAAAGAGGTAGCACTTTCCAATGCAGAACTGGCGGTAACACAAGCCAATGCAGATAAGCAAGCAGGTGAAGCTGCCGCAAAATCAGAGGCTGCCATACAAACTGCACGCGAAATTGCACAAAAAGAAGTGGAAGAAGCTAAGGCACGGAAAGTGGAATCTTCATTGAAGGCTGAAAAGATTGTTCCGGCAGAAATCGCCAGACAGGAAGCTATCCTGCAAGCAAATGCCATCGCTGAAAAGATTACCCGTGAAGCAGAAGCACGCGCAAAGGCTACTTTAGCACAAGCCGAAGCGGAAGCAAAAGCTATTCAAATGAAACTGGAAGCAGAAGCGGAAGGTAAGAAACGGTCATTGCTTGCTGAAGCGGAAGGTTTCGAAGCAATGGTAAGAACAGCCGAATCGAATCCGGCTATCGCTATCCAATATAAGATGGTAGACCAATGGAAGGAAATCGCCGGCGAACAGGTGAAGGCGTTCGAACACATGAACTTAGGAAATATCACCGTATTCGACGGAGGAAACGGCAGTACAAGTAATTTCCTAAATACATTAGTAAAGACAGTAGCTCCGAGCCTTGGCGTATTAGACAAGCTTCCTATCGGTGAAACAGTGAAAGGTATTATCAATCCGGAAAGCAAAACGGAGGAAAAGCCTGCAACAAAAACGGAAGAGAAAAAGGATAAGAAATAATCCTGCTCCAACAATAATATGCGCTGATGGGAAAAGAATAAATACTTTTCCCATCAGCGCATTCATTATACATACATTTTATAATTTCGGCATGTATATGAAGCAACAAGGCTGATACTTCTTCAATTCTGGAATATGAGAAATCAATCGATGCAACTTAGAATACCATAATTCCTTCCCGATAGGAGACTTTAACCCTTCCATCCCCTCATTAATCAAACAAAAGAAGTATAAGACCAACAAAAGATGCTGCATTTTATTCATTTGTATAGCAGCAAGATATATAAAACACGGTTATGATTAAGTTTTGTTTAAAGAATCTTTGTTTTATGTCAAAATGTGTATTCTTTCAATCAAAATGAATAGTGAATATGAAGAGCAAATCCTTTCCTTTGTAAAAGAATAAAAGAACATCTTAAATCTATAGACAGAATGCCATGAAACAAAACTTTTTTGCAATCGGCTTTAATGCTACGAATGCTCCTACAATCATACGGATTCTTATTCAAGGCGGATTAAATATCAAAGAAATCAATTGTTTTCCTAATCACTTATTGAGTACTAAGATAGAAATGATAAAACTTTTTCATATTTTGTTTGCCGCAACATGTATAGGCAGTATGTTTGTATATTCCCACCAATTTACAGACGCGTATATTATGCCTAAATGGTTCTGGGTTTTGTTTGTGCTGTTATGGATGCTGGTGTGTGCTGCATTTCTGATATTGCAGCGTAAATCTGTAGTGGCGGATATGGCGATATGGGGAAGTATCATTGTTTTCAGTTGTTGGTTGCAGGCTGTTTATGGAATATTGCAATATATAGGTTTATTTTCTTCTCATGCAACCTTTCGTATGACCGGTAGTTTTGATAATCCGGCAGGATTTGCAGCTTGCCTTTGTGCCGGATTACCTTTTGGCTTTTTTTTGATAATACATAGAAATAAGTATATTCGATATGCCGAATGGCTGGCAGGTGGAGTAATGGTGTTAGCGATATTTTTATCCCATTCGCGCTCAGGCATGGTAAGCATCATTGCGGTATGTGTCATGTATTTGTGTGGAAGATTCATTCATGGGAGATGGTGGAGATATTTACTATCGGTATCTATAACAGGATTGTTAATAATCGGCTCCTATTGGTTGAAAAAAGATTCGGCAGATGGTCGGTTGTTGATTTGGCAGTGTGGCTTGGAAATGGTGAAAGACGCTCCTTGGACAGGGCATGGTACCGGAAGTTTCGAGGCTAAATATATGGATTATCAAGCGGACTACTTCAAAGAATATGGTTTGCAAAGTCGCTATGCAATGTTAGCGGACAATGTAAAGCATCCTTTTAATGAATACTTGGGAGTTCTGATTAATTTCGGTATTATCGGATTGGCTTTGCTTTTAGGTATTGTGTGGGCACTTGTGTATTGTTATAAGCAAAATCCTACACAAGAAAAGAAAATTGCTCTTTATGCTTTGCTATCAATAGGCGTATTCTCTTTCTTTTCCTATCCATTTATGTATCCTTTCACGTGGATAGTGACGTTTCTTGCCATTCTCATGTTGACTGTTGATTATTGGAGGCGGATAAAGGTAAACAAATGGGGCAGATATATAATGTATACAGCAGCGATGATGTGTTTCTTTTGGGGACTGGTTCGGCTGGGCGAACGCGCGCAGTCGGAACGCAGTTGGCGAGAGGCTTCGAAGTTAGCTCTTTGCCGTTCATATGATAAGGCTCTTCCGTACTATGTGAGCATGAAGCATCAGTTTAGAGATAACCCTTATTTCCTGTATAACTATGCAGCTGTTCTCACGGAAACCAAAGAGTATGAAAAGGCTTTAGATATAGCGTTAGAGTGTCGCCGGTATTGGGCGGATTATAATTTGGAATTGATGATAGGGGAAAACTACCAACATTTAAATAAAATGAAACAAGCAAAAATATATTATAAGAATGCTTCAATGATGTGTCCTATTCGTTTCGTTCCTCTAAATTTTTTATACGATTTATACGAGGAAGCCGGAGAGAAAAAAAAAGCATTAGAAGTGGCGAAAAAAGTAATGGAAATTCCTGTAAAGGTGAACTCTTTAATAGTTAATCAAATCAGATATAAAATGAAACATGTTATATTGAAATCTGAAATTCAAGAGATACATTAAAATAGTGATTGCTAAATATTTAAATTATATTTATGATAGGTGAATAAGAATAAAAGGGTGAAGGTACGGCAATACTTCAAGATATGCAACGATTGTATATACCTTATAAGATAGAGTTCAAAATTGCTATGTAGTTATATAAAAAATGAATCAGTTATGAAGACGCAAAAATTTATTTATTCTATTTTTATTTTATCTTTGACATGTGTTGTGATGTTTATTGGTTGCCAAAAAGAAGATACATTTTATGAGTTAAATGATAGAGAGACTTACTTGACCCTTTCTTCTAACGTTAACTTTGATAAGCTGACCAAAGAAGATTTGGAGATAATATCTTTAGCTTTTTTTCGTTTAAATATTAGAGAAAATGAATATGGGTTATTGGAGATAGTCCAGAAAAAAGGTAAAGATATAAATATTTCAGAGGAACTATTTAATTATTTTCAATCTATTGCCGAAAGTAGCAATAAGAAGATCGTGTCAGAAATTCGTTTTACCAGAAGTAGTATCTCTACAAGAGAAGAAATTGAAACTACGTATACCGACTGTGTAGCTCGTAGTATTGTATATGCGACCGGGCTAAGATATGAAGACGTTAATTCTTGGATTACTAATACTTATGGAAGCAATGGTGTTCCCTCTAACCAGTTTTATTCCACAATGAATCACTTTTGTGACAATGGTGCCCAAGTACCATTGTCAATGTTTAATGCTATGGATATTACAGGTGATAGTAATAACAAGTATGTAATAGTAATTAATGGTGTGCATGCAGTGAATATTGTAGCTAAAACGGGTTCTGATATTCTGTATTATGATGCACAAACAGGTGGACATGGTTTCTGTACTACACCTAACATAACACATATTTATGAAATACGATAAAACATAGCTAAAGTAATGTTATGTTTTGTAGATTGTAATAATAGTTTAAATCATGAGAATAATAATTGTATTTTTTACCATTTTCTTGTTTGCATCAACGGACGTATCAGCACAAAAGAAACTTTTTAAAGAATATCGTTCGGAGTGTGCCCGGCTGTATGATATAGAAATAATAAAGCCGAAGGGATTTAAGCCCATTGATAAAATGGTTGCATTCAGAGTGAATGAAAGAAGAAACATTGGTTCATTCTATCGCGTGGCGCTGGAATCCGGAAACAAAGATTGCTTGATTCTATATCCATTCTTTATCAAAAACAGCCCTCATAATATTGCAAAAAATATGGCGTACGGCGAAGTTAAAGCGGCATTGAACTTGGCACCGGAAGAGGGGGAAGATATGAGCATGAATCAGGTGGATGGCAAGTTTGTACTCGCAAGAAGAAAAAAGAGAGACGACAATGAGAGGGTGATAAAGTTCGACACTGCACACTATATGAGAGTTATCGCAGAGGATGATATGGAGAAGTATTTTAATGCCGATACAGTATATGTATATGATGTTCCGCTATTGAAACCTTATAAGGGAATCTATAAAGAGTGTATCGGAATAAATATGGTGAAAAGAGGACACCCGTCCGGAATGATGAAAGTGCTCTTTATGGAAGGATGCGATGCGAAAGACAAATATCTGGAACACATCTTTAAGAGCATACGCTACAGTGCCATTGCGCCGGATTATAATTAGTTCCTAGAATGAATATCTCCTACTTGAAAGAAATATTCAAGTAGGAGATATCATTCCTTTATATCCGCTTACAGAATCTTTGTTTTATGTCAAAATATATATCCTTTCAATCAAAACAAATAGTGGATGTAAGGAAAAAGCTTCTTTCCTTTGCAAAAAGACCCTAATAAACACCTTAAATCTATAATTCTGATGACTACTAGAAACATAGTTAAGACTAAAAGTCTTATTCATTTTCTCATTATTGCGTTATTTGCGACATCAAGTTGGCAAATAATAAAAACCACGTTTTTTAAAGAAAATTCTGAGGTTCTCCTGGAATCCGCATTATGTGCTGCCGGTAATAACCGGAGAGAATTAGAAAAAGTTCTTAACTGTTATAAAAAGAATGCATCTGACAGTTTAAAATATAGGGCAGCCTGCTTTTTGATAGAGAATATGCCTTTCTATTGCTACTTCGACGGAGAGCAGTTGACGAATTATAAGTCTTATTATGCTTGGCTAAAGGCATGTAAAGGCAAAGCACCGCAACTGGTTTCGGATTCAATCAAAAAAATTTTTGGTCCAATGAGGGACTGTGAAAAAAAACAAGACATTATGGAGATAGATTCCGCCTATCTATGTCATAACATTGATTGGGCATTTAAAGTCTGGCAGGAACAACCGTGGGGAAAGAATATTTCATTTGAAACATTTTGTGAGTATCTGTTGCCTTATAGAATAGATGATGAGCCGTTGGCATATTGGCGTGAAACGTACTATGAAAAATACAACTCGTTATTGGAGCCATTACGTATATCGGATACGCTGGATAAAGAAGACCCATTTGTAGCAGCCAGATATCTGATGGATAGATTACCCGATAAAAAAACTTATTATACTTCTATAGCTCCTTTTTCTTTCGGACATATCGGACCTGATTTTGTGCAGAATCTTACTGGTAGTTGCAGAGAGTTGACGGATTTTGCCATCTACTTATTCCGCGCTTTAGGTATTCCTTGTTCAATAGATTTTCTTCCGGCACGTGGTGATCACAATGCCAGTCATAGTTGGGTGATGCTTTGGGATAAAAATGGAGAAGGATATATATCTGATTTTATGACAGATTTGGTACATGTCCGCGAATCTATTTTGTGTCAACAGGATAAATCTGCCAAAATATACAGAAGCACTTTCAGTGTGAATAGGGAATTATGTAAACAGATGTCACAATATGGAGAAGAAGTATATCCGTTTTGGCACATTCCCAAATTTAAAGATGTTACATTTGATTATGCCTTTTCATATCAAAAAGAACTCACTATTCCTTTAGCGAAACAATATAAGAATGAAAGAAGCGGGAGGAAAATAGCTTATTTATGTGCCAGCAGGAGGGATTGTTGGATTCCGGTTGATTGGACTGAATATGATGCCGGTCATCTGGTTTTCAGATATGTTCGTAATGGTGCAGTTATGAGGGTCGCTACTTATGAGGATGGAGTACTAAGTTTCTTGACTGACCCTTTCTATATGGATAGAGAGACGAATGTTCCTTATTATTATTCCCTTGGAGAAGAGAAACAGGATATAGTATTATATGCTAAAAGTACTATTGAGCCGGAAAATCTGTTTAGAGAACGGATGATAGGGGGTGTTTTCGAAGGAAGCAACCGGTCGGATTTTTTAGAAAAGGATACTTTGTTTATTATACCCAATAAACCCGGTCGTCTGAATACGGTTGCCTATAGTTGGTCTGATGAAAAGTACCGTTACATCAGGTATGTTGGTCCCCCCGGTGCTCATTGTAATGTTGCGGAGATAGCTTTTTATGAGAAAAATGATACTGTGGCTTTATCAGGGAAAATCATAGGGACTCCCGGATGTTGCCAACATGACGGAACGCATGAATATACCAATGTCTTTGATGGGAAAACATGGACTTCCTTTGATTATTTTGAACATGTCGGCGGATGGGCAGGACTCGATTTGGAGCGAAAGGCGCACGTATCCCGCATCGTATATACTCCGCGCAATCGGGATAATTACATCCGTCCCGGCGACACTTACGAATTATTTTACTGTGACCGCGACTGGAAGTCGCTTGGAATGATACATGCTGTTTCCGATTCGTTGAAGTTCTGTGGGGTGCCGTCTAATGCGCTTTTGTTTTTGCATAACCATACGCGTGGAAAAGAAGAGAGGATATTTTTTTATAAAGATGGGGAGCAGTTATGGAAATGAACGATGTGCAAATAAAGAAAGCCGTATATATTCCACAAAATGATATCAACTTCATTTAGAAAGGATTTCTCTATTGTTCAGATTTTCCACACATTCTCTTTTGAATACAGTGGAGTCATTTTCATCCGCAGCGGAAAGTATGATCATTTCAGGAAAAGGTACAGTCCTTTTTCTACGGAAAGCCACTGCGTGGAGTTTTATTCCGAAATAATACATGTTCTTTGTCGAACAATATCCTTTGGAAGTAATCTCAGTGGCGACCTTTCTTACTTTGTTCTTTCCCGCGCAAGTAATGATAGGCATTGAGTCAACTAATGATTTCATACTGTCACAATCTTGAGGTTTGAATGAATGGATTAACTGCCTGACAAGTTCGCTGATTGCTTCCGGCATCAAATTCAATCTATAATTGAATGTTTGGTAAGAAGGCAAGTCAGGGAACCATGAAAGCAGGTATTCCTTGGTAAAAGTATGTATGTCTTTGATTTTAAAGTATTGCTGATAAGCTCCACAGAACAGATATACAGTAAGCTGTTCCTAATCGGTAAAGATTGGATGATTGTTGTTACTGAACCTCTGACAGTAGAACTTGAGTGAAGATTCGTAGACATCACAGATATACATATATAAATTTTAATTCTTTCTCCTCGAGAATCATAATTAGAATAATGAGTGGTTTTATTCTTCTAATATACTGATTTTCAAGGATACCTGAAAACCAACCAACAAAACAATTAACTGAATAACAACATTTTAACAAGAAAAAAGGTAGATGATTATCAACTGCTGATTCGCATAAATAAAAAAAGTCTTTGAATATTCCCAATTTATTACGTTCTTTGTGTTACATAAAATATGTAACGTAAAATATGTAATAAGTCATGAAGCCATACAATCCATTCCTTGTATACGGTTACAACAGCCCCGAATACTTTTGCGATCGGGAGAAAGAAACTGATAAAATGATTTCAGCTTTACTAAATGAACGTAACCTGACCTTAATATCTCCCCGACGCATGGGAAAGACGGGACTCATCAAAAATGTATTCTATCGAATGAAGCGGGAAAATAATCCGAATGCTGCCTATTTTTATATGGACATTTACTCCACACGTGATTTAAAAGCATTCATCCAGTTACTTGCTCAAAATGTACTTGGAAAATTAGATACTCTGTCCCAAAACATACTCCGGCAAATGACTGCCTTCTTCAAATCTTGCCGTCCTATTATCAGTGCTGACGAAAGAAGTGGTATGCCTACCATAACATTAGACTTTGCTCCCACCCACGCTGAACAAACATTGAAAGAAATACTCAATTATATGGTAGCCTCAAAGAAGCAATGTTATCTTGCCATTGATGAATTCCAACAAATTACAGAATATCCGGAAAAAGGTATAGAAGCATTGCTCCGCTCTCATATCCAATTCATGCCCAATGTACACTTTATCTTTTCCGGAAGTAAAAAACATGTAATGGAGGAAATGTTTACTTCTGCAAAACGTCCTTTTTATCAAAGTACCCAAATCATTGTATTAACGGAAATCCCACTGGAGAATTATTATTCGTTCGCACACTCATTCTTTGCTAAGAAAAAAAGAGAATTGACACTAGAAACATTTTCTTATTTGTACCAACTTGAAAACGGACACACATGGTACGTCCAAAGTATACTCAACCGATTGTATGAAAAGAAAATCAGCCCCATTGATAACCGACTGGTAGATAGATGTATAAATGACATTTTAGATGAACAGGAAACCATATATCAAAGTAACCTGACTCTACTAACCAACAATCAAGTAGATTTATTGAAAGCTATTGCCACAGAAGGCTGTATAAAAAACATAAATGCCAATGACTTCATCAAAAAGCACCATCTAAAAACGCCCAGTAGCGTTAACGTAGCACTAAAATCCTTACTAAATAAAGAACTGATATATAATACACCAGATGGGTATATTGTCTATGACCGTTTTTTCGGAAAATGGCTGAAAGATGCAGTAATCTAATATGCACTAGAAAAGATTTTTCGAAATCATTTCTCATATTCTCATACTTTGCGGGATATTCATCTATAATTCAAAAGATTAACACTATGAGAAATACTTTCCAAAAAGGTGTTTCTCATAGTATTTTGCCTGAAATGCCATAAAAAACAGGCATTTCTCATACCTTCATCATGCATTTCTCATACCGGGACTGCTATATAATACCTATCTAATCAATGTCAACCCAACCCGAAGATAAGGGAAAAAGGTAGTCAACTATTATCTGGGGATTACAGAATCAGATAGTCCCACATATTGTGGGAAAAGATTCCCTAGCTGGTGGGAATTTATTCCCTCATTTTGTGGGAACAAATTCCCATAATATGAGGGAATACTTTCCCACA
>ERZ777306.607-NODE-607-length-70305-cov-44.243858_pt1 | contig 70305 bp, 61 predicted proteins | sample MGYA00374966_ERZ777306 | MGnify/ENA primary metagenome ERZ777306 (study PRJEB29329, sample SAMN06343882) | mouse gut metagenome | isolation source: Mouse cecum | place: Austria: Vienna | collected 2014-11-15 ...
CAATCAGTTTTTCAAACTTTTTACGCTTTATTTGAATGCGGTTGCCATTCATGAGTAGCCAGTCGGCATTTTGATTTTCCTCAGCTAGTCTGCGCAACTTGTTTTCACCAATGCGAAAATATCGTGACGCTTCTTCAATAGTGAGGGTGTATTTTTCCCATATAGGGACATCTTTGTTATTCATAATACGCTCCTTTCTCTACCAATACATATATGAATTTTAGTAGTTGTACACTTACTATTATATTCAGTATTTATATGGCTGGTAATTTTATATATCTTGTTTTAACTTATTCAAAGTTAATCATTAATATCACTAATAAAGTAAAGATAAAATATATTGAATATGACATAATAATTTAATTGTATAAAATTGTCATATGTACTATAATTATATAATAAGAGGGAGGGAAAATTATGTATGAGTTCCTTATATCAAAAAAATTAGTCAATTTATCGCACGAGGTTAAAACGCTTTACTATTCTTCGAATGTTAAAGCATATTATCATCATACACTAAGAGTTGCTGAATATTCATATAAAATAGCTAAAACCGAAAAAGTAAATGAAGAATTAATTGTTGCTGCCGCTTTGATTCATGATATTGGAATGATTTATGATAATAGTTTTATGGGTCATGTAATTCAAACAAAAGAGAAAGGGCCAAAAATTTTATATTCTGCAGGTTTTAGTAATGAGGAAACTATAAGAATTATTTCGATAGCTATTTCACATCACCCTAACAATAAAAGTATCCTATTAGATAATTATGAAAAAATATTATTTGATGCCGATAATCTAGATTTAGTTGGTGCTTTTGGTATATTACGTTGGTTTGGAAAAATTCCAGATTCAATTCAAGATTTAAAATCATCGGCAGAATTATTTATAAACATTATTAAAGATGCATATAAAACACGTGATTATTATTTTTATACATGTTATGGGCGTATATTAGGTGAAAAATTTATAGATGAATGTTTAGATTTTTGTAAAAAAATAAAAGAATTTAGTAATACCTTTCTATATAATAGTTATGATTTATGTCCAAAATCTATCACTAATCAAATTTATAATAATAAAAAATTTACGAAGCCTAATAAAAAAATAATTGTAGCACTATGTGGTTTTAGATGTTGTGGAAAAAGTAGCATTAGAGAAATATTAAGTAAGTATAATATAAATGTCTATGATACTAATTCAGTAGAAACGAATGATAAGGATTCTAATAATTTATCAATTAGCGAAATTATAAAAAGATATGGTCAGAATGAATCTTACCTACATTTTATAAATAATGATTTAATTAAATATATAGATAAGAGTTTGCAGTTAGTAATAATTGATAGTATTAAAACAGAAAAAGATTTAATTTTTTTAAAGAAAAATTATCCTGAATGTATAATTAAAACAATTTTTATTTATGTTCCATATAAAATTAGGGAAAAGCGATATATTGAACGTGACATTAAAACAAATATGAGAAATCAATTATTACAGGATCATGATAATGAATTAATAAAATTTGGTATCCTGAATTTAATGTATCATTCTGATTATGTAATTGATAATACTCATGACCTTTATTTTCTAGAAAGTAATATTAAAAATATTCTATTTGATATTACTAAACAGCATATATTTGATGAATAATAAAAAAACAATTGAAAATGAGCTTCTCAGTATATCGAATACTACACGTATAAATTCCCAACGTTATAATAAATATAATGCTAATGTACAATATACAATAGTTTTATTGAGTATTATTTCATCTTGTTTAAATCAAAACCTAGCCTGGTGGTTAGTATTGTTTACATGTTGTTTGGGATTCTTGTCTTTATTTTTAGAAAAAAAATCCACTTTTAATCATTTGAAATCTAGAGAAACCCAAAGAGTCATTTTATTAATAAATAGTTTTGGGAGTGTTATTGAAAATTATGAACTTGCAGAAATTTTAAAAGTAAAACTTAATATAAAAAAATTGGAAGGACTATTTACAGATAAATATTATTCTACAAATGCTGAAAAGGGTGTAAAAAGATTAATTATTAATTTAGCAGAAAGTGTTTTTTATAGCAAAAATATTTTTGAAAATTATAGAAATAAATTAAATATTAAGATATGGATTTCTGCAATAGGTATAATTATCTTAACAATTGTATGTATAGTAAGTTGGAATAATTCAAGTAAATATATAGCAATTACCTCATCTACATTAATTTTTCAGATTGTAATATCGGATTTAAAAATATTGTTCTCTTTAAATAGAATAATAAAAAAGTTAGAAATTTTAGATTGGAAGTTAGATAATACCTTGCGTCATCATTGTATCCAGAGTGAAGATGCATATATATTATATTCTGAGTATTGTGTTGAAATGACTATCGCACCTCCTGTATCAACATCTATTTATATTAATAAACGAGACTCAATAGATATTATTTGGAATAAAAGGCTATATGAATATGAAAATATATGTCATAAAGTTTTCAATAGACATAATGGTATTGGTAAATATAAAATAATATCAACTTTAAATACATATCCTGAGTGGTACAAGCTAGAAGAATGGGAAAATATTTTAAATATGTTACTTGAAATATTACTCCCAAATATAGATATAGATATTGTACAAATGCAAAAACTAAGTAGTTATAGTGATGCCTTGGTTGATGAGGTAATTGCTATTTCACACAAAAAAATTGTTGGAAAGTTTATTTTAAAAATTTATAATGATGCATCATACGCTTGGGAGGAAATAAAAAAATTGGAAAAATTTGCTTCTATATCCTATGATTTTTGTCCTAGATTTATAAATGATAAAAAAATAATTGAAAATGGTATCGTCGGTTTTTATCATGTTGATTATGTAGCTTTATCTAATTTTATGACTGCCTACGAAGGCTTATATAAATGCCTGAATTCTATAAAATACAAAAAAACATTTCAAAAAATATGTACAATATTAAATGATAGTATTTTTAAATCAAGCTATATTTTTAGTCATTTTGATTTAGAAAAGTTGTATAATGATGATGATATCAATAATTTTTTAAGGGCTAAGGTGGATACTAGTCCAAAAGAATATATTATAGATTTAACATGTTATAATTTTATTAACCCCCACCAGAAAAACATGTTAATAGTAAATAAAAAGGTAAATAAAAAAGAAAAAAAGGGAAAAATAATAAAAATAACATTAGACAATTGGCAAAATGGTGAAAAGGCGGTCATCTTTAGTAAAGATTTAAAAGATTGTGCTATTCTTATTAATATCAATACGTATGAAATTATAAAAAGGATGAATATTAAGTACCTTAATTTACTTGATTTTAAAATATCAAAGATAAAATTAGAATCTTATCTTAATTATACTACTGGAGGGGATTGGAATAAATTAGAAATTAAAAAAATCTATAATATTTATATTGAGAAAATCTTTTCTTATGATAACGTAATAGGAATAACTCATGGGGATTTTCATTTGAAAAATATTATGATTGATGATAAAAATTTTAAAATTATAGACTTTTTTGATATTGGTTTAAATTTATTATATTCAGATTTATGCCGTTTTGTAATTTCTTACTTTGAACTATTGTCTCATATTAAAAGATTAAATAATGAATTACTTTTGCAAAACTTTATAAATTTTCTTTTCGATAAAAAACATGATTCAATGCCATTAACAGAAGAATATTATTTGTGCCAAAAATTAAAAGATATGAAGCTTTCTTTTGGAAAAGGAAGAAATATTTTATTTATCAATGATTTATTTTTAATAAATTTAGAATTGGAACTATTGACACAATCATATTATCAAATTTGTACTAATTCTTATTTGCCCAATAATACTATTCTTTTGATTAAGGAAATATATAATAAATGTGAAATTACTCGTAGTGACAAAGAAACTTGTGTTGTGTAAATATATAAAATATAAATCTCTGATGAGAGTAGAAATTATTATTTTTACTCTTTTTTCATATATCCAAAAACTGTTCTAATCAAGGAAGTATAGGCATATAGTTTACTACCACACTCCAACCCCTTATATATCGCTATACTCGAAAGAGGGGTCTCGGCTTGGTTACCCGAGACCCCTCTTTCTCATCATGTTTATTTTATATTGTATTATATATTAGGGGTTGGTGTGGTAGTTGGTTGTGTAGGTAGTAGTTGTTGTAGTGGTGTGTGTTTGGTGGGTAGGTTTTATTGGGCGGTCGCCTCTAGCTCGATATGATAGTTTTATTTTTTTATGTTTCTTTTATGTAGGAGGGTTATTATTCTTCTATTTTTAATATCCTTATCGAGCTAGAGATTTTTGGGGTTTGTTAGTTTATTTTCGGAGTTAATACTGTCTCCAATTTTCGCAAATTTTCCTTTCGACCGCCCGGAAAATTTGCGAAAGCTCCGTTTCTTAGATTCTGTGATTGTACCTTGTAATAGACCTTGATGGATTGTTCTATTTATTGTGCCATATAGGCGTTTGTTTATTCTATTTAAGGTTATCCTGATTGGTTATTCTTTTTGCTGTATCTTGCGTTATGCTGATATCTTTTTTGGGGGGTGTTTCCTTGAAACTTATGGAACGTGATTATATTATCTTGAACATGATATATCGTTTTGGGTTTTGTTTTGGTCGCCATGTCGCTTTTTTAGCGAACTTCCCTAGTGCTAGAACCTGTGACCGTCGTTTGAAATTACTTGTTGATAATGGCTATCTATTTCGTAAAAAGGTTCTCTATGGCTTGCCTTATCTTTATTATCTAACCAAAGACGGTATGCGTCTGATTCATGTTACGCCGAGAGACGAATCGATTCGGGTTGATAAGATTCATCATGATATGACCGTGCTTGACTGTTTACCGTATTTTATTAAGCATTACGGGTTTACTTTCGATACTATGACAACCGAGCGAGAACTCCATTGTAAAGACGGGTTTGGTGTTAGACAACATCACCCTGACATTGTCTTTCAAAAAGACGGTGAATCATTTGCGATTGAGTTTGAGCTAAGTAAAAAGGCTACGGTTCGACTTATTCATAATATCGAACAGAATTATCTCAACTATGATGTACAGATTTGGGTAATCCCCGCCTCGCAATCAGGTATTTTGAATATACTAACTTCGTCTTTAGAAAAATATGACAGTATTGAGGTGATGACATTGGAATCTTTATTATCGTAATTGTCGGGCTTATCTTTATTGGTCTTTTTAAATTAGCTATCTGGTCAAGTGGACATCAAGCGCCAATATGGAAAGAACCTGAACTAACAAAGGACAATAAGAAACAAGAACCCGTTAAAGGTGATACGACGTTACTTGGGGTTTATGGCAAGAAAAAAATTGTTATTCCTAACAATATGAAACATCTTTTTATTTGTGGTACAACGGGAAGCGGTAAGACGGTTACATTAAGTAATTTTATTGACAGTATTTTTAAGTATGATTACCCCGCTTTAATCGTTGACGGCAAAGGTGATACGGGATTAGGCAGTATCCTTGATTATATCACTCGTTATAAGCGTCAATACCCGCATAAGTTAGTCTATGTGATTAATCTAAACAGTTCTGAAACAAGTGATTCCTATAATCCCTTTCATAATAAACAAGTGACAGTGATTAAGGATATGCTTATATCCATGACCGATTGGAGCGAGGAACACTATAAGGTTAATGCAAGTCGCTATATCCAAAAGGTTATCTATTTAATGCAGGCAAACGGGATTGCTTTAACATTTTCCAATATTATTGAGCATTTAGATAAATCAGCGTTTACAAGGCTTAGCTTGGCGTTACAGAAACAAAAAAAGATAACAAAGCAAGTTCATCTTGATAACGTAAACATGGCGGAAAGTGTCGCTAAAATTGTCGAGGGAACGGTCGCACGGTTTGCCCTATTAGCCGAGAGTGATATTGGAATGCTTTTCACTGATGACGGTATCGACATTCCGACCGCCCTAAATGAAAAGGCGATTATTCTCTTTGTTTTAAATCCTCTAGTATATCCTGAAATATCGCCCTTGTTTGGTCGCTTAATTACGATTGACGCCAAACAAGGGGTAAGCAGTTTATTTCATAAACGTTTCTCAAGAACGTTTTATTTATTTGATGAAGTCAGTATCTATATGAGTCGTGACCTCTTGTTATTGGTTAATTTATCAAGAAGTGCCAATATCACGAGTATTCTAGCAACCCAATCACTCTCTGACTTAGACAGTGTCGACGAATCTCTTAGAAAGCAGATAATCGAGAGTTGTAACAATTATATTGTCATGCGTCAAAATGAACCGAGCAATGCCGAGGTATGGGCAACAACCCTTGGGACACGGAATACCATTGATATGACATATCAGGTGAAGAAATCTCGTGATACCCGAGATAATACGGGACTTGGTACCGCTAAGGTAGTCAAAGAATTTTTATACCACCCTGACATTATTAAGAACTTAAAAACAGGTGAAGCTATCTACATGAGTAAAGACCTCAATATCCATTATCAAATAAAAGTGCATAAACCAAATATCTAACATGGAGGATAAACCATAATGAAAAGTACGATTCAGTCAAACTATGTTTTACTCTGTTTCTATTTTGTTTATCTTATATTTTTATATTTTCTATTTCAAAGCAGTTTTGTAATTATCCTGATACTTCATGGGATTCTAATTTTAATCGCCTTAACCCCGATTGGTGAGGGGATTATGCGGTTACTCAATCACACGAAGAAGATTAAGACCCGTGAGTATCAGGACTATTTATATCCCTTATTTGAAGAGGTTTACGAACAAGCGAAAAAGCAAAATCCACACTTGAGCCAAAACATTACCTTATTTATGAACAATGATACTAGCCCCAATGCTTTTGCATGTGCGAGCAATACTGTATGTGTCACTAAGGGAGCAATCGACTTCTTTACCCGTGAGGAATTACAAGGGGTTCTAGCCCATGAATTTGGACACCTTAGTAATAATGATACCAAGGTATGTATGGTGTTTGTGATTGGCAATCTATTAGTAATAGTTTTTATGACGTTGTTCAATGCCTTGTTTTGGGTCGCCGACACGATTGTCAGCATGTTCCAAGGTCGTGACCATATTGCTCTACGTGTGGTCAGGTGGCTAAAAAAGGTGATTTCTAATCTAGGGAGTATGCTCGTTGGGGCTATCTTTTCCCTAAACAGTCGCGTATGTGAGTATGGCGCCGATAAATTCGCTCATGATATTGGGTTTGGAGCTGAATTAAGGCGAGCCTTAGGGATGTTACAAAAATTAGACGGTGGCGGTGATATGACATTAATGGATAGGATTTATGCCAGCCACCCTGATACCGAAAATCGGATTGCCCAATTAGAAACATTAGAGGATTCCGAGGGGTTGTAACATCAGTTTATATATTAAATACCAAAAGCAGTGAAGATTACGTTTATTACCCGTGACCTTCACTGCTTTTTGGCTTTTTGGTGATTGAATTACCAAATAATATATCTTTGTGTTGTTCAATAAAGGATATGACTGTCGCTATCGTGGTAGCATCAACCATTCCTATTAAAGAAGTTAGTCGCTCCTCGTTCCAAAAGGTATCGCTTGGGTGTGCAAGTGAACATGATACTTCTTGGATTGGTAAAGCGACCCAATTGTAATTATCCGTTTTCCCTACCAGCATAGCAAAGTGTGTGCCCCTTGCTTCAATGGTCGCTTCATAGTAATCACCATAGTTCATAATTGACTTCAAATTTGCTTGCCATGTTTGTTGTTTATCTTCTATGGTTGTAGAACATTCAATGCTTATACCGTCTTTCATATACAACATACCTCCTATATGAAAGGTATGCGAATACAATATCGAAGATTAATAATTATTTCATTTTCTTCCTTTTATAAGGCTTTTTATTATCTGTTACATTTAGAATATAGTCGATACTAGTATCAAAAAATAACGCCATTTTGATTAGAACATCAAGCGGTATGTTGTTGATGTCGCCACGTTCATATCTTGAGTAAGTGGTTTGATTGACATTTAATATTTCCACTATATCAGCTTGGGTCAAGTCCCTATCCTCTCTTAAATCACGTAATTTATTTGTATTCATTTTTTATAGTCCTCCGACTAATTCCAACTTATGCATATTGCGCATATTGACTTTTATGCGTAATATGCATAAAATTAACGTATAGCTAACCACGAATAGATAAAAAGGACGGTGAAAATGAATAAAAATGGTGGTTTACTAAAAAATAAGGGAAAGGACAACAAAGATGAACAACAAGAAATTAAGCAAACTATTATTATCTATGGTACTCGTATTTACTGCGATTACCTTAGGTGGGTGTAAAACTCAAAACAAAAAAAATGCCAATCATCAAGAAATATCTAAAAGTGCAAAATACCTTGAAGAATTAAATACCTTTGTAACAGATAAAGGATACGAATTTAATGAAATTCAACAACTAAAAGATTTTCAGATTGTCGATAAGGAGTATGACAACGAAGTGTTGGAGCGTTTTAATAAAATTCAAGGATATATCTATCACTATACTTATCATGATAAATATTTTGTTGAGGGTTGGGTTACCAATGGACCATTTTATTTTACTTCTATCGAAAAAAATGATGATTATATAAATGGGATGAGAAAGAATAGCCCTGATTCAACCGATTCATATACAGAGTATGGGTTTTCAGGCTATATTATTTTACCATGTTATTATGTTCCGAGTGATGATATTAAAGGAAACTATGGAATTCAAGAAAGTGACTTAACAAGAAAATACATAAAGAAATATGGAAGTTGTGGCGAAGACTACTCAAGAATATCATTTAAGCTTAAGAATGATTTTAATTATGCTGGGCATTATCAAGAGCAAGGTTTTATCAAAGAAATGAAAGATTTTTCATTTAGTTATGAATTAGTTCCCTCTAATATAAATGGTGCATTTGAGAAATATTATTATTTAACTGATGATATAATTGACCAATATATCAAAGACGGAGCAATAAAAGAAAATCAAAGGTCAGAAAATGATTACAAATACTCAGAGTTACAATATGATAAAGATTGTTTCTATTCTTTTATTACGGAGGAAGAACAAGATGAAAAATAAAAAAGGGATTTTAGTTTTAATCGTTGTAGCAGTTATGGTATTAGGTGTTTTTGGAATTAATAAATATTATGAAAAAAAGAGAGCTGATAAAGAGATTAAAAAAACGGAGAATAATATTGCGGAATTCTACGAAGAAACAGAAAGGTTAATTCAAGAGAATGGTTATACATATGAGGAAATTTCTGCCTTACAAGATTTTCAAATAGTAGATAAACAATATAATAACGCTGTATTAGAAAGGTTTAATAAAATACAAGGATATTTATATATAAGTGGTTTAAAACATAAAGGAGGTGCGACTCAATATGATGGAAATCAAGGAACCGATATTATGGATGTAGAAGACACCAATAGAAAAGACAGTCTAGTCAGTCAATATGATTATGATAATGAAAGGGAAAGTTTTCATCATTTAATAAGATATATTATCTTGCCAGCCCGAATTGTAGAATCTAGTAGTCTTGATTCAGGGAACCATAGTTCCAAATATTATGGTCATGCTTTTAATTTTGATATTGAAATCAACCCTAAAAGTTTAGATTATACTTGTTCAAATGAAGAAGTTTCAAGAATTATAAAGGAACAATTTGAAAATAACTATCTAGAAAGTAAAGACGGTAATTATTTTTGCGAAATTACTACACTCAATAATGACCCTACAATAGGATTTGAGTTAGATACGTCAAAATATCAAAGTATCAATTCTAAAGATATCAAAAAATACATCAAATTAGGAATTTTGAAATATGAACGCGAAAATTTAACGTGGGATAATATTACAGAAAAATATTATCAATTTGTTCCTAAATAATTAGAAAGGAGAAGAAAAAATGACTAAAAAAATGATAATATTAGTTGGGTGTATCATAGCAATAATGTTAACTGGTTGTGGGAAAAAATATACTTGTGGAAAATGTGGGAAAGAGTTTAGAGGAACAGCTTATACCGATATGCAAGGAACGTCTATCTATTGTGATAAATGTGCTACCCAATATTGGAATCCCTTTCCTATAAGTGAACATAAATATTTAGGCGACTAACTAAAAATGATATACTGAAATGACAAAAGGGAGAATTTTACAAGTCTCCTTTTTTTGTTATTAATTAATTTTATAGTATTCATATTGATTTCTAGGAAATTGGAATAAAAGCGATAGCGATTATGCCGAGAAAACTAGGAATCAAAGAGTTGTAAATTATATACTAAATAAATAACAAAAAGGAACTTTTGGAGGTTCCTTTTTGTTGTTACTAATCTCTTAAAATTTATTTTAATTATATTGTCATATCAAAGTTCATTCATTTGTATTGTGGTAAATTCGTGGTAAAGTAAGTCTTTACAAACTTATAAAACCACTGTTAAATATTGTGTTTACTTAGTTTTTTTAATTTTTAGTTATTATTTCTTATCTAAATAATAAACAGTCAATATATATATTACAATATTTTTCTAAAAAATTTTTATCATATATTTTATAATGTCCTCATATGGTCTATTTTAATAGATATAAGATACATATAAATTAAAACATCACATAATTACTGTATTTAAGGCAAAATCTAGAAATTTAATATCAAGGAAATTACAACAAATGAATGAGCCCTATATAACTACTTATACCAAAATATACAAAAATATTACGATATTAAATTAAGTGTTTTCTGTTCAATGTCTAAAAAAAATGACAGTACAATTTTCTAATGATATAATATTTAACAAAGATATCGATAAATTCATATTTGTAAGCGAGGTGCTAAAAATGAAAATTAAATTAAAAAATGGAGTTTTGAAGATAAAGAATTTCTCATAAAAATGTGTAACACCATAGATAGAAACTATCTATCGGATAGATTACCCAATCCATATACAAATGAATCAGCAAAATGGTGGTTAAATATGGTAAAAGAAAACGATGAAAAAAAAGGTGTGTTTCGAAAAATAGTTGTTGATGGTAAAATAATAGGCACAATATCAGTCGAACAAAAAGAAGATGTTTATCGAAAAGATTCTGAAATTGGATATTATCTATTACAAGAAGTATATTCAAAGGGAATCATGACAGAAGCAGTAAGACAAATCTGTGAAATCGCTTTTGAGAAATTAGATATCATTCGAATTACGGGAATGGTGTATGAACCTAATATTGCATCTAGAAAAGTGCTAGAAAAGAACAATTTTTTACTTGAAGGTATAATGAAAAAAGCAGTTATAAAAAACAAGAATATTTATGACCTCTGTATTTATGGAAAAGTAAGATAGATTTAAGTTTATAGGTATATTTGCTAAGACGAAAATCTCATAAATTGACGAAGCAATCCAATCACGGCGGTGGGAAAATCTCTTAGATTTTTCCGCTGTTTTTAGCGGTCGGTTCACTTCGACAGTTGAGTGAGCTTGCCAGCGAATATTAAGCCCCGTTATCTAACAAGGAGGGCACAAAAAACAAGAGACAATATACACTAACAAGTGGAAAACGCTGTATTTATAAGGTAAAACTGCATTTTACATGGTGTGATATAAAGTATGCCATTATCACTTTGAAAAATTGAATAAGACATAAGAAAGACAGTTGATTTCAAACAAGAAATTAAATTACATATTATGTATCAAATTTTTATAATAAGTTTTTACCACTTTCAATATCACTACTATCTTCTAATTGTTTTTCATCTTGATCATTCTTAAAAACTATTTAAACATTTTTCAATCCCCTTCTATAAATTAATCAATAAGTAAAAAAGGCTTAATTAGTACAACTGATTCAGAGGCTTTTTTAATTACATCTTGTAAAATTTTAGAAAAAAATAACTTATTTTATTTCTAATTCATTTAACCAAGATGGTAATATAAGAGTTTCATTTCTTGTTTTACTTGAATTTCTTTTTATCAGACAATAAACATCAATCGCAATAAACACCACACACTAATTATTCTCTACTTTAATATTTTTCTTAGGAGCATCTTCAAATATTCAACTTATATGCTCATGTATCAGAGGTTTGAGCAAACAAAGAGATCCGAAATATAATAGCATAATTTTCAACGAAACACACAACGAATGAAAGCAAAGATATGCTTAGTTATAAGGTAGTACAAACAAGAAAAGCCAATAAACCTTGAAAAATAAGGATATATCGACAGTTTAAGAACTTATGCAAAGGTATGAAAAAATGTTCTATTTTAATAGGAAGAAGAACAATTTAAGACATCCCTATGCTACAAGGATGTGTATAAAAGTGAAAATCTAGTGAAAGTATAAAAATGGTTAGGACATTCAAGTATTACTACAAATACCTATACTCATTTAAATGTTCTTTCAAAAGCAAAGTCAGCAAATATAATATTAGATATCTTGCCTGATAGTCTCATTTAATCATTTTGAAAGTAAAACACAAATATTAAAAACTATATTTTTGGAAATAATAATCTGAAATAATATTAAAAATTATTTTCCATAAAAAAGATGTAGATGCAATTTTAAAAATTGATTTTCTATATTCATATAAAGAAAAAACTCCCAAAACCCTTATCAATAAAGGCTTTGAGAGTACCTAACAACTGGTGCGGATGACAGGAATCGAACCTGCACGCCGATGGCGCTAGATCCTAAGTCTAGTGCGTCTGCCAGTTCCGCCACATCCGCAACAAAATGGTGCCGGCTAAAGGACTTGAACCCTCAACCTACTGATTACAAGTCAGTTGCTCTACCAATTGAGCTAAGCCGGCATATTTATTTTTAATGGTGGAGGTTAACGGGCTCGAACCGCTGACCCTCTGCTTGTAAGGCAGATGCTCTCCCAACTGAGCTAAACCTCCAAAATGGTGACCTGTACGGGATTCGAACCCGTGAATGCATGCGTGAAAGGCATGTGAGTTAACCGTTTCTCCAACAGGCCATGGCGCTTGAAGTAGGACTCGAACCTACGACCGATCGGTTAACAGCCGATTGCTCTACCAACTGAGCTATTCAAGCAACTTGGTGCCCTAATATAATATCATTTATAATATATATATGCAATAGTTTTTTACATTTTTTTCAATTTTTATTAAATAAACAATAATATATCGCCTTTTCACTTAAATCACATCATATTAATATATTTTAAATAATACATTTATCCTATTTACTTCTATTTTTACCAAACAATTTATTACCTTCTTTTCAATTATATAAAAAATAATTATCTTTTTACTTTCTTAATTATTACATATCCTTACTTTATATATTTACTATACAAATCTAGCTCACTACCTTCATCTATCGAAATACTTTCCATTTTCATTTCAACCTTACTATTAATACTATTTCGAGTATACTCTAAAACAATTCCTGTTTGCTGATCAATCAGCATCGAAATCGTTCCTCCCTCAGTATATAAATCATTATTTATAATACCTTCAACCTGAAAAACATCTCTTTCTAAAAACTCTGTTTTACCCTTAATTGTAAAACTAGAATAATCAACCCCTAACTGTCTTAATGCAATATCTTCTGGAAATAAATACGGTGCTACATCCCCATATAAATCATTAGCAACTCTAGTTATATTAACATCTTCCACTCTATTTGTCAGTGACCAATCCATAAACTTAAATAAGTTATTCTCCCTACTTATTTCCTCAACACTAAACTGCTTTTTTTCTATTAATTCATTTAAAGTAAAATTTTCTAAATCCTTTTTATCCCCAGTAAAAACGTACATCTTCTCACTATCTCTAATCATTACCTGTTCACTATAATCATTTGAAGATATCTGATAAACATATGATTTATATTCAGGAATATTTATTTGAAATTCATATTCTAAATTTGACATATTATCTAAATAAGTAGAAGTCACTTTCATTTTTCCACTTATTAAATTATAATAATCAACACTATTAATCATCAACATCAATAAATCATGTTTACCTTGATCATTATCTTTAAACTCTACCATATTCTTAATAACTGTTCTTTGCTGATTTAATTTAGAAATATCAATATTCAATGCTGTAACAGGTTTTTCAATATCTTGCTCATTACATCCTGTAAATACTATTAATCCAGCTAATAATCCAACCCATCTATTTTTCATAATCTCAAACACCCTTTTTATTTTATTAAAACACTGTCACTGTCAAAAATATGTAAAAAAATAACGTTAAATAAACTTTATGATTTATGTTATTATTTATTTAGGAAGTGATAACAATGAAATATCAAGAACTAGAAGCTAAAAGCGCTTTAAATAAAGTAAAAGGACGATTCCCATTCAAATGGGATTTAAATATCTATCGTGGATGCGAGCATGGCTGCATATACTGTTATGCCATCTATAGCCATAAATATTTAAATGATTGTGACTATTTTGAAACAATTTATTATAAAAAAAATATTCTTTCCTGTTTAGAAAAAAAACTTTCTTCTCCTACATGGAAACATGAGATTATCAATATTGGAGGTGTTTGTGACAGCTACCAGCCATTAGAAGAAAAACTACAACTAATGCCCGAAATTTTAAAACTGATGATAAAATATAAGACCCCTATAATAATCTCTACCAAATCATCTTTAATATTACGTGATCTTGATCTAATTAATGAATTATCAAAAATTACATATGTTAATATTGCATGTACAATTATTACAGTTGATGATAAACTACGATCTATTATCGAACCTGGCAGTTCATCTATAATAAATCGTTTTAGAGTTATTGATCAAATAAAAAAACATACTAATGCATCCACAGGAATACACATTATGCCCATAATTCCCTATTTAACAGATCACCCTGGAAATATAAATGGTTTATACAAAATGGCAAAAAAAGTAAATGCTGACTATGTTTTACCTGGCATCTTATATTTACGTGGTCCAACCAGATCATATTTTTTCAATGCTATAAAAAAATATGATTATCATCTTTATAAAAAAATATCTTCGCTTTACTACCAAAAAGAAGAATTTAATCTTTATAAAAAAAATCTTTATTCAATGATCAATCAAATAAAAAAACAATATAACATTGACACTCCAACATATCCAAAACAATAATTTATTTCACTAAATAATATATATTAAAGGGATTCAAGTTTGAATCCCTTTACAATTTTTATATTTTAATTAATTTCATTTTTTTTCTTATAAAAATAAAAACCACCACCAGCAACTATTGCTACTAATGCAATTCCCCCAATAATTAAACCAGTGCTACCAAATGAACTAGAAGAACCAGATTTTTCAGAAACAATTGTAACATCAGATGTTAATTTATCTAAATCAGTTAACCCTAAAGTAACAACACCATTTTCAATTTTCCCAACTGTTGAACTTTTAATTTCCCCAGGCATAGCAATTTTTATACTAACTTCTAATCCCATTTTTTCCAATTGATCCATTGAATACCCAAGCTGCTCAAACTCGCTAGTATTAAAATCACCACTAACATCATCACCTTTAAGTTTTAAAGTATACTTGTTACCTTTAACTGTTAAACTATCCAAAATTTCTTTTGTTACATCCTCAGGTGCAGTAGCTTTAAACCCTACATATTGTTCACCATCAATCTTTTCATTAACACTCTTCAAATCCCACTTAGCATAAGTATCATCAGCTTTTAACTGTTCTTTAATACTTTCTTGAGTCATGTTATAAGTATCCATCATTTCTTTAGAATACAACATTGTTAAATTAACATCAGCTTTATCTTTATCAGTAATGTTAATTTGATAACGGACTTTCATACACCCTGTCAATGCTAGCAGCATAACACACACCGTCAATAATTTTAATAATTTTTTCATTTTAATCCCTCCATTTATATATAATTATAACAACATTTACCATAATTGGCAAAATTTATTATCATTTTTTTCAAATTACTTTACATTCTACTAAAAGTGTGATATTTTTATATAGCGCTATTAAGTGTATATGACCCGCTAGCTCAGCCGGTAGAGCATCTGACTTTTAATCAGAGGGTCAGGCGTTCGAATCGCCTGCGGGTCACCATTTGGTAATTATGATGAACATATGTTCATCTTTTTTAATAGATAAGGGGTATTTTGTAATGATAAAAATTATGTTTGTATGCTTAGGAAATATTTGCCGTTCTCCAATGGCTGAATTTATATTAAAAAATCTAGTAGAAAAACAAAATTTAGAAAAATTATTTTACATTCAATCATCAGCTACTAGTAGTGAGGAATATGGAAATCCTGTTCACCCAGGTACAAGAAATAAACTTGCCCAATATAATATTTATACATGTGGCAAAACATCTGTTCAACTCACAAAAGATGATTATGATAAGTATGATTATATTATTGCAATGGATACTTCTAATATAACTGGAATATTTAATATTATTAAAAGCGATCCCAAAAATAAGGTATCCCGTTTATTAGATTTTACCAATCACCCTCGAGATATAGCTGATCCATGGTATACTGGTAATTTCGATAAGACATATTCTGACATTTATCAAGGTTGTAGCGAATTATTAAATACACTGATAATAAAACATGGGTTATAGCCTAAACAAAAAAACTACTTTCAAGTAGTTTTTTATTATCACTTGAATTATTAGATACTAATAATTCAGTATGAATAATATAAACATCTCCACCAATAATACTACATAAATTTCAAGTGAAATGATATAATGTTTAGTGAAAAAATAATTTGTTGAAAAGGAATATTATTAATAATGAAAAAAGATAAATCGTATAAAAAATTAAAAAAATTTATTAATATATCAGTTATTTTGGGAATAATTGGTACCGTGTACTTGATACAATCTATCATATACTTTAAACAGAATTTTATATTCTTATTTATCTTAGGAATAATATTTATAATAATAGATTATATATATATTTATAAATTTTTATTAAAAAATAACATAGAAAAAATCAAATATACCGAAATAGATTTAAAAACCGAATATGATATAAAAGTGAAAAAAAGTATAAATTGGATTTTTATCTTTTTTTACAATTAATAATGTTTACTTTTAGTTCTATTACATTAATCTTTAATTCAAAAATTATTGAAATATTAGAACTATTCAATTATAGATTATTATTTTATGAAATAATTATTTTTATGATTTTAAAAAATATATTGAATTTGAAATTTTTGTTTAAACTAGAAAAATTAGATAAAAAAACAAAATGTAATAAAGAAATACTTAATGTTGTAGTATTTAATATAGTTTATTTTATTATTACTACCATTATTTATTTTGTATTTGAAAAAGTTTTTGTCTTATCACCAAGTTCAATATTTGTATCAATTTTATCAATAATAACAATAATATATAATTATACAAGAATAAATAAAATTAGATACAAGAAAAAAAGCCGAATAAAATAGCATTAGTTATAACAGGAAGCGTAATTACTATTTTACTTGGTTACAGCTATTTATCTAAAGATATCTGGTTAGTTCAACCCTACATTAATTCTATTAGTTACTTAAATGATCATAACAATAAAATAAGTTATGATGAAAAAACTGGAATATATACAATTACAAAAGAAAAAGATGATTTTAAAATATTACAACTAACTGATATTCATTTAGGAGGAAGTGCCTTTTCTTATGATAAAGATTTAAAAGCATTAAAAACAATATATTCACTACTTGAAAGAACAAAACCAGACTTTGTCATTGTTACAGGGGATTTGACATTCCCTGTTGGATATGCCTCATTTTCATTAAATAATAAAACCCCAGTTGAACAATTTGAGAAACACAGGGATTCCTTGGGCTTTTATCTATGGAAATCATGATACAGAAAGCTATGCCACTACTGATAAAAGCGAACTCAACGAGTTATATAAATCACTATCATATAAGACAAGCAGAACCTTATTATACCCCTATATTCAACCAAATATTACAGGAAGAAATAATCAATTTATAGAATTAAGAAATAGTGACAACACTTTAAATCAAGCATTATTCTTAATTGATTCTAACGCTTATACTGACGATGGATTTAACAAATACGATTATATTCACGATGATCAGGTAGATTGGTATAAAGAAAATATTGAAAAATTGAATAAAGAAGAAAATAAAACAATATCATCTTTGATCTTCTTTCATATGCCACTTCAAGAATACGAAACTGCCTATAACCTTTATGAAAAAGACAGTAATGAAGTAAAATATTATTTTGGCTCTAATGATGAAAAAATGATTGATAAAATATGCGATTCCGAATATCCAAGTAAATTATTTAATGTGGCTGTCCAATTAAAAAGTACAAAAGGAATGTTTTGTGGACATGATCATTATAATAATATGTCATTAGAATATAAAGGCATTAGATTAACATATGGTATGAGTATAGATTATTTAGCAATGCCTGGTATAGCAAGAGATACTAAACAAAGGGGAGCAACACTAATAACTGTTCATAAAGATAGTACAATAGATATTGAACAGATACCATATAAACAATAACTTATAATTTATTATTATTTGAGCAAATCTTTATGATTTGCTTTTTCTATAATAAAAGATTTAAAATCTATTACACCTTTAAATCATAATTGTCTCTACTAAAATAGTAGGTATATTTAAAAGTTTCATCTTTAATAATGTCGTGTATTTCTTGAAACACCATAGTATTTTTTAATTCTTTATCTTTTATAAATAATTTATTTTTAATAAATGAAATAATCTTAAAAAACTTATTTTCCAATATTCAAGAATATTTTTAAACTATACTTTTCTTCTTTTAATACATTAATTTCTTTATTATTGCTGTCCTTAGTAAAAGTTTCAATTTTTAAAATAAGAATATCTTGCTCAATAATATTTATCATAAACAACCCTTTTTTGATAAGATAATTTTTCATAAAAAATCAATCCATTTTCAAATTATATATAATTTGAATAGTTCCATCACACTAGTATCAATAATGTGATTTGAACGTACAAGTGGCACATTCTATTATTAGAATTATATCAACAACATTTTACTATTACGATCTCTTCTATAAAAAAGAATATATTGATATCATCTATTTAAAATATTTTATATCATATACCTAAATATACTTTCTTGAATTATTTTATCATAAAAAGTCTTCATTGCTTTTATTATACAATGTTCGTATTTAAATATTTATTTTCTTAAATAATTTCTATTTGGTAATCATTAAATTAATGGTATAATAAATTATTGGAGGGAAAGAACATGTATATAAAAGATGATGAAATAAATAGAATATTTAATGAAAAGAACTGGAAAATTGCACATAGTTATTATAAAGATAACGCAATCACTAATATGTCTGTCTTAAAACAAGGAAATGAGTATCATATTGATGGTACTGTAGAAATATATGGACGTACAACTACCAGTCACATTGTTGTTGATACAAGTGGAAAAATTATCACCTTTGAATGTAATTGCCCTAATTGTCATAAAAACGAATTAGCCTGTGGTCATATTGGGGTATTATTATTAAAGTTTTATAGCTTAGATATGTCTGACATCCCATTCCAATTTAATCAAAAGATTGATTATCGTGCTAAATTCGAAGAATTCGAACGTATTCGTGAAGAAAAAATGATTCAAGCAAAACTTAAAGAATCTAAACAATTAATTGAAACATATCTAGATCCTAAAAAAATAAATATTACAGGTAACGATTTAATCGAACTTTATCCAACAATTAATTATTCTTTCAATCGACTTTTAATTAATTATCGTATTGGAAATTCCAAAACATATTTAATTAAAAATTTAAAAGAATTTATAAATAATTATCGTTATCATAAAACATATAATTATGGAAGTAAATTAATTATTGATCATAATCATAAATTATTTAGTAACGATGCATTAAAACAAATTACCTTTATCAAAGATAATAGTGAATTTATTGATGAAATAGAAAGATACCGTTCTATTAGTATTAATAAGCATAATATTGATGAATTTTTTGAAACATATTTAACTAATCTACATATAAATATATTTTTTACAACCATTGATTTAAATAATCTTACTATTAACATTGAAGATAAAGAAGAATATTTTGAAGTATCACTTCTTCCTATTGAAGGGGAACTAATAATCGGTACTCAATATATCTATTATTTAAATAATAATATTTTAAATCGCTATAGTTTAAGCATGTCTCAAATCACAAAAAAACTCTTAGAAAAACTAGATAAAGAAAATCTAATTATATCAAAAGAAGATTTTGGATATTTTGGAAAATATATAATTGATCAAATTTTACCATATATCTCTATTATTGGAGCAAATATCGATGATTATATGCCTAGCGTTATTACTCTGTTAATATATGTAGACCTAAACACTTTCGGTGATTTAACTATTAACTTAGAATACCGTGACGAAGAAGGTCATGTACTATTTGATGGTAAATACATAGACAACTATGAAACTAAGTTACCATTAAACGTTGATAATGCTTTAACCTTAATCGATGATTATGCAAAATATGATGAACTTACTAATATGTATTTGATTACCAACAGTGATGAAGATGTATACTATTTTATCAAAAATATTTTACCTGAACTTAATCAATATTGTGAAGTATTTGTAAGTGAAGATATTAAAAATATTAATAAACCTAAAAATATCTCTTTAAATATTGGGATTCGATTAAAAAATAATTTATTAGAAATAGATTTAGATAGTATTAATGTTTCTAAAACTGAAATACAAGATATATTGAATTCAATCCAAAGAAAAAAATCTTATCATCGTTTAAAAAATGGAGAATTTATAAATTTAGAAGATAAAACATTAAATGAAGCCTATAATTTAATTAAAGATTTAAATCTTAGCAATGAAAATATTAAAGATGGTTCTATTGTTATCGATAAATCAAAAGCTTTATTTCTAAACCAGTTATCTTTAGATAAAGAATCAATTACATTTAACCGTAATCAACAATTCCAGGAACTTATCAACAAACTAACTTCCAGCAAAAATAATAATTACCCTATTCCTCAGCCATATCAACAAATTTTACGAGAATATCAGTGTCAAGGCTATAAGTGGATAATGACAATGAGTGAATATGGATTTGGTGGAATTCTAGCTGATGATATGGGATTAGGTAAAACACTTCAAATGATCACAGTTTTAGAAAATACAAAATCTGATCATAAAGTTAGTATTGTAATCACTCCTGCAACCCTAATTTTAAACTGGCAAGATGAAATAAAAAAATTCTCTACTGATTTAAATGTTCTATGTATCTCTGGTTCTTTAGAAAACCGTAAAAAATCAATTGAACAAATAAACAATTATAATGTTATCATTACCTCTTATGATTATTTAAGAAGAGATTATAATTTATATAAGGATTATTGTTTTGAATATATTATTTTAGATGAGGCTCAGTATATTAAAAACCAAGCAACCAAAAATGCTAAAGCTGTTAAAGAATTAAATGGAATTCATCATTTTGCTTTAACTGGTACACCAATTGAAAACTCATTAGCTGAACTATGGTCTATCTTTGATTTTTTAATGCCAAATTATTTATTTAATTACCATTATTTTAAAGAACATTTTGAACGTCCAATAGTTCGTGATGAAGACAAAGATGTTCAACATCGATTAAAGAAAATGGTGGAACCATTTATTTTAAGAAGAACTAAACAAGATGTATTAGATGAATTACCTGATAAAATTGAAAACAATATAAAGATTGCTTTTTCAAAAAATGAAGAAAAGTTATATATTGCAAACTTAAGTCAAATAAACAATAAATTAAAAACCACTTTAGATGTAAAACAAATTGACAAATTTCAAATTTTGTCAATGATGACTCGATTAAGACAGTTATGTTGCGAACCAAGAATATTATATAATGAAATTCAGGAACCTAGTTCCAAAATGAAAGCATGTCTGGATATTATTAGAAAAGCTAAAGAAAATAATCAAAAAGTATTATTATTTTCATCATTCACCACTTCTTTAAATTTAATTGAAAAAGAACTACGTAAAGAAGACATCTCTTATTATGTGTTAACTGGTTCTACAAATAAAATTAAACGTCATCAATTAGTTAATGCTTTCCAAAACGATAATACTAATGTGTTTTTAATATCATTAAAAGCTGGTGGAACAGGATTAAATCTTACATCTGCTTCAATCGTAATTCATTATGATCCATGGTGGAATATGTCTGCGCAAAACCAAGCCACAGATAGAGCCTACAGAATTGGTCAGACTAATAACGTACAAGTATATAAGCTAATTATGAAAAATAGTATTGAAGAAAAAATTCAAAAATTACAAGAACAAAAACAGGATCTATCTAATATATTTATTGAAAATAATAATGGAAGTATTACAAAAATGTCAACCAATGACATTATTGCACTTTTTTCAATCGATTAGAATCTAAATAAAAAACAATGATTTTCAGTTATGCATGTAACTGAGTCATTGTTTTTTACATAAATAACAATACTACTTATACAACCTAATTAAAAAAGCTAAGCGAATTTAACTTAAAAGTTTATTCCATCATAGCTTTTTACTGTATATCCAAACTATAATCGTTCTAATTTCAAATCACCATTTTTAATAAAAGATAATTTTTTAAACGCTTTATAAATCCCATACGTTAAAAATGCTGGAGCCACTAAATCAATAACAATCAAAGGAACCCAATAATTAGTCCCCATTACATTAACAGCTTCTAAAATCCCCACCATTCCTGCTGTTCCCATTCCTGAACCAACTGGCGAACATGAAATATTCAATAAACAAGTTGATATAGGTGCAATTACAACACTAGTAATAATTGGTGGTATCCAAATCATTGGTTTTTTAACGATATTTTTAAACTGAAGCATACTAGTTCCTATTCCAATAGCAATAACATCACCTATGTCATTATCATCAATCGACATAACTGCAAAACCAATCATTTGAGCACAACACCCTGCCAATGCTGCCCCTGCAGCTAGTCCATTCAGTCCTAACATCACGCCAATTGCAGCACTGGATATCGGTGCAGTCAAAGCCATTCCCATCAAAACTGCTACCACTATCGACATTAATAACGGCTGCATATTTACCCCTTGATTAATTAAATCACCAAGCCAAACAATTAACTTTGTTAAATATGGTCCTACAAATATTGTGACCAGCCCAGCAGCCACAATTGAAGTAAATGGCACGATTAATATATCAATCGGTGTTTTTCCCTGAACAAATCGAGTTACCTCAACCGCTACAATCACAGCAACAAAAGATACAATAGGATTACCAACACCAGCTACATTACCATTAAAAGTACCAGCTCCAATACAGCCTGCAATAATAGCAGATATTAAATTTAAACCCTTAGCATCAATCGCATAACCAATCCCTGCTCCAATTGCCGGCCCCATCAAAAGAGTTGCCACTTCGCCCCAAGTAACTAATTCAGTTATATTTGCAAAAGCACCCAACTGCTTTAAAATTGTTCCAATTATTAAACTACAAAAAAAGCCATAAGCCATACCATTCAAAGCCTTAATAAAATAATTATCTTTTTTCATCCTAGTCTCCTACTACTGCAATGTTTTTTACCCAGCGCTCTTTTTTAAAGAAAAATATGGCAATTATCAATTTAATTATATCTAAACTTTCAACGATTAAATATAAGGTAATTAATGATAAACTCGTATATGTTGATAATATCGTTGATACTAGAACTCCTGCTACCCATAAAAAAACCGCATCCATCAACATTGTGCTCAATACATCTCCACCAGCTCTTAAAATAAAAAACACACATACATTATAAGCATAGATATTAATCATCACTGATTTTATCCTAACCAGAGCTATAATTGTCTCTTTTATTGGAACATCAACATTGTATAAATTAGGTATAAACGGTGCTACTATAAAACAACATGTACCAATTGTTAAAGAAACCATCAAAGCAAAACACAATAACTTTCTAGCATTATCTCTTGCTTCATCTAGTAAATTTGCCCCTAATTTATTTCCAATCATTATTGATACTGCTGATGACAAACCACCAAATGCAATAAACATTATATTTGAAACAGTATCAACTACCGATATTGAAGCAACTAAATATTCATCACACCTAATATACGATTTAAATATCATTGCCTGTCCCACCGAAAATAAAATTTCATTCATCGTTAACGGTAACGCTTTATGAACAATCCCACCAAGAAGATCTTTATTAATATGCAACATACCACTTAAATCAAATTTAAAGAAATGACGATTTTTCAACAACACAACTAAATAAATTGTCATCTCTACTAAACGAGCAATTAAAGTTGCAATCGCAGCACCTCGAATCCCTAATTCTGGAAATCCCAAGTTTCCAAAAATCAAACAATAATTCAATAATGTATTTGTCAATACCGCAACCGTTCCTACCTTTAACTGGATTTTATTTATTCCTACTGCTCTCAATGTCATCATACATGTAAAAGAAATGCTAAAAGGAATATACGTAAACTTGGCAAAATACAAATAATTAACCGCTTCATCAACAATTACTGGAGTCTGTGAGAATAACTGAATTGCAAACTTAGGAAATATGAACATTGCTATAGTAAAAAATATTGCTGCCCCAAGTGAAAACACCATATTAATATTAAAAACTTCCTGACATTTTTCCTTTTTCTTCGCCCCATAATATTGAGCAATATAAATACCAGCAGCTCCACATAATCCAAATAAAACCGAATTAACAATCAAAAAGAAACGATTTGCTACCGTCACTGAAGTTAAAGCAATATTACCAACACTACCTATCATTACATTATCAATCAAATTTACAAAAGTTGTAATAAACTGCTGTCCCATTATTGGTAAAGCAATATTAGATACTTCTCTATAAAATTGTTTTGTCCCAAAATATTTTTTCAACATTAATCATCCCTCCGTTTCTTTTTAATAATATGTGGAAAAGCTCTAATTAAACGACGATAACGATATCTAAATAATTTTTCTTCTTCTAAAAGTTTCCTTAATAACAATTGCTGTTTTTGCCACTCTAAACCATGCTGTTCTAACTTTTTAAACAACTTTGCCTGTCTTTTTTCTAAACCAGCAATAATTTTTTCTTCCTTCTCATCTAAGATTTGCTTTACAAGCTCTAACTTCTTGTCAATCTTTAAAGCAGTGCGTGTAGTTATAATCGTATCAACAATAAAACATCCACCTAATACAATACCAATAATAAGTAAAACATCTTTATTAATCACCATTAATTGTTTAACAAAAAACGGTTGGATATAATTTACCACTACTGCACTAAACAAACCAAAGCAAAGAAATCCTTCTAAACAAATTCTCCCATTAACATTAAAAGCCTTTTGGCTATAATCCCACCATCTTCGATGAAACAATTCTTCCATTATAAAAGAAGTAATATATTCCAACAAACAGGATACTACCCCACCACCTAAAAACAAAACATAAAAAGGATAATTAACATGACGAATATCAAATAAAACGATTACCAATATTGCTCCAAAACCATAAATTGGAATCCAAGGGCCATACAAAAAACCTCTATTATATGGTAATTGTTTTCTAGAAAGCGGTAAAACAAACGACTCCCAAATCCAACCAAAAAAACAATATAGATAAAAAGATATAACTAATATCATTAAATAATTCGTCATATTTCTACTCCTTTATATAATTAAAAAGTCTGCATAAGCAGACTCAAATTTTAAATTGGTGGAGCCTAGCGGGATCGAACCGCTGACCCCCTGCGTGCAAGGCAGGTGCTCTCCCAGCTGAGCTAAGGCCCCAACTAAAATATATATGGTGGGCCTGAATGGATTTGAACCATCGACCTCACCCTTATCAGGGGTGCGCTCTAACCAACTGAGCTACAGGCCCATATATATCAAATATTGCAATTAATTAATGGTGGGCCTGAATGGATTTGAACCATCGACCTCACCCTTATCAGGGGTGCGCTCTAACCAACTGAGCTACAGGCCCATCAATCGACTGCCCAAACATAATACCATATATATATATAATCGTCAATAGTTTAAATGTTTTTTTGACAAAAATTTTTATTTTCGTAAATTAAAAAAACTAAATTCCACCCCTGACATATAAATAATGGAATTTATTAATTAAATACCTTTCTCCATTCAAATCCAAAATCATACTCCAAAACCAATAAAACAACATCAACTGACTCAACCCAAGAAAAAAACTCTTTCATTATTAATAAATATGTAAAATATTAATAATTCAATTAAATCCCCTAACCATTTCAAATATGATCTACACATAACTAAATGCAAATCCCCTTAAAAACAATATTAAAAGATATTTTATACAATTTAGTGTCATAATAAATAAACCTATCTTAATAATTTTTATCAGTGAATTTTATTAAAAAACAACACTTATTATATATAATTTTGCATATTTATTTATAATTATCATAGATTGTATTACAGGAGGTAACAATGATTAAGTTTGCTATATACACATTTTTAGGTTTTATTATGGAATCTATATATGTATCTATATTAAACAAAAAAATATATTTTTCAGGTTTATTAAAAGGTCCTTTTATCCCACTATACGGTTTTGGAGCTTTATTAATTTTAAAAACTACACCATATTATCAAAATAACTTCGATACTTTTTTCTATTCTTTAGTTTGTTGTACTACCTTAGAATACCTAACACATTATTTTTTAGTAACAGATTCCAAAATCGAAATTTGGAATTACTCTAAAATTCCACATAATCATCATAGTAGAATATGTATGTTTTATAGTCTCATGTGGGGGATTCTAGGAATAATTCTTGTCAATTATATAGATCCATTTATCAACAATATACTAATTCATTTAAATTATGATCTACTAAACATAATTGCACTAATATATGTCCTAACTATCATTTATCAATTTTATAATCATAATTATAACAATCATTGAAAAAACTATATTAGTTATAACCTAATATAGCTTTTCTCATTACGCCACCATGAAGGAAACATCATCCAAATCCATAGATTGGCCACCTCCAGCGACAACATAAAAAGCAATTCTTGCTTTTACTGCACCACTTGGAGCTGCTCCACTAACAAGTCTAAAGTATCCAAATGAACGATTTGAATTAATTAAATCTTGTTCTCTTACAATAAGCTGATTAGTTAATAACTGATTATTTTGATCATCAAGGAATGTTATTGTTGCACGCAATCCAATTTGTTGTCCTTCACCATGAGCAAAAAATGAGAGTACATAATAACATCCAGCCTTTATATCAACATCTTGATATAAATCTGAACCATCTTGCATATTGACAGATAAATTCCCACTGTGAACACGTCCAGCCTGGTCAACACTTTCTATACTAACAGGTGTAGTAGAGTTCCAAGAAACTGGTAAATCATCTATAAAATCCTCCATACCTCCATTCAATATCTGCTCACCTAAAGATGCACAACCTTCTCCTCTTGGTCCTGTCGGTCCTGTTGCTCCAGTATTTCCTGTTGGCCCTGTCGGTCCTGTTGCCCCAGTATTTCCTGTTGGCCCTGTCGGTCCTGTTGCTCCAGTACTTCCCGTTGATCCTGTCGGTCCTGTTGCTCCAGTACTTCCCGTTGATCCTGTCGGTCCTGTTGCTCCAGTACTTCCCGTTGGTCCTGTCGGTCCTGTTGGACATCTTATAATAATCGGGGGTCTACAACGACAACAAGGGCACCATATACAACTATTATTACTTATACAACGATTCATTATCTCACCTCCTTCTCTAATTTAATATATGTGATTTTAAAAATATCATATATGTTTATATCCATGTAAAAAGAATATATTACAAAGTAAACTTTAAAAATTCGTTCAGCTCTTTTCATAAAATAAGAAATCATATAACAAACACTTTACTATAGTGAATTACTTTGCTTCTTTTTTAATAATCTTCATAATATAAGCATTTTATACATATTTAAATCAATTTTCCCTTCAATCACCTTTAATAAAATAATAATTGTTCCAACATATAACTTGAAAAACATTACAATAAGTTAAGTAATTAGATTAATAAACCCATTTCCATAATTTAACCATAATCGAATAAGAAAAGAGTGTAAGATAGTTCTAAAAAGAAATATATTAGAACAAAATAACTATATTTCTTACGTTTAGTTAGTTCAAAATCTCGACATAGGACCAATCTCCTCCTTGTAAAAGCTCATGGTGAATTTTCAATATTTAGATATATAACATACCCAATATACTAAAAAAGACAATATCTATCAGTTATGTTTAACGAGATCATATTAACTGAAACATTGTCTTTTTTATTTATAGGAGTAACTAGTTCATTTCATTATAGTCACTACTTTCATTCAATTATACTATTAATTTAAAATTTTTTCAAAATCCTCTTTTTTTATAGTATCTTCGGGATATTTTTCTCGATAATTTTCTAAACCATCACAAATCTTTACTGCTAGTTTTTGATGATATTTGCTACTTTGAAGCTGACCTCTCTCATTTGCATTTGAAATAAACCCACATTCAATCAACACTCCAACCGTTTGTGTTGCTCTTAACACCCGAAAACTTGAACCTGATATTCTTTTTGGACTTCCCGTTATCTCTTTCATTGTAGATTGAATCTCTTCTGCTAACCGCTTACCTTTATCACTATTTTTATAATAAAAAACTTGAGATCCCCAAGCACTTGAAGCTGGTGCAGAGTTTAAATGAATACTCATTAAATAATCACTCTTATAAGAATCAATTTTTTTAACTCTTAGATACATATCATCTTGCTTAGAATAATGATGATTACGTTTAGTCATATCTTGTTCATCTTCACGAGTCATGTATACTTTAGCACCACGACTTTCTAATTCATCCTTCAATGCAAATGAGATTTTTAAATTCAATTCAGATTCATATATTTTTCCAACACTAGCACCATTATCAAGCCCACCATGTCCAGGGTATCAATTGCGCAAACTTTATCATTATAAAGCCTGCTAATATTAAAAATTTTAATATTATTCTTCTTAAATATCATTATAAACTGAGGAAAATAGATATTCTAATTCATTAGAAAAATTATAGCTAATCTTAATTTTCTTATCTTCATAAATAGTAATCCGATGAATCATTTCAACCACAATATCTCTATCCAATACTTCAATATCTTTTAAATCCAATAGTCTTTTTACCCAGGGAATCTCAAATACACAACTTGTAACCCCTTCATCTTTTTCTCTTTCTAATACTTCTAGTTGTTTTAAATATAGTTCCTCTTTTTTTAAATAATCTTCACGATATGAAAAGTATTCCTCTTTAGAAATTAGACCTTCTTTATAATCCTCATATACAGATTTTTTTAATTTTTTTATACGTTCTAAATCTGATTTAATTTTATTGATTTCTGTATTTGTCATTTGTTTAGATTTTTCAATATTTAGATTTTGAGACTGTATAAATAATTTCAAATCTTCAACACTACTAACAATCTTTTTTAAATCATCTAATACAATATCCTCTAATACCTTTAAAGGTATTCTATGAGAGGTACAATACTTTTTCCCATTTCGTCGATATGTCCCACAATAGAAATCATATACTCTAGTCCCATTGCTATGTCTCCAAATACTTTTTGTCATTGCTCTACCACAATCACCACATTTTAAAAAACCAGCAAATATATTCATATTCTTATTTAAATCTAATTTTCTTGCTCTTCTTTTTAAAAGTGTTTGTACTTTTTGCCATGTTCCCATATCAATAATCGGTTCATGAGTATTTTCAACAATAATCCACTGTTCTTTGGGAACTTTTTTCTGTTTTCCCCGCATTCGCTGAATTCTCGTTCCCTGAACCATATTTCCAATATAAATTTCTTTACTTAAAATAGAATTAATAGTTGAATATGACCAATACGTTGTGCTATCTAATTTATTAGCATTATTATAATTAAGTCCATTTAATTTTTTATATTCAGATGGACAAAGAATACCTTCATTATTTAAAACCACAGCGATTTTTTGCTTACCATAGCCTTTGACATACATATCAAATATTCGCCTAACTATATTGGCTGCATATTCATCTATAATCAGCTTATTTTTATCAGTAGAAGATTTTTTATAGCCATAACTTGTAAATGCTCCAATAAACTCACCAGACTGTTGTTTTGTCTTTACTGCAGTTCTAACCTTTTTTGAGATATCTCTGGCATATTGCTCATTAAAAATATTTTTTATTGGTAAAAGCATATCATAAACTTGTTTTAAACTATCTATCCCATCAGTTATCGAAATAAATCTGATTCCTAAATCTGGAAATACCCTTTCTAAAAAACGTCCTGTTTCAATATAATCTCGGCCAAATCTTGATAAGTCTTTAACAATAACACAATTCACATTACCAGATTCTATGTCTTCTATCATTCTTTGAAAACTAGGCCGTCTAAAATTAGTACCACTATACCCATCATCAATATAAGTATCATATAAAACTAAATCTTTTTTTTTAGCAATATATTCCGTTAACAATTTTCTTTGATTGCCAACACTATCACTCTCTTCTTTATCACCATCCTCTCTTGATAACCTAATATAAACTGCTGTTTGAAATAATGAATCTAAAACATTTAATGTACTCATTTTTATACCATTTCAATTGCTATATCTATAGCAATTATATCTACTATTTTAAACACATTCCAATGTATAATCATATAATTACTCTCCATTTACTAATTTCATATGAGATTTAATGATCCTAATTAACATCTCCTCAACAGATATCTTTGCTAAATATTCCCTTTCAACTATATATTGAATATTTTTTTCCTTTTGCAATTTAACCATCCTCCCTATATACTATATTTATTCTGATAACAAATAATTATGTCTGCTCTCATTTAATTATCAATCTATTCACATATATTCATTACTCTTAAATAAAAAACTGTTTTTCATATACTTTAGAGGATTAAATAAAACCTACATATAGATTACATATCTTTAAAATTAATCTTAGCTAGATACTAGGGGTATTGTAATTACTATTTAGGTAATAAAATTGAATACCCATACCAATAAATATTCTCCCTATATCAACTAATACTTTCACATAAATTTATAATTCTAATCAATAAAAATACACTATTATAGCATTATTCACTTTTCAAAGAGCCCGTATAGAAAAAAATCTTTCTATATGTATAAACACAAAAAATCTCCATTCTAGGAGACATATATGATTAAAATTTAAATTCTTAAAAATTAAAAAAGAACAAAAATATTTTGTTCATTTCATTGATCACTATGTTAACTTATGCATTTTTAATATCAAATTTCATTCAACCTTATAATTTCAATATGGACAGTACATATCAATAATCTATTTCAAATTAACTTTTATCCTTCTAAACTATATTTCAAATCTATTCGATAATTATGATTATTTATCGAATTTTCAAATTGAAGAATTAAGTCACCATTCTTTATTGGTGTATTATCTTCCCTAATAAACCTAATCTTTTGTAATGCATAAGTAAAACCCACATCTATTTTATTCATAGCTTTTGTGCTATATTTTTTTCTTTTTGTTCTATGTGATCTGATAACTAATGTCTCTAATGTCATTCCAATAATAAAATAATCTGTTTCATTTTGAAATTCAAGTACACTAATATCTGTTCTCTTAATTTCACCATCAATATAAAAAACAATGTCCAAAAAACTATCTTCAACAGCATTTTTTACAATAAATTTATAAGTTCGAACATTTTTATCTTCATACAACTGCCTGATTATTTTTTGTTCCTTACTCTCTTCATGATAAATATTAGTTATTTCTTGCTCAGCAGATATTGGGGTTAAAAATATACCAACTATAAACAATACTAAAACTATTTTCTTCATTTATTTTTCCTCCAAAATAACACTAAGTGTCATCTTTTCATCATTTTCTTCATTCCATTCCTCATCGCCATGAATAACAGACAATTCTGTTTTATAAACAACTAAGTTGTTACTTAGCTGTTGACCAAAGCCAATTATATGTGTTTTATCTGTACTACCTGCCATGCATTTCAAAGGTTTATCTTCTTTATTTAAAACGCTAATATCATATGCTCCCTTTGAAATTAATTGAGTATCATCAAATAAAGCAGTAATGAAATGATAATTTTCCATTGTTACATATAGCTTAGTTATCTTTGAGAAATTTGGAATTTCCATATAATCAATTATTTGAGTATTATCTAAATACTCAATTTTCAATTTCACTTTATAGTTTTTTGTATGCTTACCAATATCATACTTACTAATAAAATTACATTTAAATTCATTTGTTTCATTTAACATATAAACTGCTACAAAATTTTCTTCCTCTTCATTAATATCAACATGTAAGATTTCATTATCGTTAACAGGAACATTATTTCTCGTTTCAAAGATTTTTGATTTTTTATGACAACTAGTCAATAATATCAATACAACTAATATCTTACTGATAAGAATCAATATCTCCATACTCTTCTTTCCAAACATCTTCAAACGATCCCCCTTAGCAAGTTATAAAATATTAAATCAAAAGCATACATAATGTATAATATATTTCAATAACAAATCTATTTCCATTAATAATACTAATAACTTCACCTTTATTATTGTTATACCTTTAAATAAATATAATAAAATAACAATATCAGTATTTTCATATCTTGCAATATTAAAAAGCAGACTTATTACTAATTGAATTTAATAATAGTCATCTACAAATATATCATTTAACTCTGAAATGTATATTAATCTTGCAAGCTGCGGACCAAGAACGCCAATTAAAATAAGAAATTTTACAGATAAAGCTTGTCCTCAAATTGTAGTCATTAAGTCATTTAATGTTATTGTATTATCCAATAAAGGATTATATACTATGAGTAATACTTTAGCGTTATTGAGCATATTGAAATAACCAAAAGATTCAAAAACATTATCTACATATTGATCTCTATGAATTTCACTCATTAATAAATTGTTTTTATTTGCCAATTAATCAAGTGTTAAATACAGCATTTCGTTAAAACTTAAAATTCCTATACCACTTTTTGAATAATCAACTTTACCTAAACCAAAATCAGGTGAAGGATTAGATCATCCTCCATTACCTCTACTTAATGCAAATAATTAGTAAAAGTTCATTTTTTAAAAACAAATATCCAAAACTACTGACATATTAACAACAAATGAATATTTTAAAACTCCTAAATCACCAATATATGTGCATATATATCTTGGGGCATAAATTCCAATTTTATAATTTTTAGTATTAGTTGAACCACTAAAAATCATTTTTAATTTTCTAAAGTATAAAAAATGAACGATGTCAACTGTTTAAATATAGCCAAATAGGACTTTAAAGTTCGTTTTATAATATCAAATATATTAACAATTTTTTAAATATACCATAGTCGTTGAATTTTAATATAAATTTAAACAAAACTTATCCTTTTTCTTATTATAAATTTATGCTTGTGTCAATTTTAATTGATTTACTTTTTAAAAATTCTATCAAACCCTTTTTTTCTGATTCAGTAAGTTGTTCTTTAAAAACAATTATATATTGTAATGATTTAGTAAACAATAAATAACATATTTTGGTCTCAATCAAAGTATCTAAATTGTTATATTTAAAGAATTTTTCTTCTTCACTATAATCAGTTAGGATAACTACTCCATCTTCTAAAAATTTTGTTGTAACCACATATGACTCCCTATTTGTTGTTTCTTTTAATCTTTGTACACTTAATTTTAGTGTCCTTTTTAACACTAAATAATAAGTAATACAAAACATTACTAATCCAGAAACAGAAACAATAAACGCTAATAATAATTTAAAAAAAGCACAAGCTATTATACATAAAAAAATAATCATACAACAACATGCAATAATTTTTTTTATTTTTTTCGGAATAATATCATACTTAATTAACTGAAAAAACGATTCATCAATAACACCTGAAGTTTCGTACATAAAATTACCCCTTTCTAACATAGATATTCGAGTTATTATATCATTACTTAATATTTAATTCAACTTTTAATATCCAATCCCATTATTCTATTGTTAATCTTAATTGTATGAACTATATACCATAAAAAAGTTAATTTTTATTATGAATAATTTCAGTGAACTATCTTGTAAATTGTACATTCTTTATTTTATTTTTGTACAGTATAAACATAATATACAAGATAAGAGAGTAAATTTATTTAATTAAATCATACTCTCTTAGAAATAGATTATGCCACAACTCCCAACAGCCCTGGAATTAAATAATATGCACCTGCAGCAATACATGCAAGGATGATAAGAATAACACCTGCACTTACAGACGTATTTTCTACAAGTTCCCAATTAAATTCAAAATTATTATTAATGTCAGGTTTTGGAATAATTTTAAATCCAATTTCTATAGTTATTCCTTCATTAACTGAGTCAGTATCTGGAAAAATATCTTCAGTACCAATAATAAATGATAATTTAGGAAAAACTTCATCAAGTTCTACCTTGAATCCAATTTGACCAGAAGTAATAGAAACAGCTACATCCTTTAAATTATCTAAAGTAGTATTAATAATATCTAGCCCTTCAAAATTACCTAACTCTACATTAGCAGTAATATTTTCAATACTAGCCTCACATGCTGAAGATAATGTTCCATCATTATTTAATGAAATTGTAATAGGTTTTCCATCTGATTTGAAAACATAATCACTGGTAATTTTTGATGTTACTTCAATATCTAATCCAGATAAGTGAATAGTCTCTAATTTAATTTCCTCACCCTCATAACTAATACCTGCATTAGTTATTCTATCAAGATACCCTAATGGTTCAAATACATTATATGCATACTGATCTCTTTGTACATCATTTAATACCGATTCATTTCTATCAGCTAGTTGATCAGGTGATAAATATTTTACATCATCAAAATTTGAAATTCCACTATCCCTACCTGAATAACCAACCTTATCTAAATCAAAATCTGGACTTGAATTAAACTTTCCACCATTACTACTATTTAGTTCAAAGAATTGGTCAAAAGCCCAATTTTTAGGAATAGGGTATCCCAAATTACAACTAAAACCACTCGACATATCAGCAACAAATGAATATTCTGCAAGTCCTAAATCACTAATATATGTGCATATATATCTTGGAGCATAAATTCCAATTTTATAATTTTTAGTATTTGTTAAACTATTAAAGATCATTTTTAATTTTCTAAAGTATGGAACAATGAAAGAAATCATTTGAAATCCATAACAATCAAAATCAACTGCAAAATAGATAGTGGTACCACTTGGAATCCCTATACGCTTAGCAGCTGCAATTGCAGTATGCGCATCTACAATCCCTTGTCTTAAATCCTGAAAATATTGTAATTTATATCCTCCATCTTGATAGATAGGAAATACCCTCAATCCAGCATTTTTAATATTTTTGATTTCTTCAAAAGTTATAAATTTTCTTGTACTTCCTCCAACTGTGCCTGTTAGATATCGCCCAACAACTTGATAACCAGCAGCCTTTAAATCTAATGCTTGCTGAGCATTTAAAACATTAGAACAGTCACACGCTTTTGATTTTCTACTCGTATCTCCTTTACTCGTTAACAATGATTTCATTGTTGCACAATTCACCTCTCCAGGTGTTACTAGTCCAATACCTGTCAAGGCATAAAACTCTTGAAAATCTGTAACTAGCGATTTAGTGGTACTATCAAAATTACCATCAAATCTTTTTGGATTATATCCATTTAAATAAAGACCATACTGTACTAATTTATTATATTTAACATAACTTCCATTTTGACCTTGCTTCAATACATTGGGAAATTTATTTGTTGTTTGAGCCCCAAAGTTTGTTCCATCTAAACTCCCCATGAAATCAGTATAAATACCCTCTGCCGCTTGTAAAGCTGCTATCATTGCATATGCTGTAAATCTTGAAACAACGCCATCACACGGACCAACTCCTATAATATCCGACCAATCAGCATTTAATTGTCTTTGAATAGTACGAACATTTACATCTCCACCATTAGTTTTATTAAACCAATTCAATGATATTAATCCCATCCAAACTTTCCAGTCAATAATACCAGTTTGTTCCAAATTCGCATACGCTTGGTATTGCTTAACTGCATTTACTCCTGTAGTATAATAAATTCCTGTAATTCCACCTGCATTGAATCCTTTTGCAAATAAAGCACACTGTAATATACATACATTAGGATTAGAAGCATCACTTGGCTCCATTTTTGAAACTGTTGGTAAAGATCTCATTTTATTTAACGTAGCATTCCCAACAACCCCTGTTACTGGAGAAACATTATTTTCAATTTGAAACGCTCTAATTAATCCTTGACACAGTAATGACCCTGTAATTCCATCTTCATCTAGAGTAACCCATTCTTTTCTATGTCCATACATATTATTTAAATATTTTTGTGCTTTTTGAATATTTTGATCTGCCATATTTTTTCTTCTCCTTTACTTTTTTGTAGAATTTATACCGGTATTTTTTCTACACTTATATCTTAATATATTTATTAAACACAAATGTGCCTTTTTAAAGTTAATATATGATGCTATATATACACCAATTAACAACATTATTACACATTCAATCATCACAACCCAAAGTCTTCTTTAATTTGTCAAAAACAGCTCATACAAGACACTAACTTTAAATTGCATTATATAATTAGACATCATTTATACAGTCTCAAGCCTTAAATATTGAAAAATCAAAATAAACAGCAAACAATACACTAGCAAAAATTAAACAAAATAATATAATATGTGTATATATTTTCTACTGAATTAGCTTCCTTTTCTTAGGGTATAAAACGTTTAATCCTATTGTGTATTTAAGTTTTGTGAATGATGTTTTTTTGTACTGTCCTGCATGATAAAGTTTTTTTATATTATTAATAGAGAACCCCTCCCTATCAAGATTTCTGATAATACATCCATAAGTATCATCAAATATTTTGAATCTTACAACTTTGTAGTTCTATTCATCCCAAAAAAGGTTCCTTTGTTAAATAATCAAATATCATATTTTTGTGAACAAACTTATACACTCGAAAACAAAGCATTGTCATTTTAATTTATTCCAATGTAAGCATTCTAAAAATATCTATATTAAATTTATCATTAGAGAAAGATTCTAAAGACTTGGTCATACTTTTTTTGAGTGATTATCCTCTACCTTGATTATATATATTATTTGATTGCACTACTATTCTTTTTAGACTCAGTAAAAAATATACACTTTTGAAAATAATGTTTCATAATTTAAATAGATATCAAAGCATGAAAAAGCTTATTTTCTATTTTTTAAATTTAATTATTGTTTTAAGATAATGGTATTTGATTACACTATCATAAATGATAATTATCAAATATGTTTGTGCTTAGAATATTTATTATTGTAATAACAACACCACTATTTCTTTATATTGATAAAATATTCACTATTTTAAAAATAATATATTAAATCATGTTATAATAAGTTCGTGGCAAAAATGTTTAAAAATTTTGATTTTTATAATTGACTTAAGAATAAATATGTTAAGTGATTGTTTGTTATATTACAACTTAATAATACTTTATTAAGTTGTATGCTAAATACTTTTTAACAAATTAAAATTCTAATAAACACTAAAAATATATTTTTTAAGTATTTTGTATTATTTATTCTTAATAACTTGTGCTCTTTAATATTCTCTGCCCATCTATTTAAATTAAAGAAAGGAACGGTATTTATCAAGTTTAACTTATAGATATATTGATAATTAAACTTGACTATTTTAATACCAACACAACATGATGAAAAAAATTTTATTACTTTTATTAGGTTTTAGTTTAATTACTTATTGTTCAATTTTTAATATTTCTGCTTTAGATACAACATTAAATTATGAACAAAAACATTTTATTGATTTATGTTTTACAGATCGATTTATAATTTATGAAGGTAATACAGAGATTACAAACCAATTTATAAAAAATAATCAATCTTTATATGATAATAAAGATTATGAGAAATTACATAAAATTGTTACAACTGATGGATATTCATTTATAGAGAAAAATCCTATTTTATCTACAGACTTTCCCAGCCAAAGATTAGGACTTGAATGGACCTGGAATAGTTTTAGAGTAGTTAATAATTATAAAGGAGAACCTAATACCGTTATCTATAAGTGTGAAGTTAAATACGATGTTGGAAGCGGGGCATATTATGAACACAAATCAAGTCCAACAATTCAAATTACGTATAACGGAAATATCAGTAAAGCAAGTACAAAATATAATAAGACACCAATTCTTGATTTATCGAAAAAACCAGGTAGTGTAACATATGATTTTGGGATTTATATAGTACATACCGATGGAACATATTTTGATCCCCCAGAAAAGTATAAGGTTACTGTTTTATGTGCTCCAATAAAAAATCAACCTAATATTCAAATATATAGATAATTGTATAAAAATAATAAATATAGGAATATTTATCAGATGAAAAAGATTTTATTAATTATTTTATTGTGTTTGTCTGTGTCGGGTTGCACTAAGGATATCGAAACTCAAATAAGTGAAGTAGTCAAAAAAAATATTGAATCAATACCTAATTATCACATTAAACAGATTTCATACTTTAAAGCGGACACTATAATTGCAGATGATGTAGAATATAATAATGTATACATTATAAAAGTTTCATCCATAGATAATAGTGACTATGATATTAACTTAATACTAAATGAAAATACAAATATAATAACATCTTCAAATTATATACTAGATTCAGATAATTCTCTTGAATATGTATATAAAATGAATATATATGTGAATAAAAAAGAGGTTAATGATAAAATGTATACTAAAATTATTAATAAATAAAATACTATTCTTTATAACCTAAATTGCCAAGGAATCATATATTATTCAAAGATAAGAACTAGAAAATCCCTTTTATTTATAAGAGGATTTTCTTTTTATATATTGATATTTTCAAGTGTATAATATATATAGTAAATGTTTTTTTATGGCGAAGAGCCATAATATTCACGTGTCCCTAGTCCTATTCAAATATATAAAAGAAATCAAAATAACTCTGTATATATTATTATATTAAATTCTTCAGAAAGAATAGTAAGCTATCTAACATATTTGTCGTTATTGGTGACCTGATATTGTTTCTGATATGCCGATTCCAACTGACGTATCTAATGAAACTCCTATTTACAATAAATTATCAAGTTATATATGTATAAATCACTTCTCACTTGAAAAATATTTCCATAAACAAAAAAATGTAAAAGCTATAAAAAACCAAGGACAGAAAGAGCAATTAACAAGGACTCTGACAAAACAACAAAATTAACTATTAACACAATTTGATATAAATATAAATAAAACAGTAGTGAGTATAATGTTAATCATAGTCTCTCTACTGTTTTACTGTGTATAATATACTTTTTGAATTTTATGTTATCAATGAAGATCACCATTACAAACAGCTGGAAAATACTCTTAAGCTGATAATTTCATTCAAGCATTTTCATGCTTATTATACATATAATTCAACTACACTAAAAAAAGTTAAATTATATAAAAATCTATTAGCTTTATAATATCATTTCATTCAATATTTTTTGATAAAATGATTCAATGATTCTTCATAGATATTCTATGAACTCTTTCATATTTAACAGTTATGAAAAGGAATATATTTTAGAACAAACCAACTAAATTTCTTACTTTAGTTAGTCAAAAATCTTGACATAGGACCAGTACCTCTATAGTTATGATCATTTATCACCAACATAAACAAATCTAAATTTCTATTAAATAAAAAAGTTAGATTTTTTATTATCATAAAACTTCTGACTTTTTCATCAATCTTGAGATTTCATAATTTTATTAATAATTACTCAAGTCCCTTTTTATCATCTTCTATAATATGTTAAATAATATATTTATAATTATTCACGTTGAAGCTATTAAAAATTATAAATTTATCATTATATATGTTCAATTGTGTTAATAACTTTTAAACATGTAGAATTCACTCTATTAGATAATCCACTATTTGAATAATTATTTCGAAATGCAATAGAACTATTACTTTTATCACCTTTATCAATTAATGCTACCCACAAATATTTATAATCATTCTTAGAAATATTAGGAAGATTTAATAATAAATCAATATCGTTTACATTATTACCTAATATTATATTATTTCCATTTTTTCGTTCACTCTCTGTTACACATTCCTTTTTCCAATAGTTATATAACTTAAAATAATTCTTCAAAATTAACACATAAGATTTTTCTTTATTATTTAATTTAATCTCCCCCATAGTTATACACCTTTTAACCTTTCTCTTGCTAAAATACGTTTAATAAAAACTGATTTTAATATAAACAATAAATTGGCTAGTTAAGAAAATGGAAAAATTAGATTTTATACTCTTTAATTCCTTAAAAATATAATTTCTTGCTATGTTTTCCATTTTATACCCATACTCTCTTTGAAATTGATTTAACGCTTTTTCTAATCCACTCCAAACTTACCAAGCAATTCTACTCCATTAGGATTATATCCATTTAACAATAATAAAATTTCTAGTGCTGGACTATATATTACGTTTCTTCTCATTTCATATAATGCGTTCCTAACAATTGATTAGATTCACTACCCTATATTCCATCAACCGCTAATTTAGCATTACAATAATCTAAATTAATCACATGTTACACAACCATGACTTTGCCAAATTCTAATAATCTCTTTTATTACTAATTTCAATTATTTTTTGTTCAAAGCGAAGATAATAATCCCACCTTTGTAATTATAAAATGATTGTATACATATTTTTTTCCATTTAGTCACTTATTTTACTACTAACTATTGTTCGTTTTTCATTAATACTTGTATATACAATTTTTATCAATACACATCACTACATGTTTTCCTACTTAAAAAAAATATCTCCACGTTTTCTATTTGCTCCCATATTAAAACCACAATCAATTAATTGAGAGTAAAGATTATGTGTAGTCGAAAATGAGCCAACATTAAATCTATTATTCAAAGTCATCTCAATAAAGCTAAAGCAATCATATTCTGAATCATTTCTTTTCACTTGATCATAGTTCAAAGCAATTTCCACTGCTCACTTTACTGCATCCTCAATCCTCCTCATTGTACTCACTCCTACTAACCAATTTTTTTATATTTCATTTTCGTATGCCTCTTTTATTTTATGAATAATCTCATTCATTATTCTTATCACAGATGAATGACTTGCATATCCTAAACGTATTGAAATTTCATTGTATGTCATGCCATCAAACACTCTTAAAAATAAAAGTTTTTTCTCATATTGAGTCAATGTATTTATAGCAATATCAAATTTGTTTATCATATTTCTATAAAACAATATCTTCTGTTCATCCTCGTTATTAATATCTCCCAATTGTTTTGAAACCATATTAGTCGCTAGCCTTACTTTCGCATATGGAAGATAACTTAGCAATATTAAAAATTCTTTATCTGACACATAAAACACCCTACTTTCTATCCATAAAAAATATTTTTTACAAATACATAATAAGGTATATATGTATAAAATATTTCCGACTTTGTACTTTACATCAATATTCTAAATATATAACAAAAAAACGATCAATTAATTACTGATCGAATATTTTATAAACATTAATATTTATACTTATTAGATAATAAAATCATAGTATTATATCTACTACCTACACTTATGATACCTCGCAATCATGGGTAAGAACAATTTACATTTCTAGATATATAGCTATTTTATTCCATCACAATGGTACTGTAGTTTAATTTATATTAACCATCTTTGCCATTATAGAATTAAATATTCATAACAAATGCATATCATCCTTATATTTTTTCACTTTCATTTTCATCTTACGTATAAAGAAAGTACATTTTCCATTAAATGCAGCTTCAACTATTCTATTTTTACATCACTTGTAATAATGAAATTGATATTGAAATATCATCATAGTTAACTTAAAATTCGTTATCTATCCCATAAATGACTATTTCACTTAGATATCAATATTTTCTTTGAGCCATATTAGAATTATTGATAAAATTAATCATAGGGTTTGATAAACTTTCTTTATCCATATTATTGTTTTTAAACTCTTTTGTATTATGATAAATTACTCTAGAAAAATTATTTTCCATAGCTTTGATCATATGCAAATTAATTTACTTTGCTGATGTATTAGCAATTATTATAACTAATACTATAATCATAAAAACTACATCAAATAAACAATTCTGGTAATGCATTTAGTCTCCTTATTCATTTTCCATCTATACTATAAACCTTATAGTGTAATTTTTATTGATGTCATCACTCTATATACTCATTATTAAATCATATCTATAAAAGATATAATTTACACCAAAATATATATATCTATTAAAATATATTTTCTGTATATCATAATCATCTTACAATCTATATCTAATCATAAAAAATTAAAGGTAAATATCTCTTTAGATTGTATATAGGAAATCATTAATTTATATATTAAATTATAGTTATATTTAAACTCACAAATACTACACTATTATCATATTCTAAATATTGGTGCTTTTATTCTCTCAACTTGAAATATTTAAATACTTTTGATTATGCTATAAATACTTTATTTATATAATTTTACACTGTATTTCTAATTACAGCATAATGTCGTATAATAGTTTCTCTTTTTGAATAAAATGCATTTATAGTCACACCAAAAATTTGTTCTATTTCATTCTGCTTGTATGTCAACATATAATAATCAAGCAAAAAGCGTCTATCATCAATTGATAATTTCATAATATAGCTATTTATAAAAAAATATGTTCTTGCATTCATAGTATCTAATATTGTAATTGATCTATTATGTCTATTAAATGTAAATGCCTTTCTTATTTCGTAATAAAGCTCTAATTCATATCTTGCTACTAATATATCTTGTTTAGATAATTTCATAATAATCCCCCCATAAGTACATTATCCTAGAAATTATCAAAAATATTTACAACCTTTATTTTAATATGAAAATTATAATTAACTTTTATAAAAATTTGTATCTTATATTTAAAAATTAATAAATTGCAATCTATATTATTCTTAATAGCTTCTTTTGGATAGATTGATAGATTTAGTAGTTAATACGTTTTATTTACTTCTCGTTTGTTTAATTCATTAGTAATTAATTGGATTTTCTAATGTAGCATTTTCCCCAATAGACTGATTAGCTAAATTTGTTTGTGGGTTTTCATAAATTATATATTCCATTGCTGTCAAATAACCCTTTTCATTTCTAAAACTTCTGCAAACAAAATACATATTTTTTCTAATTCTTTCATTGCAGTTCTAACACTATCAATACCATCTTTATGTAAGATAACTGTTAAACCATTTAATGTTTAATCTCACCCCTTCAGAAATGATAACATCATTGAAAGAAGTCCATTTACTTTCAATGAAAGATTCTAATTTTGTAAATGATGATTCTACTGTATTGTATAGTTCGATGCTTTTTCTACTTTAAATACTGCCATATATCTGCCACTAAATTATTAATAATTAATATTACTATACTTTAATTAAATCTTCACTTGCTATAATAATATAGAAAAACTATCCCATTTGGGATAGTTTAATGTAACACTATGTAATTCTAAATTCACTTAGTTAGGCAAAATAGTTATCTTTATCCTATCCAGTATATTATATAGATCATAGTTTTATAATCTGATATAGCAATTATACTTCCTTTTATAAATTAGTTAACATTTTTGCGCTATTAACATCCACCATGTCCTGGATCAATCACCACAGATACATCCTTTAAAGTTAATTCTTTACTAACAGCTACCATACCATTTGAATAAAAACATTTTGTACATACATATACAGCAACTGTTATAGCAATTATTAGATATGTTCTTTTCACAAAATCACCTATCTAAATATATGCTCCAACAAATTAAATAATACTCAATAAAATAAATTCAATACTTTAAAACATTTACCTTAAAACCTTTTTTACTAACTTATATATATATTTAGAATATGGTGGATATAATGAAATAATATCCCTTTTTATAACTCGATGATGAATTGTTTGTTTATGACTAAAAGCAATGAAACTATCTTTTCCATGGTATCTACCCATTCCAGAATATCTTATTCCACCAAATGGTACTTTAGAAGATATTAAGTGACTTATACAATCATTGATACAAGCCCCACCAAAAGATAATCTTTTTGTTAGAAAATTAATATAATGTTTATCATTAGAAAAAATATACATAGCTAAAGGAAATGGATGTTTTTCTATAATTTCTACAACTTCATCACGATTATTATATGTAACTATCGGTAATATGGGTCCAAATATTTCTTCCACCATATAATTACTCTTATCACCATTAACTAATGTAGGTTGAATCCATAAATCATCTTTATTATAATTACCACCAGCATATATCTGTTCCTCATTTAAATATTTAATTAAACGATTAAAATGCTTCTCATTAACAATCCTTCCATAATCATCTTTACATAAAAATTTTTCAATAGTGACTTTCCATAATTCTATAAATTCATCTTTCAAATTCTCAGTAATTATCAAGTAATCTGGAGCAATACATGTTTGTCCAGCATTTAAAATTTTACCCCATGCAATTTTTTCTACTGCATCCTTTAAAACTGCACTATCATCTATGATCACAGGACTTTTACCCCCTAACTCTAATGTTACTGGTATCAATTGTTCACTAGCTGCCAGCATCACTTTTTTACCAACTTCTATACTTCCAGTAAAAAATATATGATCAACTGAACTATGTGTTAAGGTAGCAGTTATTATTGAATCCCCTAAAATACAATAAATATATTCAGAAGCAAATGTTTCATCAATAATCAATTTTATTATTTTTGCTGTTGATGGTGCATTTTCAGATGGTTTAACAATTGCACAATTACCTGAAGCAATTGCACCAATCAAAGGTTCCATAACAAGTTGAAAAGGATAGTTAAAGGGTCCTATAATCAAACTTATCCCTAAAGGTCGATAAGTAACAGTATCATATGATCCAAATAAATAATATGGTGATAATTTTTTATGTGGTTTCATCCATTTTTTCAAATTTTTTTGTATAAAACGGATACTATTTAAAACAAAACCAATCTCAGTCGAATATGCCTCAAAAGCAGGTTTTTTTAAGTCTGAGTATAGAGCTTGTTCAATTTCTTTTTGATAATGCTTTATCTTTTGATAAAGCATTTCCAATTGATGCTTTCTAAAATTATAATCTTGCGTTTTCATTGTTTTAAAATAATTACGCTGATATAAAACAATTTTATCAATATCTTCCATTTAATACCTCCCAAATAATATTTTAATTAATAACATATTTATATAATAAATTTTGTAAAAAAGATTGTTTAAAGTTTATATTATCATAATAATCTTAATATTTTTCAATATATATCATTTAATCAAAAATAGTCAACTGTTACCTAAAAAAATAACTTAACACTTTAACTACAATTAATCAAACAATTCTTAACAAAATTAATTATCAATTTGTTTCTCTTAAAATATATTATATCTCTTTACCATATTCAAACATATAATCCTCTTCAATAAAATTTATTTCTGCCCAAAAAACTATATCTAACAACTCTTTTTATATGAACCTATTCATAACTTTAATAATTTATTTAATGTCACAATATAAAACATACTACTAAAAATTATTATATCACTACTCATTATCAACTAATCATCAGCTTTATAAAACTTAACAATAAAATCTAATCAAAATATTTCACTAATTCTCCACCACTTCCATAAAGGATTATAATTTTCACACTAAAAAAACTTTGAATTTTATCATCAAAGTTTTTTTAGTAATTTATTCTTTGTAAGCTTTTTTACTTATAAATGTTAAAGCTATTAAACTTATCATCATTACCCCTAAAGTCACCCCAATTATACTATCATCACCCGTCTTAATTGCAATTGTATCTCCTGATTTTACTTCAGATACATTAGTATCTACTGGGTTAGCTATCAATCCTGCGATTGCTTTTGTTAGAGCTGACACTGCAGCTTCTACTTCTTCTTTTGTTGCTTCTGGATTATTTAATACTACATTTGCCTTCTCTACTTCAACATCTACCACCTTTAATGATGCTTCAGAATAGTTTGCTCTGTTTAGTCCATTTGCCTTCTTGATTAAACCACTTAATAAATCTTTATTTGGTTTTAATCTTAAGTTTACAAATGCTTTTACTAATTCACTATATACTTCATCTACTTCTTCCTGCATTGCATTTTCGTTACTTAATACACCTTCTGCTTTTTCTAATACTGGTGTCATTGCATTCCATGTAGATTCTATATATTCACTTGCTGTTAAGTTTGCTATTTGATCTACCATCTTTTGTAATGCTGTTTTATCACCCTTGAAGAATTCCAACATATGCATTACATTTGCTAATCTAGTAAATGCATTATCTACTTCAGCTTGGGTAGCACTAGCATTAGCATAAACTGTTTGAGCATTTTGTAATGCTGCATTAAATTCTTCTACTACTACTGGTACTACATTTTCTAAACTTGCACTTTCCGCCATATCAATAGCAATCTTTAATCCTGCTTTGTTTACATTTTCTTTAACAACAAGATTATCAATGGCATTTTGAAGATTAGTAACTGCAGTATCAATTTCATCTTGAGTTACTGCTTCACTTAATAATTTGCAGGCTTTTGTATATGCTTCAACAAATGTATCTTTTGTTTGTCCGTCTTGATATTCTTCTAGATTTATATCTTTAGCCATATTAACTAATTGTTGTAGCTTTTCTGTATCTAATGGTTCTTTTACTTGACCCATAACAATTAATTCATTAACTTTTACTGGTGTTCTTTTTCCTGAACTTTCTAATTGAACATTAGTAATTTCTAATTTAATATAATGAGCAAAAATATTTTCTAATTCATAAATATCTTCACCATCATTTGGTAAATTATTGGTAGCTTTAGCTCCTATTTCAAACCATTCTTTACCATCAATACTTCCATAAACTGTATAATGATGCCAAACATTGTTACCAAAACTAATTTCTATTTTATCAATTTGATACTCTTGACCTAAATCAACAATAGCCCAGGCTGGAGTAATTTTATCTTCATATGGCACACCTGTTAAACTTAAACGACCTGCATCCCATGAACTTGATAAGTTATTATCAACTAAACGTTTAGAATTTCCACTTGGATCATTATGCGCTGTTACCGTTTTATTTACCGCTAAATTAAATACCCCACTTAAATTTAAATCAATTATTGCATCATATAAATTCCAATATACAGTATTAATTTCATCTGGAGCAGCCACATTATTTATCGCTTCTACAGCTACTTTTAATGTATTTTCAAAATATGAAATCTTACTTTGTTCATTACCACTTGTATTTATATCATTTCCAAATCTTACAAGACCTTTTAATTGATCCAATGTCGGTAAAACTCTCTCTCCATAAGCACGAATTTCACTAATACTTAACGCCATTTCATTATTTATACCAACAACTTTAATATAACGAATACTACCTTGAACATCAAATTTTGTTTCTTTATCTAAGCCTTGACCTACTTTATCCCAATTAGTTCCATCTTCACTAACCCATACATCATATGTATTACTATCACTCATAATAACATCAATTTCACTTAACTGGAATATTCCAATTAAATCTAAAATAATTTCTGGAGCTTTTTCACCTTTAGCTTTGGCAATATACACTGTAGATACATCACCATCATTAATAGCACCAGCTTTAGCTTTAATAACATTGCTATCTTTTACAATTCCCTCAATTGCAACATTTCCAATATTAGCATCAATGTCACCACTAATTGTACAATTTTCTAATACTTTATTTAATACATCATAAACTTCTTCTGGAGAATCTTTAGCATCTCTTGTATATTCTTGATTTGCCATATTCCATTTCCAATATAAATCAAAATAACCATTTTTATCTATATTATTTAATGGTGTTCCTTTTTCCATATTGTCTTCTACACGATTTAAATAATCTTGCCAAATATTAGTATAAAGATCTTTAAAAATACCTTCATAATTACGCCATCCATAATCTTTTAAACTACGATGCCCTGATCTTGAACCCCAAGAAGTAATTAAAGCTTTAGCATTCATTGTAAATGAATCCATTGCAAAATCATCATAATTTGAAGCAATATCTTGGGCTTTACCAATCCATTCACCACCTAATTGTTCTTTTTGGGTTGATTCTACTTCATTTAAAATTTCAAACGCTTTTAAAAATTCCTCTTTATATTTCTTAAACGCTTCTAAATCATCAGAATTTTTAGCTGATAAAACATCATTATATTTTAATACTGCATAATTACTTACTTGTTGACGCATGATTTCACTCAAGTCATATAAATAACATTCACTATCTTTAAACTTATCAAAATCTCTAATAAGTAATCTTAATGCGCTTTCTAATTTATCTCCACCATAAGGGATATTTTGTACCTTATAATCTTGTGGTGCTTTAGACTTCATTCCAAACAATTCATTTGTATATCGTACACCATGGTCATAATTTGCCTCTTTCATAATTTGCCAAGCCATTTTAGCATTTTGAGAAGTACCACCATATCTTCTTTCAATATAACTATTAAGCCAAGTATTTAAATCAAAATCATCACTCGCCCATGCTAAATCAAAAATTAAATCATACATCACTGGATTATCATATTGAGCTTCAGATATGATACCTAAACCAACCATATGTGAAGAATTTTTTCTAGCTTCCATAATATCATTTACCATGACTTCCATTTGTCCATGCATTGAAGGATTACCACCAAAATTTGCAAGCAATCCCCATGCCCAGCTAGTACCATTAAATTCTTTAGCATCTAATTTTGTACTACCATAACTTGTACGATCATATTTAGTCCAATCTGAAATAGGATATTTAATCAAATCAACAATTAATACATGATCTTCTCGATTATCTTTCATTCCTTTTAATAATTCATTAGTTGGATTACTCTGCCATCCCTGTACTACCCAAATGGCATCTTGATCATAATCAAGCATTGATTCAAGTACCTCAGTTGCAATAGTAGCATCTCCTAAACCACTTGGCCGAATTCCCCCTTCATGGAATGGATCTACAGCATAATAATCACTAGTCGCACCATAAACAAACTCTTGTGCTTCATAAAATAATTTTGCATATTCATCATATTCTTTAGAATCTGTTGCAATCATATCTGGTCTACTAAAACCATTCCAATTTCCTTGTTTAATAATCTTTACATCTGGCTGATATTCGCTAAAGTTAGTTGGTACCATTCCTGCATACCCTTGTAAAATTGTCTGCATCCCTAATGAATTCTTCCATCTTTGTGTCGATCTAGCTAACTCTAAACGATCTTTTACATATCCATCAGGAACAGGTCCTCCAAACGATTCCATATTATCCATAAACTGCCATGCATAATAAGCAGGTCCACTTAACCAGTCTTTTGCATCATCAAAAGAATATCCAAAATTCATTAAAAATTTAATCCATGTTGCTTCCTGACCTGCAAGATCAAGAACTACATTTACTCCATTTAGTGCTAACCAGTCATTTTCTCTTTGCCATTGTTCTTCACCAAAGAAAGCAAAAGTATAACTTAATGTACAATAATTATAAGCATAACGAACTTGATAAGGTGTTTCCTTTTTTACCACTTTATTTACCTTAACTAATTCATCAGGCATTTTTACTTGCATTGTCTGTTCTGAAATATGCACATTTAAATAATTTTTATAATAATAATTCAATCCTGTTGTAAGTGATAATCCTTCATTTCCTCTGATATGAATCTTACCTTCTTTATCACTAATTTCATACCAGTCATTTATACTATCATCATCTACAAGTTCAAAACTAAACCAGTCACGATATTCACTACCAATAGTACGATCAATGATTCCATAAACATTTTCAATCGTTTCTTCTTTAGTAATTACAGCTGCATATTTACTTTGAGCATAAGATGTTACATCAAGAATCTCTTCTAATGTTCCTGTTTTTAAAGAATCTGTATTTGATTTTATTACAGTTCCATAAGCCTTAACTTCAGCTAAATACGCTTTATCATCTCCTTGATTATATTCTATGTATACTCGAACAATACGATAAGATTGTGGTGTATCAAAAATAATTTCATCTCCATCAGTTGTAGCTAAACTATCATTGTGTTTTTGATATAAACGATTAAATGTTGAACCATCATTACTTCCATAAATTGTATACCAACTGTTCTTTCCCTCAGGAATATATACTTTTAACTTTGTTAAAGCATAAGTATCCATTAAATCAATGTCTACATATGATGGATAAAATAAACCTGACCAATATGTAGAAGTATCTCCATCAGTTACTTGATCACTTAAAGTCTTTGATAAATTACTTCTAGTTGGTTTTTGATATGCAATATTACCAACATCTTCAGGGTCCTGCATTAATACTAAAGCCTCTTTTGCTTTTAATAATTGATCATAAGCTGCATGAGTCTGCAATGTAGTTCCACTAATGCATATTTCCTCTACTTCATTCAACACTTCATTTAAATGAGCTAGACTTTCTTCAGTATAATTGCTTGGATCAAGTTCTTTACATTGTGCTATTAAATTTTCTAATTGTTCACGATAATTTTTATATGATGCACTAATTTTTGCTCCAAGTGTTCCGTCGCCACTTTCTTTGCTATGAAACATGATTGATGTATCTAACTTATTTTCTGCACAAACAAATACTGTAATTTCCTTAGTCCCTGCTTCAATTAGCTTAATTATTTTTTCACTTATATCAATGCTAACAGCTTTTTGAAGATCGTTTTTTATTTCATATTCTTCTCCTTGATTAATTACAAAATCACCAAGAAGATTACTGCTATCATGTTTAATTGATTCTGGACGATTATTCCATGTAAGTGATGTTTCACTCCAATTAACTTCATCAGTATAATAGAAATGATATGTTTGATTTCCTTTTTCAAAACCAGGATTTTTAAACATATTAAAGTTTAATTTAATTGTATCAAAATTACTATTAGTAACTTCATCTAACGATGGTAAAGCAAATTTCATTACTCCAATAATTTCATTTCCATTAGGATAATATTTAGAATTAATAACTTTATAATCTTTTCCTACATACTGCGATCCATGAGCCTGTGTAATATTTTCATAATTATATACAGTTATTTTTTTATCACTTCTAATAAAACCATCTTCCAGTACTGGATATTCAGCAATTAAACTGTCCTTTGCTAAAAGCAATGAAGCATAAGCATTTTTTATTTCATCTATTGTACCATTTGCCAATATATCCTTAGCATAATTTAAACTATCTTTTAATGAATCATAACTTGCTTGATTATAACTTCCTTTTTCAATTTCATTACACTCTTCAATTAACTGTTCTAACTTATTTCTATCATAATTACTATTAGATGCAATTAATTTAGCACCACGTGTACCATCTCCACTTTCTTTACTATGTATCATTAATGAAGTGTCAGCTTTTAACATCCCATCAGTATAAACAGTGATTGTTGAAATCCCTTGTTGTATTAATGAATTTATTTTTTCTGTTACATCAATACGAATTCGTTTTTCATCATCATTTTTACTTTCATATTCCATACCTTGAGGAATTGTAAAGTCAAACAAAACTTCACCAGTTCCAATTGATGATGGTTTGTTATTCCATGTAAGTGATGTTTCACTCCAATTAACTTCATCAGTATAATAAAAATGATATGTTTGTTCAGATTTATTGTAATCTGGATTTTTAAAAATGTTAAATTCAAATTCATATGTATCTAACTCATTTTGTGTAACTTCTTCAAGAGAGGGTAATCTTAATTTCATTACACTCATAATCTTAGAACCATCAGGATAATATTTTGTATTTATTACCTTATAATTCTTACCAGTATACTGATCACCATGAGCTTGGGTAATATTTTCATAATTATAGTTTTTATTTGCATTATTACCACTTCTGATATAAGCATCTTCACTAACTGGATAAATTATACTACTATCTGATGTGGCCATTGTATAATTCACTCCACTTGCAAAAGTTGAAATCACTATAGCTATAGTAAGAATTCCTTTTAATACCCTTTTCATATTCTTCCTCCTTTTCTCTACTATAATTATATTATAATATATTTTTAATAGTAAAATCATACAAACAATAGTAAAATTATACAATTTAAATTAAAAAACTACTTTTAATAAATAAATTTATATAATATTAATCCATCTTATTTATCCATTCTTAACCACCTATATAAACTCATAAAAAAAGAGCCAATCAACCATTTTTGAAAAATAAACCAAATAAAACTAGATATCAAAAATAATGATAATCATGTATAACCATCTTTCAATAATAATGTTGACAAAACCCTAAATAAAAAATACATTTGATAATTCCATTAAAAATATTTACATTATATTTTATAAGCAAATTTACTTATACATAAAAATTATAAGCATTATATCTAATAATCAAAAAAAGAAGCATTCAAACTTCTCATAAAGTCTAAATACTTCTCTAATCTCCTCACAACAATTATTACTAACGTTTTGTTAGTTAGAAAACGCTCAAACTCCTTTATTTATAAGGGTTTTAGGCATTATATTGTCCAACAGTTGTCCAACCCAGTGCTTTTTTCACGCACCTCAGGCTCACGCAGCCTTAAGTATCGCATTCTGTTATATGCATAATATGCAATTAATTCTCCAGATTTTATTACTGAAAATCATGAATATCAGTATAATCTCAAAACTATCAATCATATGTCTATATTTATATCCCTATATCTAATACAGTTTTTATTCCATTATCTTTCATACAAATAAATAGTATTTATACTATAAAGAGAAGTATATGAAGTAAAAATTACAGACGTATATATCACATATACATTAATTATCATAATATTTATACTTTAAAATGGGAATTTTTCATTTTTAATTTTTTCAATTATTAAAGCAATATTAGAAGTAACCTCTTCTAAACATTTGCAAGTTTGTTGATTAATTAACTTTTCTTGATATATAGCCGTATCAATATGATAAGCAAGGTCTCCTATCGTATCATTAGTTTTACTATTTTTTCCTGTTGCTTCTCTCAAAAAAACTTGACAGGGACGTTGAGAACCTATCTTTTCATTTGCAATGATAATACTTTTGTTCGGCAAAATAATATCATTCAAAGAATTATCTATATGCAGTAATAGAAAAAGTTCAAATGAGGGATAAGCGATTCCAAATACAAGATGCTCATCTTGTTGTATTAAAAGTTCATCTAAATTTTTCACTTTATTTTTGAAAATATCTAAGTCAAAAGTTATAATCATAAAGTCTCTATTTTTTTCAAATTTGCCTAACTCTATTAATTTATCTCTTTCATTCTTAGCAAAGTTTACCAATTTTTGAGGATAACTTATATCCTTGTCTTCTTCTGTTTTTTCAATAAATACTAGATCTATCAAGGAATGAATTCCTATTTCTTTCTTTATACTGATTAATTTTTTAAAATAAAAAGATTCTGTATTTGCTCCTTCACAAATAAAAAAGTATTTTCTTAATGGCTCCACAGTTTTTTCAAAATCAGAAGGTCTTTGATTCCAATTAGAGTGAAGTATAATAGGGGGCATTAAATTAGTTCCTCTATATCAAAACTTCCAAAAATAGGGATAGCTCCATATCGACCTTCTAAGTAAGCCTTACTGATTTTTTTATCATATCTCTCATTAAACCTATCAAGTGGATAGATATTTGAATTATTCAATTCATCTCTAGAGACAAACCAAATTTGGTCTCTTCTAAAAAGTTCTTGTGTCATAATTGTCGATTCATGTGTCGTAAAAATTAATTGAATATTGCTTTTGCTGTGATATTCATTCAGAAGTTCTATAAAATGTTTGGTTAATGAGGGATGAAGACTTCTTTCCATTTCATCAATTATATAGACACTATTTTTATTTTCCGTTAAGAGAATATCTAATAAATCAAAAATTCTTCTAGTCCCGTCTGACTCTTCATCAAAATCAAAATCACAAAGTGATTTTCCGTGTTTAAAAGATAAAGTAGTGATTATAGGTTCATTATCTTCACTATCCATAGCAATATTAAAAAATTCATTTTTAGACCTCATAGATAATCTAAAACCATTGATGTTGTTATTTGTAGCTTTTTCTTTAACCTTATTTATAATATCCTTAAAGATTTCTTTATTTAATTTGTTTTGTAGTTCTTCAAGCGATAATTCTCTAATTTTGATATCAGAAATGCCTGTATCAAATGACTTGATAATATGCTTAACTATCTTAAGAGATGAAACATCATAATAGTATTCAAAATTAGTAACTGGAGTATCTGGAGAAAAAATGTTAACATCTTCCGAAAACCAATTGTAAATTTCTTTGAAAAAAAATAATTTTGAATCTTTAGTAATCTTCTTATTTCTATTCATTTCAGATAAAAATAATACAGAATTATTTTCTGATAAATCCTCTGAGTAAATTTTGAATTTATCCATATCATCATTATTTGCTCTAAGTTCTTCACTTAATTCAAACTTTCCCTTTTCTCTACTGAACAAAATTTTAAATTCATCTGATTTTGTTAATTCTAAGACCCATTCTCTCACAATTGTTTGCTCTTTAAGTAAAATATCAAAGCCATAAGCATAGCAGACCCCATTAATATACATTTTTATTTCAAATGTTGAAATTCTGTTTTCATTACTTTCTTTGTTCTTACAATAAAGTTGCCTTGATTTAAGAGGAATTTTTTTCGATAATATACAATGCTGTATAAATCGAAAAGCTTCGATTAAATTTGATTTTCCTGAAGCATTGGCGCCGTAAATAACAGCAGATTTAAGTATTGAAACATTATCTGCATGAAAAACTCTATCTTTATTATTTCTAAGTTTATTTGATGCAATCATATTAAAACTTGTAAGTTTATCAAATGATTTAAAATTCTCAATTGCTATTGAAATTAGCATATAATTACCTCCATTTGTTATTATACAATCTTATTATATGCTAATTTCAAAAAAAAAACCACACTTTTGTTTTGCAAACGTGAAAAAAACTCAAAAAAAATAATATTCTTGATTTTTTTTAATTAAAATGTATAATACCTATTAGATAAACGAGAAAAAATCTCTTTAGGTCTGGTTAACCTTAAAGAATTGTTATCTTTTCAAGATTATATATTAAACAGATTTGAAAACTGGAGGTGTTTGTAACTATCTAAATTAATAAAAACAGAGAACATATAAAACCGAAGAAAATAAAAAGGAGTGAGTAGTGATGAAAATTAAATTTCTTTCTTCGAAAGATTATAAAAACAAAACAAGTAATTGTGGTGATTGTATCATAATTACTAACGGTGCAAAAATGATAGTATATGATTGCGGCTGTGAAGAGCATGCAAAGAGTGTAATGAAAGAAATGTCTAAAAAAGGAATAGATCAAGTGGTTGGTGTTCTATCTCATAATGATAAAGACCATTTTGATGGATTTTTAACTCTTATCAATAATGGAAAAATCGATTGTATTTATACAATTTGTGCACTAAAACATGTCAACGATATTTTATTGGAAATTAATGACAGTCGATATACTAGTAATTCTGTTAAAAACAGAATCATAGATATATATAGTAATATTTATGAATTATCTGGATATCTAAAAGATATATATGAAGAAGATAATCGTTTATTATCTTCTGAACTAATTGAAGGAGTTAAGATTTTATCTCCTGATTATAATTATGCAATAAAAACCATAGCAAGAGCAGTTAAGAATAGCGAACCAGACTCAATCGATGGTGATAGTGTGTTGAATGCAGCAAGTGTATGTTTAAAAATTTATGATGATAACAATAACATGTTATTAACAGGAGATTCAACTTTTGAAAATATTGAATCGCATTTATCTAATTTAGATTATATTCAATTACCTCATCACGGCAGAGCAAATCAATTAGATGATATCTTAAAGTATTATGATGATAACGAAGAAGATCCAATGTATTTGGTTTCGGATAATACAGGAGAGAGTAATGGTGGTATAGATGCTAGAAAAATAATGTATAGACGGCATAAAAATACCCGAAAAGAAGAATTTGAAATTGTCTTTGATAAAATCAATCAAAACTCAAAATCTGTGGGTTCCTTAGGTGTAGATATCAATGAGATGCTATATAAATATAAATAATGAGTTTGATTATAAGAATTATATAATTTTTTTAAAAGATGCTTTCGAAACATCTTTTGAAATTATTGGTAGACATGGGAATTTCATTCATTTAGAGTCAAAAAAGTATAAGTCATATCTATTAATACGTGGTGAAAATTATGATGTATTTAATCTTTTGAAAGTTCTTCCAATATATGAGAAAAATTTAATTCTAATTACTTGTACAGTACCATTTATTTTAAATATAGTAATACCTTATAATTGTGGTTTAACTAAAAATAAAAACGTATATTATCCATTAGATTTTGATATGAATAAATTGGTTCCAACATATGATGGTAATGAATTTGGTTTAAACTTTAATCCATGTAAATCAGAGTACTTGTTAGCTAGATACAGTGGAAAAAGTAATATCTATGAACGTTTAGACAAATTCTTTTATTGCGAAAAAATAAAGAATATTAAACGGAGGATTGCAAATGATTAATGAATTCAAGTCTTACAGAAACAAAGAATTAAAATCTTTTACTTTTTCTAATCTTTTAATAGTTTTCTTATTAAATGATTCTTTGGAATATTTAGTTGATTTAAATTTAGACATATCAATTATTGAAACGCTCAAATTATTATTAACAGGGTCTTTCCTATATCTCCTCGTTTTTGTTTTAGACTCTCTTATCCCCGTTAGTTTTAAAAGCAAAATATTGCTATACTTTAGAATAAAAAAAGAATATAAATTTTTTCAAATGCCTGGAGAATATATATTCACAAAACTAATAAATGGATCTAATGATTTAAGAATTAATAAAGAACGAGTAATGAGACATTATAAATACATATATGATAGGATGCCTGAAAATGATATTAAACGTAGAGAATTTGAAAATGAAAATTGGTATAAACTTTATAGAAAACACGAAAAAAAGGGACGTATTGAAACAACACAAAAAGAATATTTACTTTGTAGAGATATGACTTCAAATTTTTGTTTGTTTATACTTATTTATATAACTCTATCTTGTATTAACATGGTAAAATTGTCATATTATATCTCTGGTTATTTTCTATTTATGTATATTATCTTATTAATTTGTTCTAGGAACAAAGCTAATAGATATATTACAAATGTAATAGTTGAGGATATCTATCAAGATGAATTATAAGATGGATCTTAAATTACAATAAAAGAACTTTAAATAAAATGAGCAGCCCTTCATGGTATCATACACCAATGAATGGTTGTTCCTTTATTTCACCCGTACATTCTATATCAATTCTCTTACATAAGAAAAATATTCTTACATTTGTTCTATTTGCAACATCATGACTTATGTTATATATTTCCAATAACAATATAATTTCACTCTATTTAATTCTGCAATAAACTGTAATAGATTGAATTTATTTAGTTCATTTACTAAATTATCATACTTTATATAATACTGCCAAAACAAAAAATATGTACTACGATTATTATTTAAAACAAGATTTTTATTTTCCAATTAACTTTCCTCGCACACATTAATTCATACATATGTTACTATATTCTCATTTTTTGATTTTCACATAAATTATTTAAATACTATCAATAGCATCTATTAAGTCTTTAATATCATGATAAATATATGGGGCATATTTTCCTTGTTTATGTCCTAATATTTTTTGAATAACACTTAATTCAACTTTTGCATCTGAAAGTAATGATGCACATGTATGCCTGCAGCTATGTGGCATTAAATCTATATTTAATTTTTTCATAAATGGCTTATAATAACTAGAAATAAACTTTCCATATAGAATTTGCATCATTTCATCATCATGTATCAAAAAATCATTTGCATCATTTGAAGAACTATACCATTCTTCAAAAAACGGTAGTATTTTATTTGCTATTGGTACCACTCTAATACCACTACTTGTTTTACTATCTTCTACTTTAAAATATCTCTCTTTTAAGTTAACATCTTTTTTATGTAAATTAAGTAACTCACAAATTCTAACCCCAGTATAAATTAACATTAAAACAATTTCATCAAACTTATTTGTATAGTTGTTCCATATTAAGTCAATTTGTTTACCAGTAAACCTTTTAATTTCTCTAGGTTTATAATTCATTTTATACAACCTTAAATCAATGTATTTTGAACGATTATCTGAAACATAATTGTAGCATAGGGCATAGCTATACAATTGATTAAATAAAGTCTTAACCTGTTTCAATATGGGATAATTTTTTTCACATTCATCAATTACATTTTGTAAATCAAATACTGTTATATCTTCCATATACTTTGAATATAAAATGTCACACATACTATAGGCATGTTCATAACTATAAATCGTTGACTTTGTATATAAATGAAAAATATCATTTTTCCACTTTTTATATAAATCTTCAAATGTAACATATTCTATTTCTACGCCATTCATTTTCTCATAAAATTGAGTTATAGCTTCTTGTGCAGCACAATAATTCGGAAAATACCCCAACAACCTTCGAATCTGTTTTTTATTTCCATTTCCATTAACAGTATACCCAGATGTAATAACTGCTCTATATGGCTTACGTCTACCTTTAATTTTGACAATTGATCCTGATCCATTTGGTCTTTTTCTCATACATATTCTCTACTTTCTATCTAAATGATTAGATATCATTATGTCATAATTTATCAATTGCATCAATAAGCACTTCTATCTCAGGATGAATATACACTTTTTCTGTTATGCTCATTTGACTCCTAGTGCCCATTAATTTTTTAATTAAAAACGGACTTACTTTTTCTTTTGCAAGTAATCTTCTAAAAGTATTCCTACAATACATTGGTGTGTAATTCCATCCCATATCATTCATAACCATATCAAAATAAGAATCTTTGAAATCTCTATATTTAAAATTTCTCCCTTTATCTGTAGTAAATAAATATTCATTATTTATATTATCGTTCATTCTTTTTTCGATGAATGACTCTATTTTATGAGATACAGGTACAATACGTATCCCTTTGCTTTTTTGTGATTTGGTACCTACGATTTCTATATATCGTTTATCTAAATATACATTTTCCTTTTTTAAAGAAATAAATTCATCCACTGTCACACCAGTATAGATCATGATCAATATCATTTGGACGTAATTATTTTCTTTCATCACCCATAATATATTTATATCATCAGTACTTATAACCTTATCCACTACTTTGTCCCATTTTCTATCCTTGAATTTCTGAGTATTTAATTTTAAGGATAAGTCATTTTTGCATATTTCGTTTTTTATAGCAAACTTATATAATTGTGAAAACACTAATTGAATCTTTCTAACAGTTGGATAATTTTTTCCACTATTATCTAATACTTTTTGTAACTGATTTTCTTGAATTGATGAAAAAACTACATCATATAACTCTTCACAACACTTATAAGCTGCTTTTGTAGCATTGATATAAGAAAGAGAAACCATTTTAAAATGTTCTTGTGACCACTTTTCATATATATCAGAAAATGTGAATCCTAAATCACATCTTCCCCTTTTATTAAAATCCTCTCTTATCTTTTTAGCTTCTTTTATTGTTGAAGCATACCCAATTACTTTAAAAACCTGTTCTTTCTTACCTGTGACACCATTAATAATATAGCCCTTGGTATAACGAATCATATAAGGCTTTCTTCTTTTTCCGGCAAGTTTTACAATACCGCCCAATCCATTTTCTGCTTTCATTTAACTCCACCTTTCATGGAGGAATTATAACAGATATTATTCTACGTAAACTTGACTATTTTGTTGCTTATTTGTTACCTATTTGGTACCTACCAATTTTATATTATAAAAATTTTCTCATTTTTTAGGAAAATCATAACAAAAAAGACCCTTTTCAGGGCCTTTTTCATAAAATCATTGCGATTTTGTAGATAAAAAACTGAATTTTTATCGTTTTGAGAATTGTGGAGCACGACGAGCTTTTTTAAGACCGTATTTTTTACGTTCTTTAACACGTGCATCACGAGTAAGGAATCCAGCAGCTTTTAAAGTTGGTCTATAATCAGTACCAGCTTGCAATAATGCTCTTGAGATACCATGACGAATAGCTCCAGCTTGTCCAGAGTATCCACCACCATAAACATTTACTTTAATATCAAATTGTGATGTTGTATTAGTTAATTCTAATGGTTGATTAACAATCATTAACAAAACATCTGATGGTAAGTATTCTTTAGCTGGTTTATCGTTAATCACGATATTTCCTGTACCTGGTGTCATAATAACACGAGCTACAGAAGATTTTCTACGTCCAGTTCCTCTATATTGTACATTTGCCATTTTTCTGTTTTTCCCCCTTACCCTTTAATCTTCAATTCTTCTGGTTTTTGTGCTGCATGTGGATGTTCACTACCTGCATAAACAAATAATTTCATCCCTTGTTTTCTACCTAATGTGTTATGTGGTAACATACCTTTTACTGCTGCTTCAACCCAACCAGTTGGATTTTGATCTTTGAATTGGCGAGCAGTTTTAACTTTTAAACCACCTAACCATCCAGAGTGATGATAGTAATTTACTATATCTAATTTTTTTCCAGTCATTACTACTTTATCAGCATTAACAATAATTACATAATCACCAGTATCTACATGTGGTGTATAAGTAGGTTTATTTTTCCCTCTTAATACTGATGCTACTTCTGATGCTAAACGACCTAAAGTTAAGTCAGTTGCATCAACTACATACCATTTTCTTTCAATTGTGGCTGCATTAGCCATAGTTGTTTGTCTCATCTAATTTTTTCTCCTTTATCCTTACCGGGGACTTTAGAGTTCATAAGAACATTTTTATTATAAGTACTTCATAACTTAATGTCAATCTTTTTTCTACAAATAAATCACCTTTATATCAGACGCTTTTATAACTAAATTTTATTCATTTAAATAAAAATATACAATAATTATCTTTTTAACTCCAACATCTTTTCACTTATAAAACAATGATCTTAAACATCAAACAAAAAAACCTAGAAAATATTTTAAGTATCTTCTAGATCCTATAAACCTATTATATATTTATATTCCTTTAATTACTAATCAATATATTCAGGAACACAAAAACTCTAACGATAATCTAAGTACTTTTTTTATCTGCTCCACCTTATCAAAATTATGATTTGCTCCTTTAATTGGAATAAATTTAGCAGTATCAATAAATTTAGGTACATATATTTTAGATATTTCAAATGGAACAGTCGTATCCTCTGTACCATGAATCAACAATAAATCATTAGTATAAATATTTAATCCATCATAAAAATTACGATCTAATATATCATCAACAAAACTTTGTGAAATTTCATAACCACCATGATCATATAATCCATCTACATTCGCTTCTACTTTACCAGTTAAATAATCCAATGCCATAGGTAAGTTAAATGCTGGTGCCCATAAAACCAATTTTTTTATTTCCTTAGGATAAAGTTTAGCAAGTTCACTTGCTACTGCTCCACCCATAGAATGACCTAAAACATAGACTTCTGTACAATTTTCCATTTTTAAAGCTTCTTCTAAGATTACTCTAGCACAGGCTAATTCATCTTTAAATGTCATATCTTTAAAATTAAGATCACTTTCACCACTACCTAAAAAATCAAATCTAAATGATGCTATTCCTTTAGCTTCCAACATTCTTGATAATTGAACATAACAAAATTTTGTTCCTGTTTTCTGCCCTGTAAAACCATGAAAAATCAAACACACTGGATGTTTATCACAGTTTGGCTTATGAAAAAATCCACGCATTACTCCCTTTGGAGTAGGTATTTCACAATAATGTTGCATTATAATACCTCATGCGCTTTTTTAAAACGCTTAATCCCATCATTATTTATATATTGATTTGTGATATCACGAATATTATCCTCACTAAAATCTCCACCAATAAACAAACAAGTATCCATAATTTCATTAGTTAAAACAGTCCAAAGTTCATCACTAAAATCTTCATCACGAATCATCTCTTTTACTATTTTCATACAATTATCAATATATTTATCTTTATTAATCTCCGTAATACCTTCCATTACTTATTCTCCTTTGCTAACTCCTTAATAACATATCCTGCAATCATCAAACCCGCAACACTTGGAACAAAACTAACACTCCCTGGAGTTGCTCCATCAACTTTTTGAGGTAATTCCTCTGAATATAATACTAAACATTTTTTTATACCTCGAATTTTTAACTCTCTACGCATTACTCTTGCCAGCGGACAAACACTAGTTTTATAAATATCTGTTATTTTAAAACATTCAGGCTCTAATTTATTCCCTGTTCCCATTGATGAAATAATAGGAATCTTTAATTTATAACAATTTTCAATTAAAGCAATTTTTGCTTTCACTGTATCGATTGCATCAATCACAAAATCACAATCACAAAAAATATTTTCCATTCCTCGATCAGGAAGATAGAATTGCTGATATGTTGTAATATTCAAATTAGGATTAATATCCAGGCATCTTGCTTTAGCCACATCTACCTTATTCATTCCTATTGTTGAATGTAATGCATATAATTGACGATTAAGATTAGTTATATCAATTTTATCATGATCAACTAAAACAATTCCACCAATCCCGCATCTTACCAATGCTTCAACAATATAACTACCAACACCGCCAAGTCCAAAAACTGCTACCTTTTTATTTTGAAGATTTTCAAGCCACTTAGAATCTAACATTTTCAAAATTCTTGCAAACTGTTCCATATTTCACCTCTTGTATATTATAAACCAATCACCTATTTTTATAAAGATAAAGCCATAAAAAAATGTTTAGTCCAATTTAGGACATTTAAGCATAGACCAATAAGGTCCATCCTATAATAAAAATAGGTGGTGATAATTATGGTAGTTTATAAAAGAATCCGTGATCTTCGTGAAGATAAAGATTTAACTCAAAGAGAGTTAGCAAACTATCTTAATGTTTCCCAAAAATCCTATTCCCGTTATGAACGTGGAGAAAGAACCATTACTCCCGAAATGTTATCAAAAATTGCCACTTTTCATGAGACTAGTGTTGATTATTTATTAGAACGTACAGACGACAAAACTGCTTACGGTAAAAAAGAAAATCATTCTAATCGTTAACTCAAACTTATATTATACATTAATATTTTAGACCATATCAGTCTAAACAGTTCGTTCTTTATCCTCTCTGCCCTATAATTATGCTAGGCGGTGAAAATATGCATTACAAAAGGCTTAAAGAACTAAGAAAAAAAGAAGATCTTACACAACAAAAATTAGCTGACTATTTACATGTCAATCAAAAAACATATTCTAGATACGAACGTGGTGAACATGAAATGACCGCTGATACCTTAGATAAACTAGCCACATTTTACGACACCACAGTTGATTACTTAATTGGTAGAACAGACGATCCTACAAATACAACAAAAAAATAATTAAGCGTTTGGATTATATCCAAACGCTTTATTCATAATCAGCTACATAACCACGATTATCCAATTCTAATTTAGTAACTTGCCAATCTTTAATTAAATCACCAAGTTCTTCCTTAATTCTAACTACACCCATTTTATCTTCACCACGAATAACTGCCATAATTGTTGGTCCAGCACCTGATAAATAAGCTCCTAGAACTTTTTCATCCTTTTCTAATACTGCCATAATTTCATTAAAACCACTAATTAAATCTCCACGATAAGGCTGATGCAAACGATCTTTAAATCCTAATTTAAGACCTTCATCATAACCATTAATCAATGAAGCAACCATCAACGCTAAATGAGATACATTTTTTATTGCATCACTACGTGGTAAAACCTGTGGCAAAACCGAACGTGACTGCTCAGTCGATAATGTAAATGGAGGAATCAATGTCACAAAACGATAATCATGTTTAACTGGTATATTTAATGTTAGGACTTTGTCTTCTTCCATAACTGATACAGTTAAACCTCCAAAAATTGCTGGAGCAACATTATCAGGATGTCCTTCAATCGCTGTTGCTAATTCAAGAATTGCTTGACGATCTTCAACTTTATCTTTAAAAGCAAAAGCACCAACTATTCCTGCTACAATACATGTCGAACTGCTTCCTAAACCACGAGTATATGGAACATCTCCACTACATTCAATATTTACCCCATGATAATCTAAACCGCAAACTTTAGCTGCTCTTTTAAAAGCTTGATAAGTCATATTTTCTTCATTACAAAATTGCTTAGGGCATCCTGTAATATTGATCCCTTGATTAGATAACTCAAAGGTGAAAGTGTTATACAAAGTAAGTGCTAATCCAGCTACATCAAATCCTGGACCCAAGTTAGCACTAGTTGCAGGTACTTTAACTTTTACTTTCATGTCAGCCTCCTATAATGCTTCAATTTCAGATTTTATAAAACTAATAATTTCTGTTTTATCAATAGCTTTTTTATGCAGGATTTCGCGTTCTTTAATTCCTGCCAATGCTTTAGGAATAGGAACTCCTGTTTTTTCATTTAATTTATTAATTGCACTATAAACATCAAGTTCTTCACCATAAATTGCTTGATATACAGATTCTGGGAATTTATATGGTGAAGCTGTAGATAGTAAAACTGTTTTTGTATTATCACCAGTATCTTTTTGATATTGTTTTAGTACACCATAACCAATCGCTGTATGAGTATCTAATAAATATCCTGTTTCATTAAAACATTCTTTTATAGTACCTAAAACCTTATCCTCACTTAAATACCCTGCTTTAAACTGATCTTTGATTCTAACAAAAATCTCCTCATCTACCTCATAAATACCTTCATGATTTAATTTATCCATATAACCACGAACTTTTTCACCATCACCATCAGCCATAAACCATACAAGCCTTTCAAGATTGCTTGAAACTAAAATATCCATTGCTGGTGCATTTGTTTTATAAAATTCACGATTAGCATCATACTTACCTGTAGTAAAAAAATCAGTTAAAATATTATTTTTATTTGATGCACAAATAAATTTATTAATTGGAAGTCCCATTAATTTGGCAAAATATCCTGCTAAACAATTACCAAAATTACCACTAGGAACACAGAAATTTATTCTATCCCCTAAATTAATTTCATTATTTCTTACTAATTCAAAATAACTATGGAAATAATAGACAATTTGAGGAATTAGTCTCCCAACATTAATTGAATTAGCAGATGATAAAAATACATTATGCTTATCACTAGCAGCTTTCAATTCTTCTGAAGCAAATGCTTTTTTTACTGCTGATTGTGCATCATCAAAATTACCATGAATACCAATAACTTTTACATTATTACCAGTTTGACTAACCATTTGCTGCTGTTGAATTGCAGATACCCCATCTAAAGGATAAAAAACTTTAATACATGTTCCTTCAACATCTTTAAATCCTTCTAATGCTGCTTTACCTGTATCACCACTAGTTGCTGCTAAGATCATTACTTCTCTTTGTTCATCTAATTGCTTTAATGATAATGTCATTAAATAAGGTAATAATGACAATGCCATGTCTTTAAAAGCAGCAGTTTGTCCATGAAATAATTCAGCTACATAAACATCACCAGCTTTTTTTACTGGAACTACGATTTCTGGGAACAGCCCCTTACCATAGGCATTTAAACAAGCCTCATGAATCAATGTCTTTCCATCTTCAGGAACAAAAGTACTTAAGACTTCTGTAGCTAAGTCAACATAATTTAATTTAAATAATTCTTTTAAATCTACTTTTGCAAAATCAAAATTCGGTACTAACAGTCCCCCATCTTCCCCTATTCCTTGAACAATTGCTTGATAAAAATTAATTTCTTTTTGAAGATTACGAGTACTTATATATTTCTTTTCCATTGTTTATCCCCCTGTTTGATTTAAATTATTGTATACAATTTAATTAGAGAAGTCAATACATTGTTATTATAACATAATTAGACAAAATAACTGTGATTATTTCAATTATTATTGTTTATCATTGACTATTGTATACAATCATGTTAATATGTCATAAATTAGGAAAATGGAGGACTGGACATGTTATCTATGGGCATAAGTTTAACAATTACGATTACTAGTAATTCTATTATTACGCCTATTAAATAATAAACGGTTCTAGTATTTATTAAATATATAAGGGCCTTTATTTAAAGGTCTATTTTTATTATAAACAGGGGGGATTATGAGATGAAAATCGGAATTATCGGATTAGGGACTGTTGGTTATGGGGTAGTAGAAATTCTAACTAACGAAAAAGAACGCCTATCAAAAGCCATCAATGAAGAAGTAATAATTAAATATGGTTGTGGATTAGAAGAGATTGATTTACCTGATGGAATTATTTATACTAAAGATTTTAATGATGTTATTAATGATAATGAAATTGATGTTGTAGTAGAGTTAATAGGTGGAACTACTATTGCTAAAACAATTATATTAGATGCGATAAATAAAGGTAAACATGTTGTTACTGCAAATAAAGCTTTACTTGCTCATGATGGTAAAGAGATTTTTATGGCTGCCAAAAAAAATAATGTTCATATATTTTATGAAGCTAGTGTTGGTGGTGGGATTCCTGTATTAGTTAGTCAAAAAGAGAGCTTAGTAGCAAATAATACTAAAGAGATTATAGGAATTTTAAATGGTACAACAAATTTTATCTTAACTTTAATGGAAAATGAAAATTTAGATTTTGATGAAGCTTTGACCATTGCTGATGGCTTAGGCTACGTTGAAGCTAATCCTGCTTTAGATTTAGATGGCATTGATGCAGCCCATAAAATATGTATCTTAGCTCAAAACGGATTTAAAAAATTTATTGATTTTGACAAAATCAGTGCTACAGGTATTCGTGATGTTACAAAAATTGATATGGACTATGCAAAAAAATTAGGCTATCGTTTTAAAATGATTGCCCAAGCAAAAGAAATTAATGATGGTATTGGAATTGATGTAGCTGCTACACTAGTTAGTAAAAAAGAACTAGTTGCAAATGTCATGGATGCATATAATGTAGTAGAAATAGATAATGATTATGTTGAAAATGTAATTTATTATGGTAAAGGTGCTGGTCGCTATGTCACTGCTTCTGCAGTAGTTAGCGACATCATCAAAACTTCTCAAATAGAAAGATGGTCTCATGATTATGAAGATTGTACAAACATCTATCCAATTACCAAATCTAAATATTATCTTAGAGCTAGTAAACCATTAGATGTTGACTATGAAATGTATTTTACAGAAAAACGTGATCATATATACATAACTCATGAAATTGAGTTAGCTGATTTAACAACAGTATTAAATGATGAAGAATACACAATTTTTAAAGTGAGGGGATAAAATGAACATAATTGTCCAAAAATTTGGAGGAACTTCTACTCGTTCAAGAGAATCACGTTCAATGATGTACAATAATATTATCCGTGAGATTAACAATGGAAATAAAGTAGTAGCTGTTGTATCTGCTATGGGACGTTATGATGATCCCTATGCAACTGATACCTTACTATCAATTGTTAATACTAAGCAATTGACTGATGAAGAAATTGATCGCTTAACTAGTATTGGAGAAACAATTTCTACTTTAGTATGTAAAAGTGAGTTAGCTACACTAGGTTATCGTGCAGCTACCATTACAAACTCTGAATTAGGTATTGTTACTGATTCAACGTTTAACAATGCTACAATTAATAAAGTAGAGGGTAAAGATATTCTTGAAAAATTAAAATATGCTGATATTGTTTTTTGCCCTGGTTTCCAAGGTCATTCAGTACATGGCAAAATTACTACTCTTGGTCGTGGTGGAAGTGATCTATCAGCAGTAGCTATTGGTGTAGCTATTGATGCTAGCGAAATAGAAATATATAGTGATGTTAATGGTATCTATACTGCAGATCCTAGATTAGTACCTGATGCTATTAAATTAGATTGCATAAGTTATGCTGAAATGTTAGAACTGGCTAAAAATGGTGCAAAAGTCTTAAATCACCGTTGTGTTCAGTTAGCTGCTAGTCATAATATTGCTATTCATGCCCGTTCGTCATTTGAAGATATAAACGGAACATATGTTATAGGAGATGATCGCATTATGAAAGAAAACTTAAATCAATTAATTATTTCTGGTATTACTGGTTCACAAAATGAAGCTCGTATTACATTAGTAAAAGTTGATGCAACAAATAACAGTGCAGGTAGTCTATTTGAAAAAATTGCTGAAGCTGGTGTTAATGTTAATGTTTTTAATCAAGCTTTAGTTGGGGGCGGAAGAATGGATATCTCATTAGTAATTAGTGATACTGATGTCCCAACAGTTGTTGATATTATCAATGATTTGAAACCTCAGTTAAACGCTGATCGTATCATTGTACGTGGAAATATTGGTAAAGTATCTGTTATTGGTGTTGGAATCAAAAATAATCGTGGAATGTTCCAAAAAGCATATAATACATTAAATAATAATAGTATTAATGTAGAAATGACATCATGTTCAGAAATAAATATATCTTGTTATATTGATCGTGATGATGTAAAAAGAGCGCAAATTTTATTGCATGAAGCATTTTTAGGAAAGGAAAGATAAAAAAATGAAAAAATATAAAATTGCTATTGTAGGAGCTACTGGAGCTGTAGGAAGAGAAATGCTTAGATGTATTTTTCAATTTAATTTTCCGTTTGAAAGTATTAAATTATTAGCATCAGCTCGTAGTGCAGGAAAAATTATTGAATTTGAAAACAAAAAATTTACAGTCGAAGAATTAACTGAAGATAGTTTTAAAGGAATTGATGTAGCATTTTGGTCTGCAGGAGGAAGCATTTCTGAAAAGTATGTTCCATTTGCAGTTAAAGCTGGTTGTATAAATATTGATAACACAAGTCATTTTAGAATGGATCCTAATGTTCCTTTAGTAGTACCAGAAGTAAATGGTGAAGCTTTAAGAAAACATAAAGGAATCATCGCTAACCCTAACTGTACTACTATTCAAATGGTTAGTGCTTTAAATCGTTTAAATGAATATTTTGATATTGAAAGAATTATTGTTTCTACTTATCAAGCAGTATCTGGAGCAGGTGTTGCAGGAATGGAAGAATTATATCGTCAATCCCAAGAAGTTTTAGAGGGTAAAGAACCAGTTGCTAAAACACTACCATGTGCTAGTGATAAAAAACATTTCCCAATTGCTTTTAATTGTATTCCACAAGTTGATAAATTTGATCTAGATAATCATTTTTCTAAAGAAGAAATGAAAATGGTTAATGAAACTAAAAAAATCTTTAACAAAGATATCAAGGTTAATGCTACATGTGTAAGAGTACCTGTACTTCGTGGACATTCTGAATCAGTATATATTGAAACTAAAAAACCAATTGATATTGATAAAGTATTTGAACTATTAAATAATTCTACTGGTGTAGAGCTATATGATGATCTTGAAAATCAAATTTATCCAATGGCTAACTTATTTGTTGGTGATGAATTAGTACATGTTGGACGAGTTCGCAAAGATTTAGACAATCCTAATGGATTAAGTTTATGGGTTGTAGCAGATCAATTAATGAAAGGTGCTGCTTATAATTCAGTTGATATTGGTCTAAAAATGATTGAAATGGGTCTTATATAATAAAAGGGGGCTGTAACGAAATAAAATAGTTAAGTTCCAAAACAAAAAAGACAATATCTCA